>Ga0265338_10006881_pt1 | contig 14317 bp, 14 predicted proteins | sample 42126metaG_FD_193579 | JGI IMG/M metagenome (GOLD analysis project Ga0265338, IMG submission 193579) | Rhizosphere microbial communities from Carex aquatilis grown in University of Washington, Seatle, WA, United States - 4-21-26 metaG | ecosystem: Host-associated > Plants > Roots > Rhizosphere... | reverse complement strand
TCGCGGCGGCGGCTGTGGTGCTCGAGATGCGGCGCCGCGGCTCCGTTGCGGAGCAGGAGCAGGAGGCGGCTGTCGGCCTCGTCGCTCTGCGTGAGGTCTGGTCGGACCGCAACGTGCGCGTGCTGTGCGGGCTGCTGTTCCTCGGATTCGGCGCGTTCGTGGCGCTGACGACGTGGTTGCAGGCACTGCTGCACAACTACCGCATCTCGTCGACCACGGCCGGCGGGCTGCTGGTCGCGATGGTGCTCGCGGGCGCCGTCGGCGCCGCCCTGCTTCCACCGCTGGTCGTCAGCCGTAGGGCGGAGCGGAGCATCCTCTCCGGCGCTGTGGCGGTCACGGTTGGTGGCGCGGCGCTCCTTGCGTTCGACCATGGTGTCGCGGTTGACGCGGTTGTGCTGGTGGCGATCGGGCTTCTGCTGCTCACGTTGCTGCCGGTGATCCTCGAGCTGAGCGAACGCCGGGCCGGCGCGAGCGCCGGGACCGTCACCGCGCTGTTGTGGCTTGCCGGCAATGCCGGCGGCCTCGCCATCGCGCTGCTCGTGGCAGTTCTCGTGCATCATCCGACGCCGGCGTTCCTGGCCCTGGCGCTGGTCAGCCTGTGCGCCGTGCCGCTCGTGCTCGTACTTTCGACGGACTAGTGCATTCCGGCACCGGGCAGCCCACTCACCGGTGGTGGTTACGGATTGGCGGCGCACGCGTCCGCGGCGCATGATTGGATTCACGGCCATGGAGCAGCAGGCAGCAGCGGACACGGAGTCCGAGTCGGCCGGGAACCGGACTGATGAGCAGCAGGCGCGCGAACGCGAAGCCCTCAGGCGTCGTGTGCGCGAGTCCCTGCTTCGCTGTCCGGGGGCCGATTCGTCTCATCCGGCGTAACCGGACAACCGGGCAAGCGCTCACGGCGGGCGCCGTGCACCTGGTCTCGCGATCTCGATCGCGTAGCTTTCACGTTCTATCCGCCGGGTAGCGGCGAGGGTGACTCGCCGAGGCGGTATAAAGGGACCTACACGTTCGCGTGCCCCATGCGCAACCTCCCGCTCGACAGCCCACTAGGTGACCAGCAGCTTCGCGGCTCGCGCACCGACGTGCTGCGTGCCTCGCCGCCGATGTTCCGGTCCGCCTGGCTGGATCGGCTTTCGCGAGTGCATCCGGCGGTCCCGCCGCTCATCTTCGGCCCGGCAATCGCCGTCCTGACGGTGCTGGCGCTGGACGGACAATCGGTTCCGCGGACACTGCTCGGCGTGCTCGGCGGCTACGTCGCCTGGACCTTCAGCGAGTACTGGATTCACCGCGCGATCTTCCACTTCGAGCCGGAGGACGGGATCGGCGCACGGCTGCATTGGATGGTGCACGGCGTCCATCACGACCATCCGAACGACCCCCTCCGCCTCGTCATGCCGCCGGCCGTTTCGGTTCCGCTCGCGGCGCTCTTCCTTGCCCTGTTCGTCGCGATCTTCGGCACCCCGGCCGCTTGGGCGATCGGCGCGGGTTTCCTCGCCGGGTACCTCGTGTACGACATGCTCCATTACGCGCTGCACCATCACCGTCAGCCGCGCACCGGTCTCGAGCGCCGTCTGCGCGAATTGCACATGCGCCACCATTTCGAGGACGAGACGCACGGCTACGGGATCAGCGCGCCGTGGTGGGACATCGTCTTCGGCACGTTCGGCCAGCGTCGCAAGCGCGCCTGAGCGCAGCAGCGTCCCGCGCGCAAACGCGCGCCTGAGCGCAGCAGCGTCCCGCGCGCAAACGCGCGCCTGAGCGCAGCAGCGTCCCGCGCAAACGCGCGCCTGAGCGCAGCAGCGTCCCGCGCGCAAACGCGCGCCTGAGCGCAGCAGCGTCCCGCGCGCAAACGCGCGCCTGAGCGCAGCAGCGTCCCGCGCGCAAACGCGCGCCTGAGTGCAGCAGCGTCCCGCGCGCAAACGCGCGCCTGAGTGCAGCAGCGTCCCGCGCGCAAACGCGCGCCTGAGCGCAGCAGCGTCCCGCGCGCAAACGCGCGCCTGAGTGCAGCAGCGTCCCGCCCGCCACGCGCGCCTGAGCGGAGCAGCGTCCCGCACTTACCGCGCCTGGAGCGCAGCAGCCTCCCGCCCGCGCACTAGCCCCGTTGCGGTCATGGCCGCAGGTCCAACCGTCTTCGGCTCTGACGGCCGATCCCGAATCGCACCGAAGGCGCGCCGCGGCGTGTTCCTCAGCGGTACGAGAAGCCGTGTGCGCAGCGGCCGCTGCCATCTCCAGGCGCCTCGTCCCCGCGCGGTCGACGAGCCGCCGCTCGCAGCGGCCGAGCAAAATGTGTAAGATGCTTGCTGGTAAGCAAGTTTATGGCGAAGATCGACAACAGGACCGGCGGCGTGTCGAGCTCGATCACGAGCGCGCACGCGAGCACGGAAAGGAGCGCCGCTGCCGATGCGGACGCCAGTGCGCGGCTGCGCGCGGCGATCGGCCGGCTCTCGCGAAGGCTTCGCGAGACGAGGGCGGGCAGCGGGCTCACACCGACGCAGGTCTCGGTGCTCTTCACGGTGGTTCGCCTGGGGCCGTTGCCCTTGACCGAGCTGGCCGAGCGAGAGTCGCTCAACCCGACGATGCTCTCACGCGTGCTGGGCGCGCTGTGCGAGGCGGGGCTCGTGCGTCGAACGGCCGACACGACCGACCGCCGCGTCGCGCTCGCGGAGGCGACAGCCGTGGGCAGGCGTATGCGCGAGCGGATCCAGCGTGAGCGCAGCACCGCGCTGGCGGCGCATCTCTCCGCACTCGAGCCCGCCGCTCGCGAGGCAATCCTCGCGGCGATCCCGGCGCTCGAGACGCTGGCGGAGGCCGTTGCGACGCGCACCGAGGGCCGGCGTTGAACATGTCACCGCAGCACGCACAGGAGGCTCTGCGTGACACCAGCCGTCGCACGTTCGCGGCGCTTGCTGTGCCGAACTACCGTCGCTACTTCTTCGGCCAGGCGACATCCCTCGTTGGCACATGGATGCAGATGGCGGCGCAGTCGTGGCTGGTCCTGTCGCTGACGGGTTCCGCCACGGCGCTGGGCGTGATCGTCGGGCTGCAGACGCTGCCGGTGTTGCTCCTCGCGCCCTACGGCGGGGTGATCGCGGATCGCGTCGACAAGCGCAAGCTGATGGTCGGTCTGCAGACCGCCATGGGACTGCAGGCCCTGGTACTCGGCGTGTTGACGATCACCGGCGCCGTGCGGATGTGGGAGATAGGCGTGCTCGCGGTCGTGCTCGGCCTGAACAACGCGTTCGAAAACCCGGCTCGCCAGTCGTTTGTGCTGGAGATGGTCGGGGCCGAAACGCTGCGCAACGCCGTCAGCCTCAACTCGGTGCAGGTCAACGTCGCGCGTGCTGTCGGCCCCGCCGTCGCCGGCGTCCTGATTGCCACAGTCGGGATCGGCGAGTGCTTTCTGCTGAACGCGGCTAGCTTCGTCGCGGTTGTCGTCTCTCTGGTCTCGATGGAGCGCTCTGCGCTGCGGCCGACCGTGCCGGCGCCCCGTGCGGCCGGGCAGCTGCGCGAAGGGCTTCGCTACGCCCGCGGCACGCCGGAGATCATCGTGCCGCTGGCGATGATGGCGTTGATCGGCACGCTGGCGTACGAGTTCCAGGTCTCGCTGCCGGTCATGGCCCGGCACACGCTCCATGCAGGAGCTGAGGGCTACGGCTTCATGACCGCCGCGATGGGCGTTGGTGCGATCTTCGGCGGGCTCGTGGTGGCGGCGCGCGGTCGCATTGGCCTGCGTCCGCTCACACTCGCGGCGATGGCGTTTGCCGTGGCGCTCGTGCTGGCCGCGCTGGCGCCGACGCTGCCGGTTGAACTGGTCGCGCTCGCGCTGGTCGGAGCCGCGAGCGTCTCGTTCATGTCGGGCGGCAACTCGACGTTGCAGCTCGCCGCGGATCCCGCCATGCGCGGACGCGTGATGGCCCTGTGGTTCGTGGCGCTGCAGGGCTCGACGCCGATCGGTGGGCCTTTGGTTGGAGCGCTCATCGCGCTGTCCGGCGCGCGCAGCGGACTCGGCGTCGGCGCGCTCGCGTGCGTGCTCGCAGCCGCGCTCGGTTTCTGGGCGCAGCGGCGCCGCCGAGCTGTGACCGGGCCCGGCGCGCGCTCGCCGCTCGGCGGCGTCTCGCTCGGCGGCGGAGAAGCTCTGACGTGACAGGCGTGCCGGCGCGGTCGGCTGCCGGCGTCGGGCCGGCTCGGGCCAACAGCTACGGCGTGGAGATCTCGATCGCGCCGAAGTTGATCAGTGCCGTCCGGTAGATGCAGTCGTAGCGGACGATGTTCCCGACCGTCGTCTGCGCGGTGTCGGTGGTGACGTCGGTGCAATGGCCGCTGCTTCGGCTGGCCCGCCAAGCCGTCTTGGGCCCGGCGTCGAGCATCAGGGCCGGCACCCAGGTCGGCACGCTCAGCGCGACGACATCGCCGCGTGTCACGCGGATCGACGTCGTCAGGGCGAAGGTCGCCGTCTGCCCGAAGTACGGCTTGAGGTGAATCAGGGGGCTCACGGACTGGAGGCGATAGTCGAGACCTCTCACCTGGCGGATGATCGCCAGCGCGGCTTGCGACGTGCCACCCTCATGGGCGTCGAAGTACCTGGTCTGCGTTGCCGTCGGCGCGCCGAGCGTTATCTCCCAGCCGACGATTCGCCCTGGGGCAGTGATCTTGAACGGCGCATAGGTGGAGCCGACCTCGACCTGTTCCGCGGTCGTGCGCGACACGACGGTGCACGGTGTCGTGGCGGTCCCCGGGCAGCTCGCCACCGCCGTGGGGTCGCCGGGGTCGGTGAGCGTCGTGACGATCGCGTAGGCGGCCGCGGGCAGGGCCAGAGCGACGACGGCGGGCAAGGCTAGGACGCTGAGGACTCTTCGACGCATGTGGCTTGTGCTGAGCGGAGACTAGCGCCAGCCGCTCGGTCTCGCGCAACGTGCAGCGCGACGTCGCCGCCGGTGACCGGCGGCGACGCTAGTGCTCCGCTGAGGGCGTTGCTCGGTGTTGCGGATGTCCCGACTCGGTGTGGCGTGGCGGCCGCCGTGCTGATCGGCTCAGATCGGATAGTGGCGCTCGGTCTCCTGGATCGTGATCCAGCGCAGCTCGGTGAACTCCTCGAGCGCAGCGCGTCCGCCGAAGCGTCCCCAGCCGCTGTCCTTGACGCCGCCAAACGGCATCTGCGGTTCGTCGTGCACGGTCGCGTCGTTGATGTGGCAGATCCCGCTCTGGATCCGCTGGGCGACCTCCAGCGCGCGGGGTACGTCCTCGCCGAACACTGCCGCAGCGAGTCCGTATTCCGTGTCGTTCGCCACCTCGACAGCCTGGTCGGCCCCGTCGACCGGGATGATCGAGACGAGCGGTCCGAACGACTCCTCACGGTACGCGCGCATCTCTGCGTTCACACCGAACAGGACCGTCGGCGGGTAGCACGGTCCGTCGGCGGCGCCGCCGGACAACACCTGCGCGCCGTGTGCGCGCGCGTCCTCGACCAGGCCGCTCACGCGCTCCATCGCAGCTGCGTTGATCAGCGGCCCGATCTGCGTTTCCGCCTCTCGCGGATCACCGACGCGCAACGCACTCGCTCGCTCCGCAAGCAGCCGGGCGAAGGGCTCGGCCAGCGATTGCTCCACGATCACGCGCTCCGTCGACATGCAGATCTGCCCCTGATGGAAGAAGGCGCCAAAGCTCGTCGCGGCCGCGGCGCGTTGAAGGTCCGCGTCGGCGAGCACGACCAGCGGCGCCTTGCCGCCCAATTCGAGCAGTGCCCGCTTGAGGTGGCGCCCGGCAAGCTCGGCGATGATCCGGCCCACCCGCGTTGAGCCAGTGAAGTTGACGCGGCGTGTGTCGGGGTGGGCGATCAGCTCGTCGACCACCTCGGCCGCGTCATCCGGGTCGTTGGTGAGGAAATTGATGACGCCAGGCGGCCCCCCGGCATCCGCGATTGCCGCCGCGACGTGGGCATGCGTACGCGGGCACAACTCAGAGGCCTTCAGCACGACAGTGTTGCCGTAGGCGAGCGGCATCGCCACCGCGCGCGCGGCAAGGATCACCGGCGCGTTCCACGGCGCGATGCCGACGACGACGCCGGCGGGAGCGCGAACGGCCATCGCCAGCTTGCCGGGGATGTCCGACGGGATGACCGCACCGACTGCACCGTAGGCCTGCGCCGCTGCCTCGCGCAGCATCCCGGAGGCCAGCATGCAGTTGAACATGCCCCAGCCGAAGGTGGCTCCCGTTTCCTCGGTCATCGTCTGAGCGATCTCGTTCTGGCGTTCGATGATCAGGTCAGCCGCGCGCGAGAGGATCGCTCGGCGCGTCCCCGGTCCGCTCTGCGCCCACCCCTCGAATGCCGCCTGGGCGCCATCAACAGCGGCGCGCGCGTCGTCGCGCCCGCCGGCGCTGGCGCAGGTTGCCGTCTCGCCCGTAAAGGGATTGATTCTCGAGAAGGTGCCGCCCGATCGTGCGGCCCTCCATTCACCGTTGATCAGCAGCTGTTGTTCGGCCAAACCAGTCGTTGCCATCCGCTCTCCCTCGTGGTGGTTGCCGGCGCGGGCTGCGCACGACCCTTGCGGTCACCGTGTGGATCCCCGCGCGACGGTGTGAGACGGTGCCGATGATACGTTGTGCGCGTGAGGACGGCGTGTTCACAATGCGCACAACCATGGCGCGGATCGTCGGACTGAGCGAGGCGGTCGCGGAGCTCGTGCACGACGGGGACTCCGTCGCGCTCGAGGGCTTCACGCATCTGATCCCGTTCGCCGCAGGCCACGAGTTGCTGCGTCAGGGACGGCGAGAGCTCGAGCTTGTCCGGATGACGCCCGACCTGCTGTACGACCAGCTGATCGGCATGGGCGTGGCACGCCGCCTCGTGTTCTCCTACGGCGGCAATCCTGGCGTCGGATCGCTGCACCGTTTTCGCGATGCGATCGAGCACGGCTGGCCGCACCCGATCGAGATCGAGGAGCACAGTCACGCCGGGATGGCGAACCGCTACGCCGCCGGCGCGGCGGACCTGCCGTTCGCCGTGCTGCGAGGCTACGCGGGCACCGACCTGGTCGAGCACACGGCTGTGCGGTTCCTCGAATGCCCGTTCACCGGCGAGCGGCTCGCTGCTGTCGCGGCTCTGCGTCCGGACGTCGCGATCGTTCACGCGCAGGAGGCCGACGGCGAAGGGAACGTTGCACTGTGGGGGATCCCCGGCGTGCAGAAGGAGGCCGTGCTCGCGGCCACCCGCTCGCTCGTGACCGTCGAGCGGCTCGTCGAGCGGCTCGAGCCGCGGGCCGGCGCCGTGGTCATCCCGGGCTGGACATTGGACCTGGTGGCGCTGGCGCCGGGCGGCTCGCAGCCGTCCTACAGTCAGGGCATCACACGGCGCGACAACGACTTCTATCGCGACTGGGACCACATCAGCCGAGATCGCGACCGGTTCCGCGCCTGGATGGACGAGCACGTGCTGAACGGGGTTGCGGCGCGGTGAGCCTCGAGGCGAGCACCGACGAGGTGCAGACGATCGTCGCCGCGCGGCGGCTGGCCGGCGCCAGGACGGTCTTCATCGGCGTGGGGCGTCCGAGTACGGCGGCGATCCTCGCGCGCCTCGTACACAACCCCGATCTCGTGTTGATCTACGAGTCCGGCACGATCGGCGCGAAGCCGTTTCACATCCCGCTCTCGATCGGCGACGGCGAGCTCAGCGAGACCGCCGACCTGGTCGTCGGCGTGCCGGAGATGTTCAACTACTGGATCGGCCCAGGCCGCGTCGATGTCGCGTTCCTCGGCGCCGCGCAGGTGGATCGCTTCGCCAACCTGAACTCGACCGTGATCGGCGACTACGACAGCCCACGAACGCGGCTTCCAGGCGCGGGTGGCGCCCCCGAGATCGCATCCAGCTGCGGCGAGGTGATCGTGACCGTCGCGCACTCGCGACGCACGCTGGTCGACCGCCTCGACTTCCGCACCACCGTCGGACACGGTGACGGGCCGGGCACGCGCGAGCGGCTTGGACTGCGCGGCAAAGGGCCGACCGCCGTGATCACGGACCTCGGAGTACTCGAACCGGACCCGGTCAGTGCCGAGCTGACCCTGACAGAGCTGCACGAGGGGGCGACCGTCGAGCAGGCACGCGAGGCCACGGGCTGGGACCTCGCCGTCGCGGCGGCGCCCCGCGTCACCCAGGCGCCCAGCGACACCGAGCTCGAAGCCCTGCGGGAGCTGCTCGCGAGATGAACGAAGCCTTCATCTACGAGGCGGTTCGCACACCTTTCGGACGGCTCGGAGGGGCGCTCGCGGGCGTGCGACCCGACGACCTCGCGGCGCACGCGCTGCGCTCGCTGCTCGACCGCGCCGGCGTGCTCGACCCTGAGGCGATCGACGATGTCTTCCTTGGCGATGCCAACGGCGCCGGCGAGGACAACCGCGACGTTGCACGCATGGCGGTGCTGCTTGCCGGTCTGCCGACGAGCGTCACCGGCGTGACGGTCAACCGCCTCTGCGGCTCGAGCCTCGAAGCGGCGATCCAGGCCACGCGCGCCATTCGCTGCGAAGACATCTCGCTCGCGGTGGCAGGCGGAGTGGAATCGATGAGCCGGGCTCCCTGGGTGTTGGCGAAGCCGGGCCGCGCCTACCCGGTCGGGTCGGAGATCATGCATTCGACGACGCTGGGCTGGCGCATGGTGAACCCGCTAATGCCGGAACGATGGACGATTTCGCTGGGCGCCAGCGCTGAGCACCTGGCTGAGCTCTACGGCATCAGCCGCGAGGCCCAGGACGCCTTTGCGCTGCGCAGCCACCGACTGGCGACCCGGGCCTACGATGAGGGGGTGCTCGGCGAGGTCGTGCCCGTGCCGGGGATCGACCTGGAGCGCGACGAGGCGATCCGGCCCAACACCTCGCTCGAGGCGTTGGCCGAGCTCGCCCCGGCGTTCAGCGAGGGCGGAAGCGTCACGGCCGGCAACTCCTCGCCGCTGAACGACGGTGCCAGCATGGTCCTGATCGGGGACCGGCGTGCGGGCGAGGCGCTCCGCCGCGAACCGCTCGCGCGGATCGTCTCGACAGCTGCGCACGGTGTCGATCCGGACGTCTTCGGGATCGCGCCGGTCGAGGCCGCCAACGCGGCTCTGTCGCGTGCGCGGATCGGCTGGGGCGAGATCGCCGCTGTCGAGCTGAACGAGGCCTTCGCGTCCCAGTCGCTGGCCTGCCTCGCCTGCTGGCCGGAGCTCGACCCCGAACTTGTGAACGTGCGTGGCGGCGCGATCGCGATCGGCCATCCGCTGGGTGCGTCCGGGACGCGGATCCTGGGTCGACTGGCGCACGAGCTTCGAGCCCGCGGCGGAGGGTACGGTTTGGCGGCCATCTGTATCGGCGTTGGCCAGGGCCTCGCCATGATCCTGGAGGGATGAGCGATGAGCGATTCGGGCAAACCCGCGCGCCAGATCTATGACCCGGTGGCGGACACTCCGTCCTGTTACGTGCGGGAGGGAGAGGGCGTCCATCCGCCGCTCGATTCGCCGCAGTACAAGTCGACAGCGCTGCGCCACCCCAAGCAGCCGCTGGTCTTCCTGCCCCAGAACCTCACCGAACTGACGGGGCCGGCGCTCGGCGCGCTGGCACCGGTCGGCGAGCTGGACAACGATCTGACCCGCCAGCACGAGGGTGAACCGATTGGGGAGCGGATCATCGTCGCCGGGCGCGTCTTCGACACCGAGGGCAAGCCGTTGCGCAACACGCTCGTCGAGATCTGGCAGGCCAACGCGTGCGGCCGTTACCGCCACCGCTGGGATCGCTTTCCGGCACCGCTCGATCCGAATTTCAGCGGCGCCGGACGGGCCGTCACCGACGAACACGGCCGCTACCGCTTCGTCACCGTCAAGCCTGGCCCGTACCCGTGGGGTAATCACTACAACGCCTGGCGCCCCGCCCACATCCACTTCTCGCTGCTGGGCCGCGCGTTCGCCCAGCGCCTGGTGACCCAGATGTACTTCCCCGGAGACCCGTTGTTCCGTTACGACCCGATCTTCAACTCGATCCCAGACGAGGCGGCGCGCGACCGCCTGATCTCCCGGTTCTCGATCCACGACACCCAGCCGGACTGGGCGCTCGCCTATGAGTTCGACATCTACCTGCGCGGGCCTGGCGCGACGCCGTTCGAGGAGGCGTTGTGACCTTTCCGCTCACCCCCGCCCAGACCGTGGGGCCCTACTTCGCGATCGGGCTTCCGTGGCCGGAGGGTCCCCACGCTGTCGCCCCCGGCACACCGGGAGCGATCACGATCAGCGGGACCGTGTTCGACGGGGCGGGCGAGCCGATCCCGGACTTCCTGCTGGAAACATGGCAGGCCGATCCAGACGGGCGCTTCGCCGATCTGCATGGACACGGCGGTCCGTCGGCGCTCCAGGGCTTCCGCGGCTTCGCGCGCGTCGGGTACGAGGACGGCGACGGGAGCTTCGAGCTGTTGACGGTGAAGCCGGGATCGATCGCGCTGGCCAGCGGCGCGGCCGCGGCGCCGCACATCGACGTGTCGCTCTTCGCGCGTGGGCTCCTGCATCGGTGCGTCACCCGCTTCTACTTTGCCGACGAGGAAGCCGCCAACGCGGCCGACCCGGTGCTCGCCACCGTGGCGGCTGAGCGACGCGAGAGCCTGATCGCGAAGGTCGTGCAGGGCGGCTACACGATCGACATCCGCGTTCAGGGCCCCGGGGAGACCGTCTTCTTTGCGCTCTGAGCGTTCACGCCGACTCCCACCACATCCGTGAGCGACGGACTGTTCGCGGCGCTGTACGCGCGCGGGCCGGTGGCTGGCGCTGTCGATGGGAGCGCCTGGCTCACGGCGATGCTCACCGTCGAGGCGGCCCTCGCGCGAGCCTGCGCCGATGAGGGACTGATCCCCGAGACGTCCTCGCATGCGATTGCGCAGGCGTGCAAGGCGGAACGCTTCGACCTCGCCCGCGTGATCGAGGCGACCGGCGAATCGGCCACGCCGGTGATCGAGATCGTCGAGCAGCTTCGCGCCGCGGTCGGCGAGCAGGTCGCTCCGCACGTGCACCTCGGTGCCACGAGCCAGGACATCATCGACACCGCGGCGATGCTGCTCGCGCGCCGCGCGACGGATGCGCTGCTCGCCGACACGTCGGGTGCGGCGGCCGCCGCGGCAAAGCTGGCGGACACCCACCGAGCGACGGTGATGGCGGCGCGCACGCTGCTCCAGCAGGCCGAGACCACGACGTTCGGGCTGCGGGCGGCGGGGTGGCTGATCGGTCTTCACGAGGCGTCCCACGGCCTGAGCGAGGTGGCACGCACGCGCCTGGCCGTGCAGATGGGCGGTCCCGCCGGCACGCGGGCACCGGCCGTTGCGGCGCGCGTCGCGACGGAGCTCGGGCTCGTCGAGCCGGTGCTGCCGTGGGGCGCGGTCCGAGTGCGCCCGGCGGAGTTGGCCGCTGCGCTCGGCGTGCTGGCCGGGGTCCTCGCCAAGATCGCGGCCGATGTGGTGCTCTTCGCGCAAACCGAGGTCGGGGAGATCCGTGAGGGCGGGGGGACTGGGCGGGGCCGCTCCTCGTCGATGGCGCACAAGCGCAACCCGGTGGCCAGCGTCGCGATCCTGGCCTGCACCGCACGCGTCCCGGGGCTCGTGGCGACGATGCTCGCCACCATGCGACAGGAGCACGAGCGAGCCGCCGGCGCCTGGCAGGCCGAATGGGGGACACTCACCGAACTGCTCACGCTCGTCGGTTCGGCTGCCTCCTGGTCGCTGGATCTGCTGTCCAACATCGAGGTCGATGCCGACCGGATGCGCGAGCACGCGCAAGGGCTCGATGGTGACAACAGCGGCGTCGACGCCCTGATCGAGCGTGCGCTGGCGGTGAGCGGCCTCTGAGCGCGGTCGAGCTGCACTGCGAGCACAGCGGTCCAGGCGACGCGCCGGCACTGGTCCTGGGGTCCTCACTCGGCACGACGCTCGAGATGTGGCAGCCGTTGGTGGCGCCGCTCGCGCGCAGCCATCACCTGATCGCGTTCGATCATCGCGGGCACGGGCGTTCGCCGGTGCCCGAGGGCCCATACGAGATCGCCGATCTGGGCGCCGATGTGCTCGCCCTGCTCGATCAGCTGAACCTGGAGCGCGTCGCGTACGCAGGCGCGTCGCTCGGAGCCATGGTCGGCCTCTGGCTCGCGGCCTACGCGCCGGAGCGGATCGAGCGGCTGATCTGCATCTGCGGCGCCGCCCACCTTCCGCCGGCGGAGGCCTGGGCCGAGCGGGCTGCTCGCGTGCGCGCAGCGGCGAGCGTCACCGTCGTCGCCGACGCTGTGCTCGCGCGCTGGTTCACCCCCGCCTACGCGGCCGCGCACCCCGACGTCGTCGAGTGGGTCGGCGCGATGCTGCGCAACTCCCCGCCCGCAGGCTACGCCGCTTGCTGCGGCGCGATCGAGCGGATGGACCTGCGCGGCGATCTGGGCCGGATCGTCGCACCGACGCTCGTGGTTGGCGCCGCCGAGGATCTGGCGATCGCGCCCGAGCACTCGGCGGCAATCGCCGCGGCGGTGCCCGGCGCCCGACTGGTTGTCCTGGCGCGTGGGGCGCACCTCGCGGCGATCGAGTGCGCGGCGGAGGTGACCGGCTTGATCAAAGACCAACTGGAGGCTCCAGCATGAGCGATGCGGCTTACGACGACGGCATGGCGGTGCGCCGCAGCGTGCTCGGAGACGAATATGTCGATCGCGCCGTCGAGCGCACCACCGAGTTCACCGCTCCGTTTCAGGACTTCATAACGCGCCACGTCTGGGGCGCCGTGTGGGGGCGGGACGGACTCGACCGTCGCACGCGAAGTGCGGTGACGCTGGCTGTCCTGACCGCGCTCGGGCGCGAGCACGAGATTGCCATGCACGTGCGCGCCGCGCTGCGCAACGGGCTGTCGGCCGCCGAGATCGGAGAGGTCCTGCTCCACACCTCGGTGTACGCCGGCGTGCCGGCGGCAAATCGCGCGTTCGCGATTGCCGACGAGGTGCTGGCGGCGCGGGAGGGCGCGCCGTGAGCGAGACCACCGTGGCGTGCGCCCCGTTCGTTCAGTCGCTCGCGCGTGGTCTGGCCGTGATCCGTGCGCTCAACAGTCCCGAGCCGATGACGCTGAGCGACGTTGCGCGTGCCAGCGAGCTCACGCGGGCGTCAGCCCGCCGTTTCGTCCTGACGCTCGAGGAGCTCGGCTACGTGCAGCAGACGGCTGGCCGCTTCGTGCTCACCCCGCGCGTGCTCGAGCTCGGGTTCGCGTATCTCTCGGCGCTCGGCCTGCCCGAGATTGCGCAGCCTCACATGGAACGCCTCGTCGAGGAGGTTCACGAGTCATCGTCCATCTCGGTGCTCGACGGCGAATCGGTGGTGTACGTCGCACGCGTTCCGACAAGGCGCATCATGAACGTCGTGATCAGCGTCGGCACCCGGTTCCCGGCGTACGCCACCTCGATGGGACGGGTGCTGCTTTCGGGACTCGAGCCGTCGGCATGTGCACAGATGCTGGACCGGATCGAGCTCGCCCCGCTCGCCCACGACACGATCACGACGCGGATCCAGCTCGAGGCGGAGTTGGAGCGCGTGCGCCGTCAGGGCTACGCGATCGTGGACCAGGAGCTCGAGTCGGGTCTGCGATCGGTTGCAGCGCCGATCCGCGACCGTGGCGGCGGGGTGATCGCGGCGATCAACCTCGCCGTCCAGGCAGCACGTGTGAGCGTCGCGGACATAAGGGGGTCGCTCCTGGCGCCGCTGCTCGACACCGCCGCGGCGATCGAGCTCGATCTCGGCGCCAAGCGATGAGCACCGCCGGGCAGGTCTCGGTGGCGGCTGCGCGGTGAGCAGAGCGCGGCCCAGCTGATGCGCCTGGCAAACCTACGTGGGCGGCTGATGGTGGCGGCGACGGGCGGCGGCTTCGTCGACCTGGCGCTGGCCAGCGAAGATCGTTTCGATCCCGATCCCCAGCTCGTGTACGAGCGCTGGGAGGAGTTCGTGGCGTGGAGCGCCGGCGCGTCTCTGGGGCAGGGTGAAGAGCTCGGCGTCGAGGCGCTCGGTCCCCCCGTGCCGCGCCCGCGCCAGATCTTCGCCATTGCGCTCAACTACCGCGAGCACGCGGCGGAGGGCGGATCCGAAGCGCCAACCGCGCCACAGGTGTTCACGAAGTTCCCCGCCTGCATCGCCGGACCGCACACCGCCGTGACGCTGCCCGGCGCGTTCGTCGACTGGGAAGCCGAACTCGTCGTGGCCATCGGTCAGTACGCCCACCATGTCTCGAGCGCTACGGCCTGGGAGTACGTGGCGGGGGTCATGGTCGGGCAGGACCTCTCGGCGCGAGATGTGCAGCGATCG
>Ga0265338_10006879_pt1 | contig 14318 bp, 17 predicted proteins | sample 42126metaG_FD_193579 | JGI IMG/M metagenome (GOLD analysis project Ga0265338, IMG submission 193579) | Rhizosphere microbial communities from Carex aquatilis grown in University of Washington, Seatle, WA, United States - 4-21-26 metaG | ecosystem: Host-associated > Plants > Roots > Rhizosphere... | reverse complement strand
GAAGCGCTGTCGGGTCCGTCCCAGGATCTGCAAGCGGGTGGCGGCGTCGATGGACGCCTGCAGGAGCAGGCCAGGATCGAGCAGGATATAAGGAAGAAGATCGTCGGCATGTTGTCCGGCGCCCTCGGACTCAAGGACCCGGCGGTGTCGGTCAGCGTCGTACTCAACTTCGACCATGTGAAACGGACCGAACAGAAGGTGCTCACGGCGCCGGATGGCAGCGGCTACATGGTCCATCGTCAGGAGACCAGCACCGAACCACCGTCGGATGCGGCGGCCGAGCCTAAGCCCTCACCCAAGAAGAACGTGATTTCAAGCACCGTGGACTATGAAGACGGGAAGTCCTACGAGGAGACCGAGTTTGCGCAGGGGAGGGTCCAGCGCATAACCGTCGGCGTGGTGGTCCCGGCCGGGTTGCCCTCTGATCAGCAACAGCGGCTGAGAGAGGCGATCTCCGCCGCAGCGGGCCTCGATCCTACCCGGGGAGATGAAGTGCAACTGGTCGCGGCCGTCGCGGAACAGCCTGGCGCGGCATGGGACAAGCGGACCACCCCGTCCCAGGCTGTGGCATCCCCTGCTGGCAAGGCTTCCATCCCCGCGGCAGGGCAGCCTGCGATCCAGGTCAAGTGGCTGCTGGCCGGAGGCATCCTGCTTGTGGGCCTGGTGCTCCTGGCCTTGGGCCTTCCGAGGCGGAGGAAGCCGATCGAACCCATCAGGCGCGAGGCGGTGCTAGCCGAGATACGGGCCTGGTTGGGCGAGTGATGGGACGGGACTCTATATATATGAATGAGAGGACGTTGAAGAAGGTCGCGCTCCGGATCGGCAGCCTGGGGGAGGCAGACCAGCGCTGGGTCATACGCCGCCTACCCCGCCGGCTAAGGCGGCCCGTAAGGCTACACCTTGCGGAGCTGATGGCCATGACTGGCGGGGATCCGGCGGTATTGCAGGAATTGGGGGTCATCTTGGGCGGTGCAGTGGGGCCCCAAACAGTCCTGCCAGACCCCCCATCGGCGGCGGACCCTGTCGATCCGGCCTATGCGCGCCTGAAGACCGCGCTAGAGGAAGCGCCCATCCCATGGGTCGCCGCCGCCCTCAAGCTGCAACCGGCCGGATTGCGGGATGCCTATCTAGAAGGCAGCGATGAAGAGACGCGCCACACCTTGCAGGGGGCGATCGACGCACTCCCAGCGGAATTACCCCCGAAGCTTGCAAGGGCGATCGACGCTTACGTGGGTAAGGCCGGAGAAGCCGGGCGCGGCGTGGATACCCCGCCGCGGTTCGCGGACCTGTTGAAGGGCGGATCAGACGACGCGGGGATCTGCGGATGAGCGGATCCCCGGAAAACCCGACCATCAGGAAGGTCACTGAGCCCTCTGCGGCGCGCCCACTGGCCTTGGAGCCGCTGGAGCCCATCCAGGGAAGCAGGCCGATCTTGACTCCGCAATATGGATTGATCACGCGAGAACACCTGCAACAGATCTACGCAGACGAGATAGCTACTGTCATGGAAGATGCGCGCCGGACCGGTTTCGAAGAGGGCTTGAGCCGGGGTGTGAGCGAAGCGACGGAACAGGCGCGCATGGAGGCGGCAGAGCTGTCGAAGAGGCAGAAAGAGTCTGAAGCCGCCCTCGCAGAGAGGCTCAGCCGCCTGGATGCAACGGTGGAAGGCTTGAGGGCGCAACGGTCAGCATTCTTCCATGAGGCTGAGGGAGCACTGGTAGAACTGGCGTATGGATGCCTGGTGAAGATGCTCGGCGACATGGCGAGCGATGTCTCGTTGGTGCGCGGCTTGGTGCAGACGGCAATGGAGTCCGTCGCTCTCGACGGACCGTTGACCGTCCGTGTCTCCGTAGGGGATCACTTCCTGCTGGCTGACTCCGGTGCATTGGACCAACTCCGCGATAAGGGTCTGGCGCGTGTCGTCGCTGATCCCCACCTGGGGGCCGGGGACTGCCTCATCGAGAGTCCGAGAGGCGTGCTGGATGCAGGTCTGAAGACGCAGCTTGAGACACTGGCCGTGGTGCTGGCCCGCGCCCACCAGGACAGACGGAGGCCGGATGCAAGCCTGGCCGGTTGAATACATGGCTGCAGTGCGCGCCGCAGACCTGGCTGTCGACAGCGGCAAGATCGCCGAGTGCAATGGGCTGGTGATCGAAGCCACCGGCCCTGATGCAGGCATAGGTGAGCTCTGCGAAGTGGTGGTGGGCGAGCAGCATGAGAGCGTGCTTTGCGAAGTGACGGGTTTCAAGGCCGGGCGCTTGCTGCTCATGCCCTATCGCGATGTCCATGGCATATCGCCAGGCTGCGCCGTGCAGAGGTTGCGTCGCAGCTTCGACGTGCCGGTCGGAGAAGGGCTCCTGGGCAGGGTGGTGGATGCCTTTGGTGATCCTTTGGATGGCCGCGGTCCGGTGCCAGTCCGGGACAGGCGCCGCTGGACCGAGATGGCCATCAATCCCCTGGAGCGCATCAGGATCACGCAGCCGCTTGAGACCGGCGTACGCGCCGTCGACGCGTTGCTGACCCTGGGCAAGGGTCAGCGCATGGGCGTGTTCGCAGGAAGCGGAGTGGGCAAGAGCACGTTGTTGGGGATGATGGCTCGCAACATGTCCGCGGATGTGAACGTGGTTGCACTGATCGGAGAGCGCGGCCGGGAGGTCACGGATTTCATCGACACCTCGCTGGGACCTGAAGGCATGAGCCGGTCGGTGGTGGTGGTCGCCACTGCGGACCAGCCGGCGCTGGCGCGGGTGCACGCAGCCCATACTGCGACATCCATCGCCGAGAGCTTCAAGGACGCGGGTAAGGACGTGCTGCTGATCATGGATTCTGCGACCCGTTTTGCCATGGCGAGGCGGGAGGTGGGGCTGGCCAACGGAGAGCCTCCCACGAGCCGCGGTTATACGCCGTCAGTCTTTTCGGCGTTGCCGCGACTGCTGGAACGCTGCGGGAACTTCCGAGACGGTTCGATCACGGCGATCTACAGCGTGCTGGTCGAGGGGGATGACATGAACGAGCCGATCACGGACCACATGCGAGCAGCACTGGATGGCCACATCGTCATGTCCCGGGAACTGGCTGCCCGCGGTCATCACCCGGCTATCGATGTCACACATAGCGTCAGCCGCTTGTTGTCAGCCGTGACGACCAGGGCGGAGCAGCAGATCGTGAAGCGCGCGGTGGAGATCATGGCCAGAGTGGAGGATGCCAGGGATCTGTTGGATATGGGGGCTTACCATCCGGGAAGCAATCCAGACCTTGACGAGGCGCTGACATGCATCAAGCCCTTGATGGGGCTGCTCATCCAGGAAGCTCATGAATCTGCACCGCGGCGGGAAGCCATGGCGATGCTCACCGAGGCCTGTGCAGTTGCGCGGCCGACAGCGTCCGGGGACGCTGCATGAAAGACAAGCGCCTTGGAAAGCTCGATGTGCTCAGGAGGTACCGTGGCCTTGCTAGAGACAGAGCACTGATGGCGCTCGCCGAGGCGCAGCGCGAGGAGCAGCAGGTGATGACGGATAAGGCGATGGTCGACGAGAGCCTGGATCGGCTTGAACAGTTGGCGACCCAATCCCTCCAGGCCGGAACCCTCATGGATATCACCCGGTACCTGTACCTGACGGGTCACTCGGAGTCGCTGCAGGTCAGGAGCCGTGGGCTTGCTACGAGCGTGATCCTGCGCCGCGAAGTGGTCGTCGAGTCATCGGATGCAGCGGCAGGAGCGAAGAGGGTCCTGCGCACCATAGATGGGAAGTGCGACCAGCGCCGTCAGGAGATGAGGGCGGAGCAGGCGCGCGCCGCGATGGCTGAGCGCGAGGATATGTGGCTGTCACGGCACTTGGAGGCAAAGAATGGATAAGGTCGGCAGACAGAACGCCGCGGCCATCGAGACCACTTCGGCTATGGGACGTGCGCCCGAGACGCAAGCCTCGCTCTGGTTATCCATGGTGGGGCCGAGCCCCGCAATCATGAGTCCAGTGCAAGACGCTCTAGGCCGAACCATGCGCGAATTGCCTCTGGACCATGCAGGCATGATCCCCGTGATGTCGCGGGCCATCGGCCATGAAACGCCGGAGCATCGGGCTGCCTCGGATATGGCAGACAAGGTGGTCATAGGGGCCAATGCCGTGGGGGCAACCGGCAGGAGGAATGCGGCGGGAGACGCCGCTGCCATTGAGGGCTTCTCATACCTGCAGCATCTCTGGGCACAGGGTTATCTCTCGCAAGAGCAGACAGACGAATCCCAACCTCACATCGCTACTGTCGGCATGGCAAGCGTCATCGGTGCGACGCCGCAGGGCAGCATCGAGGGGGCGGTAGAGGAGCGCACAGGCACCCCGAAGGGCGGCCAAGCCGGCGGCGTGGCACACCCCAGGGATGCAGATCCTCAGACGCCCGGCATGGGCCAGATTAACCAGGCGGAAGAATCTTCTTCTGTCACGACGGATGCAGACACGCCGATCCGCTCCGTATCCGTCGAGTGGCTTAAACGGGATGGACTGATCCTGAATAGGCAGGGCCAGGTGCAGATATGGGTTCGCGACTACCGGCTGGACGAACATGGCCAGGCCTTGCTCGTGGATAACTTGCTGGCGGAGGCGCGTGCTGGAGGCCAGCGTGTCGTCAGCATCATATTGAACGGCAGGGTGATCTGGCAGGACCAGCCCCGCTAGATACAAAGGAAAAGGAGTCAACGAGTCATGTCGATAGATGCAATAGGGGCGTCGTTAGGTACGCCGACAGCCAGTGCGACGAGCCCGATCAGCAATACGACTCTCAATCAGAGCGATCTGATCAAGCTTTTCCTCACCGAACTGCAATATCAAGATCCCATGGATCCTGTCAACAACGAGCAGTTCCTGGCCCAACTGGCGCAGTTCGCGACATTGCAGACGAGTGAAGATACCGACACCAATATGCAGAATCTCGTATTCATGAACTCAGCGTCACAATCGCTTTCTCTCTTGTCCAAGGACGTGGAGATGGTGGATGCCCAGGGGAATACAGTAGACGGCACCATCACGGCGATACAGTTCTCTACTTCAGGCCCGCTTCTGACTGTCACCGCTTCGGATGGCAGCGTGCAAACGGACGTGCAACTTGCCCAGATCAATCTCGTCAGACCCTAACGGGATACCCCAAGGAGTCGATCCATGTTTCAGGCGATCTTCAACAGTCTCTCAGGTATGTTCAGTTTTACCCAAGGATTGAACACCATCAGTAACAACGTGGCTAACATGAACACCCCGGGCTTCCGCGGCAGCGACGACATATTCAGCAGCATCGCGGGTGGAGAAGGCTCCGAGTCGGGCCTCGGTACGAGCATCGACGGCTCGATCATGCGCGACTATGAAGGCACCATCCAGCAGACGAACTCACCCGGTGACGCCGCGATAAACGGCATCGGTTTCTTCGTGTTACGGGATGCGAGCGGCAACCTCTTCTATACCCGAGCTGGCCAGTTCCAGTTCGACGATGGTGGCAACTTGGTCGATGCCGCCACGGGCATGAACGTGGTAGGGATGACTTCCGGCGGCAGTCTGTCAAACATCAATATATCGGCCCTGAGCGAGCTGCCGGCAGCTGCGACCACGACCGTCAACTTCGCCGGAAACTTGTCGACCGGAGACACCGTCAAGACTGTCAGTGACATCAGTGTCTTTGACGCGTCAGGTAACACGCAAGCATTGAGCGCCACCTTTACCAACAACACCACGGCTACCCCCGGCAGTTGGCTGGTGAGCGTGACAGACAGCAACGGGAACGTCGTCGGGTCGGGTGAGGTCAGGTTCGACACCACCGGCAGTCCTCAGACCGGATTCAACACCGTCTCTGTCAGCCTGACCACTTCAGCAGGTACGCAGGCCATCACGCTGGACTTCGGTACGCCAGGTTCCCTGAGCGCAGCGACGTCCTTCGGTGGAAGTGACACAACCATAAGCGCAACAGTGGCGGACGGTCACGCAGCGGCCGGCATGACATCCTTCAGCTTCGATTCGACAGGGACATTGCAACTCAAATACTCCGATGGCGAGACCAAGCAGGGTGGGCAGCTGGCGCTAGCGCAGTTCGCGGATGACAAGGAGTTGCAGCAATCCAACGGTAGCCTGTTTACAGCAGCTGACATAAGCCATAGGACGCTTGGAGTGGCCGGTTCAGGGAGCTTCGGGCAGATCGAGGGCGGTAGCCTGGAGTTGGCCAACGTAGATCTGACCCAGGAATTCGGGAACATGATCGTGATCCAACAAGGTTACCAAGCCAGTTCGCGGGTCATGACGGTTGCAGATCAGTTGCTGCAGCAGTTGTATGACAACACCCGGGGCGGCGGCTGAACGTGGGCCGTAAGATCCACCTTGTGAGCGGTTCCAGGATCGAATCTCTGCGGATCATCCTCGCCGAGAGATATAAAGAGTGGCATGAGGCCTGGGTATCTCGTGATAGCCATACCGCATGTGCCTTGACGATCCATCCACTAAATGCACCAGGATGGAAATTTCCGGAGGAACTCAGATGGGATGTATATAGCTTGGGGAACCAAAGGGTATCCATCGGCCGCTCAACGGGATCATCTCGACGCATCTGCCACGTATCCGATGACACCGAGGATACGAGTAGAGGTCATTCGATGGTATCGACCATCGAAGGCCTCATGTTGAGCGATCTTGCCCGGGAGATATTCGGCGCGATTCCGGAGGCAGCATCCTCAAACGAACTGGTTCTCGATGATTTGATCGCTCGCGTTGGCAATGTGGCGGCGTGCCTTCAATTTGGCGGCAGCGTCTTGCATTTACTCCTGAACGCGGCGCTCGTGTTGCGACTCGTACCCGCAAAAGCAGGGCAGCGCGGTGCGCTGCAATCCATCGATTCGTCGATACGCACCCAGCCCATCGGGTTAGTGGCACGACTTGAGCTTGGTTCTCTGTTATTGGGTGATCTATTGACCCTCAAGCCGGGCGACGTGCTTGCTACAGAGGCCTTGCTTGCCCGTCCGTTGGACCTCATGGTCGAGTCGGGCAACCGTATCGTTGGGTCCGCCCACCTAGGGCAGGGTACGTCGCAGAAACGTGCGCTGGCCATGGCCACGACATTCGTCGATTCACCGGTCGACAGTCACAAGGTAAGCAAAATATGAAGACGTCAAGTTTGCAGACATTCGAGAGCAGCGAAGAGGCGGCGATACAAGATGGAGCGGGAGTCACCCCATTGCAGAAAAGGAACATAGCGCTTATCCGGGATGTGCCAGTCAATGTCACGGTCGTGCTTGGTACCGCAACCCTGACAGTGGAGAGACTATTCTCCCTGCGGCCGGGTGAGATCATTGAACTCGATCAGTCTTTGGACGAGACCGTGACGTTCTACATGGGTGATAAACCGATCGCTCGTGGCCATCTCGTAGCGGTCGAAGATCGGTATGGCATCGAATTAGCCGAGATCCTTTGAGAAACATGTGAAATGAAGATGAATACATTATCCACCGTCATCGCATCCAATCCTATACCCTTCAATTCAGACGACGGTCTGGGAGCATGGCTGCTGATCAAAACACTGGTCGTGGCGGCATGCTTGCTGTTGGCGACCTATGGCGTGTTATTGCTGTTGAAACGCAAGGGTCTGTTGCCGTCGCTGACGAAACCACGGCAATCCAGGAGATTGGAGGTCGTTGAGTCATACAGGCTGAGTCAGCGCACCACCCTATTCCTGCTGCGCAGGGATGACAAGACCATCCTTGTCAGCGAGTCGACCGCTGTTGTAACTGCGTTGATCGCAGGAGATGGAGGCGACGATGTCAGGGCGTAGTCGGATGATGTTACTAGGCAGCATATCTCTCTTGTTTGCATGTTCATCGTACGCAGGTGGAGTATCCGCGGCCACTGTTGGTAGTGATGTATTGCGCCAAGTTGCACAAGGCGGAGGATCATCCCCTGTCCTGCAGACATTCATCTTCATGTCTGCGCTGTCGTTCATCCCCTTGCTGGTCATATCACTGACGTCCTTCACCAGGATCATCGTGGTTTTGTCCCTGTTGCGCCAAGCCATGGGACTGCAACAGACTCCGCCAAATAGCGTGCTCATAACGCTGGCGCTGTTCCTCAGTCTCTTCACCATGGCGCCCACCATCACTGCGATAAAGACGTCGGCCTATGATCCATATCTGCATAAGCAGATAACCTTTGAGTCTGCGCTCGCCAAGGGCTTTCTACCACTGAAGGATTTCATGATCCGGCAGACACATGAGGATGACCTGGCAATGATCCTGGATGTCGCCAAGGCTCCTCGTCCGAAATCTGTCGAGGATATCCAGCCAGTCCAGCTGATCCCGGCCTTCATGTTGAGCGAGCTCAAGACCGCCTTCGAGATAGGGTTCATTATCTATCTGCCGTTCCTACTCATAGACTTGGTGGTTGCGGCAATACTCATGTCGCTGGGAATGATCATGGTCCCGCCGACCACGATCTCGCTTCCATTGAAGATCATGCTATTCGTGCTTATCAATGGCTGGGCTTTGGTCTCGCGGACCCTGCTGGAAAGCTTCCGGACCTAGCATATGAGAGTTGTCGTTAGGGGTGATGCTGCCATCGAAGAATCGAACCCCTTGCAGAAGAAAGAGCTGGAGAAGGCGCTTTGGGCGAAGTGGTTGTCCGGTTCCGACCCAGCATGCCGTGCACAACTTATTGACTTCTATTCCGACTGGACCCGTTTCATCGCGAAGCGCATATTCATTCGGGTTAGGATCCCGGGCGTCGAATGGGCCGATTTCATGCAACTTGCCACCGTCGGTCTCCTGGAAAGCCTGGATCGGTTTGAGCCGGCGCGCGGGCTCAATTTCACTACTTATGCAAGGCATCGGGTGAGAGGCTCCATATTGAACGGTCTGCGTCTCTACCGAGACCAGACGAATGGCGAATGGCATTCGAACGACATCGTACGTGTTTCCGACCGTACGGAGTCCTTGCTCGGAGAGGAAGGGCAGCCCGACCTGTTGACTGAGATTGTGGACATAACCGTTGGATTGGCGATCGGTCATTTCCTAGATTTGAAATTTCTTGGCACCGACAAAGAAAACGACGCCTACGCTGCAGTCGAAAATGACCTCCTGATGGAAGATTTGGCACATATGGTCGAGGATTTGCCAGCACGGGAAGCCATGATAATCAAATATCACTATTATCAGCAGTTGCCCTTTGTCGAAATAGCCGAGTTGCTGGGCGTGACCAAGGGACGTGTCTCCCAACTGCACAAGCAAGCGGTCGCTCGGTTGCGTAAGCAATTGCAATCGGCAGGAGGATGGGATATCCGTGCATAACGAGTTATCGCTAGTCTTTCTTTAGTTCTTCTACGAGGGATGTTATTTTTACTTGTAACCTGGTATTGGCCTCAATGGCTTTGCTTATCTTCGTAAGTATCAAATCAAATTCCGCATGCTGTCCGATTTTGGGGCCGAATTCCCACAGCAGAACTTCTTTGACTATGAGCCGAGAGGCATCCATGTTTGATAAATGCTTTTTCCCCGAGGGTTCGTAATTGTTAAATTGGTCTACAAGACGGCTGCGCAATTCCTCTATGTTAGGAACATGATGTGAAACTGACGCACTTTTGTCCTTCTGACTGTTGGAATGAGTTTGGGCTGAAACGGACGGGCCCCTGAGTTTGGAGTCGGTGCGAATGAGTTCCACCAAGGAACGTAGCTTGTCTATTTTCCCGTCACCGGTAGTCATTCGTTTTTATCCGTCAGCGATTATTAAATAATTTTATGGGGGCAAGACTAAACGTAACCTTGCATTTCAGATTCACTGTTCCTCATCAGCAACTGGCATTAGACTCAGCACTGCCATATCTATGATGCACCAAGATCGATGGAAGTAGTGGAACGCATTTCGCGGTCGATACCCACGTTGCAACATTGCTTGGTGTCGGACGAATTGCATGACAGATACCGAGAGCCTTTTGTGGTCTCAATATGAAGGCGCGTCTACAGGTTGTTAGTCGGAAGTGCCAGTGACGGCATAATCCCGATTTAAAGTGCGGAAAGTCCTCCGCCACTTATTCGCAGAGATAGATCATATAACCTAGGCGAAGGTTCGGGCCAAATCAGCATTGTCCGGTACGCGGAAGGTTGTGCCCACTTTGCGCCAATAGGATCTGCCGCGACTAAATATTCCCACTTAGGGGTTCGTCATGTAACTTGCCCATGAACGGTGGGTTTTCGCACTTATTTTCACCGGTTGGCGGGGTCAGCACTGCGACTGTGGGTCTCGGAGGAAGTCGGAGCTTCTTGCTGGCCTATCAGTGGACACGGCCGAGCAGTTCCGTGGCTGTAAACGTGTCAGGAAGACTTTTCACCCGTTAGATAGCCCCTCAACTCACGCCGATCAGGCAAGGTGTGGCGACGAACCTCTCTGCCACATCCTAGATAGTTCATGACCGATTTGCAGGAATTAGGGGACTAACCGGACTGAATTCCATCAATTAGGTGGCTGGACAATCAATTACGTGCTTACGCAGCGATTGTGGGAGCAGGGACACTCGGTGCCGCAATTGTGGGATTAGGGACATTATTTTCTAGGCCGAAAGGCGCCGCTATAGCCGCTATTAGTTAATGTCCGTTATAAGGTGCTTGTTTTAAGTTATTGATTAATAAATAGTTAATTCGGCGATTTTTACAGCAAAACCTACGCTAAGTCCCTGTCCCACAAGCAAATTTCACCCTTTTTCTCCTTGACCTGCCTCACTAGGCTACCTATAGTGTGTGCAGGTGGGAAAAAGTGGAATGAAATGGGCCATGAGGCCCCCACAGGAGATGGGCGGGCACATGTTTCGGGGCATCAATAACCTGACCCTGGATGCGAAGGGACGGCTCGCCGTCCCTGCCCGTTATCGCGAGCGCATCCAGGAGGCCTGCCGCGGTCAACTGGTGGTGACCATCGACCGCGACCATTGCCTGCTGCTCTATCCGCTCCCGGAATGGGAAGCGCTCGAGGAGCGCCTGGTGCGCCTGCCGAGCCTCAACAAGCAAGCCCGTGAATTGCAGCGCCTGTTGCTGGGCCACGCCACGGAAGTGGAGATGGACAGCCACAGCCGCCTGTTGCTGCCTCCCGAGCTGCGCAGCTTCGCCGGCCTCGAGCGCGACGTGGTGCTGCTCGGCCTCGGCCGCAAGTTCGAACTCTGGCAACAGGCCAGTTGGGATGCGCGCCGCGAGGCGAGCCTGAACGGTGACGAGAGTGCCGCCGGCGGATTGCCGGATGAGCTCGCCAGGCTGGTGCTTTGAGCGCCGCAGACCTCCACCGCCCGGTGCTGTTGCAGGAGGCGGTGGAAGGGCTCGCGGTGCGGGCCGACGGTGTCTACGTGGACGGCACCTTCGGTCGCGGCGGCCACAGCCGCGCGATCCTGGCTCGCCTCGGTGGCCAGGGCCGTCTGATCGGGTTGGACCGGGATCCGCAGGCTTACGCCGCGGGCCAGGCCCTGGCAGGAACTGAGACGAGGTTCACGATGTACCGCGCTGCGTTCTCCATGCTGGAGCGCATCGCGACGGAGGCGGGTGTGTCGGGTCGGGTGGACGGAGTGTTGCTGGACATCGGTGTGTCGTCGGCGCAGCTGGACGACCCGGGCCGCGGCTTCAGTTTCATCCAGGCTGGTCCCCTCGACATGCGCATGGACCCCGAGCAGGGTGAGAGCGCGGCGGAGTGGCTGGGTCACGCCAGCGAGCAGGACATCGCCCAGGTGCTGTTCACGCTGGGCGAAGAGCGCCACGCGCGCCGCATCGCCAAGGCGATCGTCACGGAACGCGCCACCACGCCTATCACTGACACATTACAACTCGCCGAGCTCGTGAGCCGTGCCGCGCCGAGGCAGGATCGCCACAAGCATCCGGCCACCCGCAGCTTCCAGGCCATCCGCATCTTCATCAACCGCGAGCTGGAGGAGCTTTCCTCCTGCCTGGAGCAGTGCCTGAAGGTGTTGGCGCCGGCAGGAAGGCTCGCGGTCATCAGCTTCCATTCGCTGGAAGACCGCATCGTGAAGCGTTTCATCCGCGACCAGTCACGACTGCCGCCGCCAGATCCGCGCGCTCCCTGGTTGGAGCCGCAAGGCAAGCTGCAGTTGCGCGCCGTGGGCAAGGCCATCCAGCCCTCCGCGGCGGAAGTCGAATCCAATCCGCGCTCCCGCAGCGCGGTGCTGCGCGTGGCGGAGAAGCTGGCATGAACCTGCATCTCAGCCGCGCGGTGGTGGCCTTGCTCGGGGTGGCGGTGTTCCTCTCCGCCATCGCGCTCATCGATGCGCGCCACCAGAACCGCGTGCTGTTCGAACAGCTGGACCAGATGCACGCGGAGCGAGATCAGCTCAACGTCGATTGGGGCCGGCTGCTCCTGGAAGAGAGCACCTGGAGCACCCACGCATATATAGAGCAGTCCGCCACCCAGAAGCTGGAGATGGGCCAGCCGGCGAACCCGCAAGTGCTGGTGGTGAAGCCATGATGCGCAGTCCCAAGCCGCCCCGTGAAGTGAAACCCGGCAGCGCCGCCGTGGGTTGGCGCAGCTTCGCGGTGCTGGGCTTCTTCTCCTTGATCGCCCTGGGTCTCGTGGGCCGGGCTGTTTACTTACAGGTCTTGGATCAGAAGTTCCTGCTGGCCCAAGGCGCCGAACGGCACCTGCGCAACGTGGAGATCCCGGCTCACCGCGGCATGATCCTGGACCGCAACGGCCAGCCCCTGGCGGTGAGCACGCCGGTGGATTCCCTGTGGATGAATCCGCAGGAGTTCGAGGCTACTTCCGTGAACACCCTGGCCCACGCCCTGGGCGCCCGCCCCGGCGATCTGGCGCGGCTGCTCAAGGCCAGTGCCGACAAGGAATTCGTATATCTCGCGCGCGGCATGGATCCTTACGCCGCCCAGCAAGTGATGGCGCTCGACATCCCCGGCATCTATACCCAGCGCGAGTACCGCCGCTACTACCCGGCGGGCGAGGTCACGGCCCAGGTGCTGGGCTTCACCAACGTGGACGACCACGGCCAGGAAGGCCTCGAGCTCGGCTACGACTCCTGGCTGAAGGGTGTGCCCGGCGCCGAGAAGGTGATCGTGGACCGCTATGGCCGCTCGGTGCAGGACGTGGAGAACCTGCGTGCGCCCCGCGCCGGCCAGGACCTGAGCACCAGCATCGACCTGCGCATCCAGTACCTGGCCTACCGCGCCTTGAAGCAGGCGGTGGAGACCCAGGGCGCCAAGTCCGGTTCCATCGTGGTGATGGATGCCAAGACCGGCGAGGTGCTGGCCATGGCCAACCAGCCCTCCTTCAATCCCAACAACCGTGCCGGCGTGGGCGAAGATGCGTTCCGCAACCGCGCGGTGACGGACATGTTCGAGCCCGGTTCCAGCATGAAGCCCTTCACCATCGTGTCGGCGCTGCTGTCCGGCAAGTACCAGCTCAACTCGGTGATCGACACCTCGCCGGGCACGCTGAAGGTGTCGGGTTACACCATCCATGACGACGGCAACAACTACGGCCGCATCGATCTCACCACCATCATCCAGAAATCCAGCAACGTGGGCGCCAGCAAGATCGCGCTGTCGCTGCCCTCCGAGTTCATGTGGCACACCCTGGATGCCTTCGGCTTCGGCAAGAGCACCGGCAGCGGGTTCCCCGGCGAGGCGCCCGGCAACCTGCCCCTGTACCGCGGCTGGAGCCAGGCGCGCCAGGCCACCATCTCCTACGGCTACGGCGTCGCCATCACCGCGCTGCAACTGGCCGATGCCTACGACACGCTGGCGGACGGCGGCGTGCATACCCAACCCACTTTCACGCGTCTCGCCGGCACGCCGGAGACGCAGTCGGTGATCCCGCCGCAGCTCTCCACGACCTTGCGCGGCATCCTGGAGACCGTGGTCTCGAGCGAAGGCACCGGCAAGCTCGCGGACATCGAGGGTTACCACGTGGCCGGCAAGACCGGCACCGCCCACGTGGCGGTGAACGGCGGTTACTCCGCCGACAAGTACATCTCGGTGTTCGCCGGCATGGCGCCGGCCTCAGATCCGCGCCTGGTGGCGGTGGTGGTGATAAACCAGCCCACCCACGGCGACTACATGGGCGGCAAGGTCTCGGCACCGGTGTTCGCGCAGGTGATGCGCGGCGCGTTGCGCCTCCTGGACGTGATGCCGGACGACCTGCAGAGCCTGCCGGCCAGCGCCTTGGCGGTGACCGGCGGAGCGGCTGCGCCATGATGGCCGAAGCCCACGATCTCTCCGGCATGCGTCTCGCGGAACTGCTCCCGAATGAAGTGAAGCTGTCGCAGGGCGGCGAGGTCTCCATCCGCGGCCTCGCCTTGGATAGCCG
>Ga0265338_10006878_pt1 | contig 14318 bp, 11 predicted proteins | sample 42126metaG_FD_193579 | JGI IMG/M metagenome (GOLD analysis project Ga0265338, IMG submission 193579) | Rhizosphere microbial communities from Carex aquatilis grown in University of Washington, Seatle, WA, United States - 4-21-26 metaG | ecosystem: Host-associated > Plants > Roots > Rhizosphere... | reverse complement strand
CACAAAATATGGTTGAACCATTTGTCCATTATTGGCTATGGCATTGTAGAAAGCTAGTGTATATAAAATTGGCATATTTACAGAATAGCCAAATGCCATAGACGCTAAATCAGATGATGCCCAAAGTTTATTTTCATTCGGCCCTTTTATAGAAGCTTGCACCGCACCTGAGAAACCAAGATCCATAGGCATTCCCACGCCCATTCTTTTTAACGAGTTTACAAAACGCTGCGGATTATCTTTATAGGCTCTATAAATGATTTTAGCCATACCAACATTAGATGAGCGCACAATAACTTGTGTAACAGGTATCTCTCCATTTGCTCTTTCACCCGTATTATGGTCGGTTATAAGTACTTTATCGTTAAATTGCCAAGTGCCATTACCACAGTTTACCGTATCAGTCGGCTTAACTAAACCATCTTCTAAAGCTGCCATCATTGAAGCTATTTTCTGTGTTGAACCTGGTTCTAAGCGATAACGCAACACAATACTCTCAGACTCACGATAATCGCCTTCGTCTACTTTCTTTAAATTTACACAGGCTTTTATTTGTCCAGTTTTAACTTCCATAAGAACCGCACAACCCAAATCAGCATTCAATTCAATGAGTTTCTCACGCAATGCTTTCTCTGCAACATCTTGCATACCAACATTCAAAGTTGAAGTTATATCAGCTCCATTCTCAGGTTCCTTATCGTCAATAAGAATATTTACTCCTGCCTTCTTTTCCAAATGGGCTCTTCCCGGTTTACCTCTGAGAAACCAATCATACGCAGCCTCTAGTCCATATTTTGCACCTTTGTCTTTTTCACCAAACAAATCGCCAATAGTTATTGCCGCTAATGAACCGTATGGTTTAATGCGTTTAATCTGTTTCTCACTTATCAGTCCACTCCTATATCCGATTCTGAATAATGGAAACAGCTTAACATCCTTGTAAGATGCATGTGAAACCTTTATTTTGTTTATTGGAAAATGACGCTTCATTTCCCTATATCCTTTAAGCAAATAATTTCGATATTCAGTCTCTGATTTATCTCCAAATTTTTTAGCTAAGCAATAACTCAAAGAATCTAGATTGTCATAAAAAAGCTTACCTTTTTTTATTCGTAAAGCTGGTGTTTGAAAGTCAATATATAAATAATAACTTGGCACTGTGGATGCCATTAACTCACCATCACTAGAGTATATATTTCCTCTTGTCGGCTCTACTTCTTGTTCGTTATTAATTTTGCGAAGGCTATCGCTTAAGGCCATCCATCTTGCTTTTTCAGGATGTTGTATTTGAAACATTTTATGCACCACGAGTCCAAATCCTATTACAATAATAAAATATATTACTGCAAAGCGGAATATAACTCCTGTGTTGTTGGATGATGCCATTTATTTTTGTTCTTCAATAATTATAGATGGAACACGAGAAACTTCAAGTTCAGGAATATTTGCTTTTACAGAATCTTCAATAACTGATTCTCTGCTCTTTTCGGTCAATTCGGCCGAAATGCTCAACAACTCAAACCGTCTATCTTCAATTTCTTTTATTAATTCCCGTTGATGTCTTATACTTGAATCACAGGTATATCTATTACCAATATATAATATACACATACAGGCAATTATAAGCACCAATAAATATTGCTTACGAAAAGATTTTCGAACCAAAATATTTCCATCCACTACATCCTGTAAGAAACCTCCTACAATCTTTAGATTTGGTTTGGCCTTGATGGAATTTATCCAAGATTTCTTTTCTTCTTCCATGTTATTTCTCTTTTTTCTCTGCAATTCGCAATTTAGCACTTCGCGAGCGAGGGTTTAAAGACACCTCTTCATCTGACGGTACAATCGCCTTATTATTGATTATTTTCAAGGGAGTTAATGGATTACCATAAAAATCTTTTTCCAATATTCCTTCAAAGTTTCCTGTCTTCATAAAGTTTTTTACCAATCTATCTTCCAATGAATGGTAAGTAAGAATCACTAATCGACCTCCGGGCTTAAGCATTTCTACAGCTTGAGTGAGCATTGCTTTGAGCGTTTCCATTTCATGATTCACCTCAATGCGTAAAGCTTGAAATACACGAGCCAAGTCTTTTTTCTCTTTTTCATGATAGAAAAACGGTTTTAAAATTTCCAGAAATTGATTCACCTTTGTTATTTCTTCATTACTCCGATATTGACAAATACTTTTAGCTATTTTTCGTGAATTCCGAAGCTCTCCATATAGATAAAGTACATTGGCTATTTGTTCTTCCGTATAAGTATTAAGCAATTTTGCGGCTGTAAAAGGTGATTTCTTGTTCATTCGCATATCAAGGTCACCGCCAAAACGAAAAGAAAAACCTCTATCCACTTGATCGAAGTGATGAAACGAAACACCTAAATCACCCAACACTCCGTCAATGGCCTCAACCCCATGGTATTTCAAAAAGTTCTTCAGAAAACTGAAATTGCTTTGTACAAAAACAAATCGTTTATCATCAATAATATTACTTAGCGCATCTTCATCTTGATCAAAAGCAATTAATTTACCTTTTGGACCAAGTCGAGAAAGCATTTCTTTAGAATGGCCGCCGCCGCCAAATGTAACATCAACATATATACCTGTTTGGTTAATCTGCAAACCATCTACAGTTTCATTCAATAAGGCTGGAATATGATATACTTCACCCATTTGATGGTGCTGTTTTTCGAGACATTTTTTCGTGCAACAAACGAGCAAAATCCTGAGATGAGAATTTACTTGTGTTATATACCGATTTACTCCAAATAGAGAACCTATCCACTCCACCCACAAATAGCACATCCGTCTCTACACCTATTTGTTGCAAATATTTTTTCTGAATAAGCACTCGGCCTTGAGTATCCACATCCAACCATTCAGCATCCGAGACAAACTGCATTAACAGCATTTGATCCTGTTCATCCCATTCATCAAGTTTCGATTTAAGGTCAGCAAGTTTCTTTTCCCAAACATTTTCGGGATATATTACCAAACAATTGTTATCAGGGTCTTTACGCATTACTATCACATTCTTATTGGGAAACGACAATAATTTTCGATAAGAAGCGGGAATAAATATACGCCCCTTCACATCGGCTTTTGCTTCAATATTTCCAATAAATGTTGACATGTTTTTTTGAATTTGTATTATTGTTGTAAAAGTAAGTGATATTATTCACTTCCCCCACTTTACACCACAAAAATAATTATGAGCAAAAATATAACATATATAAACAGTTTCTAAACAATCTCACAACAAGTTATCAACAATTATCTTTAAAAATACAAACACTATTTCCTTTACATTCAACAATATATAAAATATATCAAATTTGTGGTGCAAAGTGGAGTAATTAAAACAACTATCGCAATTAAATTCACATTATTCTATAATGAAATGTTGATAACATGAATATTAATACACATTTGACAAGTCTTAATTATAAAAAAAATCATTACTTTTGGAGGGTATAAAAAGGATCCTTAGATGAGTCAAAAAAAACAAGTACTAGTTGATGTAGAAAAGGCTTTGATGGCTAAAACAAAAGGGAAGAAACCTTCCAAATTAGTTGTTTTTTTTCTCAAAAAGATTGCACATCAAAACGATATAAATTATTTCTTAACAAGCCACCCCACAGAACAAGGACTGGATTTTCTTGAAGAAGGATTAAAATATTTACAAGTAAAACTGGAAGTCGAAGGGATTGATAATGTCCCTAAAAATAAAAGGTATGTGTTTGTTTCAAATCACCCGCTAGGCGGACTGGATGGTATGGCGTTAGGGCATTTTCTTGGTCGTCAATTTGGTGGCAAAATAAAGTTCTTATCAAACGACATTTTAATGAATCTGCAAGCTTTACATTGCTTATTCATACCCATAAACAAACATGGCAGTCAAGGTAAAAAATCGGCTGAGATTTTCAATGAAACATTTGAATCCGACGAACAATTACTAATTTATCCGGCTGGTATGTGTTCTCGAATGCAAAATCGAAGAGTATATGATTTAGAATGGAAAAAATCTTTCGTTACCAAAGCCGTTCAATACAAAAGAGATATTGTACCTATATATTTTGATGCGAGAAATTCACGTTTTTTCTATACTTTAGCAAATATTAGAAGATTCTTGAAAATTAAGCTAAATATTGAGATGCTATTTTTGGTTGATGAAATGTTTAAACAGAGGAATAAAACTTTCAAAGCGTATATAGGGAAACCCATTCCATGGGAATCTTTAGACAATTCAAAAACATCTAATCAATGGGCAATAGAAATCAAAAAAACCGTATATAAACTGAGTAAAGCAAAGGATTAATAGAGCGTTATGAAGAAGATTATTGAACCGATAGAACTTTCGCTAATAAAAAGCGAATTGACTCCGGAAAAATTACTTAGAAAAACAAATAAAGCCAACAACGAGATATATATCTTTACTGCACAAGAAGCACCTAACACGATGCTTGAAATTGGGCGTTTACGTGAAATAGCTTTCAGAGCTGGAGGTGGTGGTACCGGTTTAGATTGTGATATCGACGAAAGCGACACAATGGAAAACCCATATAAACAGTTAATTGTTTGGAATCCAGATGCTGAAGAAATTATTGGAGGGTATCGTTTTTTCCATGGTAGTGAGGTAAAACTGGATGAAAAAGGACAACCTATTTTATCTACTGCTCACATGTTTTATTTCTCTCCTCAATTTATCCAAGATTATTTACCTTACATCATTGAATTAGGCCGTTCATTTGTACGTGTTGAGTACCAATCGGCTCTTGCCGGTGCTAAAGGACTCTTTGCTCTTGACAATCTTTGGGATGGACTAGGTGCCATAACAGTTACTTACCCTGACACAAGATATTTCTTTGGGAAAGTGACCATGTACCCAACCTTTCACCCCAAAGGACGCGATATGATTTTATACTTCTTAAAAAAATATTTTGAAGATAAAGAAAAGCTTGTAAGACCATACAATGCACTTGAAACTGCCGGTCATGAAGGTGAAATAGCTAAAATGTTTGATAAAAAAGATTATAAAGAAGATTACAAAATACTAAATGCGGCGATAAGAGAGTTAGGATACAATATACCTCCACTTGTAAATGCGTACATGGGGTTATCTTCCACGATGAAAGTATTTGGCACTGCAATTAATAGTGAGTTTGGGGATGTTGAAGAAACAGGAATTCTAATTTCTGTAGATGAAATTGATCAAGGAAAACGAATCCGTTATATTGATAGTTTTATTAAAGAAGAATCGGGCTTATTTCAACGCTTATTCAAAAGAAGAAGATAGTATAAATAATTGAATATTTTGTTTTTACAAAATAAAAATAGGGCAGAAATTAGATTCTGCCCTATTTTTATTTGTTGGATATCTTATCATCAAAAGTCAATTGCTTTATTGCTACACATATGCTATTATCATCTTTATTTAGAATTGGATAAAAAGCATCATCCCCTAATATATCTCTTGCAATAAATGAATACAACATTTGTTCTATAAGCTTCGTTGATTTTTTTATCTGTTTAGAATTCTTTTTAATTCCTTTCTTTTCTACATACGATACAAAATCATTTGAAATAGGCTGCTTCTGTAAATATGCCAATAAATCTTGCCATTTTTTAAATAGTTTCAATTTGCTCCTATTTTCATCCACATATTTAAATGCATATTCATATATATAACCTGCATTAATTACTTTATTATAGAATGGTGTATATCCCATTGTATCTTTAGAAACAAAAATATCAGGCATTATACCACCACCACCATATACAGTTCTTCCACCTACAGTTTTGAATTTCAACGAATCAACCATTTTTATACTATCTTTTATACTAAACTCACCATGTAAATAGCGGTTCATTATATCCATTTCATAGTCCTCATTGTCACCTTTTTTATATGGTTTCTGAATACAACGACCTGATGGTGTATAATATCGTGCTATAGTCAAACGAATAGCCGAACCATCACTAAAAGGAATTTGCTGTTGCACAAGACCCTTTCCAAAGGATCGTCTACCTATGATTAAAGCTCTATCATTATCTTGCATGGCACCGGCAAATATCTCACTAGCAGATGCCGACCATTCATCAATAAGTACAACCAGTTTATTTTGTTTACAAGAACCTTTACCATCAGCAACTGCATCTTTTCTTGGGAAGGCCTTGCCTTTAGTATAAACTATCAAATTTCCTTTTACTAAAAATTCATTCACCATGCTTATTGCCGATTCTAAAAATCCACCAGGATTTCCACGCAAGTCAATAATATATTTTTTAGCTCCAAGTTGATTTAGCTTTGTTAAAGCATCTTTAAATTCATCGAATGTTTGTGCACCAAAACTACTTACTTTTATATAACCTACCTGAGGTGTTAACATATAAGAAACATCAACACTTTTTACTGGCACTACATCTCTGGTTACAGTAAAATAAATTAATTTCTTTGAACTCTTTCTTTTTATGCCAAGTTTTATTTTAGTCCCTTTTTCACCTCTTAGTTTCTTCAGAATTCGCTCATTAGTTATTGTCTTTCCTACAAATAAAGAATCATCAACCGTTACTATTCTATCTCCAGCCACAATACCCAGCTTATCCGAAGGACCACCACTTATTACAGAAACAACCATAATTGTATCTGTCTGAATATTAAATTGAACACCTATACCACTAAAGCTACCTTCCAAGTCATCATTTACCATTTGCAAATCTGCTTTGGAGATATATACCGAATGAGGATCAAGTTTAGCTAACACTTTTGGTATCAACTCTTCACTAATTGAGTCAACATTAACATCTTCAACATATTCCGCATCTATCAAATCAAGAATAGTCTGTAGTTTTGAAGTCTTTGAGAAAAGTGAACGTAGGATGTCTGGATTTGTTTCAGGATTTGCCCTTCTTGCCATGAAATTTCCTATCAATATTCCTATTGCTATCGCTATTCCAAAAAACAAAGGCAACCAAACCTTAAATTTGTTATTCATCTGTAAATAATTAATTTTACTGTCAGATGGAACACCTTATGGGTGTTTCATAATTTATTTTGTGATATCTATAAAATCCACTTTTATTCCCGAACGATGTAATAAATCAATACCATCCATAATATGATATTGCTCGCTATATACGACACGACTTATGCCAGACTGGATAATCAACTTTGAACATTCAACACATGGTGATGTGGTAACATAAAGCGTGGCTCCATCGCTACTATTATGAGACCTCGCTACTTTTGTCAAAGCATTAGCTTCTGCGTGAAGCACATAAGGTTTAGACTTATTATTCTCGTCTTCACAATCGTTTTCAAATCCGGATGGCGTACCATTGTATCCATCAGAAATAATCATCTTATCTTTTACTAATAATGCACCAACTTGACGGCGTTTGCAATACGAATTCTCGGCCCATATTTGTGCCATACGCATGTATCGAATATCAAGTAAGCGTTGTTTAGTATCCATTGTTTTAATTAATCAACTCGTTAGCAAATTTAGGTAAGTCTACTCCCGAAAAATTTCCCGAAGTCATCAACAGTAGGTTTTTGTTTGCATAATCAATCCCTCTAAGCTCTGCCTGTAACTTATTGGTATCTGTAAATACTTTCAGATTATTACTTCCAAATGCTTCTTCTACTTGTTTTTCAGTAATTGCATCTAGTTTTTTATGTTCTATTACTTCAGGATTAAAATAGACATATGCAATATCTGCATCGGTCATGGAATCTTTATATTCAGGTAAAAATTCTTTTGTCAAACTACTGAAAGTGTGCAATTCCATACAAGCTACTAATTTGCGGTTTGGGAACTGGGTCTTCACCGCCTTAACCGTTGCTTTCAGTTTGGATGGTGAATGTGCAAAGTCTTTATAGGCCACTGAAGTTTTGTTTTCAGCCACTTTTTGCAAACGATTGGCAGCTCCACCAAACTCGGCAATAATTCTAAAGAAATCTTTTTCTTTCACACCTAGTTGCACACAAACGGCATATGCTCCCATGAGGTTTTGCAGGTTATGTTCTCCAAATATTTGTAGAAGTATTTGTTGATTATGAAATGTCATGGTTGTTTTACCATCCACCACTTCGTATACCGGTGTATTGTAAGGCATAGCCACCACATCTTCACGAACCTTTGAAGCGATATCACACAAAATTTCATCTCCTTCAAAGTAGATCAACTTCCCGTTTTTCTCAATTAATTGAGAGAAAATGCGGAATTGCTCCACATATTTATCGAAAGTTGGAAATACATTGATATGATCCCATGCAATGCCGGTAAGCAAGGCTATATGTGGGTGATATAAATGAAATTTTGGTCGTAGATCAATAGGAGAAGTCAAGTATTCATCGCCCTCAAACACTGCAATCCGTGCATCATCCGAAAGACTTACCATATTATCAAAACCTTCTATTTGTGCACCCACCATGTAATCAACAGGAATGTTTAGGCGACGCAACACAAAAAGGATCATGGCTGTAGTGCTTGTTTTACCATGACTACCGCCTATTACTACACGGGTTTTATTATGTGTTTGTTGATATAAATATTCAGGAAAGGAATATACTTTGATGCCCAATTCCTTAGCTCTTAACAGTTCCGGATTATCTTGACGGGCATGCATACCTATTATTACGGCATCTAAGCCTTTGTGTATTTTCTCGGGAAACCAACCAAATGTGGCAGGCAACAATCCTGCTGCTTCTAAACGACTGCGGGATGGTTCGAAAATCTCATCATCCGAACCACTTATTTTATATCCTTCTTTCGAATTCAAGGCCAAGGCCAAATTGTGCATTGCGGCACCTCCAATTGCAATAAAATGTACTTTCCTCTTATTTTTGTTATCCATCTATTTTTGGCTGTTTGGCAAGAATTTAGTTTAATTACGAGGACATCTCGACTTGCTTTTTTAACTTTGCGCAAAGTTACAACGTAAAAAGCGAAGAATATATAAAATATCCCATTTTTTCATGTTGAAAAATTAGCATCTCCTATTAGACAATAATTGAACCAAAAACGCAATATATGGCACATTCACACGAGCATAATCATCACAATCACGGAGGTGAAAATATAAAGGCCGCATTCATAATCAATTTCGCCTTTTGTATCCTTGAATTTATTGGCGGTTTTTTTATCAACAGTGTTGCTATTATATCGAATGCCTTACATGATTTGGGTGATAGTATTTCACTGCTTATGGCCTTGTACTTCCAAAAAGTATCAGGAAAAAAGCGTGATTCGAAATATTCTTACGGTTACAGACGCTTTTCCTTGCTTGGCGCATTAATTAATAGTGCCATACTGCTTATCGGTTCAATCTTTATCATTATAGAGAGTATAAAACGATTTTCCGAACCTGTGGTTCCACAAGCCAAGGGAATGATTCTTTTTGCCATAATCGGCTTAGCTGTAAATTTAGTGGCTTTGTTGCGTTTACGCAAAGGTAGCAGCATGAATGAACGTGTTGTTTCTCTACATTTTTTAGAAGATATACTTGGTTGGGCTACCGTATTAGTTAGTGCCATTGTCATGCTCTTTTTCAACATCCCCATCCTCGACCCGATTCTTTCCATTGCTATCGCGGGGTTTATTTTGTTGAATATTTACAAAAATATCAACAGCTCTTTTAAAGTAATTCTTCAAGGTACTCCCGAAAACATAGACGAAGGGAAAATACAAAAAACAATATTAAAAACCGAAGGTGTAATTGATGTTCACGACTTACATATTTGGACCATGGATGGCGAATATAATATACTTACCGCCCATGTGGTAGCGGATGAACATATCCAAACTCTTGAACAAACCGATGCATTAAAAGCCGGCATTAAAGAAAAACTAATTGCACTAGGTATAAACCACCCTACTATCGAAATAGAGCATACGGATAGCTTGTGTGAAGGAGATTGTTAACAAAAATCTCCCCTTACCCTTACCGAACAAATATTTTTTAACAAAATTACACTGCCCTATATTTAGCGCTTTTTATGTATTTCCTCGAAAAAAGGCTCAAAAGAAAATGTTTCCAAGATATGGAAAAATGTTTCCAAGACATGGGAAACGATCGTCTTGATATGGGAAAATGTTATCTTGAAAAATGAAACATTTTTCTTTTCACCACATTTTTGTTTCAGGATAGGTAAAATGAATTTAATTAAACGCTAAGACGCGGAGACGCTATGAAAAATTTAAAGTGTAAAAGTTTATACTTTGTGTCTTCGTGTCTTTGCGTTTAAAATATTAATAAAACTCATTATACACATTGGAATTATAAAAAATATAAGAAAAGACTCATATATTGATTTAATCTTCTAAACTATAATTAACCGCTTCCAAGACAATAAACCCGCCAATTGAATAACATCACTCATTATTCTATCAGCCAAAATGTCAGTTTCCAACCCATGGCATCTTTTTTGGAAAATGAGGTCGCATAAAAACTTAACAACATAAACCAAAATAATTAATTAAAACAAAGGAGGTTTTTCTATGAAAGGTAACATTGGGGTAACTACGGATAACATTTTTCCCATTATCAAGAAATTTCTTTACAGTGACCACGAAATATTTCTTCGTGAGCTTATTTCAAACGCGGTGGATGCAACTCAAAAGCTGAAAACAATAGCTTCGATGGGCGATTTCAAAGGAGAGTTGGGTGAGCTTAAAGTTAAAGTGGCAGTTGACAAAGACAAAGGTACTATCACAATAAGTGATCGTGGTATTGGTATGACGGCTGAAGATATTGAGAAATACATCAACCAAATTGCTTTCTCGGGTGCCGAAGAGTTTTTAGAAAAATATAAAAATGACGCTAACGCCATTATCGGACATTTCGGACTTGGATTCTATTCTTCATTTATGGTTTCCAAAGAAGTTGAGATAGTGACACTTTCGTATAAAGAAGGCTCAAAAGCGGTACGTTGGGTTTGCGATGGCACACCGGAATATAGTCTGGATGAAGTTGAAAAAGCAGAAAGAGGTACAGATATCATCCTACATATTGACGACGAAAATCAAGATTTCCTGGAAGATGGAAAAATAACCGGATTGCTTAACAAGTACTGTAAATTCCTACCTGTAGAGATTTCTTTCGGTAAAAAAACCGAATGGAAAGACGGCAAAAATGTAGAAACGGATGAGGATAACATTATCAACAACCCTACTCCTGCATGGGTAAAAAAACCTGCCGACCTAAATGATGAGGATTATAACAACTTCTACCATGAACTATACCCAATGGCTGAAGATCCATTGTTTCATATTCACCTCAATGTGGATTATCCGTTCAACCTAACCGGAATACTTTATTTCCCTAAAGTGAAAGCGAATATTGAATTGCAAAAAAACAAGATTCAGTTGTACAGCAACCAAGTGTTTGTAACCGACAGCGTGGAAGGCATCGTTCCTGAATTCCTCACTTTGTTACATGGAGTTATCGATTCTCCTGATATTCCATTGAATGTAAGTCGCAGTTACTTACAAAGCGATGGTAATGTAAAGAAAATATCCAGCCATATCACTAAAAAAGTAGCAGATAGCTTACTTGATATTTTCAAGAAAGACCGTGCCGATTTCGAGTCGAAATGGGATAGCCTTAAACTGTTTATCGTTTATGGTATGCTCACTGACGAAAAATTCTTTGAAAAAGCGGAAAAATTCAATTTATTGAAAAATACCGATGGTAAATATTTCACGTTGAAAGAATATAACACGCTAATTGGCAGCGAACAAACAGATAAAGACGGTAATTTGGTTCATTTATATACCAACAACGCCATTGAGCAACATGCTTATGTGGAAGCAGCCAAAGCAAAAGGCTATGATGTGTTGGTGATGGATGGACAATTGGATACGCACTTTATAAATAGTATTGAGCAAAAGAACGAAAAAAGCCGCTTTGTGCGTGTAGATTCAGATGTGGTGGAAAAATTGATTGTAAAAACCGATTTAAGTCAACACAAATTAACTGCCGATCAACAAAACGCTTTGACTACCGTGTTCAGTTCACAATTGCCCGTAATTGAGAAAACTAATTTCTTGGTAACTTTTGAAAACATCGGAGTTGATGCACAACCTATCATCATCACACAACAAGAGTTTATGCGCCGCATGAAAGATATGGCAGCAACCGGTGGCGGCGGTATGATGGGCTTCTATGGCGAAATGCCGGATAGTTACAGTTTGGTGGTAAACACCTCACATCCGTTGGTTGAAAAGATATTAAAAGCCGAAGAGACTGCTTGTGAAGTAGAATTGGCTCCGATTAATGCTGAAACCTCAGAACTTGAAAGTCGCATCAAAGACTTGAAAAAAACATATAAAGACAAGAAAGATGAAGAAATTCCTCAAGCTGAGAAGGAAGAAATCACAGAGTTTGAAAATAAAACAACTGAGCTGAGAAAACAAAAGGAAAGCATCATTGGTGGCTTTGCAGCAAAAAGCAAAGAAGTGCGTCAACTTATTGATTTAGCGCTTTTGGCAAACAATATGCTAAAAGGAGAAGCATTGAGCAACTTTGTGAAACGTAGCATCGAAATACTAAAATAACCTAGAAAATTGCATGTGCATTTGGAGACAATCAAAAATAGTGTATCTTTGCACTCGCAATCGGCTGCGTAGCTCAACTGAATAGAGTACCACACTACGGATGTGGGGGTTACAGGTTTGAATCCTGTCGCGGTCACTTTCTAAACCAAATATCCTCTGTAAATTAATCATTTACAGGGGATATTGTTTTTTAGGGGCTGATTGAGGAATATTTAAGCTCTAAGGTTGACGCTATGGTATCACATGGCATCAGCCGCTAGGCAAGATGTTGCTCCATGCAAAAGAGCACTGAGGCTATGGCGCATATACAATAGTGGTTATAGCCTAGTTATTTGTCTCTCAATTCATTGATTATACTTTTTAAATAATAGTCAATATACTTAAATAGTCCAAGATTATTTTTCTGAATAAATTGTACTTTGGTTTTTCTTTCTTGTTTTAAGAAATAGTCTACGAAATGTCTTGGTTTAACAAATACCCAATCAATTTCTAAATCATATTCTATTCTTTCAGAATGCATCCACAGAGACTCTTGCATTGAAAGCCTTTCAAATTTTTCATCTTTATTGAATATATTTCTGTGTACAGTGTCATTTCTAATAAGTCGCCAATTCTTCAAGTTATCAAAAAGACTTACAAGAATCTTCTTTGAAACTTTTGAATCATCTAAAAGTTTCATGATATTTTGAAAATTCCGTTGTTTTGGTTTTAATTCGAATTTGTAGATTTCATTGGTTAAACTGAGCATGATTTCTGCAATTGCAAACAGTTTTCCAATGTATACTTCTAAATGATATTGAATAAAGTCAGTCTGTCCAATCTCATTATTTGAGAAATACTTTTTATCGAACCGACTCAAATAAACTGGAATCTTATCGATTTGAGTACAAGTTTCCATAAGTCTAGAATAAAGTACAAAACAGTCAATTATATAGAGTTCCTCTTTTGTGTGATTTTCTCTGGAATAAACGCTTGTATTGTTAATCTTCTTATGAATTTTTGAATATTCATTCAGTATCCATTCCGATTCTTCTGTATTATGAAGGTCATCTAAAGTCATTTCTCCATGCTGTATTTTATCGTAATCATTTTTTCTCTGATGTTTACAATGGCCATATAAAAGTGTCATTTAAGAAATTATCCAAGATTGGCTATAACATCTATATGTAAGCAACCCTTTCCCTGTATAAGCAACTGTATTGCTTTTATATCCGTTATATTGTCCTTTTATATTTACAAATATATATAAAATCAACATATAACCCAGAGATTTTCTTTAAGCAGTTCCAACCCCTTACAATCAATAATCTAAATACTTAGCTGAACACAAATGCAATAAGTGAAGGAATGACTCTAGGTCACCCATTCACCATTCGAGTTGAACTTTTCAAAGCAGTAGGAGTATAAGTTAAACTTGTAGTGCATTTGGAGAAATCAGAGTTCTATAATTTTGGCTAAAACATTTATTCTAAAATAAATAACTACCTATCAGCGAAGATATATTGCCTTCCTAAAATATAGAATTACCTCACGGGAAAGATAATTTACCTCCCGTTTATGAAAAAATACCTATCAAGAATGAAAAAATACCCGTAGGAAATGAAAAAATACCTCCCGAGAACGGTAAACTACCTATCAGGGAAGATAATTTACCTCCCAGAACTTTTCCGCTACCCACCCGGGGAAGAGTTTCCCCGCCAAACTTTCATAAACTACCCCCCGGAATTGATAAACTACCCACCGGCACTCTTCCA
>Ga0265338_10006877_pt1 | contig 14319 bp, 39 predicted proteins | sample 42126metaG_FD_193579 | JGI IMG/M metagenome (GOLD analysis project Ga0265338, IMG submission 193579) | Rhizosphere microbial communities from Carex aquatilis grown in University of Washington, Seatle, WA, United States - 4-21-26 metaG | ecosystem: Host-associated > Plants > Roots > Rhizosphere... | reverse complement strand
GCGCGTCGAGTTTTATTCGGCGTCGGACTACATGCAAAAGGCCGTAGTCGTTCCGGCGCATCAACCGGCGATCACCGAGACAACTTGGGGCGAGCATTGGGGGAAAAATGGCTAATCCACAAACGACCTTTTTCAAAATAAGAGATAAGGTGCGCGATGTTACTTTCTGGATTTTGCTGCCAGTAATTCTTCCGCTAGTTCTGGTTGGGTATACCTTTGGGTATCTTTATGGATATTTTCGAGGAGCTTTTATTTTGGGGAGTGACCCGCATGCCCAATAATCCACAAACGACTGACCTGATCAACAGGCTTCGCGGTCACTATCGCACGCCGATCACCGACGGCCTTGGGCCAGCAGGCGGTGAGGAGCCGGACAACCCGCATGAGCACGTTCGGACATTTCCCGTGCCACCAATCCATAAAGAGGCTGCCGCCGAGATCGAGCGACTGCGCAATGGCATCAAAAAGGTGCTGAATGAGGGAGTGCAGAAAACGGAAGGACCATACTCACCGAAGAACAATAAATGCAAACACGGCAGATACGGCTACGAAGGCTGCGACAATTGCACCGACGAATTTTTGGAGGAGTTGCTCAATGGATAAATCAGAAACCACGGCCTCCCGCATCGAAGAAGCGGCGGAAAACCTTCTTAACGCTATTGAGGGCAAGACCAAGAGTGAAGCCGTGACCATCATCATTGGGTATTCTCGTAAGATTTATAGGGATGCTCGCGCGCATGAACGGGAGGACTTGCATGGCATCGCCAACCAAAACTGAAACGACCAGAGAGGATCGTCATTACGCAACCATCGGTCACACATGGGCATACGTGCCACTGGATAACCAGCTCTATAACCCGTGGGCCAAAGAAGGGATTGAACCGCTCTATATAAGGATGGTCGGAGGCCCGAACGATGGGCGCTGGCTCGTATTTAAGGATCAGAGAGCTTATGACAATTGGGTGCTGGCATGAGTGGGAAAACAGATACGACCTGGCAGACGATGGAAACCGCGCCGAAGGACGGAACGATGGTTCTGCTTTTCAAGCAATCGTCCGGCACAAAGGGTTCGGGATATTGGGATGAGCGCGAACAATTCTGGCGCATCGGCGGCATGTGTTATTTTAACGGTGCCTCTCATTGGGCTCCATACCCGGAGGTGCCAAATGCCTAAACCAGATACGACGCTTAACAACCAACCAAAGGAGAACACCATGAAGAAGATTGTTACCGAAGTTGAAGGCGAAGGATTGGTTAAGCTTCTCGGAGAAACCGTTACGCTGTTCTGCGCCTCATATATCTACACTGGCAAGCTTGTCGGCGTGAATGATAGCTGCGTCCTTCTCGATGACGCAAAAGTCGTTTACGAAACCGGCGCGTTTAACGAGAAGGAATGGAAAGACGCTCAAAAACTCCCCGGCTCCTGGTATATACAATTGGGAATGGTCGAGAGCTTCGGCATCTTGAAGGTGTAGAAATGTACGCCATCAAAAAGAAAAAATATTGGTCGCGGTCGCGGTCGGGGTCGGGGTCGGGGTCGTGGTCGTGGTCGGGGTCGCGGTCGTGGTCGGGGTCGCGGTCGTGGTCGGGGTCGCGGTCGTGGTCGGGGTCGCGGTCGTGGTCGGGGTCGTTATGAAAAATCCACAAACCACACTTGACGACATCACGCTGACAAGTTTTATCGACGCGATCAAACTGGCTGTCGATGGTGGTCATAACAATATTGCCCCTTTGGGAATGTCGGGCGCGAATATATACCTGCACCGGAAAGAGAGCCGTGCGCAGGAAGTGTCGATCCGGCTTTACTGTGGGGATGCAGAACTGTTGATTACGAACGAGAGCAAGGATTTTCTCTTTTATGGGCGCTATGACATTTCTCTTGGCGTCGATTTTGTGGCGAACGAATATTATAGAATCTTTTACCTGCTCAAAGGCAAAATACCGAAAACGAAAGAAGACAGGGAGCCATTAAAGATTCAGGAAAATCCGGAATACTCAATCGGCTTTAAGATGTTGGATAAATATTATGGCCGATAATCCACAAACGACCGCTTGCCGCGCCTGCATGATTATCTTTTGCGTGTTCGTCGCGCCTCTGGTCATGCCATTCATCGCGCTCAACCACCTGCGCCGCAATCTCGGTAGCGCTTTGGGCTACTGGTGGCTCGACATGCGGCAAGAGGTCAATTCGTGGAGGGACGCATGGCCGAAGTGAAACCGCAAGTTAGGAAGCGCCCGACAGGGGAGAAAGAAGTCACTCTTCGTTTTACCATTCATGGCAACATGCTTAGGTGCGACGACGCAGGAGAGATTAGCTGCAACAACTTGGCGGACGATGACATGGCCCTTACTTTTGGGGAGACGCTTGCTGGGTATCTACAGGGGTATTTCTATGACTACAAAAACTGAAACCACGACCGTGAAGCCATTCACCGCCTTTGTAGTGGGAGTGTATTTTGCTTTGCTAACTGGAGCAGTTCTACAGACTGTTGGCCAAACGACTACGTGTAAACCGGAACCCATTACGATGTGGAATGCCGTTGAATATCTGACATGGGTATATGGCGGTGGATTTGCCGGATTTTGCATCGGGAGAAAACTATGACAACAGAAAAGACGACCGATTACGAACGCATCCTCCAAAGTGTGTTGGGGAAATATAACAATACTATCACAGCGGAAGATGGCAGCAAGAGGTTGGAACTCGGCGATTCCGTTTATCTTGAATTTGATTCCGATGAAAACTATACGGGAGCTTATAGCTATGAATGATCCGCATACCACTCTCCCTGCCGTTAATCCAGAATTATTGAAACTCATGCATCTGGCAAATGCGGTTTCATACACGAGGGCAGCCTATGAGTTCTCTCCTTACTCTAAAGAAGAGGCGCTGCGGCTGGCAAAGGAGGAAATGGATGCCTATAAACGATAAAACACAAACGACTGCCAAGCTTGATCTTCAGGCGAAGAAGCACGGTGCACGCTTCCGCACGCAAGATGGCAGGATCGCTACCCTGATCGCCTTCGACCGAAGATTGAAGCGTCCTTATATTTTTCGAGTTGGAGACGAGGTGTGGACACGACGCAGAGATGGAACGCACTGCGCCACATGCGACGGCACCGTTTACCCGGCGATTGTGAGGCAGCTATGAAACCAGAGACCACGAAACGTCTGCCCTCTTGGCGCTTTGGTATTTGCATGAAGCCCGGAAAGATCAACTGCATGCACAAGACTGGAAAGCCTTACTACTATCCGGTGAGCCATGACGACTGAAGCAATCAGCAAAAAACCTAAACTCCTAGAGGCTGGGCACGCAGACAACTTCCAAACGCCGCCTTCAGCACTCGATTGCTTACTTCCCTATCTCAGGCGTGAGTGGCGGATATGGGAGCCAGCATGCGGAAAAGGAAACTTGGTTCGCGCATTTCACGACAACGGATTCCGAGTTACGGGCACCGATATAGATAGCGGAAGCGACTACGACTTCCTAAACATCCCACTCGGCAGCGACTTTTCGCTGATGTGCGATGCCATAATCACGAACCCGCCATTTTCGGTCAAAGAGAAGTTTCTTTCGCGCTGCTATGACTGGCAAATGCCGTTCGCCCTGCTCATGCCAATCACAACCTTCGACAGCCGGGAACGCAGGAAGCTTTTCAGCCGCCATGGTGTTCAGATCATCCTACCAAATGGCCGCATCAACTTTGAAACGCCGAACGGCAAGGGATCGTCAAGCTGGTTTTATACAGCTTGGTTCACGCACGGGCTTAACCTTCCGAAACAGCTAAACTTTCACGGTCTTGAGATGGAGCTTGTATGAAGGAAACACAAACTACGATTGAAAAGCTGAAAGAGATGCGCGAAGAAATGGTGCTAAAGGCCATTTCTTTGAAGCAGATTATCTCTCAACTTGAGATCGCGAATGAAATGGCCGAATCATTAGAAAAGTGCCGGGCGCAATTTGCCTTCTATACGGCCAACCATTTGTCGGCAGGAAAGGCGGATAGGGAAAAGACAAACTCTGAATTTGCCGAATTGTGCCTGTCGGTTTTAATAAAGTGGGAGAAAATAAATGACTGAAACTACTCTCGACGACGATCCGGTTCGCACGATGGCATACAAACGTGGCTTCAATAACGGGCTTGAGGAAGCGGCAAAGATAGTTGATGCCGTAGGCTACTCGGGTGGTCTGAAGAACTGGCAAGCGGCCCAGATGATCCGAGACATGAAGGTCGCGCCATGAAACCAGATACCACAAAGGTTCAAGTTGAGGGGCCGGAATTGAATGAATATGCCGAGCAAACCCTCATGCAGTTCATCGAGGAGTTGACGGAACTGTTGGACAAGATTCCAGCGGCCCATAGAGATCAGGCGACAATCAGAGGTTCTGGGGAATACACCACTTACACCTACGTTGAATACGACCGCCCCGAGACTGACGAAGAAAAAGACAATCGGTTGGAGAGAGAAGCCAGGATGCGAACCGAGAATGAAAAACGGGATAGGGAGCAGCTTGCGAAGCTGAAGGCAAGATATGAAGCCTGAATCTAAAACGACGAAATGGTGGCAAGCAGCCATCGGCTATACTTCGGCAATCCTTCTATTTTGGAAACCGGAGATTTGGCGAGCGTTCATGAAGGGATTTCGCAATGGGTGATACTGGCGCACTGGTGGCAGCGTTCCTAGCCGTATTCGTGTTTGGTGCTTTTTGCGGGATCGCAATTTTTGCCGCTGGATCAAAGTGGGGAAAGCATGACTGACGAATTACAAACGACAATCTCAGAAAGGTTTTGGCGTTGGCTCTACAAGTTTTGTGACCGGCAGATCGCAAATATTTATCTCTATCGTCAGCATGTGAATTTGAAATGCCCGAACTGCAATCAATGGTCACACAATTACGAATATCGCTTCATGTCATCGGACGGAGATTTCGACACCCTGAGATGTGGATGTTGCGGGCAAGAAACTGAATGGCGATGCGAAGGCGGATTTTGGTTCACGAAGAAGGAGTTTCTAAAACATGCAGTCTAAGGATTTACAAACGACGACCAGAACAGCTTCGGATCGGGATACGATCAAGGATACCTTGCTGGGCTGAAAGCCGTTCGGGATTTCATGAGCGGAGATGTCGATGCCTAATTCAGATACCACGGCTAGGGCGTAATGGCAATTCTCAGAAAGCTTACTGAGGTTGAGAGGGAAGCTAAGATCGCAAGCTTGAAGCGTGAGCGTCATTATTTCTTGCAACGCTATGAGTTATCAAAAGAGAGGTGGCAGTTGATGGCTGCGCTTTCGGTTGCAATCGAGATTTTTCATTGGAGGTTCCATGCCCGATAAAACGATAACCACGAACGTAGTCGGCTTTAAGCCAAAAGAAAAAACACATTACGTTAAAATCGCTCGTAATGGAGAAAGGTTCTGGCTGCGAGCGTTGCCCGATGGAATGAGCGGCACGAAATATGGGAAGGTTGATAACCATCTCATTGAGGCGCACCCATATAAATACGGGGACGTAATAGAATACAAACAGGATGAGGTATTAGATGAACAGCGAACCTAAAACCACCACCATTAGCATCGAGAACGCACATCCCTCGGCCCGTCCACTTTCGTGTGCATAATGCTTGCCGGCATGATGGGTTTGGTCTTTCGCCGGGTCAGTCTTGCCTTGCCTTCCGTACTGGCGGATAATGCAATGAAGGCCACTGGGGCCTAGGGGGGGTGCGTTATGCCTGAGCCAATAACGATCGGCGTCTTCGTAGTCGGTGTACTTGTCAAGATCGCCGAAGGCGGCGTAGCCGAGCTCGCCAAAAGCACTGCAAAGCAGGCGTACGCAGCACTCAAGGGCAAGGTTGCGGAATGGGCGGGGGCCAAAGTGGAGGTGCTCGAGGCCGCGCCCGACTCTGAAAAAATTCGGCGAGAGATTGCGGAGGCAATCGATAACCGCGACGGCGCGGAGCAATCGCTGATCAGATCCCTGGCACAAGCTGTGATCGACAAGGAGTCCAGCGGCAGCGGACGCGCCATCGCCCTCGATTTTGGCGACTTGAAGAATGTTGCGGTCACCCTCAAAAAAGTAAGTGCTCAAGGCAACGCCACAGGTGCTCAATTCAGACGGGTTGAAGGCGGCACCATCAATGTCGATGAGGCTTCTGCCGCGAGCAGCGCAAAAAAATAGAGACAGCAGCGATAACTGCCCGCACCGCTGTGCCGAATAACGGGCCCTATTCTGATGCAGGCCGCGACAATGGCGGCCCAAGTGTGGCCGCAACTGGTGTGCTCATAAACGTAGATCAGTCAAGTTCTGCTAATAACACTTCCCAAGACCTAGTAATGAAGCTAATGGGGCCTTTGGCAGAGCGTGCAGGAAAGCACTTGGCAGAAGTTCTGGACCACGGCCTTGCCTCAACTGGGGCTAAGAACGTCGACTCCCATATCGAAAAGGTGAAGGAAGTCTCTGGAATCTCAGAGCCAACATTTACTCCGAAAAAAACTGAGAAACTTGCCGAGTGGGTGACCGAGGCATCTGAGGTAAATGAGCGAGAAAGCCCGGAACTGGCGGCTGCATGGCGGGCAGCACTGGCGGATATATTGAGCGGCAATGACTACGAGTTGCTAGCGATCGCAAAGAAGCTTACCAAAAGAGATATTCAGACCATGATGCGATTACATCACGGTGACGAATTGGATTTTCACGATGCTGGCGACAGGCTTGTGATGCTAGGAATTGCAAAAAGGGTGCCGTTCGGCGGACGCCCATTTAGGCTCTGGGTATTGCTTACACTTACTGTAAGTTTAGTCGCAGTCGCACCTTTTCTCGCTGAGTCAGTAGAGGCTGCGCGTCATGTGAGCGTGAGTCTCGACTCGGACACACCGATTGGCTCAATGATTCGGGCGGCCAAGAGCCTCGGCTTGGCCAGTGGAATCTGCTATGTACTCGGTTCCGTATACTATCTGTTTGCCAATGCGAGCAGGCTTTCTGGCTATCGTCTTAATTATATAGGCGATGAGGTATATTCCAAAATACGACCTTATCTTCCAGATGAACTGAAATGATTCCGGCCGTGAGCAAACCTAAATCCCAGCACCGCAGCAGGTCGGTTGATCTTCCACATCCTCGTAACCGTGGCGCAGTTCGAGCGGGAATGGAGCAATGAGCGCAGCTTGCATGGGCTTATTAAGGCCCGGGAGCGCGGCGTGCGCGGCGGTAGGCTCAAGACCTACACCGATATCGAGATCGCCGCAGCGATGAAGAAGACGAAAGGCAATTACGAAAAGGCCGGGGAGATCATCGGTGCGAAAAAGATCACGATGATTCGGCGTTGGAAGAAGATGCCAGGAAAGTTAAAGCTAGGCGTGAAGACGAAATAAAGTTGCCGAAAATAGCAATAGTATTGCTCCGATTGTAACTATTTATTGTAGTCCAAAGGACTATACTCCTAGCTATACAGTCCTTATGGACACCTCGGCTACGGAGATGACTATGGCTACCCAAGAAAACAATACGGTCAAAAGGACCTTCCAGATACCAGCGGAAAATCTCACCATCTTTCTCGGCAAGATCGACGAACTGAATCGCCGCGCCAAGCGCATGAAGCAGCAACCCATCACTATCACGCGCGGACCTGTCGCCAACGCGGTTCGCATGATCTCCACCAAAGTCTATGGCGCGTTCGGCCAGACCGAATGGCGCGACAAGCCAGTCACCGTCGAGTTGCATGAGATCACCGTTGAAGGTCAATCGCCCCAGATCACCGGCTGGACGCTCGTCTCGCGCCTCCAATACATCGATGGCTCCATTCTTGCCCATAGCGTCCCCGGCGAGACGTGTCCGGCAAAATACCGCGATGATTGGTCCAAGCGTTGCGACCATTGCAACACCAATCGCACCCGCAAGGATATGTTCATCGTCCGTGATGAGGCCGGAAAGCACATCTGTGTCGGGCGCAACTGCGTCAAGGATTTTACCGGCCATGTCTCACCGAACGAGCTGGCTTTCGCTGCTGAATGGCTGCACTCTGTTTCCGAACTCGGCAACGAGGACAACGATATTTACAGTGGCGGCGAAGATGCCCGCCTCCAACTCACCGACCTTCTGGCCTGTGCTGCTTGCGCCATCCGTAACATCGGCTGGGTAAGCAAGAAAGCAGCCGACCAGAACGGAACGAAGCCCACTGTCACGATTGCCATGACGCTTTTGTGCGGTAAGCAGCCCGAGGGGGTGAGTGTCGAATTGATCGTTGACGACAAGGACCAGGCCATGGCGGAAGCCGCCATCGAATGGGCCAAGCAGATCAACCCTCTTGGCGATAACGACTACCTGCTTAACCTCCGCTCAATCGCGCAGAAGATCATCATCTCCGGAAGGATTTCCGGTCTCGCGGTTTCGCTCGTGTCTGCCTACCAACGCGAGATTGGCATCGTTGCTGCCCGCAAGAAGATGGCGGAAGAAAGCCGCCACGTTGGGGAAGTCGGCAGCCGGGATCGATTCAACCTGACGGTCGAGAAGATCATCGACATCATTGGTCACTACGGCATGTCTCACATCCACCTTTTCCGCGATGACCATGGCAACGTCATGAAGTGGAAGTCGTCGCGGGAGCGCCTCGATACTGGCAAAACCTATCAGGTCAAAGGCACGATCAAGTCCCACGACCTATACGCAGACATCAAGCAAACCTGCCTGAGCCGGTGTGTGTGCGTGGAGGCCGCGAGATGAGGCCACGCGAGATACGTGCCCTGCGGCTTTCCCTGGACCTGTCACAGCCAGAATTTCTGGAGAGGCTTGGCATAAAATCGGCTCGTTCGGCAGCAGCACGGCAGATGGTCAGTCGATGGGAGCGCGGAGAGCGAAACCCGTCAGCAGCAGCTACCGCCCTTATCGAGCAGCTTCGCGACAAGACGGCACGGAGGAGAGCAACGGCATGATCGAATTTGACCCAAAGCGGACTCTACCCAACCTGAGCCGATGTCCGTTCTGTGGTGGTGATGCTCATTGGAATTACAGCTCAGGCGTGGCGTCCGGCGTCTCCTGCATCGAAATGGGTTGCCGGGCCAATGTTTCGTTCCACACGATGCGCAGCGAGACGCCGGAGGAAATTGCCAACCACTGGAATACGAGGTTTGTCCGTGTCCAAGCCTGATTCACAAACCACAATAGATCGAGTTGATGCCATGCTCGATGATATGTTCAAGGTCGATGGGCCAGAACTTATGCAGCTTTCCCTCGGTGACTTCCGAAAACTTTGCTGGAAAGAGGATGCTTGCGGAGAATTTATCGCGGCGACAGCGACGATGGATGATATGACGGTGATCCAGGTCTCCAAAGAAAATGGGCCGAGCGTTTTAATTGATCCTGACGGTCATCCGCTGAGGTTCGCATGAACAATCCACAAACCACGAAGGTCACTCACATAGCCTTGGTCGATTCTCCGCCTGACCCGAACTGTGTTTGGGAAATGCCAAAGTCGGGAGACGGCATAACTTGGTCTCGCTGCACCAAGTGTGGTGAAATTAACATGGATGCGAACAAGTCGGTTGAATGTAAATGCCAACAGTTAGAAGTAGCGAAGTCGCTTAAGCGGTGCCCGTTCTGCAATGGAACGCCTGCGCTTTCAACTGAAACGAAGAAATTCCGGTCAGGTGGAAACGGAAAGGTCCATCAGATATTTTGCATGAACTGCTTTGCGGTGATTGATTCTCTTCACAGCTTCGGTGATGCCGCTGAGGCATGGAACAAGAGGGTAACATGACACAACTTGCGTTAAAGCAGTGCCCATTCTGCGGCGGACATGCGGTCATAAGACCCAGTCGGGAGCGCCTATCTCGGCCCGTTCAAGTGTTTTGCTCCAGCCCTTGAGCCGGAGCGTGGCCTCTTTCTTATCAGCCGTTCGAAGAGAACGTCGATGCTCGCGCCCGGCAAGTCGGACACGGCCCCAGTATACGTCGCCGCGCTTGTAAAGGTGCCCACTGGCCTTCGACATGCCTCGCGTTCCGCTTTGCGAACCCATGCACTAATCTGGAGAGGGTCGAATGTCCACACGCCTCCGATTTTTCCAGCACCCGGTATTTTCCCAGATGTGGCCATGTTCTGAATTTGGCGGGTCGATAAGCTGGTAATGCGGGCGACCTCGGAGGATCGAATGCGGGCAGGCAAGATATCCATGTAAGCCAAGGCTTTCTGCCGTATTCGGCAATAATATTGCTTTTTGTTTGGATACTACATCATCTTCATTGACTGTTCATAATTATAGCATAATATATGCCCTATGCAACACAAATATGCACAAATATTGAAGGCACATCGGTTCATATCCGGGCAGGAACAAAAGGAACTTGCTCGTGATATCGGTCTTACTCAGCCAGAAATTTCTAAGATCGAGCGCGGCCTAATGCCATCCGCAGCCGCACGAGATAAGATCATTGATTGGATGGACGGGAAACGACCATGAATAAGAAAACCATCGAAGGCATAATTGGCTTCATCGCCATATTCGCAATCCCGATCGCTCTGTGGTGTTGGATCGTCATGCATGCGAGGCCGGTATGATCGTCTCTCTCATTCCGCGCCGCCTTCACCAACTTAATATTGACCTTACTTCATTATATGAAGCAGAGAAATTCCTAACCGATTTAGCAGTGCAGAAGTATTTCGAACGGCAGCTTTTCAAAGGGAGGATAAAATGCAACCTACGGCAGACGGATATATCCATCAAAGCAGACTGGATGACGCTTTCGAAGAATACGAAGCCTTCGTCCAGTCAGCTTTCCTCGCGCTTGTTCTCACAACACTCAAGCGCGACCTCACGAATGAGGAAACCCATTTGTTGCAACGATCAGCAGAATTGACGGCTGGCTATGACGGAAACTACCGAGGAGCGGACATTCAAGGTTAAGGCTGGGAAAGTCACCCGGCATTTTCAGCAACTCGACATCGAGGATGCCTTGCGGCGAAATCCCGCTTTCAAAGAAATTCCTGAGGAGCAGCCAACCGTCAGTCCTGATCGCACGCCCCACTGGAAAACCCAGCTCCGCGACAACGGACGGTTCTCCAGCAAGGAAAGCCAGAAGCGGACGAAGGCCAAAATCAAGGCGACTACCAAATCCCTTCGTCAGGATGTTCAACATGAGAGGCGCAGCAGAGATTGGCGAGACGACATTGGCGAGTTGATATTCGTTTGCGGGGCATTCGTCCTATTCCTGTGGATTGTGGCCGGTGGGATCGGGGGAACAGCCGCCATCGTCTCAGCCCTGAATTTCTGGCAGAGGCTAGGGCAATGAGGTTGGCATTCATCCTCCTGCTAGCTCTGATTGCCTGCTCCGGCCAGACCAGCGTTTACGGCGATTACAACGACACCATGCGCGGCACCTGCTCGGCTCAAGGTGCGCAGCCTGTGACACATTACAGCCATGGTGGGTGGACGAGCGATTGCAGCGAGGCACTGCCCGAATGAGTGAGATCAAGTCGATTGCGTATGCGTCCTTACGTTCAATCGCATATAGCTATTACGGGCGGCTTGAACCTGTTTCTTCGTTAAGCCCAACAACAGGTTAGGTATTTTGCGGCTGTGAACTCCCGGAGAGTTTGCGTTCATGCACAGCGGGTCACTAGATGATTGCTTGATGAGAGTCGATTCCAATCGACGCGCTTGTTTCATGCCAACGACCTCTAAAAGAATATGGCGTTCCAGTCTGACTTTAACGATTGACATCAGAAGCGGCCATATACCGCTTCCCCTATAACCAACAGGAAGTGTATTTTTCGGGTAGCACCCGATATAAAATTGGCCAGTAACCGACCGACGAGCACAATAGACGACGTATGATGAATGTCTCGGCTTCGGGCCAACTCTACCACTCATTTTGTGGCCTGCCGTAGGAGTGCGCGGACGAATTGGGAGATGTTTTCGAAGCCCTTGGCTTTGGCCTTCTCCTCGCCCTTCTTATACAGCGCCAGAGGCACAATAACTGAGAGGGTCTTACTAGTCTCGGTATCCATGTTATACCATCATATTTAATTGTTGACTGTTCGAATATATATGATATCGTAATATCAATCAAGTGATTCGCCGCAAGGCCAACTAAGCAAGAGGAGAAACCTCATGACAGACGCCATCGACGTGATGATGAACGCCCTAGACCGCACAGAAGCAGCGCTGCACAATCCTGTGATCGACCTTGCCGCAGAAGCGCGGAAACGGCGCATCGCCAGCAAGATCAAGTTTCATCACATGGTGGAGGTTGGCGACCGGGTGTTTATCAGCCACAGCCGCCAAGCTGGCGTGATCCGCGATCTTCTCATCATCACAAAGGATGCAGACGCGCCCGACAGCACCAGCTACGGCAAGTTTCTCGTGGAGCTTGATAGCGGCCTGATGGTCAAAGAGCATCCCGAACACGTTCAGAAATCGGTGCGGTCATGAGTTGCGTTTGCTGCAAATCCTGTGGTGTTTGGGTTGACAGCGACGACACCATAGATGGCGCATGGGACAAGGATAAACCATTCGGTTGGAAATGTGAGAATTGCCTTGCCGATGATGGAGAGAAGGCCGACGAGCAAGGCTATCGCGTGCCAGACCCGGAAGCCACCATCGATGCTCAATGTGTGAAAGGCGCGTTCTACCTCATGGAAGCAATCAATGGTCGTGAGGGAAGCCCAGAAGGCAAAGCAGCACTGAAGGAAATTCTGCAAGCAGCGGCTGAGCGACAGAAGCAACCGTAACCCAAAACCGGCACCCAAGCCGGAGAAACTAGAATGCCGTCGGAGGCTCGTGGTCGGCAGGTGCTATTGGACAGCAAGGATGCGGCTACGGCCCCTGCCGCTCCGGCTGGTCAAGCTTCTGCCCAAGCCCATGGCGAGGCCATTGCGGCCAGAGCGGACAGATTATATGCGATCAGGGTTGCCAAGCGGGCAGTGGGTGGGGAAGTATGAGAGTATTGCCAAAGTAGTATAGAGTATTGTAATCTCATGGGGCATGACGGCCAAGAAACTACGACCATGGCGAGCCCGCCCAATCCCTACACCTCTAGATCAACATATAATAGATCGGTTTTGGTCTTGCGTTGATAAAGGGGGTGACTGCTGGCTTTGGACCTCAGGCACTTGGCCAACTGGATATGGTCGATTTTATGTTGATAAACAACAGTATTTCTCTCAACGCATTTCTTACGCGCTCACACATGGATCATGTCCACCTGATAAAATGGTCTGCCATAAGTGCGACAATCCACCTTGCGTAAACCCGGATCATCTGTTCCTCGGCAGCGGGTTCGACAACATGAGGGATATGGTTTCGAAGGGACGAGTAGCCCGTGGAGGAAACCATGGAGAATGGGTTTCGGGCGAAAAGAACCACAGGGCCAAACTGGTAGCCTCACAAATCGTTGAAATAAGGCGGCTGCGGGCAGCGGGCGCGGAATGTAAGGACATTGCCAAAAAGTTCGGCATCCATAGGACGAATGTTTCCTTGATAGCGAATGGCCAGCGCTGGAAGCACATCGTCTAACAGACGGACTTTGACACTAGCCAGCACAGAGGGGGGAATTCGGGCTATGATGACTTCGAAAACTAGTAGATGTAGACAACGAACTTACTGATCTAAGCCATTGATACGCCTGAGGTTTTGTAAACCGCCAACGTGGGTTCGATTCCCTCACCCGGCACCAATATCTGGCTTATTTCCGCCATTCTTTCCCCGCATGCAGCGCATAGACCGCATAGACTGTGCCGGGTTCGGGCACAAGATAAGGAACATTCCCACTAACAATGGGATTAAACTAACACCGCAGAAAATCCCGATAATGCCCGCAATCCCGCATCGGCTCTGCCTTCTGGCTCCAGATGCGCTCGTGCTGAAGACAGAGGCCGTCGCGGCGGGGTTGGCGCTTGCAGGGTGTCCCCTTGGAGGTGGTGGCGACGCAGCGCTCGGTCATGCCGTCAATCCAATCGCCATCTCGACCCCGGCCTCTATGTCGGCCCCGCTCACGTAATCTCCCCCGTTTTCGAAGCGGAAGACACTGGCGAGAAGCTTGGCCAAGTTTCCAGAATCTTGCACATTGTATTGATTATTTGGATCGACACCGCAATCTGCAGCGACAAAATTTGCATAGGCGTTGGTGGGGTTGGCATCCGCAGGGGGTGCCCAGCGGTTGATATATTGCGCGACCGTCGATAGGCCGTGAGACAGACTATATTCGAGGAAGATGCGGGCTGCGGCCCGGACGCCATATTTGACATTTGAAAACTCCTCGAACTGGTCATCTGAAGATGGGACGATCTTGCCCAGCCACGGTGCTGCGCTGATCCTGATGTTTCCGGG
>Ga0265338_10006876_pt1 | contig 14323 bp, 14 predicted proteins | sample 42126metaG_FD_193579 | JGI IMG/M metagenome (GOLD analysis project Ga0265338, IMG submission 193579) | Rhizosphere microbial communities from Carex aquatilis grown in University of Washington, Seatle, WA, United States - 4-21-26 metaG | ecosystem: Host-associated > Plants > Roots > Rhizosphere... | reverse complement strand
CTTTGGCGCCGGAACTCAGCAAAAAGGCTGCCGCGCTGGCCTGGACGCCAATGCCAACCGTTTGGATATCACTTTTGACGAACTGCATCGTGTCATAGATAGCCAAAGCGTCGTAGACGCTGCCACCGGGACTGTTCAGGTAGAGAATTATATCCTTATTAGAATCTTCGTTCTCCAAAAACAGCATCTGGGCCACCACCAGGTTGGCGGTGTGCTGATCGATAGCATCGCCCAAGAAAATAATTCGGTCTTTAAGCAGGCGACTATAGATGTCATAAGCCCGCTCCATACGGCCGTCCGTTTCGATAACTGTTGGTACTAAAACTTGACTTCGTATCTTTTGATCATCATTCATATGTATAACTATTGTATAAAAACTAGCACTCGACAGTCAAGAGTGCTAACTATTTTCAGGGGCAGGTACAATTTCAACGTCTAAAATCTTAGAGGTTGTTATATTGTGGAATTTCGGGCCGAACTGTATGTCCCACTCTTTTATGTTCTCTGGATGATCACGATCCCACATAAGCTCGACATAGTCACCGGCCCTTAAAACTCCGTCGGTTTCTCTAGGGCGCAGCATTAATATGGTTGGCTCATTATCTATAGCTTCTGGAGTCCCTGATATTTGGTGGTCGCTTTCTCTAGTCGCCCTAAACCCTCTGAATAGCCGCTCTCGCTCATCCATGACTTCAGGTGTCGTTTCGGCCAAAAGTCGGTAAGTTGATCCAGCCTCTGTTTTAATTAGCAGCGTTTCGCCCTGCTTAAGCTCTCTCACGGGATATGTGTCCATATCTTTATTTTCCCGCTGTACAAAATTATTTGCAAGCAGAAGCGGATTACTTGCTGGCGTAGCCGACAAGTTTAGCGAGTGTTTTTTCAGTTAAAATACGGGACGCGATGTCTTGACGGTTCTCCGGTTTATCTAGTTCGGTCTGCATACTTGGATCTTGATATTGGGCTTTTAGGATTGCGATTTGGGCGTCCAGTTCTTCCGGGGTCACGTCCAAGCCTTCTTGCTCGGAAATTTCACTTAAGACCAAGCCAGCCTTTACTCGCTCGGTGGCGTCCGGACGGTGACGTTCGCGGTGTTCTTTCTCTGTGACGCCTTCTTGTTTAAGGTGGTCTTCCCAGGTTTGGCCCTGGTACATTAAATTGCGTTTCTCTTCGGTTTTAGAGCGCTCCAACTGATCCTCAATCAAGACTTCTGGAATCTCGACTTTTGATTTTTCGGCAATCTTTTTGACAAGTTCACTCTCGTAATCTCGATCGGCCTGACGCTGGCGCTCGACGGTTAATTGTTTTTTAACGTCAGCCTTCAGCTCAGCCACGGACTTAAACGGACCAACCTTGGCAGCAAAAGCGTCATCGAGTTTAGGCTCGACTAACTCGCTGATTTTCTTAGCAATAACCGAGAAAGTGACTTTTTTAGCCTGCAAAGCAGCCACCCCGTAATCCTTAGGGAAAACTACGTCAAACTCTTTAGATCCACCGGTCTTCATGCCGACTATGTTGTCCTCAAAACCAGGAATAAAGCTTTTGCTGCCCAGTATAAGCGGGTAATCTTTGCCATCCGAGCCCTGTACCGGCTGAGCGGCTCCGTCTTTGCCCGCAAAGTCTATAACAACCTCGTCGCCGTCTTTGGCGGCCCTATCGACAGCCTTGCGTTCGGCCGCGCGGCTGCGCAGAGATTTTAGGACATCATTAACGTCCTCGGCTGTAATCATAACTTTGGGCTTAGCCAACTTGATAGTCTTATAATTTGGCAGCTCAACCTGGCCGACTACGTCTTGAGCGGCCGTAAATTCAAGAGTCGTATAAGGCACAAACTTTTTAAGTTCAATTTTGGGCTGTCCTATTGGACGCAACTTTTCTTGGTCAACGGCTTTGCGATATAGCTCATTAAGGGCATGTTCCATAAATTCATCGAAAAACAGCTGTTGGTTTAGGCTTTTTTCGATCAGGTGCGCCGGGGCTTTGCCGGCCCTAAAACCGGGTACTTTAACGTCTGAAAAGTGTTTTCTTAAAACGTGCGCTTTGATTCGCTCTAGCTCCGCAGCTTCGGCGTTAATCTCTAGCAGACTATTAGTAGGCGATTTGCGAGTATGGGTAATCTTCATCTCAACCGCCGATTATACAGATTATTTAAATATCTGGCGAGGAACTATCAAACACCTAACCCAGTAGAGTGGCGGTTAGCTCTGCTACGCTCAGGGCTCTTTCTTCGCCTTTTTCCAGATCACGGAGTTTGAATTTATCAGCCTCCAGTTCGTCTTTACCAATAAAAACCGCGTAACGAACGCCAGCCTTAGCGACGCTCTTGATTTGGGTATCCAGTTTACGGCCAGAGCTATCAACGGCTAGTCGCAAGCCTTTAGCTCGCAAGTCAGACAGGGTTTTTTGCGCCGCTTCGTAAACATCACCAATCAGTATGGCGACAACATCAGTCTCGGGGTGAAGTTTGGGCAGTAGCTTGTGGCCTTCCAGGAAATTTTGCAGCGTAACATCACCCATGCCAAAGCCTACCGTTGGTACCGGTTCTACGCCAAACATAGCGACCAGGCCGTCATAGCGACCGCCGCCGAACATTGAGCGGTTATTCTCGGGATTGTTATCATAAACTTCAAACACAATATCGGTGTAGTAATCAAAGCCGCGCATTACGCTGGGGTCAAAAACAGCATCAGTAACACCTGATTCGGCTAATAGCCTGAACAGTGCTTTAAGTTCTTCAACAGACGGGTGAGATTGCAGCGAAGAAGGCAGGCTGCTCAGGGTTTTGCTGTTCAAAAACTCCAACAGATGAGCCACCTGGTTACTGTCTTCGAGGATTTCCTTAGCCTGGGCTACGAATTCATCAGCCGACATCTTGGACTTGCGGTCGATCAGTTTGGCGGTGTCGTGGGCCTCTTTTTCCTTGAGCTCCAACTTCTCTTTTAACAGATGATCGATCAGTTTGCGACTATTAATGTGGATAGTGTAATCGTCGTGCTTAGCGCCATAAGCCTGCATAATAGCGTCGGCCACTAAAATAATCTCATGGTCGGCCTGGACCGTGGCCACGCCAAACAGATCAACGTTTAACTGCCAGTGCTCGCGTAAACGGCCGCGCTGTGGGCGCTCGTAGCGCCATAAATTGGGGATACTATACCAGCGGAGCGGGTAAGCTAACTCTTGGCGGCGACCGGCTACCATACGGCTGACAGATGGTGTCATTTCGGGACGAATGGCTACTTTACGACCGCCTTTATCTTCAAAGGAGTAGAGTTGCTCATTGACGATCTCCTCGCCGGTTTTAGCAGCATAGATTTAAAACGACTCCAAAATCGGGGCATCATATTCCTGGTAACCAAAACTTTCAACTACCTGCCGCAGCACGCCAAATATATGCTTCTGCAGCCGTTTGTCTTCGGGGTAAAAATCCCTGGTGCCCTTATAAGGCTGAGTACTCAGATCCATCTAAGCAGTCATTATATCGTAATCTTAACCGCAATAGTATAATGGGCGCATGACCGCTAGACCAAGAGCTCGCCGAACTTCGCCGTTATACATGCCAAGCGCTTTTGATCTCTTTAAACCAAGCCGAGACTTAATATTGAATAATCTCAATATTTTCGGTCCATTATATATTTTGCCTTTCTTCTTTTGGATCCACAGCTGGATAGATACACCGGCCAGTTCCGGGCATTGGCTATCCAGGGCCTCAGATGCCAACTACAGTTGGTCGGGTTTTTCGGCTGCTTACTTCGCCATCCTTATCGGCTTCTCAATTTTGTGGCTAATTATAGTTTTGGCTGGTGGCACGATTAATCAAATTATGACTCAACGAGCCCAGCTGGATATCATCGAAGATAAGAGGCCAAGCTTTAAGAAGTTATGGGTCACCGCTAAGGAATTAGGCTGGCGAATGCTGGGGTTATATATAGCTATTGTCGTATTAATCATCTGCACACTTGGGATCTTCTCCCGACGCTATATTCTTGCCCCGTATGTAATGCTGGAGAAAAAATGCTCAATTGGCGAGGCATTATCAGAGAGCCATAGGCTGTCTAACATAAATCCGGGCGCCGTTTGGGGCATAATCGGCGTGATGATTCTTATAGGCCTCTGTGGTATTGTGCCGATAATCGGCAGCCTAGCTTCATTTGTATTGGGAGCTTTATATTCAATAGCCCCCGCCCTCCGCTACGAACAACTAAAAAAGTTGGCCTAACTCGGCTTAATACGACCCTGCTCAACACCTTTTTTAAATATCTTGCCGACTTCTCTAGAAGCCCAGTCAAGGTATGAAGTAACCTCTGTTAATTTAATGACTGTATCGCCGACTTTGATTGAATCCTCCTTGAACCCTAGATCCATTTGAAGATTTTGATTAATTTTAAGCCGTTTTGCGCGACCCGATTTTTTCGCTTCATCTTTATCCAATTCTTCCCTGAGGTCATGCCTCAAGTGGTGCCTCACATCAATCCACAAATCGTGGTTAGGGTGGCTCAAATCTATTACCTTGAGGTAATATGCTATCGTCGCCAGATCTTCAAACAGCGCAGAGACTTCATGCATACATAAATTGGTGCCGAGAATAGCATCCTCCTCACAGAGAACTCGGGCTTGTTCATATCTCTTGATTTGGAGCTTAGCGCCGATAACGAATGGTTTTACCAACAGCGCAATCATGCTTGGGTCTTTCATACTCATATTCTATACCAAAGCCTGTTTTGTGCGGAGCTGCACAAAACAGAAGGAGTAGAGCCGGCTAAAAAGACAAGAACTCAAACTGTAGCTTGTTGCTTTAGTTTGAGTTCTGTCTCGTAAAGTCGTGCTCTGCGATGGTGCGGATGATAGGACTTGAACCTACACGCCTTGCGGCACTAGCTCCTAAGGCTAGCGTGTCTACCAATTCCACCACATCCGCACATGGTAGCTAACAGATACATTTTAGCTGTTTAAAACGACTTTGACTAGAGTTGATGTTCTAGGAATGGGCTCTCGACATCGTCTAGTATCGCTTGCTTCTCTGGAAGTCGGGGCTGAGACTGAGTTTCGACAGTCGGTCCGGGTTGAGTAGGAGTTTCTGCAGGAGCGGCTGGAGTCGGCAATTCCTGTGCCCGGGCAGCCGGCTCGGGAGTCTGCGGAGGATGAATGGCATGCGGATCAAAATTAAATTCTGGCATCCCAGGACCCATCTGCGGGACTAGCCTGTGACTCGCCGCGGCGGCATCAACTAGTACTTTCGTAGGGTCGTTGGGAGTAGTTGGTGACGCTTCGTGTTTAGAGGTTCCGAAAAAAGACATCTATTTTTCCTTTTTTATTTTTTAGTTATAAATCCATATTAGCCGCTTTGCCCAGATTTGACTAGATCCACAGTTAATTAGGCGGCTTCTGGCGGTTCAGGCGTCTCTTGGCGCGCAGTCCAGCCCAAAGCTCTAGTGACCATGCCGCGAACAACTTCTTGCTCAGTTGCCGTTCTTTTGTTTTCTTCAAGAAGTTTAGACTGTTCAACAGGACCAGGCAGGCCCATTAAATGTCCCAGTACTTTACCGCATTGCTCAGTAATAGTCGGCTCGGCCCGACGAGAGCCACTGAATCTTGACAGATTCGCATCGTAACGTTCTACCATATACCCAATAAATTAGTCCTTCCCTTAATAAAAAGCAAGAGTCATAAACCGGCTATTATTCACTTGGATTTTCTATAAAAAATTAGTTGGGCGTCGCCGTAGTTTTTCTCGGCTATTTGCTTGAGGCTCTCAAAAACAGGGGCCTCCAACTTGCCCGGCCAGTCTAGCACCAATAAACCGTCCTTTTTAACATGACGTTTCGCCAAAGTTGCCAGAAGAGTTTCTTGCAGATCGCCATAGGGCGGGGCCAGAATTACGACATCGAATTCCCTCTCCATATTATGGATGCTCCAACCGCCGGAATTGGCGCGGACGGCATGAACTTTACCAGCAAGCCCCAACTCATCAGTATTTTGATCTATTACTCCGTGCGCCGCGCGATCTTTTTCAATAGCCGTAACTTCGACAGCACCGCGGCTGGCAGCCTCAAAAGCCAAAGCGCCGCTGCCGGCAAAAGCGTCTAAGAAAGTCAAACCTTCGATATCACCCAGGGTATTAAACAGTGCTCCACGCACCTTATCGCTCATTGGGTGGGTGCGATTGGCGTGCGGTGATTTAAATTCCCGCCCTTTTAGATCCCCGGCAATAATTCTCATAATTATATTTTAGTTCAAATTAGTGATGGCACGCAAAGCGGAAACCTTGGCGCTTAGGTGTGGATACTTCTTGAGGTTTTCTTTTTTATCTATAAACTCTTTGGCGGCATTCCGCGCGGAGGCAATCAACTTGGTGTCGGTCAGTTTAGCGACTCTAAGATCCAGAGCGCCGTGCTGAATAGTGCCGTAAATGGCCCCGGGACCACGTAGCTGAAGATCAAGTTCGGCCAGCTCGAAACCATCCGTCATAGTCTCCAGAGCTCTTAGACGCTGGCTTGGCGCCCTAGAGTCGCTGGTCATCAAGAAACAGTAGCTTTGGTAGGAGCTGCGACCCACCCGGCCCCTTAGCTGGTGGATTTGGGCCAGTCCGAACCGCTCAGCACCAACAATCAACATGATAGTGGCGTTAGGTACATCGACCCCCACTTCTATAACAGTGGTACTGACCAAAATATCGTACTTTTTATCCAAAAAAGCCTGCATGACCCGCTCTTTATCGACCGATTTCATCTTGCCGTGCAATAATCCGACTTTGCGGTGCTTAAACTCGTGCTCGCTGAGCTGCTTATGGGTTTCTTCTACCGATAAACCCTTAGTTATCTCGGAATCAGTTATCAGGGGGCATACCACGAACATCTGGCGACCGACTTCTAGCTCTTTATCAATTTGGGCATAAAGCTGTTTTTTAGAGTTAGGCGAAACGATTTTAGTCTTGATTGGCTGGCGGCCAGGCGGTAATTCGTCCAACACGGATACGTCCAGGTCGCCATAAATAGTCAGAGCCAGGCTGCGCGGAATGGGTGTAGCAGTGAGGTGTAATACGTGCGGCATGTGACCGGCTTTAGCTTGAAGTTTTTTGCGCTGCTGCACGCCAAAACGGTGTTGTTCGTCGATAATGATCAGGCCAAGTTTATGCATATCGACCTTCTCCGAGATCAGGGCGTGAGTGCCAACAATTAGACTAATATCTCCTTTGGCGATCCGCTCATGAGCGGTCCTCTTTTGTTTAGCGTTAAGCGCGCCTATCAATAGGCCGACTTGTTCGCCAAAGCCAATATTACTTAACATGTTAAGTAATGTCTCGGCGTGCTGGCGGGCCAGAATCTCGGTGGGCGCCATCAGCGCCACCTGGTAACTCTGCTCCATGGCCATAAGAGCTGCCATGGCGGCTACCACAGTCTTACCGGAGCCAACATCGCCCTCTATTAACCGGTTGGCCGGCTGGGTCTTCTCCATATCTTTATAGATCTGCCAGGTAACCTTACGCTGGGCATCCGTAAGTCTAAAGGGCAATTTAGCCACAAAATCCCGGGCCAAATCCTGTTTGAAGGGTATGGCTAGACCTTTCTCGTGTGTGAACTCTTGTTTATTGAGTAGGGCCGCCAGCGTCAGGTCAAAGACTTCCTCAAAACCAAGCCGCTTTTTGGCAATATCCAGGGCTTTGACGCCGCTTGGGAAATGCATTTCAGTGACAGCTTGAGCGTAGTTGATTAAGCCTTGCTGTTTTAAGAGCCAATCGGGCAGATGCTCAGGCAATTCTTTGACTTCTTGAATAGCTGTCCGCACTAATTTACGGATCTGAGAAGATTTTAGGCCTTTAGTCTCGCGGTAAATCGGGATAATTCGGGCGGTATTGACCGGAAAATCGCTGACCAGCTCGACCGACGGATTTAAGATGGAAAATCGGTTGCGGCTCAGGCGGTATTCGCCGGCGATATAGTATTTTTGGTCATGTTTTATGGCGCTTGCCCGGTAGGGCTGGTTGAACCACACCAGGCGCATGCTGGCCGTATCATCGGAAGCTATGGCCTCAGTTATATGCATGCCCCGGCGGACATAGCGGCCTTTTATCTGGTTGATCTTGGCTTCGATCGTTACCTGCCCCGGGCGCAGCTTGGCTATTGGCATGACGTCCGAATAATCCTCGTAACGGCGGGGATAATACTCTATAAGGTCGTTCACGGTCTGAACGCCAAGGATTGCCAGCTTTTTAGCCAGCTCCTCGCCCACCCCTTTTAGCTCATTGACCGAATCTTTAGCAATCACTCTGCAATTAGTTTAACTCATTTGACATTTCATACTTATTAGTATAGGAATTACCTTATGACAAACGCTGAGCACGCAGAAACTCTGCGTCTAGACCTATTGGATACTTATGGAATTAGTCCCGCACTGGCTCGTGCTTGGCTAGACACGTTTAAGATCACGCCCGAGGAAGCGGCTCAACTGGAAGGCCTAGGCTCGCACGAGTATGAAGCCCTTAAAAAAATCGCCTTAAGCGAAGATGGCCTTTACCTACTCGACGAAGTATATATTCAAACAAGAGAGGTTTTCGAGAACAAACAGCGTCTCGAAAGAATTGCCCAGGGCTTCACCGAATTCGGGGAAGATAGCCCGGCCACTAGGGGGTACACTCGCCTACGGGTTGCAGAGCTTAGGGAAGAAGCCTTAGAGCTTAGGAAGTGGTATGAGGATAATAGACCAAAGGTGGGAGAATTTTAGTCGACTCTCTTTCTAAGACGCAGCCAAACGCTGGGGCCAAAGTAGATTGGTGCCAGCAAGGGCTGCATGACTTTTTCGACGGCCAGCAGCGGTTTCTTGCCTAGAACCCGTTTAAGAGTCGGCGAGCGCAGGTTAGAGCCGCTGAGAGTAGCCTCGACATCGAAACCAGCTTCGTGGAGCTTTCTAATAATCGTTTTGGGATGATGGTTCACAAAAGGCGGTTCTTTATCGTTCTTATTAGCCTCAGAGCGGATATCGACAGGTGTTTTTGGCACGCGGTGGCCGTGCAAGCCATAGCGGATGCGGTTTAGAAAATGAGCGTCATTAGCGAACTCCAGCAAGAATGTGCCACCCGGCTTTAAGATACGGGCAATTTCTTCAAACTCCGGCGAAGGATCGAGCAGATGATGCAGAACGCGCACCACCAAGACCAGATCAACCGACTTAGCTGGCAGTTTAAGATCAGCGGCTTGCAGCAGTTTTTGGTCGACTTTGGTGTCTTTAAGATAAATTTTGGCGATACCTAGCTGTTGTTGGCTAGGTTCGACCAGGGTTACGTGGTCGGCAAAACCGGTTAAGAACTTACTTAGACGGCCGTAGCCGCCACCGACATCGACCGCTTTTTTAAAGCGCTGGCCACGCAGCAGGCGCTTGATGGCCATTTTCTCAGCTGCGTCCTCGTACTCGCGGCCCTGCCAGTAATCCTGGTAGTTATAGTTCGGGTCATTGTATTGATCAGCCTTCTTGATAGTTTTTTTCTTTTCAGTCATTTTATCCCAATTCTACTAACGCTGAGTCTTTAAAGGCTTTGCCGCGGCGGAGCAATAGACGGCCATTTTTAAAATCATCAGCCTTTAATTCGTCTACAGTCGTACCTTCGTTGTTTATATAGATGGCGCCAGCGGATAATAAGCGGCGAGCCTCCGACTTAGAGGCCGCCAAACCGGTAGCTACTAGAGCGTCAACAAGCGGCGTGCCGGCCCTTAACTTCTCTGACGGTATTTCTTTACGGACTTGCTCAATGATCCCTTCGCTGACTTCGCCAATGGAGATCTGACCGGTCAGGACATCGGTCACAATTTCGGCAGTGTGGGCCTCTTCCTTGCCATGGACCAACTCCGTGACTTCTTTGGCTAGCAAACGCTGGGCTTTGCGCTCCTCTGGGCTGGAGACGTGGTACTCCATTGTCTTAGCTATATCCTCCATAGATAACATGGTATAGATTTTCAAGAAGTCACCGACGGCACCATCATCGGCGTTGACCCAGAATTGGTAAAACTGCGTCGGACTGGTTTTAACCGGATCAAGCCAGATAGCTCCGGCCTCTGATTTACCAAATTTACGACCGGTAGTTTTATCAATGACAAGCGGCATGCACATGGCATGCGCCTCTTGCCCCTCTTTCTTGCGAATCAACGGCACCCCGGAGAGCATGTTGCCCCACTGGTCAGAAGCGCCAATTTGCAAAACAACGCCTTTGTTCTTGAAAAGCCACCAGAAATCATAGCCCTGCAACAGAGAATAACTAAATTCGGCGTAGCTGATACCAGTACCATTTTTACCCATACGCATTGTCACAAAATCACGTTGCATAAGCTCGGTCATGGGGTAATGCTTGCCAATGTCGCGCAAAAAATCCATGTGCTTCAAGTCGCCCAACCAATCTAGGTTGTTTACCAGTTCGTGCGGTGCTCCTGCCAGAGAACTTTCGATCTGTTTTTTAACAGACTTAATGTTAACAGCAATTTCATCAGGACTTTTTAGCTGGCGTTCTTCTTCTTTACCGCCAGGATCGCCGACTAAGCTTGTAGCACCGCCAGCTAGTAACACGCCCTTCCATCCAGCTTCAATAAAGCGTCTGGCTAGTACTAGCACGGCTAGGTTGCCGATAGTCAGGCTATCGCTACTGGCGTCAATACCTAAATAAAAAGTCTGGGGTTTATCCAGAAAGCTTAGATCGTCAAAAGTTTTATCCTTGATAAGACCGCGCTTCTCTAGATCAGTGCTTAAATCCATAAGGCCTTTCTCGGCATGTTTTTCATAATCTTGTCTCTAGTATAACTTAAATCATGATAGGTTTTATTCACAAATAATAACGCGCGATAAAGACAACCATTTTGCTATAATTTAGCTAAAGGGAGTTAAAATTAGTTAATGACTAAAAAACCACGTCGTTCGGGCCGCCAGATTACTACCAGAAGCGGTCGGACTTTGAAGGTGAACCAATCGATGAGTGACCGTTGGGCACAAAGACGCGAGGCTAAATCCCGCCGCAAAGTCGAGAGAATGCGCGGATTGCCGAAGTCACGGGCCAAACGCCTCCTGTGGCGCATGAATCCCCACAGACTGAAAGATTATTGGTTCAGCCGGGACGGTGCCATTATGGCCCTCAAGGTCGCCGGTATCGCTATCTTGCTGCTATTTGTTCTTACCTTGAGTATTTTTGCTTATTTTAGGAAAGACTTGCCCCACCTTAATGATATTTCCGGCGATAACCTGGGCGGCAGCATTAGCTATTACGACCGGACTGGTAAAACCCTGCTGTGGCAGGACTACAACACCTCAAAACGCGTGCCAGTACAGAGTTCCGCCATTTCTCCTTATATAAAGCAGGCTACCGTGGCCATCGAAGACAAAGACTTCTATAAGCATCGCGGCTTTGATATCCGCGGCATTCTTAGAGCGGCCGTTAATGACGTTCTTCACCGCGGTAGTACGCAAGGCGGTTCGACCATTACTCAGCAGCTGGTTAAGCTAACACAGGACTTTAATCAAAACCGCAGTATCGGCTTAAAAATTAAGGAGCTGATCTTAGCCGTAGAACTGGAACGAACTTATACTAAAGACCAAATTTTGACCGGATACTTAAATGCCGCCCCATACGGCGGAGTCGATTACGGGGTCCAGACTGCTGCCAGCGACTACTTTCACGAGAGCGCCAAAGACTTGACCCTGCCTCAGGCAGCAATGTTGGCTTCGATACCCAAATCGCCATCTTATTACTCGCCCTATGACACGACCAACTTCAATAAACAGGCCTTTTTGGACCGCCAACATTACGTCCTCGATCAGATGGTCGCCCAGCACATGATCACCAAGGCTCAGGCAGACGAAGCCCGAAAAGTAGACGTTTTAGCCCAGGTTCAACCCCAGCAAACTAAGTATGCAGGCATACAAGCGCCGTATTTTGTCTTGACAGCTAAAAACCAATTGGATACTCAAATTCTACCAGGTGATGGCACCGGCTCATCCAAAATTGGTGGTTGGAAAGTAACAACCACGCTGGACCTTAGTTTGCAAAGTAAGGCCGAGCAGCTAGTATCGTCCAATCTGCCCAATGTTCAGCGGTTGACCGGCGGAGCCGCGGACGAAGAGGCTACTGTGCTGGAAAATGTGCCGACTGGTCAAGTGGAAGCTTTGGTGGGTGGTACCGACTTTAATAATGCTGATCATGGTGAAGATAATTACGCCTCAGGTATTTTGATACCGCCGGGCTCCAGCTTTAAGCCTTATGATTACACCACTCTAATCAATAACAATAATAATGTTGGCGCTGGTTCGGTACTATATGATACGCAAGGCGCGCTGCCCGGATATCCGTGCACCAACAAGGCCCTGCCGAAGCAAGGCGGTAACTGCTTGGAGGATTACGACTTTATATATCCAGGACCGCTTACACTACGCTACGCTATGGGCGGTTCCCGTAACGTACCAGCCGTTAAGGCCATGCTGGAAGCCGTGCCTAACGACACCAGCAGCGGTCATACAGATTCTATAAACAAAGTTATTTCTACTGCTTCGGCTATGATGGCTAACCCCTATGCTCAGAGTAAGAATCTTAGCAGCTACAACTGTTACGCCGACGAAGCTTTAACCGAGACTACTCAATGCTATGGTGCCTCGGCCATCGGTGACGGTGCCTTTCTGCACCTGGACGATCACGTTAATGGCTTAGCTACGTTGGGACGTTTAGGCAACGCCATCCCTCATACTTACATTCTCAACATCACCAATGCCTCTAACAAGACGATTTACCAATGGAAACAGCCCAAGGGGACCCAGGTGGTTAAGGCTGATGCTGCTTACATAGTTGATAATATGGCCAGCGATCCTAGCGCTAGCTACCTACCGGGCAGCTGTAGCGCCACAACCTGTACATCTCTATCCCAGGGGGGTTATAAATTTCAACGAGACAATGGCTGGGACTTTGCCGTTAAAACCGGTACTACTAATAACGGCTTTGACGGCTTAATGACCAGTTGGTCAACGCAATTCGCCGTAGTGTCGTGGGTTGGTAATCACCGTCGCAATGTCGATCTATCGGCTGCCCGCGGCGCAGCTATGGAGACTCTAACCGAACCGATGACCAGAGGTCTTATGGAAGCCGCTCATAGCGGGCTTAAACCCGTGAACTGGGTCCAGCCATCTACGGTTAAAACTTTACCGGCTTTTGTGGTACGCAATCATATCCACTACGGTGATATCGAACCGAGCCCGACCAATGATCTCTTCCCCGGCTGGTATGTGGGCAAAAGTGCCGGCAGTACGACCTCGCAGACCATGGATAAGGTTTCCGGCAAGGTAGCTACCAGCTGCACGCCCGATTTGGCTAAAGACGTTGTCAATAATGGCAACGTAGCCAGCTGGAACATTGATATTTTCAACGGCGGCAGCCAGAGCGTTGGTAGCAGCTCCGTCAGCAACAATACCACCACCGCCAGCGATGACGTCCACAGCTGTAGTGATCAAAAACCCACAATATCCCTAACCGTTATTAACAACACCACAAATCTGGCTGACGGCAATTGTGCAGGCACCTGTACATTCACCGCGGCTATCAGTGCTGGCACCCATCCACTGGATGATACGCAGTATGCACAGTTCCCAGGCACCGTTACTTTCAGCGTTAATGGCACGCAGGTAGACAGCATCCCCACGGCGAGCGGAGGGCCGTATTCCTTTACCTATACGCCTACAGGCAGCGGCCAATTAATAGTCACCGCGACCGTAACAGACAGTGTTCTTTACCAAGGCACCGCCGAACCGACGACTGTCACCGCCTCTACCGCACCGACAAACAACAGTGGCAGTACAGGTACCGGCGGTAACACCGGTAATGGTAATAATAGCGGCGGGACAGGTGGCACGGGTCACCCATAAAGGCTTAGTCCTTACCTAAAAAAGTATTGAGGGCTGTTCGTACATCTTCAACTGAGAGTAAATTAGCCGGTTTTTTACCAGTCCGGACCTTGGGACCGATGGCCCCTTTAAAACCCAACTTCTTAGCTTCAGCCAGCCGCTTTTCCAAAAACGGCACATGGCGAACTTCACCGGATAAACCAACTTCGCCGAAGACTACGACATCTTTTTTAAGCTGCATCCCCTTGGCGGCACTGGCGATAGCCATGCAGATGGCCAGATCGGCTGCCGGCTCGCTCAAGCGAATTCCGCCGACGATGTTCACGTAAATATCTTTATCGGCCAGCTTGAGCTTGGTCCGGCGCTCCAACATGGCAACTAGCAGATTAATGCGATTGAGGTCTATGCCGCTAGCCGTGCGCTTAGGATAACCATAACTAGTCGGGTTCACTAGAGCTTGTACTTCGAC
>Ga0265338_10006875_pt1 | contig 14323 bp, 14 predicted proteins | sample 42126metaG_FD_193579 | JGI IMG/M metagenome (GOLD analysis project Ga0265338, IMG submission 193579) | Rhizosphere microbial communities from Carex aquatilis grown in University of Washington, Seatle, WA, United States - 4-21-26 metaG | ecosystem: Host-associated > Plants > Roots > Rhizosphere... | reverse complement strand
AGCGGCGGTGCCGGCGGAGTCTGCCGCGCAGACGCTCGAGGACCTGCGCGGGGTGCGCGTCGCGACGAGCTTCCCGCGTCTTGCGCGCGAGCTCATGCCGCCGCCGATCTAGCTCGTCGACGTCCACGGCTCGGTCGAGCTCGCGCCGCGACTCGGTCTCGCGGACGCGATCGTCGACCTCGTCTCGAGCGGCAGCACGCTGCGCACGAACGGCCTGCGCTCGATTGCGCTCCTCCTGGAGTCGGAGGCGGTTCTCATCGGTCCGCCCGACACGCCGCCCGAGGCGCTGCAGATGGCGGCCGTGTTCCGTAGCGTCGTCGATGCACGCGGTGCGCGCTACCTGATGCTGAACGCACCGGAGCACGCGCTCGAGGCGATCTGCGCGCTCGTGCCCGGCTCACGCGCGCCGAGCGTGCTGCCGCTCGCCGAGCCGGGCATGGTTGCCGTGCACAGCGTGATCCCCGCCACCGACGTGTGGCAGCTCTTGCCCGCGCTCGAAGCCGCCGGTGCGTCGTCGATCCTGCTCGTTCCGGTCGAACGGATGCTGGGATGACTGCCACGGTCGCAGAGATCGTGGCCGACGTCCGCGCGCGCGGTGACGAGGCGCTCACCGCGTGGGCGCTCGAGCTCGACGGTGTGGCGCCCGCGCGTGCGCAGCCGGAGCCCGGGCTGCCCGACGACGCCGTGCTCGCGCTCGCCGACCGTGTCCGCCGCTGGCACGAGGCGCAGCGTCCCGCCGACCTCCGCCTGGAGATCGAGCCGGGTGTCGAGCTCGAGCGCCGTTGGTTCCCGCTCCGCTCCGTCGGCATCTACGTTCCGCGCGGGCTCGTCTCGACACTCGTGATGTGCGCCGTGCCGGCCCGCGCCGCCGGAGTCGAGCGGATCGTCGTGGTCACGCCACCGAGCGGGAGCGGGCTCGTCGCTGCGGCCGCGGAGCTCGTCGGCGTCGACGAGGTGTGGGCCGTCGGCGGACCGCACGCGATCGCCGCACTCGCCTACGGCACGGAGACGATTCCGCGCGTCGACAAGATCGTCGGCCCGGGGAATGCGTTCGTGAACGAGGCGAAGCTGCTCGTCTCGCGCGACGTCGCGATCGACCTCCCCGCAGGTCCGTCGGAAGTCGTCGTCGTGCTCGGTCGCGGCGGCGATCCCCGCCTCGCGGAGCTCGAGCTCGCGGCGCAGGCGGAGCACGGCCACGACGCCGTCTGCAAGACGATCGACGGCGACGATCTCGAGGAGGCGCTGGCAGAGGTCGAGCGCATCGCGCCCGAGCACGTCGTCCTGCTCGGCGACGCGGAGGCGCTCGCACCGCGCATTCGCAACGCCGGCGCGGTCTTCGTCGGCTCGAGCTCGCCCGTCTCGAGCGGCGACTACGCGACCGGCGGCAATCACGTCCTCCCGACCGGCGGGTGGGCGCGCTCCGTCGGGGGCCTCGGCCTCGAGACCTTCTTGAAGCCCGTGACCGTGCAGCGCCTCACGCCCGCGGGGCTCGACCGTGTGCGCCCGACCGTCGAGGCGCTTGCCGCCGTCGAGGGCATGAGCGCGCACGCCGCAGCGGTGCAGCGATGACGGGCCCGGGGATGAAAGCGCTGGGCGCGACCTTCCAGCCGTACCGCTGGGCGCCGACGACGCTCGACCTCGCGCGGCGCGCAGGCATCGATCCCGTCGAGCTCGTGCGCTTCGACGGCAACGTCCCGCCGCTGCCCCTGCCGAGCTCGCGGCCCGCAACCGTCGCCGCCGCACTCGCGACGGTGAACGAGTATCCGCGTGCGCTGTATCCCGTCCTCACCGACGCGATCGCCGAGTACGCCGGCGTCGCCCCGGAGAACGTCGTGCTCGGCGCAGGCGCCGACGACCTGATCCTGCTCGTCGCGCGGGCGTTCGCCGGCCCCGGCGACGTGGTGTCAGTCGCCGACGAGCCGACGTACTCGCTCTACCGCGTCGCCGCGGAGCTCACGGGCGCGAGTATCGGCGACGACGATCCGGTGCTGACGTTCTGCTGCCGGCCGAACAACCCGACGGGCGCGCTCGACCCTCTGCCGAGCGCGCGGCCGCTGGTCGTCGACGAGGCGTACTGGGAGTACAGCGGTAACGATGGCGCGGTCGGGCTGATCGACGACGGCGTGATCGTGCTGCGCACGTTCTCGAAGGCGTTCGCGCTCGCCGGCGCGCGTGTCGGCTACGCGCTCGCGTCGGTCGAGACGGCGGCCGAGCTCAACACGCGCCAGGCGCCCGCACCCGTGTCGTCGCTCTCCGCGGCGCTCGCGATCGCAGCGCTCGCGTCGCCGCCGGACCTCGCTCCGGCGATCGAAGAGCGTGAGCGCCTCGCCGCGGAGCTCCGCTCGCTCGGCTACGCGCCGCTCCCGTCGTACGGCAGCTTCCTGTTCGTCCCGTCCGACACGCCGCGAGAGCTTGCAGACAAGCTGCTCGCACGCGGCTGCGTCGTGCGCAGCTACGAGAACGGCATTCGCATCACCGTGCACGACCGCGAGGACGACGACCTGCTGCTCGCGGCGTTCGCGGGCACGGAGGCGCCGCAGGGCCGCCGAACGCGTCACCTCCGGGCGACGGCCGAGACCCAGCTTCGCGTGCGGCTCGGGCTCGACGGGCAGAGCCGCGTGCGCGTCGCGACCGGCGCGGGCCTCTACGACCACTTCCTCGAGCAGCTCGCGTTCCACGGCGGCCTCGACCTGATCCTCGAAGGCACGGGAGACCTCGAGACCGGTGCGCACCACACCGCCGAGGACGCTGCGATCGCATTCGGCGAGGCGCTCGACCGCGCGCTGGGCGACCGGCGCGGCATCGCACGCTACGGCGACGCAGTCGTTCCGATGGACGACGCACTCGCGCGCGCAGCGGTGGATCTCGGCGGCCGCCGCGCATCCGTGATCGACCTGCAGCTCGACCCGGGCCTCGCCACGCACATGCTGCAGAGCCTCGCCGACAGCGGCCGCATGTGCATCCACGTCGAAGCGACGGGCGACGATCCGCACCACGTCGCCGAGGCCGCGTTCAAAGCGGTCGGGCGCGCGCTGCGCGCCGCGGTTCGTCCGGAGGGCTCGCTCGTCCCCTCGACCAAGGGGATTCTCTAGTGATGGGGCACACGGTTGCGATCTGCCGGTACGGCGCGGGGAACGTGCGCTCGGTCGAGCTCGCGCTGGCTCGCCTCGGCGCGGAGCTCGTGGACGACGTCGAGGGCGCCGACGTCGCGATCCTGCCCGGCGTCGGCTCTGCCCGCTCGGCGATGGAGGGCCTGAGGGAACGAGGCACCGACGTCGTCCTGCGCGAGCGCCACGCAGCGGGAAGGCCGATCCTCGGCATCTGCCTCGGGCTCCAGCTCGCCCTCGACGAGAGCGAGGAGGACGGCGGCGTCCCCGGGCTCGGGCTCGTGCCCGGACGCGCCGTGCGGCTCATGAGCGAGCGCGTCCCGCGCATCGGCTGGGCCCACGTCGATCCGGGCGGCGAGGCGTTCTGGTTCGCGCACTCGTACGCGGCCGAGACGGAGGCGACGGTCGCGACGAGCGAGGGCGTCTCCGCGATCGTCGAGCACGGCTCGTTCACCGGCGTGCAGTTCCACCCCGAGAAGAGCGGCGCAGCGGGTGCGCGCTTTCTGGAGCAATGCCTCTCCCGCGCCTGATCCCGTGCCTCGACGTCGCAGGCGGCCGCGTCGTGAAGGGCGTCAAGTTCCAGGGCCTGCGCGACGTCGGCGATCCGGTGGAGCTCGGCGCCGCGTACTCCGACGCGGGCGCGGACGAGCTCGTGTTCCTCGACATCTCCGCGACGGTCGACGCGGGCGTCTCGGCGGTGGACGTCGCGGCGCGCGTCGCAGAGCAGGTGACGATCCCGTTCACCTTCGGCGGCGGCATCCGCACGCTCGACGATGCGACGGCGGTGCTCGAGGCGGGCGCGGACAAGATCAGCGTCAACTCGGCGGCGCTTGCACGGCCCGAGCTGATCGAAGAGCTCGCCCGCGTGCTGGGCAGCCAGGCGGTCGTCGTCGCGATCGACACCGAAGACGGTCGCGTGCGCTCGCACGCAGCCACCCGTGACGCGGTCCGCGACACGGTCGAGTGGGCGCGCGAGTGCGAGCAGCGTGGCGCGGGCGAGCTGCTCGTGACGTCGATCGATCGCGACGGCACGCAGAACGGCTACGACCTCGAGCTGCTCGCGCAACTGCGGGACGCGGTATCGCTTCCCGTCATCGCATCCGGGGGCGCGGGCAATGCGCAGCACATCGCCGCCGCGCTCGACGTGTCGCAGGCCGCTCTGCTCGCGTCGATCTTGCACGAGCGGCCGGCGCGGCTCGTCACGCTCCGCGAAGAGTTGCGCAACCTGGGGGTGAATCTCCGCGATGCAGCGTGAGCTCCGTGCAGCGATCGTCCAGGACGCGGGCGACGGACGCGTGCTCATGCTCGCGTGGATGGACGACGAAGCGCTGCGGCTGACGCGCGAGACCGGCGAGGCATGGTTCTGGAGCCGCTCGCGCGAGCAGCTCTGGCACAAGGGTGAGACGTCCGGGAACGTGCTCGCGGTCGAGGAGATTCGCGACGACTGCGACGGCGACGCGCTGCTCGTGCGGGTGCGCCCCGCGGGTGCTGCATGTCACACCGGCTCGACGTCGTGCTTCGCGCCTGCGCTCTGGCGGACGGTCGTCGAGCGCGTTCGCGAGCGTCCGGAGGGCTCGTACGTTGCGTCGCTCGCCGCTGCCGGCGTCGCACGGGCCGCGCAGAAGGTCGGTGAAGAGGCGCTCGAGGCGGCGCTCTCAGCCGTCGCGGACGACGGCCGGCTTGCCGAGGAGGCGGCCGATCTCATCTTCCATCTCTACGTGCTGCTTGCCGTCTCGGGCGTCGACATCGCTGCGGTCGAGGACGAGCTCGCCCGCCGCGCCGAGCCCACGCCCGATTCTTAGGTTCGTCACACCGCGTTCTTAGGCGGTGACGCGATGGTCAGGGCATGACATCCAAACTGAAAATCATGGTCACCGCCGGCGGAGCTCTGGCGCTCGCCGGAGCCGGTATCGCCGCCGGCGCCACCACAGGCCACGGCAAGATCAAGAACGGCACCGCCCTGCGCGGCCCCGTCCACGCCGGGTTCGGGCCCGGCCGTGGATTCGGCGCCAATCCGGGCGGCCCCGGCCAGGGGGGCCCCGGCCGCGCCGGCCCCAATGACGATCTCGACGCCGCCGCGGCGTATCTCGGCGTCACGACCGCCGCGCTCGTCACCGACCTCCAATCCGGCCAGACGCTCGCGCAGGTCGCGAGTGGCGTGGACGGCAAGTCGACCGCCGGCCTCGTCGCCGCGCTCGTCACCCACGAGACCGCCGAGCTCAACGCGGCCGTCACGGCGGGCACGCTGACGCAGGCCGAGGCGACGACGAGGATCGCCGGCCTGACCGCGCGGTTCACCGCGTTCGTCGCGGGCACGTTCACCGGCCGCGGCGGTCCTGGTGGCCCCGGCGGTCCGGGTGGCTCTGCCGGTCCGGGCGGTCCCGGCGGCCCGGGTCACGGCCCGTCCGACGATCTCGCCGCAGCCGCGACGTATCTCGGCGTCACGAGCTCTGCGCTCGGCGCCGACCTCCAGTCGGGCCAGACGCTCGCACAGGTCGCTGCGGCCACCAGCGGCAAGACCGTCGCCGACCTGATCACCGCGCTCGTCGCGCACGAGACGACCGAGATCAACGCGGCCGTCACCGCGGGCAACGTCACCCGGGCGCAGGCCGACGCGCGGATTGCCACGCTGACCCGGAGGTTCACGGACCTCGTGAACGGAGCCCGGCCCTCCGGCCCTCCGCACGATGGACCGAGGCACTGACAGTTCGTGACTTGTCGCAGAGTCACGATCGCCTTCGCTGCCACCGGCACCGCGCTCGCACTCGGTGCCGGTGGCGCGAGGGCCACGACAGGCCCGACGCTGCGCCCCCGGGCGGCCGGTCCACCAGCCGCGGCGGCGCTGCAATCGAGGCGTATCGTCTGAGCATGGCAACCCGGTCGTCCCTGGGGGCCGCGAATCAACCGCCGCCGCTCGGCGGTCACGATCTCTTCGCCTCGAATCGCCCGCTGGCGGAGGCGCTGGAGCGTGAGGGAGCGGGCTGGGCGGCCGAGCGCTGCTCGGCGTTCGGGTCGCTCCTGACCGGCGAGCCGCTCGAGTGGGGGAGGCTCGCGAACGAGCACCCGCCCCAGCTGCGCTCGTACGACCGGTTCGGCGAGCGGATCGACGAGGTGGAGTTCCATCCGGCCTGGCACGAGCTGATGCGGCTCTCCGTCGGCCACGGGCTGCAGGCTCTGTCGTGGACCGAGCCGCGCGAGGGCGCTCACGTTGCCCGGGCGGCGCTCTTCATGCTCTCCGGTCAGGTGGAGGCCGGGCACGAATGCCCGATCTCGATGACGCACGCCGCGGTGCCGGCCCTGCGCGTGGCAGCGCCTGCGCTCGCCGCCGAATGGGAGCCACTGCTCACGTCGAGCCACTACGACTTCGGCCTGCGTCCTGCCGCCCGGAAGCGCGGGGTGCTGTGCGGCATGGCGATGACCGAGCGCCAGGGCGGCTCGGACGTGCGCGCCAACATCACCACGGCACGGCCCGTCGGCGGCGACGAGTACGTGCTCGACGGGCACAAGTGGTTCTGCTCTGCGCCGATGTCCGATCTCTTCCTCGTGCTCGCGCAGGCGCCGGCGGGGCTCACGTGCTTCCTGCTTCCCCGCGTCCTCCCCGACGGCACGCGCAACGGCTTCCGCATCCAGCGTCTCAAGGACAAGCTCGGCGACCGCTCCAATGCATCGGGCGAGATCGAGCTCGACGCGGCTCGGGCGCAGCTCGTCGGCGAGGAAGGGCGCGGCGTGCGGACGATCGTCGAGATGGTCGTGCACACCCGCCTCGACTGCGTGCTCGGCTCGGCGGCGGGGATGCGCCAGGCCGTCGAGCAGGCGACGCACCACGCAGCCCACCGGCTTGCGTTCGGCAGGCTGCTCGTCGACCAACCGCTGATGCGCAACGTGCTCGCCGACCTGTGCCTCGAGTCGGAGGCGGCCACGGTCACCGCGATGCGGCTCGCGCGGGCATACGACCGCCGGGCGTACGACCCGGCTGAGGCGGCGTTCGCCCGCATCGCCACGGCGATCGCGAAGTACTGGATCTGCAAGCGCGGTCCGGGTCATGCGGCCGAGGCCCTCGAATGCCTCGGCGGCGGCGGCTTCGTCGAGGAATCGGGGCTGCCGCGCGTCTACCGGCAGCAGCCGCTGCAGTCGATCTGGGAGGGCTCCGGCAACGTCGTCTGCCTCGACGTCCTGCGGGCGCTCGAGCGTGAGCCGGAGTCGGCCGAAGCGCTACTGGCCGAGATCGCGCTCGCCGGCGACGAGCGGCTGACAGGGCTCGCCCGCGAGGCTCTGGCGGGCGGAGAGGAGTCGAGCGCCCGGCTCGTCGTCGAACGCCTCGCCCTCGCCCTCCAGGCCTCGCTGCTGATCCGCCACGCGCCGGCCGAGGTGGGAGAGGCCTTTGCCGCAGCCAGGCTCGGGCGGGACGCCGGGCTTGCCTACGGAACGCTCCCGCCGGGATCGGCGTTCGACTCAATCATCGAACGCCACCGGCCGATGACTAACTCGGAGTAACGCCCGACGTCCCAGGGAATAGGGATACGTATGCAGAGAATGCTGATAGCCGTTCCGCCCAGCGATTGCATGAACGCGCGGGAGACCGCTTCGGCGCGCCTGGATGGAGAGGTTTCGGAGTTGGAGGTCGCTCGCCTCGACGCCCACCTCTCGGTCTGCGCCGAGTGTCGCCTCTTTGCGGCCGAGATCGGCGCGCTTGCGGTCGGGCTTCGCGCTGCGGCACTCGAGCTGCCCGCCACGGCGATCGTGCTCCCGCAACGGCGCCGGCTGTCTCTCTTCACCGCCGCTGCTGCTGCCAGCATCATGGTCGCGGCCACCGGCTCGGCCTTCGTCCTCGGCCACGTCGTCGGAGCTCACTCCTCGGGCGTCGGCGGGCCGGTTGCGCTCGGGGCGAACGATCTCGTCGGGCTCCGGCAGGACACGGATCATCAGCACCTGCTCGCGCTGCTGAACTCGTTCGAGTTGCGGCGCCAGGCTCTCGCCCCGATGCGCGCGGTCTGACCCCTGGCTATTTCCACCCCGCCTAACTAAGCTAGCCGCCCGTCGTCATACGATCGTGACGGAGCGCCCTCGCGGGCGTGGGAGCGAGCATGCGCCGCCGTACGTCCTGCTCCCGGCGCAAACAAAACGGAGGGATATCGATGCAAAGACGCCTCTGGCTCCTCGCGGGAGTGGGTGCTGCGGTTCTGCTGATTGCAGCTTCTGCGACTGCGACGACCAAGGTTGCCGGCAGTGCCAAGGGGTCGACCATGGCCGCTGCCCCGTTCGCCGAGTCTTGGGCGAACGTGCCGAGGACGCCCGCAGCCCGCAAGGCGAAGGACGTCGTCGTCTTCGGTGCCGAGCAGGACGTCACGGGTTTCAACACGCTGGACGCCGATGAGAACGCCCTGTGGGCCCAGCTGACCGGGATCACGCCGACGTTGCGCGGCGCCTACATCATCGACCAGAACGGTGACTACCACCTCGACATGGCGTCGAAGGTCACCGCCACGAAGACGAATCTCACGATCACGATTCGCCCCGACGCGTTCTGGAACTGGGGCGGCAAGAAGCTCCCGGTCACGAACAAGGACCTCGCCTACACGTGGCAGATCATCGTCGACCCGAAGAACAACAACGCGTCGACGACCGGCTACGACCAGATCACCGGCTACAAGCTCGTGGGCACGAAGACGATCGTCTTCAACTGGAGCAAGCCGTTCGCGGACTATCGCGACCTCTTCGGCCAGGTCATGCCCTCCGAGGCGCTCGCAGGCCTGGACTTCAACAAGTTCTGGTCGGACTGCGTGTGCGGCAACGACGGCAAGCCGATCTCTGACGGCCCGTTCATGCTGACGAACTACACGCGCGGACAGGGCTCCACGCTGAAGGTGAACCCCTACTGGTACGGCCAGAAGCCGGGCATCAAGGAGCTCGACTTCAAGGTGATCACGGATACGAACTCCGAGATCCAGGCCATGCGCGGCGGCGAGGTCGACGCGATCTATCCGTCGCCCCAGACGGCTCTCGCTCAGCTCAAGGGCCAGGCCGGGATCACGTACAGCTCGATCCCGGGCTTCACGCAGGAGCACGTCGACATCCAGGTCGGCCCGAAGGGCAACCCGCTGCTGAAGCAGCCCTGGATGCGGCAGGCGATCGCACTCGGCATCAACCGGCACTCGTTGATCGTGGCGCTGTACGGCCAGATCGCGCCGGGCCTGAAGCCGCTGAACAACCTCGAGTACGAGATCGGCACGAACGCGATCGCGCACTTCGCGAAGTGGAACTCGGCTCCGGGCAAGGCGCTCGCGCTCCTCAAGGCGAACTGCACCGGCGGTCCGTCCAAGCCGACCCGCAACAACACCGACATCTGGACCTGCAACGGCCAGAAGGCGGAGTTCCGCTGGGGAACGACGGCCGGCAACCAGCGCCGCGCCACGAGTGCCGCGATCTTCTCGCAGCAGCTCGGTGCGATCGGCATCAAGCTGGACGTCAACTTCGAGCCCGCCAACCCGAACTTCTTCGGGCAGCGGCTGCCGGGCGGCGACTTCGACCTGGCTGAGTACGCCTGGTCGGGCGGCCCGGATCCGTCGGGCTTCGACGCCATCTACCAGACCGGCGGCGGCTCGAACTACAAGCAGTACAGCAACAAGCAGGTCGACGCCCTGATCAACGCGGGCGACTCCGAGCTGGATCCGACCAAGCGGACGGCGGACTTCGAGAAGGCCGCCCAGATCATGGCCAACGACATCGCCGTGATCCCGCTGTACGCTCCGCCGAACATCCTCGTTCACAAGACGGCGCTGAAGGGTATGGATGCGAGCAACAACCCGACGCAGGAAGGCCCGACTTGGAACGTCGAGCAGTGGCACTGGTAGGCCGGAGGCACTAGGCACCGCCAGGTAGTGATCTAAAGTGGCAGGATTCGCGCCCGCCCCCCGGGGCGGGCGCGAATCCGATCGCTGACGAAAACGAGACCGGAGACCATCATGCTCACCTACATCATCAGACGCTTGCTCTACAGCATCCCGGTGATGATCGTCTCGACGTTCCTGAGCTTCACGTTCGTCTCGCTCGCCGGCGACCCGGTCGCGAAGCTGCGCGGCAACCCGCGCCTGCCGGCTACGACGATTGCGAACGTCATCAAGCAGAACCATCTGGACCGCTCGCTCCCGGTTCGCTACTGGTTCTGGATCAAGGACGTGTTCACGCACAAGCTCGGTAACTCGCTGGAGACGTTCCAGCCGATCTGGCCGGACATCACGCGGACGATCGGCCATACGGCGCAGGTGATCGTCATCGCCGAGCTGCTTGCCCTCGTGCTCGGCGTGGCCGTCGGCATCTTCTCGGCGATCCGCCAGTACTCGGTGTTCGATTACGCCTTCACGTCGATCAGCTTCCTCGGCTATGCGATGCCGACCTTCTGGCTCGCGCTGCTCCTGCAGATCCTCTTCGTGGACATCTACCTCAAGTGGAACGTGCGCATCTTCTACACCTCTGGCCTCAACAACCCGCACCAGGGGACGTGGTCGCTCGACCGGCTACAGCACATTGCGCTACCGGTGATGACGCTCACGATCATCAGCTTTGCGCTCTACAGCCGGTATATGCGCGCGTCGATGCTCGACGTGATCAACACGGACTACGTTCGGACCGCGCGCGCGAAAGGACTTTCGGAGTGGCACGTGGTCATGCGCCACGTCTTCCGCAACGCTTTGATTCCGATCGTGACGATCGCAGCGCTCAACTTCGGCGCGCTCCTCGGCGGCGCAATCGTCACCGAGACAGTGTTCTCGCTCGACGGGATGGGCTACTACTTCGTCCAGAAGCTGCAAGCTGTCGATCTCTATGCGGTGATGGGCTGGCTCGTCGTCACGTCGATCACGGTCATTCTGTTCAACCTGATCGCAGACGTTCTCTACGGCTACCTCGACCCGCGCATCCGGTATGACTGAGCCGACACCGGCTCACGCCGGCGCGCCGGCCGGCTCCATGGAGCCGGCGTCGGGCGGATTCGTACCGCCGGCGGCGGGCGGGGACATAGCTGCAGCCGGTCTCGAGGTGAAAGTCCGCAGCCAGTGGTCGTATGCGCGCAGCCGCTTCATCCGCCACCGCCTGGCCATGTTCGGACTCGTGGTCTTGTTCGTCGTCTTCGGTGCGGGCGTGTTCGCGAACTACATCGCGCCGTACTCGTTCTCGGAGATCGACCTCACCAACATCCTGGCGGGCCCGACGACGGCCGGCCACCACTTCTTCGGGACGGACGAGATCGGGCGCGACTACTTCAGTCGGGTCATCTACGGGATCCGTACCTCCGAGGAGGTCGGCGTCTTCGTGGCCATCGTCTCGTCTCTTCTCGGGCTCGCGATCGGCGCGCTCGCCGGGTACTACGGCGGGTTGATCGACAACCTGCTCATGCGGCTCACGGACCTCGTGCTGACGCTCCCCTTCCTGGCGATCCTGGCCACTGCGTCGGCTCTGCTCGGCTCGGGCAGCCAGTGGCGCGTCTCGATCATCCTCGCGCTCCTCTTCTGGACGGGCCTCGCGCGCGTCGTACGAGGCGTGTTCCTTTCGTTGCGCGAAAAGGAGTACGTCGAGGCGGCGAAGGCCGCCGGCGCCGGGGATCTGCGGATCATGGTTCGGCACATCCTCCCGAACACCCTCGGGCCGATCATCGTGAACGGGACGCTTGCGGTTGCGGCCGCGATCCTCACCGAGGCGGCGCTCTCGTTTCTCGGTTTCGGGATCAAGCCGCCGACGCCGTCGCTCGGTGTGCTCATCTCAGAGGCTCAGACGAATCCACAGCAATGGTGGCTGACGGTGTTCCCGGGCTTGACGATCGTGATCATCGTCCTCGCGATCAACTTCGTCGGCGACGGGCTGCGCGACGCGCTCGACCCGACTCAGCGGAGAGTTCGTGCCTGAGCCGATCCTCTCGATCAAGAACCTCGTCGTCGAGTTCAAGACCGACGACGGGATCGTGCACGCGGTCGACGACATCACGTACGACGTCTTCCCCGGTGAGACGCTCGGGATCGTCGGCGAGTCGGGCTCGGGCAAGAGCGTCAGCACGCTGTCGATCCTCGGGCTGATCCCGCAGCCGCCCGGGCGCGTCGTCAGCGGCACGGCGATGTTCAAGGGCAAGGATCTGCTGAAGCTGAAGAAGCGCGAGCTGCGCGCGTTTCGCGGCGACGAGGTCGCGATGATCTTCCAGGACCCGATGACCTCGCTCAACCCGGTGCTGAAGGTCGGGTACCAGCTCGGCGAAGCGATCAAGACGCACTATCCGAAGGTCTCCGACCACGACGTGAAGACACGCGTCGTCGATCTCCTTACGCTCGTCGGAGTGCCGAATCCCGACCAACGCTACGACCAGTACCCGCACGAGTTCTCGGGCGGCATGCGCCAGCGCGCGATGATCGCGATGGCGATCGCGAACTCGCCCTCCTTGCTGATCGCAGACGAGCCGACCACGGCGCTCGACGTGACGATCCAGGCGCAGGTGCTCGAGGTGCTGAAGACCGTGCAGAACGCGACGAACGCCGCGACGATCCTGATCACGCACGACCTCGGCATCGTCGCCGAGCTGTGCGAGCGCGTGCTCGTCATGTACGCCGGCAAGGTCGTCGAATCGGGCGATGTGCACACGATCTTCCAGAACCCGCGCCACCCGTACACGATCGGGCTCATGGACAGCCTGCCCAAGCTGACCGAGGACGAGGAATGGCTCCGCCCGATCCCGGGACAGCCGCCGTCGCTCATCAGCCGCCCGTCCGGCTGCGCCTTCCACCCGCGGTGCTTCCTCTCGCAAGGGCGCCTGCGCTGCAATGAAGAGGTGCCGTCACTGCGAGTCGTCGACGGAGGTGACGAGCACTACGCCGCGTGCCATTTCGCCGAGGAGCTCGTCGGCCACCATTCGAAGTTCTCCGCGCCGGTCGCCGGAGGCGTCGCGTGAGCACGTCCGAGACCGAGACGACCCCCACCGTTCACGAGCGCGCGACGCAGGGACAGGAGATCCTCCGCATCGAGGGCCTCGTCAAGCACTTCCCGATTCGTGCCGGCCTGTTCAAGCGGACCGTCGGTCAGATCCACGCCGTCGACGGCGTCGACCTCAGCCTGAACGCGGGCGAGACGCTCGGACTCGTGGGTGAGTCGGGCTGCGGCAAGACGACGCTCTCGCGCACCGTGATCAAGCTCACCGAGCCGACGGCGGGCAAGATCGTCTTCAACGGGCGCGACATCACTCATTTCAATCGACGCCATATGCGCGAGGTTCGGCGCGAGATGCAGATCGTGTTCCAGGATCCATACGCGTCGTTGAACCCGCGCATGACCGTGCGGGACATCGTCGGCGAGCCGTTGCGCATTCACGGCAGCTTCAAGGGGCAGCACGGCAAGCAGCGCGTCAACGAGCTGTTGCGCACGGTCGGGTTGTCGCCCGAGCATGCGAACCGGTTCCCGCACGAGTTCTCGGGTGGCCAGCGCCAGCGCATCGGCGTCGCGCGCGCGCTCGCGCTCAATCCGCAGCTGATCATCCTCGACGAGCCGGTATCCGCTCTCGACGTCTCGATTCGTGCGCAGGTCGTCAATCTGCTGGAGTCGCTCCAGCGAGACTTCGGTCTGACGTACATCTTCGTCGCGCACGACCTGTCGGTCGTCCGTCACGTCTCCGACCGCGTCGCCGTGATGTACCTCGGCAAGGTGGTCGAGATCGGGACGAAGCACCAGATCTACGATCAGCCGTCACATCCGTACACGCAGGCGTTGCTGTCGGCGGTGCCGATCGAGGAGCCGGGGCAGCGCGGGCGCCGCAAGCGGATCGTGCTCGAGGGTGACGTGCCGAGCCCGGCGAATCCGCCCTCCGGCTGCCGCTTCCGGACGCGTTGCTGGAAGGCTCAGCCGATCTGCGCCGAGGAAGAGCCCGCGCTCGTCGATCGCGGCCAGGGGCATCCGAGCGCGTGTCACTTCGCCGAGATCGTCAAGCCGCTCGACCTCGTCGGCCAGCCCGTCTCCGCGTAAGCGCGTTCACGCCGCGGGGCTGAGCGCGTCCTGCTACAGCTCGGACGCGTTGTAGAGTCGCGGGGGTGTTCTTCAACCGACGGAACCGTACGAAGTCTGCGGCTGAGCTCGCCGACGACGCTGAGATCGAGAAGCTCTCCGAAGAGGCGACGTGGGGCGAGCTCGACAACGAGAAGCAGGTGATCCGTAGGCGCCCGCGTTACGCCGGTTGGCGGCACGGGCCT
>Ga0265338_10006874_pt1 | contig 14325 bp, 9 predicted proteins | sample 42126metaG_FD_193579 | JGI IMG/M metagenome (GOLD analysis project Ga0265338, IMG submission 193579) | Rhizosphere microbial communities from Carex aquatilis grown in University of Washington, Seatle, WA, United States - 4-21-26 metaG | ecosystem: Host-associated > Plants > Roots > Rhizosphere >... | reverse complement strand
GGTTATTTTGGGTCGGATCGGTACGAATACGGAGTTACCTTCGCGCCAATCCGGAACCAGCTCTGTGGAGTCGCCCCGGCCAACTGCGAACGAGGTTTCGGGTATCGCCGGCTTGTATACCGTTTCGATGACCGCGTCGCCGAGAACGGCGGAAACGACAGTGGTCCTACCTCTCGGGCTCTGCTCCATTTCTCAATTTTGCCGGAATTGCGGAAACCGGAAAGCGGTGGAAATGGCGGATAGTGAGCACCATTTCACCCGCTATTCCGACTCGCACGATTGAGGGAATATCGATGGGCGCAGACATCATCGATTCGCGTGGATCGCGACTCGATGATAGCGTATCAACACGATCAATTATGGAAATTACTTTCACAAATGAATCGGACTGCGCCATGCTGGCGCGGTTACGCCGTATACGTAACTCGCCATGAAATATTTTGTCTATTGCCGCCGGTCCTCCGAGGCCGAAGACCGGCAGGTTATGTCGATCGAATCCCAGCGATCGGAACTGAAGAAGATATGGGCCGGCAAATTTGATATCGAAATCGTAGAGGTATTCGAAGAGTCGAAAAGTGCAAAGGCGCCAGGTCGTCCACTTTTCGATGAGATGCTCTCTCGAATCGAGAGCGGAGAGGCCGCCGGTATTGTTGCCTGGGCGCCGGACCGCCTTGCCCGCAATTCGGTCGACGGAGGCAGGATCGTCTATCTTCTGGATCGCGGTATGATTCACGATCTCAAATTCGCAACCTATACGTTTGAAAACAATTCCCAAGGTAAGTTCATGCTGCAAATTATGTTCGGACAATCCAAATACTATTCCGATGCTCTCTCCGAAAACGTGAAGCGCGGCAATCGCACGAAAGTGGAAAAGGGTTGGCGGCCCAACATGGCGCCGTTCGGGTACCGCAATGATCCGCTGACAAGGACTATCACCAAAGACCCTGATCACTTTCCATTTGTCAGAAAAATCTTCGATCTTGTGCTCACGCAAACCCGTTCACCGCGCGAGATCACGATCATTGCGCGAGACGAATGGGGTCTTCGATCGCGCATGCGTCGAAGAAGCGGCGGGCGGCCTTTGGCGCTAAGTTCGATCTATAGGCTTCTGGAAAACCCGTTTTATGCTGGCATTCTGGTTTGGGGCGGGCGCACTTTTAAGGGAAGCCATGAGCCGGTCGTCTCGGTTGCGGAATTTGAGCGTGTACGCAGCTTGCTCAAACGGGGCGATGCTCCACGCCCCCAGCGACACCAATTCGCCTTCACTGGCCTTATTCGATGCGGAGCCTGCGGCTTGACCATCACGGCAGAACACCGGTTCAACCGGCAAGGGCACCACTACATCTACTACCACTGCACAAAGAGCAGGCTTACGCGCTGTAAACAGCCGTACATCCAAGTCGGCTCGCTTGAAGCACAAATTGTAGCGTTTCTGCACTCACTCGCGGTTCCCGCGGAAATACTCGATTGGTACGCAACACATCGAAACCGCCGCGAGCAGCGCTCCGCGGAAGAGGAGCGTGTCAGGTTGCGGGCTCTTGAGGGAGTCGTTGAGGACGTGAGCTCGCAACTTCGCGAACTTACGCCTCTTCGCTTTCGTAACCTCATTTCCGACGAGGAATTTCTTGCTCATAGGGCCGAGCTTGAATTGCGCCGTCTGCGCCTGACCGAACAGCTCGAAAGCCCAAACACCCGCGAGACCTTCGAACCCGTCCGAGCTGTCATTTCGTTCAGAAATCAGGCTGCGGATTGGTTTCAGGCGGGAGATGAACGTGTAAGACGCCTGATCCTGCAAACGGTATCTTCGAACCTCACCCTAAAGGACAAAATACTCAACATTCAGGCCATAAAGCCGTTCGTGTACACGTTCTCATTGGGATATTTTCCCATCCAGCGGGCAGGAATAGAGGACGTTCGAACCTCAAGGCGCAGAATAGGCGCCAAGACACTCGCGCGAATCGGAAGCCAGTTTGTCGATCAGATGACTCAAGAACCTATGCCGGAACATATCCTGCATAACATCAGGAAGCTTGAGCAGATGTTTGAACCAAATGTGGATCGGAAGGCGGCGTAGCATTGGGTGTGGGTTGAGAAATCAATTCAAAGAGTTCCACCAGACGGTTCGCCTGCATTTCGGCCTCTTCGCGCGACAGCCGCTCGTTGAACGCACTCTCCCAGGCTTTGATGAAGTCATCGATTTCCTCAGGCGTGATTTTCATGCGCGCTTCAAATCATAAGGTTTTGCGCCACCCACGATAGCGGTGGAAATGGCAGAGCCCCCTGCCATTTCCACCGCTATCCAGGATTTGTCGCTCGCGCGATCATGTTCACGGACCCTAGTTCATTTCGGTCCGCAACAGGTGACGCGCGCGGTAGTGCGCGGATGCCTTCCGCAATCGACAAATCACAGGAGAACAGAGATGAGCAACGCGCTCAGAATGATTCCGCTTGGCCAATTGAAGCGGTGCAAGAACAATGTCCGGAAGACCGACAGGTCTGCCGATATCGAACAGCTTGCTGCCAGCATTGAAGCGAATGGCGTACTGGAAAACCTCATAGTTCGTCGACTCGACGGCAAGGGTTCAGATACCTCCGACGGCTACGAGGTCGTGGCCGGCGAACGCCGACGCATGGCGCTGAAGCTGCTTGTGAGACGAAAGAAGATCGGAAGCGAGTATCGCGTTCCGTGCCTCATTCTCAAAGGGGCCGGCGATGCGCAGGTGGCAGAGGTCTCTCTTGCCGAGAACATCGTCCGGGCACCCCTCCACCCCGCCGACCAGTTCGAAGCCTTCCTGAAACTTCAACGGGTAGGGCTTCCGGTGGAGGACATTGCCGCTCGCTTTGGGCTATCGTCGAACGTGGTGTTACAACGCCTGAAGTTGGCCGCAGTCTCGTCCCGGCTGATGACGGTGTATCGCTCCGGAGAAATGAGCCTTGAACAGCTCATGGCCTTCACGATCTCCGACGATCATGCGGCTCAAGAGGCGATTTGGTTCGAGCGGCCTTTCTCCGACCTTTCGCCGCAGAACATCCGGCGCTCCCTCACGAAGGCCCTCGTTGATAGTGACGACCGCCGGGCCCGCTTTGTCGGCGCCAAAGCGTACGAAGACGCGGGCGGCGCCATTGTCCGTGACCTGTTCCAATCGGAAGGCGAGGGATATTTCGCGGACAGCCGACTCCTCGACCGACTGGTCGCGGAAAAGCTAAATCACGAAGCCGAATCCCTTCGGGCGGAAGGCTGGGGTTGGGTAGAACTGCTGCCTGAGACCGATTACGCACAGCTTGCCCGTTTTGGACGACTACAGACCAAGGAGGTGACGCTCTCCAAGAAGGAGGAAGCCCGCATATCAGCTCTTTCCGAGCGATACGATGAACTCGTTGCCGCTATTGAGGAGAATGGCGATGATGAGGCGACGGAGAAGCTTGACCGGGTAACGGAAGAGCTAGACGTGCTTCGGACCAAGAAGGAAGCCTGGGCAGAGGAAGATAAAGCCGCCGCCGGGGCAATTCTCAGCCTGGAATACGATGGCAGCCTGAAAGTAGTACGCGGGCTCATCAAGCCTGAACACCGAAAGGCCGCCGAACCCGAGTCCGCCGAAGACGCGGGACCGGCCGACGGGAGGCGCGCAAATGGGTATTCCGAATCGCTTCTCGTTGAACTCTCTGCCCATCGGACAGTGGCTTTGCGCGAAGCGTTGGCAAGCAGCCCTATGCATGCAGTGACAGCTCTGCTGCATGCGCTGGTGCTCCGAATCTTCTTTGAGGAACATTCAGGGAGCTGCATTGAGATTACGCCGGCCATCACCGATCTCAGAAAGGCATCCCAGACGGTTGGCGAAAGCAGGGCTGCCCTCGCCTTGGTCGCTCGCCATAATGCCTGGGTCGAGCGAATGCCGGAGATTGAACATCTCTGGGCTTGGCTCGCTGAACTTCCTCCAAACGATCGGTTGGAACTCCTCGCGTACTGCATCGGGTTGACCGTCGACACGCTTCACCGGTCAGGTGCGACTGGCCGGAAAGTCTCAGCCGATCTGCTTTGCCAAGCGCTTATGCTCGACATGGCGGATTGGTGGCGGCCCACGCAGGCGGGTTTCTTCGACCGCATAACTAAGGACCAAATCCTTGCCGCAGTTGCCGAAGGCATCTCGCGGGCGGCGATGCATTCTCTCACTGGCTACAAAAAGAACCAAATCAGTCGCCGCGCCGAAGAACTTCTCGGACCCACGCGTTGGCTTCCAGAACCGTTGCGGACTCCCGCAGTTTCAGAACCAGACCGTGCAGCAGCGGAATAAGCAGTGCGTAACTTGGGCCGACACACTATGTGCCGGCCCTTTCTGTATCGGACGGAATGCTCCTGATGCCTTTCTCATTTCCACCACCTGACAAGGATTCTATCGCGCGTACGTTGAAGCCATGCCTCCGGACCCGCGCATCTCGTATTTTGCGAAAACAAATTTTCGAAATCAGAATCTTCGATTTGGCATCAAACAGGCCGACCGGCTTGGCCACATGCATGTCATTGGGAAAACGGGTACCGGCAAATCCACCCTGCTGGAAACGCTCTTCGACCAGGACGTCCAGGCGGGACGCGGTTGCGCTCTGATCGATCCTCACGGTGACTTGGCAGCGCACGTCGTGGGACGTGTTCCGCTCTGGCGTCAAGATGACCTTATCTACGTGAATCTTCCCGATCCAAGCCAGCCATTCGGATACAACCCGCTTACCCAAGTATCCCCCGAGCGGCGAAGCCTCGTCGCCTCCGGCATCATGGAGTTGTTCGAGAAACTATGGCCCAATGCTTGGGGTCAGCGCATGGAGCACATCCTCCGCAATTCGCTCCTCGCTCTCCTTGATTTTCCGGAAGCCAATTTTGCCGACATACTCCGGCTCTATGCGGACAAATCGTTCCGCAATGCCGTCATCGCTAATAGCAGTAACGAGCAGGTGCGGACCTTTTGGCGCACCGAATATCCAAAATACACCTACCGCTATCAAGCAGAAGCGATCGCACCCATTCAAAACAAAGTCGGCGCTTTCCTTGCAGACCGCCGGCTGCATCGCTTCTTCGTCCGGGCAGAACGCCCCCTGCGCTTTCGGCAGGTCATGGATGAGGGAAAGATTCTGGTCGTCAATCTCGCCAAGGGCCAAATTGGCGCCGACAGCGCCGCACTCGCCGGCGGCCTCATCGTGACGTCATTATCACTGGCCGCATTCACGCGTGCAGCGCTGTCCGAGGGCACGCGGCGACCGTTCCACATCTTTGCCGACGAATTTCAGTCCTTTACCACGCTCGCGGTCGCCAACATGACGGCGGAACTGCGCAAATACGGTATTGGGCTCGTTCTCGCGCATCAGTACCCTTGCGGTTCTCGATCCGCACGGCGATCTTGTTGAGGAGATCGTTAGCCGCATGCCGGCTTCAAGGATCAATGATGTAACCTATCTTGATCCGTCCGACCCGCGCGGCCAGGTGCCAATAAATATGCTTTCGGCTCAAACGGAGACCGAACGCATCGTGCTGAGCGCGGACTTTGCCTCAGTGCTTCGGCAATACGTCACAACCTGGGGCGATCAAATGAGCGCCCTGTTGGGCGCAGCCATTACGACCGTAGTAGAAGGGGTGGAAAACGGAACGCTACTCGATTTGCGACGGCTGCTTGTAGATGTCGCATTCCGCAAAGACACCTTGACGCGACTAAGCGATTCAGAGGCACTCTTCTACTGGGAGAAGGTGTTCCCGCACGTCGGCACCCGCGCCATAGGCCCGCTGCTTGCCCGCCTCGACACTTTTCTCCGTCCGAGACCTGTTCGCGCGATTGTGGCGGGCCAAGGCACCGGCCTCGAAGTTCCCACGCTACTTAATGGCGGTATTCTTCTTGCGCGACTCGCACAAGGAATTATTGGAGAGGAAAACGCGCACATCCTAGGAAGTCTCATCGCTACAAAGATTAATCAAGCGGCGCTTGCCCGCGAGCAAGTTGATCTCTCAGCGCGACGGCCATTCATGCTTTACGTGGACGAAGCACATGCCTTCGCCAGCGCCTCCATGGCAAGCGTTCTTTCCGGCGGCCGAAAGCATCGACTCGGGATTGTGCTCTGTCACCAAGAGTGGGATCAATGGCGTCGCGCTCCTGAAGTCGGAAGCGCGGTACTGGCTAATGCCTACACACGCGTCTGCTTCCGCCTCGGTGACGCCGATGCGAAAAGGTTTGCTGACGGAGTGCGTGATTTTGCTCCCGCCGATTTTGCGAACCTTAGAATCGGGCAGGCCATCGTCCGGCTTGGCGACGCACAATCGTCGTTTAACCTGGATACCGTTCCGCTTGCCGCGCCCGAATACGACATGGAACTAAGACGAGATGAGGTGATTGCAACATCTGCAAGCCACTACGGACTACCGCGTGCCGGCGCGGATTTCGAAACCCGTTCGTCAACAACTTATGCAACCAAGATTGAGCGTCCTGTGCACAGCTCGGCGCTGACCATTGAACTGAAGGAGCAGCATGATGGCAGGGTTGCGTCCGAACCGGCAGAAGCAGGCGGTCGCGGTGGGAGCGATCACCGTTATCTCCAACATCTTGCAAAGCGACTTGCCGAACAGCGCGGTTTTCGAGCGACGATCGAAGAAGACATCGGCGACACTAGAATCGATGTTGCGCTCTACTGCAATGATCTAAAGGTCGCTTGCCAAATTGCACTCACGTCGTCCGCTGTGTACGAAGGGAAAGCTATAGCGAAATGTCTAGCATCCGGATTCTCACGCGTCGTCGTGATGGGTACGGACGAGCGCCACATCAAGGCGATTGAACGTGCCTGCTCAACCGAACTCGACAGAAGCTCAATCGATAAGGTCAGCTTCATAAACGCCAACAATATTGTTGAAGCGTTGGATGCTCTTGTGCCTTCACACGACCAGTCTGTATTCCATGGCTACAAGGTTAAAGTGCGTAGACCTTCGATGAAGCCGGAGCAAATCAAAGAGCGGCACAATCTTGTCGCTAGTATCGTTGCAAAGTCATTGCGCGCGAGAAAAGATACTTAAGCCGCCTTACGGGGGGACAGTTCGAACATCTCAATAACACGTTCGAACACTCCGCGCTCCCGACGGGCAGCCATTTTCGCAAGTCGCCTCGCGTTTCTCAGGAACTGTTCTCGCTTGTGGGAGAGACCCTCATGCATGAGTTGTGGGACAACAGACGCCTCAGCTTGCTGGATCATGAGGGCTGCGCCCCCCAATGTGCGGGGATCGGGCCTATTGTCGGCGAGCGCGAAAAACCAACTGTTCGATCCGCGATCGACTTCCAACAAGATTGAGAGCAGCCTCTCACGGAGCGGGCCGTAAACGGCCCAGCCTTGATCGTTTTTCTGCGCCAGGATCTGGAATCCATTCCAGATGGCCTTTGAGCGCTTCCGTTCGTAGCCCCTCACGATTTCCAGCTTTTTTGACCGGATCAGCGACTCAGGATCTGAGAAACGGAGCTGATCTTGTCCTGTCGCCCGATTGGCGTGAAGCCATGAGACGACCCGTTTGAGCGGTTGAATTGGGCTCGATGGATCTTCGGACAGCGAGGACAACATACTGATCCAGCCCGCATCGCAGGTCACCACCTCGCGGGCGAGGGATCTCCAACCGTCCGATACATCTTTGAGGGCTTCCTGAGGCCATCGGTCATAGAACTCGTTGCCGCATTGTTCGATAAAGCAAAAAGCGGGCATAACTTCTGGCATTGCAAGCACGCGAATAAACTTCAGCGCGAGTTCGGCTCTGTGCCCGTAAAGCCGCCAATCTGGGTCTGTGTTGCTTACGAATTCCCACAGATTTCCGACCGCATCATTTATCTCTCCAATCCAACCCAGAGTCGGGCCCGTCTTCGTATGCCTAACGTGGGCGTTCATAGTTAGCAGCCGTTCGCCGAACTCTTTTGCTGACTCTTCGGTCTTGCAATAGACTGCATTCCACGTTTCGAGAGGCGACACGAGCTGCCGAGGCTCGACGTCCCCAACCTTTGTCAGTTTAAAGTAATGGATCCACGGCTCGTCCCACGCAGCGCGTAGCTCGTCGCCGTTAAAGAACCGACCGAGGTTCGTGCGAGCTGCGGCATAGGCATATGTCGATCGCTCCTTGACAGTTAACCTCTCCGGTTCTGTCGTTTTTTTGTCATCATTCCACATACAGCGCCAGTAGTACGTTGAAAGGGGAAAATCGTCCAAACCTTCGAAGTTTTCTCCGACGGAGGCGAGGAACCCGGCATCAAGCGCGTCGGTAACGGAATTCTCAATATACGCCCGTGCACCCGCGAGGCGCGTGTCGGAAAGAGGAATTCCGAGTATCCGCAAGCAATAGATCTGCCTTGAGAAAAGGAAGCGCTTCTGGCGACGATAATCAGTTTGGGAAGTGGGCGGGATATCGCTGATTGCTTGCTCAACGACGTCCGTTACCCACTGCGCTTGTTCCTCCCGCTCCGTGGCTGAAGGCGTTTCATTCGAATATAGCCTTCCGAGAGTCTCTACCATTAGGCCGATCCTGGAACTATGAGGCGGGTTTCCAGATATGGCGCGTTCAGTAGCGATCAGTTCGCGTGCAAGTTCAACAGAGTCGCGTCTAGTGAGCGGATTCACGCGAAGCCGCTTGACCGTATCCCAGTCCGGTGAGGGGCGCAGGAATGTCAGTATTACTTGTGCAACGCTTGCCGGATCATTCTTTGGTCTGAAGCGACGTGGGGTGAGCGCAAGGGCCATATGAAGATGCCACGCGGCCTCTAGCACGGGCTCGGGTTCGAGTTGGCGATCCCTGTTCGAGGCGATGAAGTGGCCGGACGGCTGCAGGATGGGGCAAAGCGCGCGTGCAGCGTGCAAATGCGCGTCGGGATCCTTCTCGTATCGGTTTCCAACGAGGATATTAGCAATTTGGGATGGCAGGAAGATCACGTTCCGGTTGCGCCGGAGGAGCTTCCTTTTTATCAGCTGATCGAGTTGGGCCTGCGCTTGGACCCACGTCAGACGCTGTGACGGGATCGTTCCGAAATTCAGCATCGAGTAGGCGGCCTGCTTGGGGCACCCGAAGCGAAAGACGGCGAGCTTCTCAAGAAGCGAACGGTCACTTTCATCGATTTCGCATTCCACTTCGGAGGATGTCCGAACTTCATCCCCATAGACGACGATGATCCGTGTCGGACCTATTGGCCCGTCACCTTGTGCCTTAAGGGCGTTATCCAGAGGATCCCACGCTCCGGGTACATCCTTTCGAGGGTTGAGGAGGTCCAGGAACTGATGGTTGAAATCACTAGGGAATATCCTGTTGGTGCGCCTTTGCGTTAAGCCCCCATCATCGAAGATCACTACAACGTCCGGCGCAGAGCTCGCGCTAATTGAAAGATCGGCGCGCTGATTATTGAAAAGCTCCGCGAGCATCTCCCCCGCCTTATTCCGCGGCGACCATTGGAAGCGCTCCCACCAGTCCGGATCGACGTCGAGCAGATCGGCGATCGCCGCCAAGATACGGAATTCGTTGTCATGCTCGGTTGTCCGAAGACATAAGATCCCGAGGCCAGGACCTTTGTAACCTATGCCATCGCCTGTGCGGACTTGGTTGTCCTTCCAGGCAAGCCACTTTCCTATCGTCGCTTCAGCGTTACCAGACCTGCCGATAAAACTTGAGCGCTTCACGAACTTGATCGCGCGTCCAGTTTCGGACAGCAAATTGTCATCAAGGCCCTCCATATGCTGGCTGTCGTGCTCCTCCCAGCGGTTTCCGCCATGGAAGTACCAATCCCGATCCTCGCGCCGCAGGCGTTCTCCCTTCCTGACAATTTCACGACAGAAGAGCCGACGCTGATTGTAGCCGTAGGTGACCTGCAGCTGGGGCAACCTGAGCACCGTTGCCCGTCGCCAGCCGGACGGCTGCATCGCATCTGCCGCGGTCCGCGCGTTCTTGCAGAAATTGATCTCGATGCTCTTGCTCGTATCCTGGGTCTTGAGCACATCGAGAAACAGCTTGACCTGCTCCTTCGGGGTCAGCAGTTCCGACTCGGTCTCCGGCTCCGCCTGCAAAGCATCATCGAGAAGCACTCGGCTGTCCTTATCGGCATCGTCCGCATGTGCCGGCAAGCCTTCCTCCTCGGCATCGAACTTCGAGTAGTCTTCCGGGGAACCGGGTACGACAATTCGCGGAAATCCTGCTCGATGCGCATATTCCAGTTTCGCCTTTATGCCTTGTACGTCACCCAGCTCGTACGCTCCATCAGCGTAGATTATGCGGCCCGTCACAACGCCCAAGGGGATCTCGCGGGCGGGCAGCAGAAGGCCCAGCACTGCCTGAACCCAGTAGGCTTCGGCGCTACCGCCTTCGAGCCTGAAGTACCGCTCTTCTTCCGGCACGGCCTTGAGGTACTCCGGCGGCACTCTGCCATAGACGCTATCGACGATCTGTGACGCGGGTGCCAAATCGACATTGAGGCTGGCAGTGAGCTTCGCCTGAGCCTGCTCCTCGTCGGCATATTTCAAACGACCGTTCTGGCTGTCCCAAAGCTTCTTAGCGACATCCATGCCGATCTGAAGAGCACTTCCCCAATCCTTGTCCCACCCGAGGCGGCTGTCTTCCATGTGAGCCGGCATTGAACCCCTTGGAGGCTGATAGCGTCTGTCACCCTCTAATCGCTCGGCCCCCCGAGATGTCACCCACTTGAACCACGTTTTCTGGCCGAATGGATTTCGCTTCGCCTTTTCGTGTGTCGACTCACCGTCCTCGAACAGGAACAGCGGGATCGGCAGGCTGATGCCGCGCCTTTCGTCCCCGCCGGGAGATCGATATTCCATCAAGGGCCAGCAGAAGAGGCTGTTGCGGTATCCTAGACAAATTCGCGTCCACCACGATCTGATTTTTTCGGCATCGCCATTGGCGACCTTTAGAACCACTTCGTAGAGATCGTCGATCTGGTCGATCCGGTCACGTGTCTGCTTGAGCGTGTCACGTGAGTCGTCCAGCAGTTTGCTCAACCTCTGGTCGAGATTTCCCGGGTCCTTCCTAATGTTCCTGACGATGGTCTCGACGCCGGGCGTCGCCAAACCGCCGGACCGCTGCAACCACTTGAAAAACTTGTTCGCCGAGAGATGTCGCTGTTTTAGTACGCATACTGCGTGGGAGACGAAGACCCGACTGATGCTTATACGCTTCGCTCCTGTCGTCGACTCTCGAAGGAGCAGTTCTTTCCGCGCGGTCTCGCGTGCGCTTCCGATCACGTTTGACCTTTCTGCCAGCCCTTCAAGTCCCTCGTTGCGGAGATAGTCGGGGTTGTCGTACGCGTCACCAACTGATGCTATCAGCGACAGCGTCGTGTCGGATAAAGCGAATACGTTGTCGAAGAGATTGTCTCGTATCAGATCGACGCATGTTTCCGCCATGGCCGTTGCGATGCTATTCGGATTGCCCGAAAGCAGTGCTGCCGCGAATGATAAGGACTGATCCTGCAACCAGTATGACGCAAGCTCACTCATCGATGTCTCCTAACCAAATTGCACAAGCGGCGAGAAGGCGATGGCCTTATCGGCGTGCCCTTCATTTCTTTCCTTGCTTATCGCAGCAAGCCGCCGTTCGAGTTCGGGCTTTTTGATCCCTACGAGATAACGACCATTGCCAGACCGATGGATGTCGAACAGGTCCACGACAATATTGTCGCCACTCAACGTCTTGGGGTCGGCCCAGAAAATCGTGTGCGGCTCACGTCCGGACGCACTGCCTAAGAACAGCTCGACCTCGAGTCTTCTATCCGCATCGATGCCGGCTGCGATGGTAAGCTCGATCCCTTCCTGCACCCATGTAACACCCGGCGAGCGGCTTGCACGCCGCCGTCCATCGTCGGCTCTAGCTATATTGCCATTGACGCCGAATAGAAAAACGTCGAACAGATCTGTTATACGCTGGGCCATAGCATTGAGGTGCGCAGAAAACGGCCGCGCGTATCTTCTCGAAGGCTTGAGCTCACTTGTGTTATCCGCCGAGCGTTTCGAATGAACGAAGAGTGTGCTCTCGGCCGGCTGATTGCCCCTTTCGAGATCGGAGATCGGTTCGCTACCCATCGTTTTTTTTGCTTGAAGGAAGGAATCAGCAACCAACTGAAATTTGACCTCCTCCGCCGTCATTTCATCGATCCTGTTAAATTCATTTTCGATGAGTTCAGCCTCTTGAGTACCCACCAAGCGAATCTTGAGCTGCTCAAACTCCGCTAGAAATGTAGCTAATTTAGGTTCGTTCATTTTGATCCTCCTTCAGTGAGGAGATGAGCCTGGGGTGTCGGGTTACTCGGCGGTCGCTGCCCGGCTTTCCTCAGCAGCCGCAGCTTCCTTCGCAAGGCGCGGCGATTTTGAAAACGTCGAGCCCGATCAACTAGATAAGCAAAATCGTTGTTGGCCGTTGTCATCGCGGCCAATTCGTCACCAAGCCAGATGAGCAACTTGTAGATAACGAATTCGCTCAGTTGCATGTCTTCGGCGAGCTTACCTACATCGAGTTCAAATTCCTCGACAATGTCGTTATCGGCATAAAACTTTCCATCATAAAACCTGTCTCGCAGATATTTATTGGGTGCGGGTACACCATCAGTTTCAATTGGGGGTTCACAGACCAGTTGAATGAGCTTAATCGCGCGGTCGACGTTACGACTCTTTCGTTTATTGATTTCAGATAAGGCACTTGCCATGAGCTGCATCACCGGCGTGGCTGGCTCTTGGGGTTCCTCAGCAAGTTCGAGTAATTCCAGAGGGCTCTGCGTATCGGCGTCCTTGGTGGCGGGATGGTCCCCTTCAACTAGCTTTTCCAGCGGGGTCGAATGCCGTCCTTGTTGTTGGAAAAATGCACGCCGTTCCTGGAGGATGTAATTCTTTGCCGTTGCGAAAATCATCGAAACGACGGCCTTCTTGTTTTTGAAGGTGAATCGTTTATCTAGTCCGTTCAGCTCGCCCTTTCGCTCCCAAGGTTTTCTCAGACTCTTCAGGGCTCTATCCAAGAGGTCGTCTGGCACCGCACGAAGGCTAATCTGCTTGCGCTCCAAAACCTGGATGAGGTAGCTAATTTTGTCTTTGGCCTCCTCGCGGATTTCGTTGCGTTCTGCCTCGGAATGCGTTTGCATTGCTTCATCCACGGTTACATCGATTAGCGGGTACGGCATTTGCCCTCCGATAGGGTGACGTTCTATCTCCCGAGGTAGAACTAAGGCGCTGCGCATTTTTGCCAAAAATTGTCTCCAACAAAAGCCCTGGACTTTTGATCGAACAATCGCGCCGTGGTGCTCTTAGAACAAGGAAACCCAGAGTTTCTGCAGAATATTTTTTAAAGAAAAGGCCGCAGCTATGTGCGGCCTAAGTATCTGGCGATTTTTCTGGCTATTTACACGGGTTCGCCAAATTTCCTGATCAACGCGGATTTGACCTCTTGGTGGGTCATCCGGTCGATGCGTTGGAATTCGGTTTCGATAATCGCCGCTTCAACTTGCGCATCAGTCCTGGCGCGGAATCGCACGCGGCGAACGTTGGGTTGAGAACAAGGCATGGCTTTCTCCGCTCTAGGGAATCCGCAGCCCATCTGCGAAATCCCAGAAAGCGGAGAAACAACAGGCACCAAATAGACCCTAGGACCGGTAAGAAATCACATAAATCTAAATGTAGTATAGCATAAGTCCTTTTCCGCGCCAGCAGCGCTCGGGGGCAGACGCTGGGCTAACCGGACTGTTTTTCACCGCACCAGTACAGGAACATGCGCGCCCGGTCACACTTCTCGTCGGTTCTCAACGAACGGGACAAGGTTGAAGAAGCATTCCAAGGCCATTGCAGCACGCTTCGCTTCCCAAATGCCCCTCTCCCAGCGGGAGAACGTGCCGGAGTCTACACCGACCCGACGCGCTGCCTCTTCAATAGGAATTCCGAGTTGACGTCGTTTTGCTTTGATCCGTTCGGCAAGCGTGGTCGCTGGCGGAAAAGGATCATAACCTAGAAATGCGAATAGCCGCGGGTAATACCTCATCGCGGGCTTGGTTCGATCCAGCTCCCAAAGCAACAGGGTCCAACTATTGACACTGAGTCTGTGGGCGACTTGGCCCTGCGTTAAACCCAGCTGTAAGCGTCGCTTTAGTAGATGTTGGCCTAGCGTTTGTGGGTCCGAGCGGAAACGACGTTCCCGGGGGGCTCTGAGCCTGAGCCGCACATAGGGCAATAAAACTGCGACGTGATGACACGGATTCATCGCGGCCACCAGCTGAAACCGCGCCGGATAGCGCACATGCGCGTTCGCCCGTGCGATCACGGCGGCGCCGGATTCGATCGGCTGGCGCAAGC
>Ga0265338_10006873_pt1 | contig 14325 bp, 24 predicted proteins | sample 42126metaG_FD_193579 | JGI IMG/M metagenome (GOLD analysis project Ga0265338, IMG submission 193579) | Rhizosphere microbial communities from Carex aquatilis grown in University of Washington, Seatle, WA, United States - 4-21-26 metaG | ecosystem: Host-associated > Plants > Roots > Rhizosphere... | reverse complement strand
GCGCGATATTCGCATGATTGTTACGGGGAAGATCGACGCCTGCAATACGTGCCATAGTTTCTCTGGTCCTTCCTGCTGGTCGCTACTACCAGTTTCGAGTTCCGAGCCGCGAGCAACCTTTTTGCTCGCGGCTGGGCCTCAGCCCTGCCGTTGCTTGTGCTTTGAGTTCTCGCAAATCACCCGCACAACACCCTTGCGGTGGATGACCTTGCACTTGTCGCAAATTTTCTTAACCGATGCTCTTACCTTCATAATTCTTCACCTGACGACGGCCGCTACGGCCGTCCAGCGGAGCGTACTCCGCAGCTTATTTGTAGCGGTACACAATCCGACCTCGATTCAGATCGTAAGGAGAAAGTTCGACTGCGACTTTGTCTCCTGGCAGAATGCGGATAAAGTTCTTCCTCATCTTGCCGGAAACGTGCGCCAGGACCTGGTGCTTGTTTTCCAGTTCCACCTTGAACATGGCGTTGGGCAACGGCTCAACCACCGTCGCCATCACTTCAATCGCGTCTTCTTTACTCATTGACTCCTTGTGGGCTCTCAGCCTTGGGCCGAATGCCGGGTTACTGCGTCAAAATCACCGGCCCTTGTTTTGTGACAGCTACGCAGTGCTCAAAGTGAGCGCTGTAGCTGCCATCGAGCGTAACGGCCGTCCATTTATCGCTCAAAACCCTGGTTTCCGGACCGCCCGAGTTCACCATCGGCTCGATCGCCAGAACCATACCTTCGGACAACTCGGCTCCCTGGCCCTTCTTGCCAAAGTTCGGAATCTGCGGCGCTTCGTGGAGCTTGGTTCCGATACCGTGTCCGACAAACTCGCGGACTACGCTAAATCCGGCGGCTTCCACATGCTTCTGAATTGCCGCGCCAACGTGTCCGATCGTGTTGCCAATCTTTACCTGCTCGATGCCTTTGTATAGCGAGGCTTCCGTTACCTCGAGCAACTTCTTCAACGCCGGCGAAATCGTTTCGCCTACGGGCACGGTGATCGCCGCGTCTCCGTAATATCCGTCGAAGACTACGCCACAGTCGATCGAGACGATGTCTCCGGTGTTCAACCCCCGTTTTTCCGACGGGATGCCGTGCACAATCTCTTCGTTCACCGAAGTACAGAGCACGCAGGGAAAACCGTAGTATCCCTTAAATGCGGGCGTGGCACCCAGGTCCGCGATCAGCTTCTCCGCGGCTTTCTCCAGGTCCATCGTCGTCACGCCGGGCGCGACAACCGATTTGACGTGGTTCAGAACCTGGCGAACGATCTGGCCGCTGCGCCGCATCTTTTCAATTTCCGACGGCGACTTGCGGACGATCTTGTCTTCTCCAAAACCCATCATTGTTTCTGTTTCGGCCCGGTCATTCCGCAGCGGGCTTACATTCCGTGCTATGGCTGTCAATGACGCCGAAAATCTGAGCCGTCACTTCCGCCACGGCCTGGTCGGCATTCACCGGAACCAACCGGTGCTGTACCCGGTAATACTCGGCGACGGGCCTGGTCTGGTTCTCGTACGCCGCCAAACGCTCCGAAATGACTTCTGAACGATCGTCATTGCGGATAATCAGCTTGGAACCATCCACATCACACAACTCGTCTACTCGAGGTGGCTGAAAGTGGATGTTATAGAGCCGTCCACAGGTGGGGCACGAGCGCCGTCCGGTAAGCCGTAGCAGTAATTGAGTATAGTCCACCAGCAACTGGATCACAACCGGCGGACACATCAGCGATTTTTCAAAGAACTCTTTTTCCAGGAAGGCGTCGAGCCATCCTGCCTGGGCAGGCGTCCTAGGAAAGCCATCCAGAACAAATCCGCGCCGGCAATCGGCTTCCCGAAGCCGGTCCGCGACAATGCCATACATCAACTCGTCCGGAACCAGTTCGCCCCGTGCCATGATCGCTTTCGCTTCCAGACCCAGGCTGGTCCCTCGAGCTACGTGATCTCTTAAAAGATCTCCCGTCGATATCTGCGGGATACCGTAGCGGTCAACAATCTGTTTGGCCTGCGTTCCCTTCCCAGCCCCTGGAGGTCCGAGGAGAATCACTGGCCCAACGCTCTGCGCGGTCTCGTTGGCCATTCAAAATGGCCCCTCTTAATCGTATTTCCCGCCGCGGAAATAACGCTTCACTCCGCGCTCTTAAGAAACCTACCCACCGGCCCTAGCGACCAGCAAGCAGGACCCACAAAATAAATCCTCTACCAGCGACGTCCACGAATACGTCCGCTCTTTGGCGTGAAGCCGTCATAGTGTCGCATGATCAACTGCGCTTCAATCTGTGTGACCGTATCCATCGCAACTCCGACAACGATCAAGAGCGATGTGCCGCCGAAGTAAAAGTTGACGCCCAAACCGTTGGTTACCCATGTCGGCAAGCTTTCAAAAACTCTCCCGACCAGCCACAGGTGGTTCAGCTTGATACCTGCAATCATCCACTCTGGAATGAGCGAGATCATAATCAGGTAGAGCGCGCCCACCAGGGTGATACGGGTCAACACATCGTTGATAAAGTCGGAAGTCCGCTTGCCCGGCCGGATACCCGGGATGAATCCGCCCCACTTCCGCATGTTGTCCGCAACCTCGTTCGGGTTGAAGACGATCGAGATGTAGAAGTAGGCAAAAAATACAATCCCCAAACAATAGAGCAGCGTATACAGAGGCTCGCCCCACTTCAGCCAGTCCAGCATCGGACCGACGACCCGGTTGTTATGCCAGTACTGGCCCAGCATCTGGGGCAAAGCGAGAATCGAAGAGGCGAAAATCACGGGCATAACGCCGCCCGCGTTTACACGCAGGGGCAGGTGGGTCGACTGACCACCCATGACTTTTCGTCCGACCACACGCTTGGCATATTGCACGGGAATGCGTCGTTCGCTTCGTTCCACAAAAACAATGAACGCGACGACCGCGACCATCAACACCAGCAACATCAGGATGGCCGGCGCAGTGAAGGCTCCCCAGGCATCCGTCTTGACCTTCTCATAGAGATCGGCGATGCCGCGCGGCAGTCCGACCACGATGCCGGCGAAAATCAGCAAGGACATGCCGTTTCCGATGCCGCGCTCGGTAATCTGTTCACCCAGCCACATGATGAATGCCGACCCGGTCGTCAAGGTCAGCATGGTCATCAGAACAAACCCGGGACCCGGTGTATTCACGAAGTCGCCGGCCTTCTCGAGGCTGATTGCGATACCAAAGGACTGCACGGCGCTGAGAAGGACAGTCAGGTAGCGCGTCCACTGGGTAATTTTCTTCCGGCCCAGTTCGCCTTCCTTCTGCAATTTCGCCAGCGGTTCGTAGACCACAGTCAACAACTGCAAAATGATCGACGCCGTGATGTACGGCATGATGCCCAGGGCGAAAATGGTCAGACGGCGCAGGTTGCCGCCGCTGAACAAATCGACGAAGCCGAGCACGCTGCCTTTATTCTGTTCGAAGAATTGCGCCAGTCGGTCGCCGTTGATGCCCGGCGTCGGGATATGCCCGCCGATGCGATACACCGCGAGCAGACCGAGCGTGAACAGCACGCGCTTACGAAGATCTGGAACCCGGAATATATTCGCCAGCTTTTCGAGCATTACTGCAAGACCTCGAACTTGCCGCCTGCTTTGGTGATCTTATCCTGTGCCGTCTTGGAGAACTTGTGCGCATGAACCGTGAGAGCAGATTTCAGCTCGCCGTTGCCGAGAATCTTGACGGGCTGCCGGCCATCCACAACGCCTGCCTTCTTGAGCACTTCAGGCGTAATTTCCTTCTCGCCGAGAGACGCCAACCGGTCAAGGTTCACGACGTCATATTCCTCGCGGAAAATGTTCGTGAAGCCGCGCTTCGGCAGACGGCGGTGCAGCGGCATCTGGCCGCCTTCGAAACCACGGATCAGGCGCGCACCGGAACGGGACCATTGTCCCTTGTGGCCGCGGGTGGAGGTCTTGCCCATGCCCGAACCCATACCGCGTCCGACGCGCTTCTTGTTCTCGTTCGCCTTGCGAGGTGCTTTGATTGTCGATAAGTTCATTTTCCGTCTCTCTATCGGAAACGAGGCTGACCTCGTCTCGCGCGCAAAGACGCGGCAAGCCGCGTCTCTACGACTAAGCTTTCAGAATCTCTACCAGGTGCGGCACTTTCTTCACCATGCCGCGAATGGCAGCCGTGTCCGGCCGCTCAATCACCTGATTCAGCCGGGTAAATCCCAGCCCTTTGATTACGACTTTGTGCTTCACGGGAGAGCAGATCGCCGACCGGATCCACTTCAGCTGGATCTTGCCGCTGCTCGCTTTCGCTGTCTTTGGTGTCATCGTCAGTTCTCTACTTCCTGGGCCGGGGGCTCTCGCCCAATTCACGGCGCAAAGCCTGGTTACAATTCTTCGACCGACTTGCCGCGCAGGGCTGCAACGTCTTCCCTGTTCTTCAGTTTCTTGAGCGCGTCAAAAGTCGCCTTGATCACGTTATGCGGATTCGTGGTTCCGATCGACTTGGTCAACACGTTCTGCACGCCCGCCGAAGTCATCACGGCGCGTACGGCGCCGCCGGCAATCACGCCGGTTCCTTCCGGAGCTGGCTTCAGCAAAACCATCCCCGAACCAAAACGTCCGAGCACGGTGTGCGGTACGGTCGTTTGCGTCAGGTTGATCCGCATCAGGTTTTTCTTGGCCGACTCAATCCCCTTGCGGATGGCTTGGGGAACCTCTTTCGCCTTGCCCGAACCGTAGCCCACGACTGCGGCCGACGGATCACCCACGACCACCAGCGCCGCAAACGAAAGGTTCTTGCCGCCCTTGACGACTTTCGTCACGCGGTTAATCGAGACTACCTGATCTTTCAACTGGAACGAACCAGCGTCGAGTTTCTTAGTGACTCTTGGCATTCTTAAGTCTCATTTCCTGTTTGTCGCCGGTCGCTAGTCGCTCGTCGTTCGGAGAGCAAACGACCAAACGACCATCGACAACCGACTAGAATTGCAATCCTGCTTCGCGCGCCGCATCGGCGATGGCCTTGATGCGTCCGTGGTAGATATAGCCGCCGCGGTCGAACACCACCTTGGTGATGCCCTTCTGCTTGGCGAGTTCGGCGATCTTCTTGCCGATCGACTTGGCCGAAGCCACGTTGCCGCCGGTCGGGCGCTCGCCCTTCTTGCCTTCCGCGGTGGAAGCCGCCGCCAGGGTCACGCCCTGAAGGTCGTCAATCACCTGTACATAAATATGGTTCAGCGAACGGTACACATTGAGGCGCGGCCGTTCCGGGGTTCCAATGACTTTCTTCCGGATCCGGTCATGCACCCGCTGCCGCGTCTGGTTCTTCGAAGCAATTCTTAACATGACTCTATGTCCTTCGCTGATCGCTATTCGCCGTTCGCTGTTCGCTGATTGCGAACGACGATCAGCGAATGGCGGGTTGTTTACTTGGCGCCTGTCTTGCCGACCTTCTTCTTCAGTCGCTCGCCGGCGTAACGGACACCTTTGTTCTTGTACGGATCGGGCGGACGCAATGAGCGCATTTCCGCCGCGACCTGACCCACCTTCTGCCGGTCAATGCCGGTGAGGGAGAGCTTGGTCTGCTTGGGATCGACGACACAGTCGACTCCAGTTGGCAGCGGATATTCGATGGGGTGGGAATAGCCGAGACTGAATACGACCGTCCCTTTGCCCTTCAACTCCGCGCGATAGCCGATGCCGACGATTTCGAGATCGCGGGTCCAGCCCTTGGTGACGCCTTCAACCGCGTTGTTCACGAGGGCGCGAGCCAGCCCATGTACCGCAGCCTGCGAATCGTTCTCGCGGATCGCGACCAGGTTGCCGTCTTTCTGCTCCATCTTGATGCCCGCAGGAAGGGGGGTATCCAGTTTGCCCTTGGGGCCCTGAACCATCACCGTACTGCCTTCAAACTTGATCGTGACGCCCTTGGGGATCGCGATCGGCTTTTTTCCAATTCGTGACATAAGTAAGCTCTCAGCCTTCAGCTCTCAGCCTTCAGTTCGCAGCGGCCGGGTTTCCCTGGCGGCTAGCGGCTGACGGCGGACGACTTAACTACCAAATCTCGCACAACAATTCGCCGCCCAGGCCCTGCTTGCGCGCCTGGCGTCCCGTCATCACGCCCTTGGGCGTGGTCAGGATGTTGATGCCCAGACCGCCAAGTACACGCGGAATCTCGGTGCGGCGAACGTAGACGCGGCAGCCCGGGCGCGAGACGCGCGCCAAGTTCGAGATGACCGCCTCGTTGTTGTTGCCGTACTTCAAGTAGACGCGCAGGACCTTGTGGCCCTCTTCTTCGGCAGGCTTGAAATTCGCGATATAGCCCTCTTCCTTGAGGATGCGGGCAATTTCCGTCTTCAGCTTCGAAGCCGGAATGTCTACCTTCTGGTGACGCGCGCGTATCGCATTGCGAATGCGCGCCAACATATCTGCGACCGGATCGGTCAACCTCATCGTTTGCTTCTCCTCGAGCCGCCCGTTCGCTCCGCGTCTAGCGGAGAACCTGTCAGCAGCTTACTTGCTCGTCGTTCGCTATTCGCTGTTCGTCGTTCGCTCACGGCAGCCAGCGAACAGCGGCCGACGAAGGGCGAACAGCGTATTTCTACCAGGACGACTTCGAAACGCCGGGGATTTCGCCCCGCAGCGCCAATCCCCGGAAACAAAGACGGCAGATGCCGAACTTCCGGAGAAAAGCCCGCGGACGACCGCAAATCTTGCAGCGGTTGTGCTTGCGCGACGAAAACTTTGGCTTCTTTGCGTCTTTAACTCGCTTTGCTGTAGTTGCCACTAGCTTTTAGCTCCTGGCTGCTAGCTTCTAGCAACCTATCTTCTTTCGATATCGTTTGACTTCTACAACCTGACCTCTAACTTATGCTCGGAACGGCATTCCCAGATGCTTCAGCAGGCTGCGCGCCTGATCATCGGAGCGGGCCGTCGTCACGATGGTGACGTTCATGCCTTTCAGCTTGTCGACCTTCGCGTAATCAATCTCCGGGAAAATCAACTGGTCATGCAGGCCGAGCGTGTAGTTGCCACGGCCATCGAACGACTTCGTCGAAACTCCGCGGAAGTCACGCACGCGCGGAAGAACAATGCTGACCAGGCGATCGAAAAATTCGTACATGCGGTCGCCGCGCAGAGTGACCATGGCGCCGATCGGCATGCCTTCGCGAACCTTGAAGGCTGCGATCGATTTCTTCGCGCGCGTCACAACCGGCTTCTGGCCGGTAATCTGGCCGAGTTCGTTCACCGCCGGATCCATAATCTTTGCGTTCTGAGTCGCTTCGCCCACGCCCATGTTCACGACGATCTTGTTCAAGCGCGGAACAGCCATCGGATTTTTGAGGTCCAGTTCCTTGGCCAGCGCAACGGCTACTTCCTTTTCAAAACGCACGCGCAACCGTGGACGCTCTTTTGCCGAATGCCGGGGAGCTTCAGGGCCCGCTTTGGGCTCTTCCGCCTGCTTCTCTTTGCCCGGTTTGCCTTTTTTCTGTTCTTCTTTCGCCATTTTCGTTTGCTACCTTCTCCATCACGGTTTCGGAGTGGTTACCGGTTCGTGAGGAATTTGTAAATCTATTTGTCGAGCGTCGTGCCGCACTTCTTGCAAACCCGCACCTTGCGATCGCCCTGCACCGCGTGGCCGATACGAACCGGACCGCAGGTCGGACAGACCAGGGCAACATTCGACAACGGAATCGCGCGTTCCTGCTCGGCGATGCCGCCCTTGATGTTGCGCTGCGGATTGGGGCGCACGTGCTTTTTCACGGTCATCACGTGCTCGACGAGAACTCTGCCCTCATCGGGAAACACGCGCAGCACGCGTCCTTCTTTGCCGGTATCGCGGCCCGTCATCACCTTCACGGTGTCGTTCCGCTTGATGTCCACGCGCTTATGTTTTGTCGTCGTTGCCGTTGCCATTTTCCTTGTCCTTCTTCCGATTCCTTAGTTCGCCTGGCGGGCGTCCGCGGTCTAGAGAACTTCCGGCGCCAGGGAGACAATCTTCAAGAACTTCTTCTCGCGCAACTCGCGGGCTACCGGGCCAAACACGCGGGTCCCAACCGGCTCGCCGCCTTCATTGATCAGCACGGCCGCATTCTGGTCAAAGCGGATGTAAGTACCGTCGCGACGCCGGTGTTCCTTGCGCGTGCGCACGATCACCGCCTTCACGACTTTGCCCTTCTGTACCTGTCCGTCCGGCGAAGCTTCTTTTACGCTCGCCGTGATCACATCGCCCAATCCGGCGCGCAGGCCGGTGCCACCGCCGAGCGGCAGAATCATCTGCAATTTGCGGGCGCCGGAGTTATCGGCGACCTCGAGCATGGATCTCATCATTACTGCCATGATCGTTTCTCCCTTAGACCGTTAGCGGCCCGCCACGACATCGGCGTCAGCGGCAATTTCCGGCACCAGCGCCGTCTTGCGGATAATCTCTTTCAGCGTCCAGCGCTTCAGGCGCGACAACGGCCGCGACTCTTCGATCGAGACCACGTCGCCGATATGCGCTTCGTTCTTTTCGTCGTGCGCATAGAACTTCTTGCGGATCGAAATCACGCGACCGTAGAGCGGATGCGCCTTCTTGCGCGTCACTTCCACCACGATCGTCTTCTGCATCCGGTTCGACTTGACTTCGCCGATCAGGATCTTGTGGTTCGTCTTCTTTTCCTGGCCTGTGGTTTCCGCCATGTTATTTTTTCTCCGTCTTGTGAGCGCCCAGTTCCTGCTCGCGCAGGACGGTCTTCACGCGTGCGATGTCCCGGCGCAGGCCGCGAATCTTTTTCAGGCTCTCGGTCTGTCCCATATTCATCTGGAACTTCAGCTTGAAGAGCTGGTCCGCCAGATCGCGCTCCTGGTGTTTGAGCTCGACGTCGGTCAAGTTGCGAATCTTTTCTGCCTTCATAAAATTCAGTTCTCGGTTCTCAGGAATCTCTAAAACATCTCGCGCTTGACGAAGGTCGTGCGCAACGGCAGCTTGTGCGAGGCCAGACGCATCGCCTCTTTCGCTTCCGTGATCGTCACGCCTTCCATCTCAAACAGAATCTTGCCTGGCTTCACGACCGCTACCCAGTGATCGGGAGCGCCCTTGCCTTTACCCATACGGGTTTCGGCCGGCTTCTTCGTGACGGGCTTGTCTGGAAACAACCGGATCCAGATCTTGCCGCCGCGCTTCACGAAACGGGTCATCGCCACGCGGCTCGCTTCAATCTGGCGGTCGGTGATCCAGCCCGGCTCGAGCACTTTCAGCCCATACTGGCCGAAAGCGAGTTCGCCGCCGCGCCACGCCTTCCCGCACATGCGACCGCGCTGCTGCTTGCGGTACTTAACTTTCTTCGGCATCAACATAAGTCAGGTCTCAGTTCTCAGTTGTCAGCTCTCAGCAATCTGACTTCTGATTTCTACTTTTTTAAAACGCGCCCGTCGTCGGAACTTCCCGAGCCGGCGTCGCTTCCCGCTTTTTCGCGGGGAGAATTTCGCCTTTGTAAACCCAGCACTTCACACCGATCACGCCGTAGGTGGTCCGGGCTTCGGTGAAGCCGTAGTCGATATCGGCACGCAACGTGTGCAGTGGCAAGCGGCCCTGCAAGTACCATTCCGAACGGGCGATTTCATTGCCGTTCAGGCGCCCGCTGACGCGAACCTTAATACCTTTGCAACCGAAACGCAGGGCCGAGTCGACCGACTTACGCATCGCGCGGCGGAAACCAACGCGCTTTTCCAGCTGCAGGGCGATCGATTCCGACACCAGTTGCGCGTCCAGCTCCGGCTTGTGCACTTCCTGAATATCGACATGCACTTCGCGCGACGTGCGCTTCTGCAGATCCTGTTTCAACTTGTCGATTTCCGCGCCCTTGCGACCGATGATGATGCCCGGCCGCGCCGTCTTGATGATGATGCGCAGCTTGTTGCCCGGACGCTCGATCTCGATCGAGCTGACACCCGCCGACTTGAGCTTGTCCTTCAGCTCAGCCTTCAGCTTGACGTCTTCAAGCAGCAGCTTGTCGTAGTCCTTCTCGACAAACCAGCGCGACTTCCACGGCTTGGTGTAGCCGAGGCGGAAACCGTAAGGATGGACCTTCTGTCCCATAGTTGCTCCTAAACCCTATTTCTTTGCAGTCGCTTTTTTCGCGACTGCCTTTTTCTTGGCCGGCGCCTTGGCCTTGGCTTTCGGTTTCGCCGGAGCTGCCTTCTTTGTCTCTTCGCCCACCGTGTGCACGATCGGAGCACCGTTCTTGTTGCGCTCCGCGAGCACGAGTTCAATGTGCGCGATGCGGCGCACATAGTGGTACGCACGCCCCATCGGGGCCGGGCGAATGCGCTTCATGCGCGGGCCATCATTGGCGGCGGCATGCTTCACATACAGGTTGTCGAGATCGACATCCAGACCCTTTTCGGTGCTCAGAAAGTTTGCGTTGTCGACAGCCGACTGCAAAAGCTTGGCAACCGTTGCCGCGACACGCTTCTTCGTGAAAGCCAGCGTATTGCGCGCTTCTTCCACCCGCCGTCCGCGGATCAGGTTCAGCACCAGCCGCGCTTTCTGCGGGGAGACGCGCATGTACCGGGCTTCAGCTCGAAATTCCATGTTCCCGTCTCCTTATGCCTTCGGCGCCGCGGGCGCTGCCGGGGATGGTGCTCCCGGTCCGCCTGGAACGCCGGCCGGTCGGGCCGCAGTTTCTGTCGCCGCTTTCATCGAGTGCCCCTTGAACTGTCGGGTGAAGCTGAATTCGCCCAGCTTGTGTCCCACCATGTTTTCGGTCACATAGACGGGGATAAATTTCCGCCCGTTATGCACGGCAATCGTGTGTCCGACCATTTCCGGAATAATCGTCGAGCGCCGCGACCAAGTCCGCAGCACTTTCTTTTCGTTGCGCGCGTTCATGGCTTCGACTTTCGTCGCCAGGTGCGCGTCTACGAATGCTCCCTTTTTTGTTGAACGTGCCATAAAAGTCAGCTCTCAGTTCTCGGCCGCCAAGCGGCCAACCGCTACTTAGCTCTTCTTCCTTCGGTTCACGATGAAGGAATCCGTACGCTTGTTGTTACGCGTCTTGTATCCACGCGTCGGCTGTCCCCACGGCGTTACCGGATGCCGGCCGCCTGAAGTCTTTCCTTCGCCGCCGCCATGCGGATGGTCGACCGGGTTCATGGAAACGCCGCGGTTGTGCGGACGCTTGCCAACCCAACGCGTGCGTCCCGCCTTGCCCCAGGTGACGTTCTCGTGATCCGTATTGCCCACCTGCCCAATCGTGGCCAGGCAGTCGAGCAGCACCTTGCGGGTTTCTCCGGAAGGCAGCTTCACCAATCCGTAATCGCCTTCTTTTGCGACGAGCTGCGCCGAACCGCCCGCAGAGCGCACCATCTGCGCGCCCTTTCCAGGACGCAACTCGATGTTGTGCACCATCGTGCCGGGAGGAATGTTGCGCAACGGCAACGCATTGCCAACCAGGATGTCGGCATCGGGACCACTCAAAATCTTCTGCCCCACCTTCAAGCCGTCGGGCTGAACAATGTAGCGCTTCTCGCCGTCGGCATAGCTGAGCAGCGCAATACGCGCCGACCGGCCGGGATCGTATTCGATCGTGACGACAGTCGCCGGAATACCGTGCTTGTCGCGCTTGAAATCAATCGTGCGCAGCAGGCGCTTGTTGCCACCACCACGGAAGCGCATCGTAGTATCGCCGGAATTGCGGCGCCCGCCCGACCGGATCTTGCCCTCAACCAGCGGCTTGTGCGGCTTCTTCGACGTGATGTCGTCGGTCGTAACCGAGGTGCGGTAGCGCAACGTCTGCGTTGTCGGTCTATATGTCTTGATTGCCATATTTCACTGCCTTTTGTCGTTCGTCGTTCGTCATTCGCTTCTCCCGCATCCTGCGGCGCCGTTGCCAACGACCAACGACGAGCGACTGCCGACTATAAGTTCTGCGCGTACTCCGGCATTTTTTCGCCGTTCTTCAGACGCACGTATGCTTTCTTCCAATCCGGACGATAGCCGGTAAACTTGCCCCGGCGACGTTCTTTCCCCGGATAGTTGGCAGTGCGAACCGAAGCGACTTTCACTTTGAAGATCGACTGCACAGCTTCTTTGATTTCAGTTTTCGTGGCCTTGGGCGCGACCTGAAACACCAGCGTGTTCTGGGTCTCTTTAATACCCAAGCCTTTCTCGGTGATCACGGGCTTACGGATGATCTGATAAGCAGATTTCATATTTGTCAGGCCCTAGGCCACCTCCGCCTTACGGGAACGGCGCGCGGCAGGTTTCTTCTTGCCTTTTTCCGGCGCCGCTTCTTCAGCATGATCGCGCCGCGAGGCCGTCTTCTTCAGCGAATCCTGCAGCTTCTCGAGCGCCGGCTGCGCGAAGACGATGTGCGTGTAGCGCATCAGGTGATAGGGATGCACCGTGTTCGCCCGAACCAATTCAAGCCCGTCGATGTTGCGCGAACTCAACTCGAGGTTGCGGTTCTCCGCGGCCGAAACTTCCACCAGCAGCGTGGTACCTTCGCCCTTGATCTTGGTCAACGACGCAAGGAACGGCTTGGTCTTCGCTTCTTTCAGTTCGAACGACTTCACGACCACCAGCTTGCCGTCGGCAAACTTCGCAGCCAGAGCCGAGCGCAGCGCGCCCAGTAATTTCTTCTTCGGGAACGCGAAGTCATAGGATCGCGGTTGCGGTCCATGCACCGTCCCGCCATGGCGCCAGATGGGGGAACGGACCGAACCGATACGGGCGCGTCCCGTGCCCTTCTGCTTCCACAGCTTCTTGCCCGACCCGGAAACGCTGCCGCGGACCTTCGTCGCATGCGTGCCTGCCCGGCCGGCGGCACGATAATGCGTGATCGCCTCCCAGAGCAAGTCTTCGTTGACCGCGCCGAAGACCTCGTCGGCCAGGTCCATCGACCCAGCCTTCGCGCCGCTCAGATTGTAGACATCAATAGTTGCCATATGCCTTCTCATGAGGCGCGGACGCATTCGCCCGCAGCCTTGGACTTAACCCTTCTTCGCAGCTCTCTTTGCCGCCTTCAACGGGTCGACTGTCGCCGAACCCGCAAATCCACGGCGCTCTCGGGGTGGCTTCTTCGCCTTGTTGATGACGATGTATCCACCGTTCGGACCGGGGACGCTGCCTTCAACCACGAGCAGGTTGTCGTCCTTGTCCACGCCCAGGATCCGCAAGTTGCGGGTCGTGATGCGGGCGTTGCCCATGTGTCCCGACATGCGCATGCCTTTGAACACGCGCGACGGGAATGCCGACGAGCCGATCGAACCGGTGATCTGGAACATCGAACCATGCGACTTCGGACCACCGCCAAAGTGATGGCGTTTCACTACACCCTGAAAGCCATGACCCTTGCTGGTTCCGACCACATCGACGAATCTTTCGCCTTCGAAGATATCGACGAGCACGCGATCGCCAACTTTTACAACGGCGTTCGTCGGATCCTCGCCCGGACCCTCAACCTCGACCGCCACTTCACGCAGGAATTTCACCGGCGGAAGGTTATGCTTGGCAAAGTGTCCCCGCATCGGCTTGCTCAGCTTCTTTTCTTTCACGAACTCGACGAGCCCGATCTGCGCGGAAACATATCCATCCTTGAGACTGGTCTTGTTCTGCGTGACCACACAAGGTCCCGCCTGCAGCACCGTTGCCGGCCGCACCTCGCCCTTCGAATCGAAGAGCTGCGTCATGCCGACTTTCTTTCCGAGAATCCCTGCTACCTTTGCCATTTCCTTCTCCGTTCCCAGCTTGGCTCGTGGCTATTGGCTGGGTGCTCTTGCCCTCGCGGGCTGCACTCGTTGTCGTTTTCAAAACGCGTCGCGAACGACTGGCGACGAACGACTAACGACTATTTGTGCTCTTTCCCGAACGCCTTGATCTCGACGTCCACGCCAGCCGGCAAATCCAGCTTCATGAGCGCGTCGACCGTCTGCTGCGTCGGCTCGAGGATGTCGAGCAGGCGCTTGTGCGTCCGGATTTCAAACTGTTCCCGCGACTTCTTGTCCACGTGCGGCGAACGCAGCACGCAGTACTTGTTCTTCATCGTCGGCAGTGGAATCGGTCCCGCAATCTGCGCGCCGGTGCGCTTGGCCGTTTCCACGATTTCGCCCGTCGACTGATCCAGAATGCGATAGTCGTAGGCTTTCAACCGGATACGAATTCTCTCTTTTCCAATCACTGTGTCACTCTCTTAACCCCTCCGGCTCTTCCGGAGGAAAGAACTGGCGGCAAGCTGCAAGCCGCTTGTTTACTACTGAATAATCTCGGCGATCGTGCCGGCGCCGACGGTGTGGCCGCCTTCGCGAATCGCGAAGCGCAACCCCTTCTCCATCGCGACCGGTGTGATCAACTCGATCACCAGGCTCACGTTGTCCCCAG
>Ga0265338_10006872_pt1 | contig 14326 bp, 17 predicted proteins | sample 42126metaG_FD_193579 | JGI IMG/M metagenome (GOLD analysis project Ga0265338, IMG submission 193579) | Rhizosphere microbial communities from Carex aquatilis grown in University of Washington, Seatle, WA, United States - 4-21-26 metaG | ecosystem: Host-associated > Plants > Roots > Rhizosphere... | reverse complement strand
TTTGATCGTCACCACGACGATCAAAGACCAGAAGATCAGGGAAATCGCGCCCAGCACGGCGCCCCGCATCGGCATCTGCCCGCCGGTCGCCAGCACCGATTGGCGCACCGCGTAGAGCGGACTGGTGCCGATGTCGCCATAGACGACACCGAGGGCGCCCAGCGTGAGCCAGGCTTGGCGTTTGCGCCACGCGGCCCCGCTCACGAGCGATGCCCCGCCACGGCCGCGCGCGGCCTCGGTCCTCGACATCAGGTTCACGGGAGATACTGCTCGCGGATCATTCGATACCGGCTGCGGCCCAAGGGCCCAAGGTCAGGATCGTCCTTACAACGTCCCGCCTTTCGGGAAGGTTGCTCTCCCCGAAAGGCGGCGGAAAATACGCTTCACGCCGATGGGCCACAAGCCCAAACAAGCCGCAGCTTAACGCAGTCATAAGCTATTGTTATTACAGGTATATTACGATAACGCTCAATCCAGCGTGGTGCGGTAGCGAACAAGTGCAACCGTTCCCACCACGGCGAGGAAGATCAGAAGCGGCCAGATATTGGGCCAGATCTCGGGCCAGTTGTTTCCTTTGAGCAAGATGCCGCGCACGATGCGCAGGAAATACGTCGCCGGTATCGCCTGCCCGACCCATTGCGCCCAAACCGGCATCCCACGGAACGGAAACGCGAATCCCGACAGCAGAATCGACGGCATCAGAAAGAACACCGCCGTCTGCATCGCCTGAAGCTGGGTGGTGGCAATCGTGGAAATGGTGAAGCCGAGCGCGAGATTGGCGGCGATGAAAAGGCCGGCCGTGGCGATGAGGAGGGAAAGCGAGCCCAGCATCGGGACATGGAAGATGAAACGGGCGCCCAGCAGAATGAGGGATAGCTGGATATAGCCGACCATCACGTAGGGAATGATTTTTCCCAGCATCACCTCGAAACGATGCACCGGCATTGCGAGCAGATTCTCCAGCGTGCCGCGCTCGCGTTCCCGCGTTATGGCGACCGCCGTGACCATCACCATGGTCATGGTGAGAATCACGGCGATGAGGCCCGGGACGATGTTGTATGCGGTGATCCCTTCGGGATTGTAACGGCGCTGGACGATGGCGGTGAAGGGCGGCGGGGACGCGCGGATAGCGAGCGGACCCACGAGATCGTCCTTCAGCGCGGACGTCGCGAGCTGCGATATCGCGGCGAGCGCATTGGCAGCCGCCGAGGGATCGCTCGCATCGGCCTGGATCAAGAGCTCCGGACTGATTCCCCGGATCAGATCGCGCGCGAAATTCACCGGAATCGTCACGACGAAGGAAACCTGGCCCTCGTCGAGCATGCGGTCGCCTTCGGCTTGCGAACGCGCAACCGCCACGATGTCGAAATATTCCGAATTCTTCAGAGCCGCCGCAATGGAGCGGGCATAGCGGCTGTCGTCGGCGACATGGATGGCGGTCGGCAGATATCTCGGATCGGTGTTGATGGCGAAGCCGAACAGGAAGAGCTGCAGGACCGGAACGCCGATCATCACCGCGAAGGTGCCGCGATCCCGGCGCATCTGGATGAATTCCTTCATCAGGATCGCAAAGAGCCGCCCGAGCGAAATTCCCCTGCTCATTGCGCGTCCTTCTTGCCGCCCTGGAGGTGGATGAAGACGTCTTCGAGGCTTGGCGTCTGTTCGTTCACATCGACCCCGGCTCTATTGCGCAACGGCGCAACCGTCTGTTCGAGCAACGCGCGGTCGTGGCCGCTGACATGCAGCGCCGCGCCGAAGAAGGCCACATGCTCGACGCCGGGCTTGCCTTGCAGCTCCGGCAGGAACTGCCGGACATCGCTGCCTTCGACGAGAAAGGTGATGAGGCCGGATTGTTCAATCACCTCGCCGACCGTGCCGCGCGCGATGATATGGCCCGCATTGATGTAGACGATACGGTCGCAGCGCTCGGCCTCGTCCATGTAATGGGTGCTGACGAGCACGGTGAGCCCTTCCTGGCTCAGATGGTGGATTTGTTCCCAGAATTCGCGCCGCGCCTCGGGATCGACGCCGGCCGTCGGCTCGTCGAGGAGGAGCAGCTTGGGCGCATGCAGCGTGCAGGCAGCGAGCGCGAGGCGCTGCTTCCATCCGCCCGACAATTCACCCGCGAGTTGATTCTGACGCGCCGCGAGGCCAAGACTTTCCAATGTCGCGTCGATCTTTTCCTTCCGCTTCGCAATCGCATAGATCCGCGCCACGAATTCCAGGTTTTCGCGGATCGACAGATCTTCCCAGAAGCTGAAGCGCTGGGTCATGTAGCCGACCTCGCGTTTGATCGCTCCGGGGTCTTTCAGCACGTCATGGCCGAGGCAGGTGCCTTGGCCGGCATCGGGCTTGAACAGGCCGCACAGCATCCGGATCGTCGTGGTCTTGCCGCTGCCGTTGGGCCCGAGGAAACCCCAGACCTGACGTTCCGGCACGGCGATGTCGATGTGATCGACGGCGACCTTGCGCCCGAAGCGCTTGGTCAGACCGTGCACGTCGATGGCGAGGGCCGTCATGGCGCGGCCGGGGCTGCCGGGGCTGCCGCCGCGCCGGGCTGAGGCGCATCCATCGGCCAGACTTCCACGGGCAGACCAGGGTGGATGGGAAGTCCGCCCGCAACGCGGGCTTCGGCCTTGAACACCAGCCGCTCCCGATTGCCCACGCTATAGATGACGGGCGGGGTGAATTCGGTTTGCGAGGCGATGAAGCTGATCGTTCCGGTGAGGCCCGCGGCACAGCCATCGCAGGAAATATGCACCTGCGCGCCCAGCCGCAGTTGGGCCATCTCCGGCTCGGGCACGAAGAAGCGGACGAAGACGTTCTCGGGCGGAAGCAGGGCCACCACCGGGGTTCCGGCAGTGGCGTATTCGCCCTGGAAGAAATAGATGTCCTGCACCTGGCCGGAGACGAGCGCATTCACGGTGCGCTGCGACAGGCTGTATTCCGCGCTCTTCAAATTGGCTTCGCCCTGGCGCGCCTGGGCTTCGGCCTGGCGTTGTGCTGCCGCGCCTTGGGTCTGCTGGGCCATGGCCTGCGTCCTCTGGGCCCGCGTGCTGTCATAGGCGGCTTGGGCGGCTTCGAGGTCGCGCCGCGGTGAGCCACCGATGCGGACCAGGTCTTCCTGGCGCTGGAGCTCCTTCTGGTTTCGCAAGATGTCGGCTTCGACCTGGGCTTCCTGTGCCTGGGCCTGGGCGATCTGTGCGGCCGCCTGGCTTCCTTGTTCCCGGGCGGCTGCGATCTGGGCGTTGGCGTTGTCGCGCGAGGCCAGTTCGTGTTCGGCGTCGAGCGTGAACAACGGCTCCCCGAGCTTCACCCGGCTTCCCCGCGCAACCGATATGCTGGTGATCCAGCCCGCCTGCGGGGGACCGATCAGCGCCAGATCCCCTTCGACGTAACCCAGCCAATGCTGGTCGGGCTGTTGCCCGCAGGACGCGAGCACAAGGAATGCCAGCAGACTTGCCAATGGCCGCATCATGGCGCGCGCCCCTCCCGCGCGAGACCGTGCAGGAGCGTCGCGATATGCGTCTCCATCAGCCCGGCATAGTCGTAAGGTTCCTCGTCCGGCCGCGCGAAGGTCGTGCGCCAGATTGCCGCCAGCAGCAGCGGCGCGATGCAGAGCCTGACCGCATGGGGCACCGGAACCTCGCGGAACTCGCCACGCGCCATCCCCTCCTTCAAGATACCGCCGAAGAGGGCCAAGCCTCGCTCCGCCACTTCTTCGCGGTAGATACGCGCCAGGTCCGGGAAATTGCCCGCTTCCGCGATGACCATCTTGGGAAGCACCACCCGGTCGCTGGTGACGATGAATGTCCCGAGCGCCCGCAGGATCGCCGCCAGAAGAGGCGCGATGTCGCCTCGATGCTCGCGCGCCAGGTCGGCGAAGCGGGCAAGCTGGGGGACCAGCATCTCGTGGACCAGCGCCCGGAACACGGCCTCCTTGCTCGCGAAGTAGAGATAGATCGTACCCTTCGAGACCCGGGCGCGGACGGCGATCGCGTCCATCTTGGCTGCCGCGAAGCCCTTCTCGGCGAACACGGAGAGGGCCGCGTCCAGAATCTCCTGCGGCCGGGCTTCCTTGCGGCGGCGCCAGCGCGCCTGCTCGGAGGCTGTTTCGGAGTTGCGCGAACGGCGGAGACCGGGCGAAGCCTCCTTGCGCGGTTCCCGGCCAGGCTTCGAAGCAGGGTTCCTTCTGGCCATGTCCGCCTCATTAATAACTGACCGGTCATTTATATATTTTCCGGCCGTGGATTACAACCCGGGAATCCCTCCGGCGGTTCGTCTCCTCCCGCATGATTGATCCTTCAGGGCTGTCTCTCTAACGTTCGCCCGCTTTCGAAAGAGGCATCGGACGGACATTGGGGCGCTCGGCTCTCCTTCTCGGTGGTGCATTGGCTGTGGTCGCGGCGGCAGCGGCCGCTTATGTCGTGCTTGGCGCCCCGCCACTCTCCGATTTCGCCTCCCTGTTCCGTGCCGAGGCCCCGATCGCGCCCGGCTTTGTCGGCATGGCGAAGTTCGGCGAATGGCGGCTCATCTGCGTGCCGGGACCGCCAAGCCTGGATGCACTCTCCGCCCCGGCGGCGAGCGGGGCGGCGGGTGCCGCGCCCCGTCAAGGCCCACAGCGCAATAGCTGCCGCATCAATCAGGAAACCCCGGCCCAGCCGCAGGGCGGCGGCAACGGCGAGGCGCCGGCGCAAGTAATTGTCGCCGCCAATTTCAGCCTGGTCGGGCCAAAGCACATGCCGTCCGCCATGCTGCGGCTCCCCATCACCGCGCGCCCGGGCGACGCGATCAGCCTCAAATTCGAGGACGGCTCTATCGTGAAAACCACGGTGCGCGATTGCCAGGCGAACGAATGCGTCGCCGCCGGGAATCTGACGCCCGGCGATTGGGCGCATCTGGCCGCCGCCAAGAGCCTGAAACTCACCTTTCCGGCCGCCGGCCGCCAATGGGTGGTGCTGGACCTTCCCGTGGACGGGCTTTCGACCGCCATTGCGGCACTCGCCCGCGCCGAGAGCGGGCCTGAAGCCTAATAGGCCCTGTTCATTCGTGTCTTGTCAGGGCTTGCGCAGCAATATCCGCGCGCGGTCCCCATCGCGCAGCGTTTCGATCACCTCGAAACCGTCCTGCCGGCACATATGCGGAATGTCGATCGGCGCCATCGGATCGTCGGTCAGCACCAGCACCCTCGTCCCCACTGGTGCCCGTGCGAGATGGCGCCGCGCCAGGAGCGCCGGCAACGGGCATTTGAGCCCGGTCAAATCGAGAGTCTCGAAACTGCTGTCCATGTGCTTGACCGTTAACCACTCGAACCTATGCTCCGCCAACCTTTATCTCAGCGGGGTGCGATTCGCCGATGGGCCTGTCCGACGCGGTGAACCGGGAGACGGCCTATATCGGGGCGGTGACGCGCACGCTGCTGCTCACCCGCAGAGTCCACCCCGATGCGAAAATCACGATTGCCGATTGGACGGAGCGCTGGGCCCGCGAGCGTCCCGATTCGCCTGCGATCCTGCACGAAGACCGCACCGCAACCTGGGGCGCGCTGGAGGAAGGCGCCAACCGCTACGCGCGCTGGGCCAAGACGCTGGGGCTGAAGAAGGGCGATGTGGTCTCCCTGCTGATGGAGAACCGGCCCGAATATGTGATGGCGTGGCTGGGCCTGCTCAAGAGCGGCGTCATCGCCGCGCTCATCAACACGCACCTGAACGGCCAGCCGCTCGCCCATTCGCTGAAACTTGCCGGCGCCAGGCATCTGATCCTCGGTGGCGAGCTCACCCAAACCTATGCGACCGCGTTGTCCAATCTCGACGCGCACCCGGTCCTGTGGGCAACCGGAGGCGCATGCGAAGGATGCGAAGATCTCGACGCTGCGCTTGCCGCGCAATCGGGTGCGCCGCTTGACGCCGGCAGCCGCGACGACATCTTCTGCCGCGACAAGGCACTTTACATCTACACCTCGGGCACCACCGGTTTGCCGAAAGCGGCGAACATCAGCCACATGCGGCTCCTCCACATCATGAGCGCCTTCCAGGGCGCCGTGAACGCCGGACGCGACGACCGCATGTACGACGTGCTGCCGCTCTATCACTCCGCGGGCGGTATTGCGGCATTGGGGCCGACCTTCCTCTCCGGCGGCTCGCTGCTGGTGCGCCAGAAATTTTCCGCCACCGAGTTCTGGGACGATTGCCACCGCTACCGCCCGACCCTGTTCCAATACATCGGCGAGCTTTGCCGCTATCTCCTGAACACGCCCGAGCACCCCTACGAGCGCGCGCACAATCTGCGCATCGCCATCGGCAACGGCTTGCGCCCGGAGATCTGGCCGCGCTTTCAGGCCCGCTTCAAGATTCCGCATATCATGGAGTTCTACGGCGCAACCGAAGGCAATGTCGGCATGATCAATTACGACGGCAAGGTCGGCGCCATCGGGCGCGTGCCGTGGTACGGGCGCAACATCCAGAAGATCAGGCTGGTGCGCTATGACCTGGAAAAGGGCGAGGTCCTGCGCGGGGGCGACGGGCGGTGCATGGAAACCCAGGACGGCGAGATCGGCGAAGCCGTGGGCCAGATCGACCCCAAAGACCCGCGCATGCGCTTCGACGGCTACACCAACAAGACCGAGACGGAGAAAAAAATCCTACGCGACGCGTTCGTCAAAGGCGACGCCTGGTTTCGCACCGGCGATCTGATGCGGCGCGACGGCCACGGCTATTTCTATTTCGTCGACCGCACCGGGGATACCTTCCGCTGGAAGGGCGAGAATGTGGCGACCTCGGAAGTCGCCGAAGCGCTGTCGGTGTTTCCGGGCGTCAAGGAGGCAAATGTCTACGGCGTCGAGGTGCCGGGGGGCGAAGGCAAGGCCGGCATGGCCGCGCTGGTAACCGACAAGGCCTTCGATCTGACGCGCCTGAGCGCCTATCTGGAAACCAACCTTCCCTTCTTCGCGCGGCCCGTTTTCCTGCGCTTCCAGGGCGAGATCGAGGTCACCAGCACGTTCAAGCAGCGCAAGATCGAACTGCAGAAACAGGGCTTCGACCCGTCAGCGATCGCCGATCCCCTCTATGTGCGCGACGCTGCGACGGCGCATTATGTGCCGCTGACGCCGGACCTTTACCGGGATATTTGTGACGGAAAGTTCAAAGTGTGAGGCCATCCCCATGCGCACAAGCCACGCCATCATCATCGCCATCGGGCTGGTGATTTCGACAGCCATCGCGAGCGCGGCCGCCGTGCTGGCGGGGGGGCGCTATATGATGTTCAGCATGCCCGACAGCCATATCGTCTGGAAGCTCGACCGGCTGACCGGCCAGTCTTATGGCTGCGAGGAATCCGAATTCGGGCCGTTCTGCATTCCAGCCCCCAACAACATCAAGCACGGACCATAAGAGCAGGCGGCACCGCTCCCGATCCGTCTTGGCCGCTGGATTTCAAGATGCCTTGCGTTTGCGCGATGCGGTAGCGGCCTTGCGCTTGTGCGTCGCCGTCCTGCGGGTTGTGGTGTTCGATTTCGTACTGGCCGTCCCGCGCGACCGGGAGGCGGCCTTCGGGCTGCGAGACGGTTTTTGGCGCCGCATCGGCGGGGAGCTTTCACGCTTGCCCTTGGCGCCGACATGGGACTTGCCCTCGCGCTCCTGCTGATAGGTCTCGCCCTTCGCTTCCTTGCGCTTGGACCTTGCAAGGCTCGCCTTGTTCTTGGACTTGGTCTCATATTTCGACGCGCCGGATTCGTGCAGCGCGATGGCGATGGCCTGCTTGCGGCTCTTCACCTTGCCGGCTTTCCCGGCGCGGCCGCTCTTGAGTTCGCCGTGCTTGAATTCATGCATGACCCGGCCTGCCGTCTTTCTCTGGCTTCCCGATGCTTTCGCCATAAGGCTCTCCTCGGCATTCGCCCCTTGCGTTGGGCAACGCGAGCGGGGACGGGAAGTTCCCACGGGTACGCCCGATCCGTTGTGGATTGGGGGGCAGCCCGCCTACGATAGAAGCAGTGATTCGTTTTTCTAGATTTTTGAAAGCCAACAAAGATAAACCGGTCGCGCGAGGGACCAGCGGGCAGCAATGCCCATGGATACGATTGCCTCTCCGCCTTCGACAACGACGACGGAACGGTGACGATTGCGCGCGGGCAAGGCTCCAGCCAAATCGTTCTGAAAGTCCGGGGCGACAGGGCTTATGTTCTGGTCGAAGGCGAACCGCGCGGCGATGACGTCATAGACGTCGTCCGCGCCGGGCTCGACCAAGGTGTTCTGCATGGCAATATGCGAACCCTGGTCGACCTCACGGGGTTCATCGGATCGGTCGATTGGCCTGCGATCCAGACCGTCCGGCGCATGACGCGCCAGCAGGGGGACAGCGATGCGCGCGTCGCCTATGTCGTGCGCAACAATCTCTTCGCGCCCCTGATCAGAATCGTCGAAGCCCTGTTCTCCCATTCGCGCCATCGAACATTTCACACCTACACCGAGGCGATTGCCTGGCTCGATTCCGATGAGCCGGAATAACCGTTGAAGCCCCGCCGCATTGAGTGGCAGGCTGGCGCAGAATGGCGAACGGATGGAGTTTCGGATGGCGCTGGTGCAGAACCCGATTTGCGAATTCGGCTGGAAGGCGAGGCCTTTCGCGCTGAAGGGCGTGGATGGCAAGACCTATGGTCTTTCCGATGTCCGCGGGGCCAAGGGCACGCTCGTCGTCTTCATCTGCAATCATTGTCCCTATGTGCGTGCGGTCATCGACCGCCTGGTTGCGGAAGCCGCGGCCCTCGCCACGCTTGGGATCGGTACGATCGCGATCATGCCCAACGATACCAGGATTTCGCCGGGCGATTCCTTCGACGCCATGAAGGCGTTCGCGAAGGAGCATGATTTCACGTTCCCCTATGTCATGGATGAGACGCAGAACGTCGCGCGCGAATATGGCGCGGTATGCACGCCGGATTTCTTCGGCTTCAACGCAGCCGACGAGCTGCAATATCGCGGGCGGCTGGATGAATCCAAGACGACGCTGGTGCCCAATGCGCGGCGCGAATTGTATGTCGCCATGAAGCAGATTGCCGAAACCGGCCACGGGCCGAAGGAGCAGATTCCCTCGATGGGCTGCTCCATCAAATGGCGGGAGTGAGTTGACACCCGGCCGGGGATGACAATCTCAACCGTCGAAATCCTTGGCCAGTTCGGCGCGCGCCGCGGGCGACACGACGGCCATGTGCCCATAATTCGGGTGCGCGATTCCCAGCACCACCGGCTCGGCCGGATCGCGGAATGCGGCAATCTGCTCCGGCGTGAACGAAAACCGCACCCAATGCACCGATGAGGTCTTGCCGTCCTCGCTGGTGCGGTCTTCGTATTCGGTGGGCGTGGCGGCGATGCGGCTTGCGCCCAAATTCATGTAAACGCTCTCCTCGATGCCGGCGAGCTTCATCAGCATGGCCGTTCGCCGCGCCGGTTCGTCGATCTCGAGCATCAGCGTCGCGATCAGCTCCGCACCTTGCGGGATCAGCGGATTATAGGCTTCGAGTTCGCCCGGAACCTGCTCCGCTCCGCCCTTTTCGATGTGCAGCATCTCGTGCACCTGCGCCAGCATGGTGTCGAAATTCTCGAAATAGAACGTCGCGTAAGGCCCGACTTCGATGCGGCGATTGCGTTTGACGGGGATCAGCACGCGGCGCCGTTCGGCGCGTTCTGCTGCGTAGATGCCGGGTGCCACGATATCGGCGGACGTGATGCGGTGTTCGGAAGCGGGCATGGGTATCCTCATATCAGCCCATAGGCGTGGGCGAACACTTCGATGGGGTGTTCGGCCTCCCGCGCGGGCAGTTGCTTGCCGTCTTTCCCGGCAATTTCGCGAGCCCCCTGCATGATATGTTTGCCGGCCAGCGGACAATCCGACACCACATGGCCGCGCGCCTGGTTCACCAAGGTGCGCATCACCGGCCGGCCGACTTTCATGGCGACCTGATGGGTCTCCTTCAGAACGCCGAAGGTGCCGCCATGCCCCGCGCAACGCTCGATGACGTCGATGGGCGTATCGGGAATGAGCCGCAACAATTCGGCCGCCTTGGCGCCCATGTTCTGCGCCCGCGCATGGCAGGCCATGTGCACGCTGATCCCTTCGCTGAGCGGCTTCAGTCCCGCCGGCAGACCGTGGCGCTTCGAAACGTCGACCACATATTCGTCGATGTCGAAGGTGGCCTCGGACAATCGCTTCACGTTCGCATTGCCGGGGACGATCAGCGGCCACTCGAATTTGAACATCAGTCCGCAAGAGGCCGTCAGCGTGACGATGTCGTAGCCTTGATCGATCAGCGCGCACAGCTCGCGTGACACCTTCACGGCCTGGGCCGCCACGCGATCCAATTCCCCTTGCTCCAGGAACGGCATGCCGCAGCAGCCGGGATAAGCCGCACGCGTCTCCACGCCGATATGGTTCAGCACCGCGCGTGCGGCCATGCCCGTATCGGGCTTGTTGTAATTGACGAAACAGGTGGCGAACAGCGCCACCTTGCGCTTGCCGAAGGCGGGCGCATCCGGATTGGGCGAAATCGGTTCGGCCCGATCCTTGACGATGAAGGTGTGGCTGACGAATTTCGGGAGTTCCGCGTGCCTGTCGATGCCGAGCGTCTTCTCCATCAGGGGCCGGGTGAGCTTGTTCTCCTGGTCCGACGCCCAATTCGCAAGCGGCGCCACTCCGCGGGCGAGGCCGCCGTTCCGGTCCATCTCCGCCAATTGGCGCGCCGTGAAGTTCTTCTTGTTGTGCTTCGCCTCTACCATCCGATGGCGCAGCAGGAGATGGGGAAAATCCACCTGCCAGGCATGGGGCGGCACATAGGGACATTTGGTCATGAAGCACATGTCGCACAGCGTGCAGGCTTCGGTGACGCGCGAGAAATCTTCCGACGTCACGCCCTCAACGTCTTCGGTCGGATTGGAATCGATCAGGTCGAACAGGCGCGGGAAGGAATCGCAGAGATTGAAGCAACGGCGGCAGCCGTGACAGATGTCGAAGACGCGCCGCATCTCGGCGTCGAGCTTCGCCTCATCGTAGAACGCCTCGTCCTGCCACGGAATCGGGTGGCGGGTGGGGGCTTCCAGGCTGCCTTCACGGGACATTCATCGGTCCTCGCGAATGGCGAATAGCGAGTGGCGAATGCGCCATCCCCCACTCGCCATTCCCTATTCGCTATTCCCTATTCGCCTGGCTTACTTGCCCAGCGAGTCGAGCGCCTTCTGGAAACGGCCGGCGTGGCTCTTTTCGGCTTTCGCAAGCGTCTCGAACCAGTCGGCGATCTCCTCGAAGCCCTCTTCGCGGGCGGTGCGCGCCATGCCGGGATACATGTCGGTGTATTCGTGCGTCTCGCCGGCGATCGCCGAGAGAAGGTTCTTGTCGGTCGGACCGATCGGCTTTCCGGTGGCCGGATCGCCTACCGCTTCCAGGAATTCGAGATGGCCATGGGCGTGCCCGGTCTCGCCTTCCGCGGTCGAGCGGAATACCGTCGACACGTCGTTGTAGCCTTCGACATCGGCCTTCTGCGCGAAATAGAGGTAACGGCGGTTGGCCTGGCTTTCGCCCGCGAAAGCGTCCTTCAGATTGTTCTCGGTCTTGCTGCCCTTGAGAGCCATGGTGGTTCTCCTGTGTTGAAAACTTTCGGCGAAGAATTGTGCCCTTCGCATTGCGCCGGGAGGGTGCCAATCGGCACGCGGGAAGTCAATACTTTAGAATTGTTCTAAAGAAAATATTTTGCGGCAGCTTCAACGCCGCTTCAGCCGCACGATCACATCAACCCGGTCAACCCGGGCCCCCTGGGGCGGCACCGGCACACCCGCGACTTCGATCGCGCCGCCGTCGATGTCCAAAAGCGTACCGTCGTCTTCGCAGTAGAAATGATGATGATTTCCGACATTGGTGTCGAAATAGGTCCGGGTTCCATCCACCGTCACTTCGCGGAGCAGGCCGCCTTCGGTGAACTGGTGCATGGTGTTGTAGACGGTGGCGAGAGAAACCTCGATTCCGGCTCCAGCCGCTTCCTCGTGCAGCCGCTCGGCCGTCACATGGCGGTCGCCGCGGGCGAACAGCAGCTGCGCCAGAGCCAGCCGCTGCCGCGTCGGCCTGAGCCCCGCTTTCCGCAACCGCTCCGTGTATTGATTTGCCCTCTGGACCAAGCGTCTCTCCTGTTGCACCGCGATCCCATGATTACCGAAAATTCAGACCGGCACCTTGCGCTGGACGTGTTCCCGTCCCATCCTACCTTTATAAGCAGGTGGCGGCGAGAGTGCTTAGAACAATTCTAAGTACGAAAACCTGCGGGGTTTTTCAAGGGCGGGCGTGGCGAAAGCCACGGCTCGGGTTATGACGTGGATAAACAAGTACGCAAAGCCTCGTTCGATCTCCAGGCGCTTCTGGCCTGCGCGCGGGGCGAACTGTTCGGGCCGGGCAATGCCCAATTGCCCCTGCCGCCGATGCTGATGTTCGACCGCATCACCCGCATCTGCGATGTCGGCGGCCTGTTCGGCAAAGGCGAGGTGCAGGCCGATTTCGACATCAAGCCGGACCTCTGGTTCTTCAAGTGCCATTTCCAGGGCGATCCGGTGATGCCGGGCTGTCTCGGCCTCGATGCGATGTGGCAGATGCTGGGCTTCTTCCTGGGTTGGCTGGGCGGCATCGGACGCGGCCGCGCGCTCGGGGTTGGTGAAGTAAAGTTCACCGGCATGGTGCTTCCCTCGGCGAAGGCGGTGAGCTACGCCATCGACCTGAAGCGCGTGGTCATGCGCCGGCTGGTGATCGGCATCGCCGATGGCGTAATGAAAGTCGATGGCAAGCCTATCTATGAAGCCAAGGACTTGCGCGTCGGCCTGTTCGTCGATCCGGGCGCCCAGCCGGCCGGCTGAAGGGTCAGCCCGCGCGCAAACGATGAGACAGGAAGGACAGCGGCCATGAGGCGCGTCGCCGTGACCGGTCTCGGCATCATCTGCCCGATCGGCAACAACACGCAGGAAGTGACGGCGTCGCTGCACGACGCCCGCTCCGGCATTACGAAAGCGCCCGATTATCAGCGCATGGGATTCCGCAGCCAGGTCGAGGGCAGCCTCAAGGTTGATCTCGACTCCGGCATCGAACGCCGCGCCCGCCGCTTCATGGGCGATGGCGCCGCCTACAATTTCCTGGCCATGCAGCAGGCGCTGGCCGATTCGGGGCTTGAGGAAAAGGACATCGTCAACCCGCGCACCGGATTGATCATGGGCTCGGGCGGACCCTCGACCAAGGCGCTGATCGCCGCCGCCGACACGGCCCGGAGCGAGCCCGTGAAGGGGCCTAAGCGCGTGGGGCCTTTCGTGGTGCCCAAGGCGATGTCGTCGACCTGTTCGGCGGTGCTCGCCACCTGGTTCAAGATCAAGGGGCTTTCCTATTCCATCAGTTCGGCCTGCGCCACGAGCGCTCATTGCATCGGCAATGCCGCGGAGCTGATTCAATGGGGCAAGCAGGACGTGATGTTCGCGGGCGGCGGAGAGGAATTGGACTGGTCCATGTCCGTTCTGTTCGACGCCATGGGGGCGCTTTCGTCGCGCTACAACGACACACCGGAGCGCGCGAGCCGCGCCTATGACAAGAACCGCGACGGGTTCGTCATCGCGGGCGGCGGGGGGGTGGTGGTGCTGGAGGAACTGGAGCGCGCCAAGGCGCGCGGCGCGAAAATCTACGCCGAGCTGGTGGGTTACGGCGCAACCTCGGACGGCTACGACATGGTGGCCCCGTCCGGAGAAGGTGCGGTACGCTGCATGCGCCAGGCCATGGCGGACATAAAGGCCCCCATCGATTACGTGAACGCGCATGGCACCTCGACACCGGTAGGCGACGTCACCGAAATCGGCGCCATGCGCGAAGTGTTCGGCAAGAACATGCCGCCGGTCAATTCGACCAAATCGCTGACCGGGCATTCGCTGGGCGCCGCCGGCGTGCATGAGGCGATCTACTCCCTGCTGCAGATGCAGAGCGGCTTCATCGCGGAATCGGCGAACATCGAGGAGATCGATCCCGAAGTGGCCGACGCGCCCATTGTGCGAAAGCGCATCGACAATGCGAAGCTCGAAACCGTGATGTCGAACAGCTTCGGCTTCGGCGGCACCAACGCTTCGCTGGTCTTCGGGCGCCACGATGCTTGACAGAAATCGCGCGATCGCCGAGGGCGCAAAAACCGGAACGCTGATGGAGGGCAGGCGCGGCCTCATCATGGGGGTCGCCAACGACCATTCCATTGCCTGGGGCATCGCGCGTGCGCTGTCGGCGCAAGGGGCGGAACTCGCCTTTACCTTCCAGGGGGACGCGCAATGCAAAC
>Ga0265338_10006871_pt1 | contig 14326 bp, 17 predicted proteins | sample 42126metaG_FD_193579 | JGI IMG/M metagenome (GOLD analysis project Ga0265338, IMG submission 193579) | Rhizosphere microbial communities from Carex aquatilis grown in University of Washington, Seatle, WA, United States - 4-21-26 metaG | ecosystem: Host-associated > Plants > Roots > Rhizosphere... | reverse complement strand
CAGCTCTCGGCCGTGCGCGCGGCGATCGAGGCCGCCGGCTTCGCGATCGACGGGGCCGAGCTGACGATGGTCCCGAAGACGACGGTCGAGGTCGCGGACGAGAATGAGGCGAAGAAGATCCTGCGCCTCATCGACCAGCTCGAGGATTACGACGACGTCCAGGAGGTCTTCGCGAACTTCGATATCCCGGAGCGGGTGCTCGAAGCCGTAGCCGGCTAGCACCGGCCTCCCCCGAACGGGTAGGAGGATCGTCCGACCCGCTGCCTAACCTCTCCCCGTGAAGGTCGTCGGCATCGACCCGGGAACGGCTGCTTGCGGGTACGGGATCGTCCACGAAAGCGGCGGGCGCCTCAAGGGCATCGACTTCGGCTGGTGGCACACGGCCCCCACCGAGCGCCCCGAGCTCCGTCTGCTGACGATCTACGAGGGCGTGGCCGGCCTCATCGCCGAGCACCGGCCGGATGCCGTCGTGCTCGAGGAGTCGTTCGTCGGCGTCGACGCCCGTACCGCGCTCTCCGTCGGGCAGGCACGCGGCGTCGTGCTCGTCGCGGCCGCGCGCGCGGGGCTCCCGTGCACCGAGTACTCGCCGTCCGAGGTCAAGCACGCCGTCTGCGGCTACGGCCGCGCGGAGAAGGCGCAGGTGCAGCGCATGGTGAAGGCGATCCTCGGGCTCGACTCGCTCCCGACGCCGAACCACGCGGCGGATGCGCTCGCCGTGGCGATCTGCCACGCGCTTGCGCCGCCGCTCATGAAGATGGCCGGTTGATGATGCGCCCGCCGGCCGTGCCCTCCGGCGTCTCGCCCGCGATCACGCGGCGCGCTGCTGCGTCCTCAGTCGCGCCGATAGTTGCAACTATCGGCGCTCCCTGCGTCCTTGCATCGCTTGGTGCTCGCGACCGAGACGCTCGGCAACACGACCAGCGGGCGCATCTGTGATCGCGCGGCTCAGGGGGAAGCCGGTCGCGTCGACGCCCGAAGGGCTCGTTCTCGACGTGGGTGGCGTCGGCTACCTCGTGGCCGCGACGCCGAGCGTCGTGCGCAAGGCCGGCGGCGCCGACGAGGTGACCGTCGAGACATATCTCCACGTGCGCGAGGACATCCTCCAGCTGTACGGCTTCGCCGACCGTGCCGAGCGCGAGCTCTTCGTCCAGCTGCTCACGGTGAACGGCATCGGGCCGAAGGTCGCGCTCGCGATCGTTTCCGGCTCGCCGGTCGAGGAGCTCCGCCGCGCGATCGTGCGCGAGGACACCGCGCGCTTCGTCGCGATCCCGGGGATCGGGAAGAAGACGGCCGAGCGCATCGTCCTCGAGCTGAAGGAGAAGCTCGGCGTCGTCGGCACCGACGCACCAGCCTCGCCGTCGAACGACGCGCACGTCGTCGCGCGCGACGCCCTCGTCGAGCTCGGCTACACGGTCGCCGACGCCGAGCGCGCGCTCGCCGACACCGATCCCGAGCTGTCCGCCGAAGAGCGCGTGCGGCTCGCGCTGCGGAGGGCGGCATGAGCACGCAGTTCCTCGCGCCGGTCGCAGCCGAAGAGGACGACGCGTTCGAGCAGACGCTGCGGCCGCGTCGCCTCGACGACTTCGTCGGCCAGGAGCGCGTGAAGGAGCAGATAGCGATCGCGCTGGAGGCGGCGAAGGCGCGCGGCGAGGCGCTCGACCACGTGTTGCTCGTCGGCCCGCCGGGGCTCGGCAAGACGAGCCTCGCGCACATCGTCCGCGAGGAGCTCGACGTCGGCATCCGCACGGTCGCCGGGCCGGCGCTCGAGCGCAAGGGCGACATGGCGGCGATCCTCACCTCGCTCGAGCCGCGCCACGTGCTCTTCATCGACGAGATCCACCGCATCAACCGCTCGATCGAGGAGATCCTCTATCCGGCGCTCGAGGACTTCCGCCTCGACATCATCGTCGGGCAGGGCCCGGCGGCGCGCACGCTCACGCTCGACCTGCCGCCGTTCACGCTCGTCGGCGCGACGACGCGCACCGGCCTGCTCACGACGCCGCTGCGCGACCGCTTCGGCATGACGTTCCGGCTCGACTACTACTCACCGGCGGAGCTGTCGACGATCGTGCGCCGCTCGGCGCGGATCGTCGGCGTCGAGATCGCCGACGACGCGGCGGAGGAGATCGCGCGCCGCTCGCGCGGCACGCCCCGCATCGCGAACCGCATCCTCCGTCGCGTCCGCGACGTCGCCGAGGTGCGTCACCAGGGCTCGATCACGACGCCGGTCGCAGCCGAGGCGCTCGAGCTGCTCGAGGTCGACCAGGCCGGTCTCGAGCGCATCGACCGCGAGCTCCTGCGCACGATCGTGGCGAAGTTCGACGGCGGTCCGGTCGGGCTCTCGACGCTCGCCGTGTCGCTCGGCGAGGAGCCGGACACGATCGAGGACGTCTACGAGCCGTACCTCATCCAGCTCGGGTTCATCCAGCGCACGCCGCGCGGGCGCACGATCACGAAGCTCGGCCGCGCCCACGTCGGCGCCACCGCCGAGACCGACGCGCGGCTCTTCTAGTTCCCGCGCGCGAGCCGCTCGACGAGGAGAGCCACGCCGAGGAGCGGCACGGCGACGATGATCGCGATGCCGACGCTGAACCACGTTCCCATGCCGAAAGAGTCGGCGTGGCCGTGCCGGCCCATGATCCCGCAGACCGGTGATCCGGCATCCCCCGAAGCGTGGATTCTCTAGCGCTGCCGGCGCCGGCGAACGGTCAGGACGACGGCGAGCGCCGCGACCGCGGCGCCGAAGCCCCACAACGTCACCATGCGTGCAGGGTCGCAGCCGCGGCGGCGGCGCCACATCGGTGCGCGCCCCTACGGAACGCGGTGTCAGTCGAGCCGCGGGCTCGAGCCGACCCGACGCCCGTGCGCGTCGCGGTACCGGTCGAGATGGTGGCCTCGCGGGCTCATCTCGACGAGCGCACCGACGGCGACGAGCAGGATGCCGACGACGACGGCGAGCGTGAGGATCAAGAAGAGTGTTCCCATGGATACAAAGTCCGACGCGGCAGCGTGGCCTCCATCGGGGCCGCCCCTGATCTAGGCTCAGGGCGATGCCCGAGCTGTGGACGCCCGTGAACGAGGGGCCGCACGAGGCCTTCGTCGAGCGCGTCCACCGTGCAATCACGAAGTTCAGCGAGGCGACCGGCGTCGAGACGCCCGTGGTCGAGGTCGAGCTCGCCGACACGTCGCGGTTCGTCCTCGATCGGATCGAGCCCGAGCCGGGATTCGGGATGATCACGATCTACGTCCAGAACGCGCGCGACCGCGACCTTCCCGACGCGCTCGTCATCCCGATCGGCCTCATCCGCCGCTTCGAGCTGCGCAAGGCACCCGAGGAGCGCGTCGCGCGCTTCGGCTTCAGCGTGCCGACCGCCTAGCGGCGCCGCTGGATCTTCGCGTCGAACAACCCGCCCATGCGGCCCGAGCGGCCGCTGCGCTCCATCCATCCCTCAGGATCCCCGGATTCGGCGGTCAACTCGCGCAGCCGGCCGCAGCGTCCGCACTCGAGCACCGGGTACGGCGTGTCCGATCGCGCGGTGTGCCACTTGTGGCCGAGCGGGACACAGAGGATGGCTCTCGCGTTCATGTCTCCACGGTACGCCCGCGCAGGGGCGGGCGCCACTGGGCGGCCGCGACGAGCGCAGGCGCGACGAGCAGCGCCATGACGTCGAACCACACGTAGCCGCTCGCGACGCCGCTCGGCGGGTTCCCGTCGGCGATGCCGAGGCCGGGGACCGTCCGCGCCCACTGCCAGGTGCCGATGGACGTGCCGTACAGCTCGAGCGCCGCGACGACGAGGAACACCGCGGCGTACGTCGCCCGCGCGCGCGACCGCCAGAGGAAGAAACAGAGGATGGGGACGCCGATCGCGCCGGCGACGTCGAGACGGGGAAGCACCGTGAGCCCGGCGATCCCCCAGCCGACGGAGCCGGCCGCCGCAACGGCGACGAGCCTCCCGGGACGCACGATGCGCGTGAGCGCGAGCCCGCTGAGGTAGACGACGCCGTGCCCCGGCGGGATGAACAGCGGCAGGTTGTGCAGCCGGTAGTGGTAGACGCCCCACACGAGCGAGCCGATCACCTCACCGACGGTCGCGAAGCAGACGACGCCGAGCGCCTGCGCGCGCGCGAGCGGGACGAGGGGGCGGAGCGCGGCGAGCAGCACGATCCAGGTGAACGCGCCGAGCGCGAGCTGGCCGCCGTATCCGACCCGCGTGTCGACGGCGAGCAGTGCGGCGAGGTACGCAGGGCCTGCGACGGCGTACGCGCGCGGCGTCACGGCCGGTACTGGAGCTCGTGCCAGCTCGGCGTCGGCAGCAGCTCGAGCAGCGCGCGCCCGCCGTGAGGGTCGTGGTACGAGAATTCCGCCGCGACGTCGTCCCAGCCGATCTCGAGCTTCCCCTCCTTCACGTGGTGGTCGAGCCACGCGCCGCGGAACACGAGCTTCTTCAGCCAGTAGACGAGCGACTCGCCGCCGACGAGCGCGACGTCGTCCCACCGGTGGACGAGATAGCGACCGAGCGCGCTGCGCGGCTCCTCGATCGCGTCGCGCTCGACGAGCTCGACGAGATCCGCCGTCTCGTCGTCGTCGAGCCCGTTGCCGGGAATGAGCTCGAGCTTGACGGCCGCCGCCGTGACGCGCTGCTCGAAGTCTTCGGCGTTGAAGCTGAAGCTGTAGCCGAGGAACTCGACGACGTACTCCTCACCCGAGCTGTAGTTCGCCTCGGCCTCCACGGGCGAAGCGTACCCTGGTGCCGTGCGTGCACTTCGCATCCCGGCGGCGGTCGGCGCAGTTCTCATGCTCGTCGTCGCGACGGCGCTCGCGCTCGGCTGGTCGTTCTCACGCGCCGCGTATCTCGCGCCCGTCCTCGTCGTCGGCGCCGCCGCGGTCGCCGGCCTGCTGATCCTGTGGGGCAAGATCGCGGTGCAGCAGCTCCGGGAGAGCAGCCGCCCGCGCCTCGTGATCGCGCTCTGGCTCGTCGGCCTCGCGCTGCTCGTGCTGCTGACGTTCCTCGGCGTGAAGCTCCCGCGCGAAGGCTGAGCCTGGATCCACCGATCTGCGCGGACGGGGAGCCCAGCCGAACGCCCCGCGGTCACGCATCTCGACGGATCCAGGCTGAGGTCACGCGCCGAAGCGCTCGACGAGTTGCGGCCAGAGGCGATCGAGGCTCGCGGCGAGGTCGCAGCGTGCGATCGGCTGGTTGCGCTCCTCGTTGTCGACCGGCATCGCGATGCGCGCGACGACGCGGAAGCGGGCGCAGAACGTTGCGTCGGAGCGCCGGAAGCCGACGAGGAGCGCCTCGAGCCCGGACACCTCAGGGCGCCAGTAGCGGAAGGTCACGTCCGGCGAGGCGACGGGCGGGAGCCCGTGGCCGAAGAGCTCGAGCGCTCCGGCTTCGCCGTAGTTGAGTGTGAGGACCACGTCCGTACCGCCGGCGTTCGCTTCGACCGTGCGGGCGAGCTGCGGCCACCCGATCTCGTCCTGGTAGTCGCTGCGAGCCTTGAGCACGCCGACACGGTCGGCCGTGTGGAGCGGCAGCACGGGCAGGCCGATCGGCAGCAGGAGGACGAGGAACACGACGAACGCGGCGCCGACGCGCCGGAGCCGGCGCCCGGTCGCCCAGCGCTCGAACGACACTGCACCGGCGGCGAGCGCGAACAGGACCACAGGCAGCGCGTAGTACGACTTGCCGCCGAGCACGAGGTACGCGACGACGGTGCCGGCCACCGTCCATGCGAGCGGCCGCGTCGCTCGCGCGCGGTGGAGGGCGACGACGCCCGCGACCGCGACGGGAACGGCGACGAGGTGCGTCAGCAAGAGGAGGTTGGCGACGAACTGCGGACGCGATTCGTCGGTCGCGCTTCCGGGCGGGTGGAGGAACCAGTGGATGCTCACCCAGCCGTGCTGCGCCTCCCAGACGAGGTTCGGAACGAGCAGCACCGCGGCGATCGCGGTCGCGAGCGCCACGCCGGCGGGTCGAAGCGCGTCGCGGCGCCACGCCGCGAAGGTCGCGACGAGCAGCACGAGTGGGACGGCGAGCGTGTACTTCGTCTCGAGGCCGATTCCGATCGCGAGGCCGATCGCGGGCCAGGATCCGCGTCCGAGCGCGAGCCGCAGCGCGAGCCAGAGAAGGACGACCGTCATCAGCGAGTCGAACGAGACGGGCTGGAAGAGCCCGTTCGTCGCGACGAGCACGGGCGAGAAGCCGACCGCGACCGCGGCGATCGTCTGCGCGCGCCGTCCGCCGCCGAGCTCGCGCGCGACGAGCGCCGCGACGACGATCGTCGCCGCGCCGGCGAGGATCGCGAACAGACGGAAGCCGACGAGTGACCACCCGAACAGCACGCGCGCGAGCGCCGAGAGCAACGCGGTCACCGGCGGGAACTCGACGTACCCACCCTGGAGATGCCGGCCGGCGACGGCGTAATAGAGCTCGTCGCGCTGCCAGCCGTATCGCTCGGCGAACGCGAGGTTGAGCGCGGACTTGAGCAGGACGACGATCAGCACCGGCCGCACGGCGAGGCCGGCTGCGCGCTTCATGCCAGCGCCGAGAGAAGCTTGTCGATGTCGGCGCGGTCGTTGTACGGCGCGATCGAGATGCGCAACAGCGTACCGTCGTGCGACACGGGGATCTCGATGCGGTGCTCGTCGAAGAGACGCTGCGAGAGGTCGGGGTCAGGTGCCGGGAGGCGAACGCTCGCCATCTGCAGCACCATCTCTTCGGGTGCAATCGGCTCTGTCCCCAGGAGCGCGCAGAGGTCTCGGCGGGCTTCGCGCGTGAGCGCGACACAACGGTCGCGCACGTCGTGCTCGCGCTGGAACGCGATCGCTTCGGGGACGCTGAGATACGCGGCGGAGTCGCGCGTGCCCTGCCGCGCGGTGCGGGTGATGAACGTCGCCGGCTCCTCGTAGCCCCAGCTCACGATGGGGCCGTCGACGCGCTCCTGCCACTCCGGTCGCACGTGCAGGAACCCGGCGCCCTTCGGCGCGCACATCCACTTGTGGCAGTTCCCGGCATAGAAGTCCGCGCCGAGCTCGTCGAGGTCGAGGTCGACCTGCCCCGGCGCATGCGCGCCGTCGACGATCGTCACGAGACCGAGATCGCGTGCCTGGCGGACGATGTCCTGGACCGGAAGAAGGAGGCCGGTCATCGACGTGATGTGCGAAACGAAGACCGCCTTCGTCCGCTCGGTCACGTGCTCGAACAGCTCGTCGGACGGCACCTCGACGAAGCGGCAGAGCCGCCGCCACGCCAGGACGCACGCGCCGTATTCGAGGTCGGTGGAGAGGACCTCGTCGTCGGGCCGGAGGCCGAGCGCGCGGGCCGCCATGTTCACGCCCGTCGTCGCGTTCTGGACGAACGTCAGGTCGTCGGCCCGGGCGCCGACGTAGCCGGCCAGCTCGCCGCGGGCCTCCGCCATGAGCCCGTCGAGGCGGCGGCCGATGAAGTCCACCGGCTCGCGCTCGAGCTCGAGCTGCCAGGCCTGGTAGCGCTCGAAGACGGCCCGCGGCGTCGCCCCGAACGAACCGTGGTTGAGGAACGTGACCGTTGGGTCGAGGAGAAAGAGCTCTTTCAATGCCGTCCGATGCTGACCGTACCGTCATCAGCCGATGCACGAGGGCACCTGGACGATCCGTCCGTGCCCGCACGAGGTGCAGGCCGGGCTCGCCTCTGCGCTGGGGATCAGCGAGCTCACGGCAGGCATTCTCGTCCGGCGCGGCTATGACGACCCGGCTTCCGCGCGGGCGTTCCTCGCCGGCGAGATGCCGCCGCACGACCCGTTCCTCCTCGGCGACATGGAGGCCGCCTGCGACCGGATCCGCGCCGCTGTGGCCGAGGGCCGGCGCATCTGCGTCCACGGCGACTACGACGTCGACGGCATCGCCGCGACGGCGCTCGCCGTCCTGCTCCTCCGGGAGCTCGGCGCCGACGTCGACTGGCACCTGCCGAGCCGCTTCGACGAGGGCTACGGCGTCCGCTCCGAGACGCTCGCGCGGCTCGCGGACGAGGGCTGCGGCCTCGTGCTCACGGTCGACTGCGGGATCACGGCCGTCGAAGAGGTCGCGGAGGCCAAGGCCGGCGGGCTCGAGGTGATCGTCACCGACCACCACCGGCCCGGCGACGCGCTGCCGGACTGCCCGATCGTCGCGACGCGACCGTCCGGCTACCCGTTCCCGGAGCTGTGCGGGACTGGTGTCGTCTACAAGCTCGGCCAGGCGCTCTTCGGCGTCGACTCGGACATCCCGAAGCGTCATCTCGATCTCGTCGCGCTCGCGACGATCGCCGACGTCGTCCCCCTGCTCGACGAGAACCGGTCGCTCGCGATCGCCGGGCTGCGGGCGCTCGCGCGGACGCAGAAGCCGGGGCTGCAGGCGCTCATGCGCGCCGCCGGCGTCGACCCGGCCGCGGTCGACGCGGGCGCCGTCGGCTTCCGGCTCGGGCCGCGCATCAACGCCGCCGGCCGGCTCGGTCATCCGCGCGCGGCCCTCGAGCTGCTGCTCACGGAGGACCCGGCCGAGGCTCGCCGGCTCGCCGACACGCTCGAGGAGCTCAACCGCGAGCGGCAGGCCGTCGAGGGCCGCATCCTGCGCGAGGCGATCGCGAGGGTGGAGGAGTGGCCCGACGCCGACCGCCGCCGCCACGCGTACGTCGTCGCGGGCGAGGACTGGCACGAGGGCGTCATCGGCATCGTCGCCTCGCGGCTCGTCGAGCGCTTCAACCGGCCGGTCGTCCTCATTGCGGGGACGCCCGACGGCGACTGGAAGGGCTCCGGCCGCTCGATCCCGTCCTACGACCTCCACGCCGGCCTCGGCGCGTGCTCCGACCTGCTCGGGCGCTGGGGCGGCCACCGGGCCGCCGCCGGCCTCTCGATCGACCCCGAGAACATCTCCGCCTTCGCGGCGCGCTTCGCCGAGCACGCGGCAGGCCTCCTCGTCGAGGACGACCTTCAGCCGGTGACGCGCATCGACGGGATCGTCCCGCGCGGGACGCGGCTGACGCTCGACCTCTGCGTCGAGCTCGCGCAGCTTGCGCCGTTCGGGCTCGGCAATCCGGAGGTGACGCTGCTCGCGCCGGGATGCGAGGTGGGCGAGCTCGCCACCGTCGGCGAGGGCAAGCACCTGCGCTTCCGCGTGCGCCGCGACGGCACCGATGCCGGGAGCGCGATCGCGTTCGGAGCGGGCCCGCGCCTCGACGTGTACCGGCAGGCCGGCCGCTGGGACGTCGCCTTCCGCCTGACCGAGAACCGCTGGAACGGCACGGTCTCGCCGCAGCTCGTCGTGCGGCGCATCTTCACCGCGGCCGAGCGGTTCGACGAGCTGCGCGACTGGCTCGTCGCCGAGTACCGCAAGCCCGAGAACGCGCGCGACGCCGACGCGACCGTCGTCTTCGCCGAGCTCGAGCTCGACGTGAGCGGGCTCGGCAAGCGGCACCTGCTCGAGTCGGAGCGCTTCCGCGCGCTGCTCGAGCGGCCCGCGCTCGCGCACGCGGCATGACCCGCGTCGCCGTCGTCGACGACGTGCCCGCGATCCTCGAAGTCCACCGCGACGCGTTCGGCGACAAGGGCGACGACGTCGTGCGGCTCGTGACTGAGCTGCGCGAGAGCGAGTGGTACGAGCCGGAGCTTTCGTTCGTCTCCGAGGAGGAGGGTCGCGTCGTCGGCCACGTCATGAACACGTGGAACTGGATCGAAGGCTCCGGCGTCCGCGTCCTCCAATTCTCGCCGCTCGGCGTGCTGCCGGCGTACCAGCGTCGCGGCCACGGCTCCGCGCTCGTCCGCGCCTCGCTCGACGCGGTCCGGGCACGCGGGGAGCCGCTCCTGCTCCTCGAGGGCGATCCGAAGTACTACGGCCGGTTCGGCTTCGTGCGGGCCGACGAGCTCGGGCTGCTCCCGCCGCCGGAAACTGAAGCGCGTAGCGCATGGGCCTTCCAGGTCGCCGTGCTCGACGAGGCAGCCGAGCTGCCGCAGGGCCGGGTCGTGTATTCCCCGCCGTTCACGCGGTAGCCCCCCGCTCAGGGCTTGCGGGCGACGAAGATCGCCCAGTCGAACAGCCGGCGCTCCCGCGCGAGGTAGTCCTCGCGGGCCTGCTCGTGCCGCGCGCGGATACCGGGCGCGTCGGGATCGTCGGGGTGCGCGGCGAGCCACTCCTCGAGCGCGCGCCAGTGCAGCGACTCGTACCGGTCCCAGTCGTCGTGGCCGGACGCGATCATGCCGGTGAGGGCGAGCCCGCCGGCCTCGATCCGCGCCACCGTCTCGCGCAGCGGCACGTAGCCCATGTCGTCGACGTCGCGGGGAAGCGGCCACTCGAGCCAGTACGGCTCGCCGAAGCCGAGGAAGCCGCCGCTCCGCACCGCCGGCGTGAGCGCGGCGACCGTGCCGTCGAGGTCGTCGAAGGCGAACGACGCCCCGAGGCAGAGCGCGACGTCCCAGGTCTCCGGCACGAGCGGGAATGCCCGCGCGTCTCCCTCGACCACCTCGACGAGGTGCGAGAGACCCGCCGCCTCGACGCGCTCGTTCGCGGCGGCGACGAACTCGGGCGCCTTCTCGACGCCGACGATGTGGCAGCCGTACGCCTGTGCAAGCAGGATCGCCGGGCCGCACTTGCCGCAGGCGACGTCGAGGACGCGCGTGTCGGGGTCGAGCCGGAGGTAGCCGCCGAGCTGGAGGACCTTCTCCCGGCTCGTCGGGTCCTGGATGTCGTGGTCGGCTTCGGCTACCGCGTAGTACCAGGGCATTTCCGCAAGCCTATGTGCGTGTCGGCCCGGATGTCGCCTCTCCGAGCGGCGGCCAAGCTTCGTTCATGCAGGCGCCGCCGTACAAGATCAAAGTCGTGGAGCCGATCGCGCTGCCGCCCGTGGAGCGGCGCCGCGACGCGCTCGTGCGCGCGGGCTACAACACCTTCCTGCTCCACTCCGACGACGTCTACGTCGACCTCCTGACCGACAGCGGCACGTCGGCTGTCTCGCAGGAACAGCGTGCGCGCATGGAGCTCGGCGACGAGGCGTACGCCGGCTCGCGCAGCTACTTCCGGCTCGAGCGCGCCGTCCGCGAGGTCTACGGCTACCGGCACACGATCCCGACGCACCAGGGCCGCGGCGCGGAGCACCTGCTGTCGAAGGTGCTCGTGCGGCCGGGGATGCTCGTCCCGTCGAACCTGTACTTCACGACGTCGCGCGCGCACGCGGAGCTCGCCGGCGGCACGTGGGTCGACGTCGCCATCCCCGAGGCGAGCCAGCCCGAGTCGGCGCATCCGTTCAAGGGCAACATCGACGTCGAGAAGCTCGAGGCGATCCTCAGCGGTCCCGATGGCAAGAACGTCGCCTTCGTCCGGCACGAGGCGTGCCTCAACATGGCGGGCGGACAGCCGTTCTCGATCGAGAACCTCACGCAGGTGCGCTCGATCACGCTCGACCACAACGTGCCGCTCATCCTCGACGCGACGCGGAGCTCCGAGAACGCGCTGTTCGTGAAGCGGCGCGAGCACGGCTACGCGCAGCACACGCTGCCCGACATCGTCAGGCTCATCGCCGACCTGAGCGACGGCGCGATCTTCTCGTCGAAGAAGGATCACTTCGTTCCCATCGGCGGCCTCGTCGCCGTGAACGACGACACGCTCGCCGAGAAGCTGCGCGAGCTCGTCGTCGTGTACGAGGGCTTCCCGCACTACGGCGGCATGTCCGGCGCCGCGATGGAGGCGCTCGCACAGGGCATCCGCGAAGCCGTCGACGAGCCGACCGTCGCTCACTACGTCGACCAGGTCGCCTACCTCGCGTCGCTCCTCCGGGAGTCGGATGTCCCGATCGTGCTGCCGCCCGGCGCGCACGCAGTCTTCCTCGATGCGAAGCGCTTCCTGCCGCATGTGCCGCAGGAGGAGTTCCCCGCGCAGGCGCTCGCCGCCGCCATCTACCTCGCGGGCGGCGTCCGCACGATGGAGCGCGGCATCGTCTCCGGCCAGCACGGCCACGATCCGTACGACGGGCTCGAGCTCGTGCGCCTGACGCTGCCCCGCCGCGTGTACACGCAGGAGCACCTCACGTACGTCGCCGAGGTGGTCGTCGACCTCTACCACCACGCGCGCACCGTGCCCGGCCTGCGCATGACGTACGAGCCGCCGAGCCTGCGCTTCTTCCAGGCGCGGTTCGAGCCGCTCGGCGCCTTCGCCGTCGTCTAGTTGTAGGACCCAGGCAGGTTGGTTCTGCTGATGGGCGGTTGGTCTGTCCCGGTCAAGGCGTTGCTTTCGCGCAGTCCACGCCCGAGCCGCTCTTCAGGACCGTGCAGCTCTGCGAGGTGAGCTTCGCGTCGTCGAAGGCGCGGGTGAGATCGAGGACGCTGCTCGTGACATGCGCGATGTAGGTGTGGCCGTCGGTGCTGGCAGCGAGCGCGACGCTGATTCCGCCGAGGACGACGCCAAGGTGCGGCTTGAGCTGGACCAGGTCGGCGAGATTCGACGTGAAGCGGCCGTTCGCGGTCTTGTACGCCTGCTCGCCCGCGCCGATCAGGTCGGCGGCGCTGATCGTCCGCGCCGCCGTCGTCGAGGCGCTCGTCGGTCCGTTCGACTTCTTCTTGAAGAGGGTCTGGACCCCGATCAGCACGACGAACGCGATGATCACGATCGGTAGGAACCGGCGCATGTTCGGCGGCACATCCCCACCCTAGGGCAATGGCGCGGCGAAGACGAGCGGTGTCATTCGCGGCGCAGGCCGAGAGACGCAGCCGGTGTAGGAGCTACATCTAGCTGCGCGACAGTGCGGCGAGGGCGGCCGCGAGCTTCTCGATCTTGCGGAGTTGCCGACGACGCCGGAAGAGCCTCATGGGGAGCGTCATTTCGACCTCATATCGGCCGTTCCTCCCGCCTGGATTACCTCCGAAACCCTCGGGAGTACACTGAATTGGTGGCGACGCTGGAGACAGGAGAGCGGCATCTCGAGCTGCTCGAAGCGCTGCTCGCCGAGCTGGACGGCTACGCCGGCGAGCTCGACCGCGACCTCATCGTCAAGGCGTTCCACTTCGCCGCCGCGGCGCACGAAGGGCAGCAGCGGCGCTCCGGGGAGCCGTTCATCATGCACCCCGTCGGCGTCGCGACGATCTGCGCCGGCCTGCGCCTCGACGAGCAGACGATCGCTGCCGCGCTCCTCCACGACGTCGTCGAGGACACGGAGACGAGCCTCCAGGCCGTGCGGGACGAGTTCGGCGACGAGGTCGCGCAGCTCGTCGACGGCGTCACGAAGCTGACGCGTGTCCAGTTCCAGAGCCGCGAGCAGGCGGAGGCCGAGAACTACCGGAAGATGGTCGTGGCGATGGCCGAGGACGTGCGGGTCATCCTCGTGAAGCTCGCCGACCGTCTGCACAACCTCCGCACGATCGAGTACCTCGGGCGGCAGAAGCAGATCCAGAAGGCGAAGGAAGCACTCGAGGTCTACGCGCCGCTCGCGCACCGCCTCGGCATCCACGCAGTCAAGTGGGAGCTCGAGGACCTCTCCTTCCAGACGCTGCATCCGCGCAAGTACGACGAGATCAAGGTGATGGTCGCCGAGCGGAGGGCCGATCGCGAAGGCCACGTGGCCGAGGCCGCGGACGTGCTGCAGCGCGAGCTCGCGAAGGTCGACATCCCCGCGGAGATCTCGGGACGCGCGAAGCACTTCTATTCGATCTACGACAAGATGGCGAAGCGCGGCCGCGAGTTCAACGAGATCTACGACCTCACCGCGATGCGCGTCATCGTCGAACGTGGGGACGAGGAGGGCACGCGCGACTGCTACGGCGCGCTCGGGCTGATCCACTCGCTGTGGAAGCCGATGCCGGGCCGCTTCAAGGACTACGTCGCGATGCCGAAGTTCAACGGCTACCGCTCGCTCCATACGACGGTCATCGGCCCAGAGGGGCGGCCGCTCGAGATCCAGGTGCGCACTCGCGAGATGCACGAGACCGCGGAGCTCGGGATCGCGGCGCACTGGGCGTACAAGCGCACCGGCAAGAACGCGGCCGACAAGGAGTGGTTCGCCTGGGTCGAGCAGCTCATGGACATCCACGCCGACGAGGCGGACGCGCGCGAATTCGTGAAATCGTTCCGCACCGACCTCTTCGACGAGGAGGTGTTCGTCTTCACGCCGAAGGGCGAGGTGAAGACGCTGCCGCGAGGCGCGACGCCGATCGACTTCGCGTACGCCGTGCACACCGACGTCGGCCACCGCACCGTCGGCGCGAAGGTGAACGGCCGCATCGTCCCGCTCCACTACAAGCTGCACAGCGGCGACCGCGTCGAGATCATGACGTCGAAGGGAGGCCGCGGCCCGTCACGCGACTGGCTGTCACTCGTCGCGTCCTCG
>Ga0265338_10006870_pt1 | contig 14327 bp, 17 predicted proteins | sample 42126metaG_FD_193579 | JGI IMG/M metagenome (GOLD analysis project Ga0265338, IMG submission 193579) | Rhizosphere microbial communities from Carex aquatilis grown in University of Washington, Seatle, WA, United States - 4-21-26 metaG | ecosystem: Host-associated > Plants > Roots > Rhizosphere... | reverse complement strand
CTTCCTCGGCGTATTCAAAGCTGGCTTCCTGGCCCGCCACCGTCGGCAGGTCGATGCGGCCGGGATAAATCGAGTCGGCCAGTTGCGGGCCGCCCTTCATGATGTTCCTGGTCACGAAGCCTAGGATCGGCGAGGCGCCGGTCGCAAGCTGCGCGGTGTCCGGGGTCGCGCTCTCCTCGAATGCAACGCCGCGGGAAGTTTGGATCGTGCCGTCGGCGAGTGAGCCGTTGGCGGCCGGAGTGTTCGGCATGGAATAATTCGGCCGGCGGCTCCGTTTGGTGATTTCGAATTGGGCGATTGCCATAATTTTATTTCAGTATTGGTTTTGGTTTTGTTCGGGGCCGAAAGCCAGTCATGCCATGACTAGCAAAGAAATGGACTGCTCGGCGCTTTGGCAGTCCGCGAGCCTCCGTTCGCGAACGGTTCGCCGCTCACCATGCTCTCGGCAAGCGACTCAAAAGTTTTGTACTCCGCCTCCGGCTTCCAGATGTTGCCCCACAGCGCGTGGTCACTGTTCAGCGCCACGCCCTTGCTCATCAGGTTTTCCATCCGGCTCTTTGCCGTGGCCTGGAGCGCGGAAAATTCCTCGTCGGTGCCCGCCAGAATCGCGTCGATGTCGCCCGTCGGCAGCGGGATGCCGTTGGTGGCAAGCAGGGTCTTGCGCGTCGCGATTGTTTCGATGCGGGCTTTCTCGGCGGCCGCGGAGACTTCCGCGGCGGTCCGGCCTTCCTTCAGGCCCAGCTCCTTCGCGGCGGAACAAAGTTGCGTGTGCGTGTCCTTGGCCACCAGCGCCCCGGCGGTGATGCGGTTGCCAATCTCGGCGTCGATCCCGGCCTTGACCGCGGTCGTCACCCGGCCTTCCACATCCGCCTTGGCCACCAGCTCGCCCTTGCTGATCCGCTCCGTGATCGCTGCGTCCACCGCGCTGTTGAGGGCATTCATCGCGCCCTTCTTCATCTCGGTGATGTTGTTCGTCAGCAGCGAACACATGGAGTTCGCGCAGGTGAGCATCGAGTAAAGACTGTTCAAATGCCGGTTGGCATCCATCGCGGCCATGACCTGGTCGCTCGGCGAAAGCTCTTTCAGGACCGTGTCGTAATCGTCCTTGATCTTCCTGTAGTGCGTCAGCCACGGCTCCTGCAATTGGCTGGGGTTGACGCTGTCGTACGCGGCGTTCATCACGTCGCGGCATTGGCCGATCACCGTGATGAAAAACTTTTTGGACGTTTCGTCGAGTTCGAGGGCTTTCGTTTCCATAATCAAAATCTTTTTATTAACTCTTAGTTGTTTCGTTTTTACGGCAGCTTTCCCCCCACGTGACAACTGAGGTTAAAAAACTTTGAAAAAAAATGCGGCCCGGGTTGGGCCGCATTCGTATTTGAAATGGAACTCCGCTTAACAGGGCTTCAAAATTCCCGCCGTCAGGAATCCATGCCAGCCGGGCACCACGATGGATCCGGCCCCCGCTCCGCACGTCACGCCGTTTTTATCCACCGTCAGGTTTGAGGGCGGACCGTGGCGAATCCAACATTGGTGGGGCCGCGCGTCTTCGTAGTTATGCCCTTTGTTTTCGTGGGCGTGGTATGGGACGCCACATACCTTGCAGGGCGAATCACAGTTGGTCGCACGGCCGTCGATTGCCCAATCATGATTTCCCGGCATGCGGCAACACAGATACATTCCATCCCCACCAGGACGTTTTGCCGAGGGCATCCACCATGCGTTCCAAATCGCGCCCGCCGGGGCATCACGCTGCGTCATCTCTTCGCCGGTGTCGGTGCGGCGATAGATTGTTTCCGTGAACACCTGGTCCGCTTCGTCCATGGGATCGAATGCATACCCGCAATCGCACTTCGCGGGCCAGCGCGGGTCATCCTGATAGCTATCCACGGGCGTTGATTCAATATACCCGTCGGACGTTCTCTTTTCCGTGGCCTCTCCTACCCATACGATTTTGTTGTGGTAGCTGTATTGGAGCGGACACTTCTTCGTGTCCTCATTCCGAGTACTGCGATAACGGCGCAAGCCAATCTTGGCGCGGCCAGTAGGTTCAATGAAAAATGTTTGTATCATAAACTAATCGACGTCGAGCAGGTCTAAAGTTTTTCCCCGGTGCTCGTGCGAGCAGTCATCCAGGAATTGCGCCTTGCCGTCGTTCAGCCAAATGTGACAGCGGAAATCATGGCCGGTAGTGAGTAGGCTGGGGCGCAATGTCGGAAACTCGATATCACCATTCCAACTCCAACATCCAGTGCCTTCGCGCGTGCCATGACGAATCACCGGCACAGTAAGGCGGCCGGTCGGCCCCGGAATATTTACCGTGAGATGCGTCGCTTCATCGACCGGACAGCCGACATATCCTTCTCCTTGAACAATCCTGACCGGTTTTGATTTCATTCTAGTTCTTCCCTACCGCCGGCGGCCCGACTTTCACCATCACTGTTTTCGGCACCGGCCCGGAGCCACGCGCCAAAATCACAATGCCCGGAATTTTCACCTTGAGCTTTTGTATATACCGGTCCGCCTTTCCCGGGTCAGCGTCCGTTACAAAGCCAACCGTTTTCCCGAGCTTGACGTTCGCGGCAATCTCCTCGATGCGGGCATCCTCCTTCAGGTTCGCGACATCTTTGTACGTTGGCTTGCTCATTTTTTCACCTTCACCAAATTGACCAGTCGCTGCATCGGCGCGAGCATTTCCGGAAGGATGTCCCCGTCCACGTCCACATACGAGATCCCGGATGCGAGCATCTGCGAAATGTAAGCTTCCTTTTCCTTGCCAATCGGTGTCAACCCGATGCCCATGTAATGAATCACGCCGTTGATACCCCCCAGGAGGCACACCACTTTCTGCCCGTGAAAATCGTCAATCACCTTCGCCTCGTTCTCGTCAAAGCATGCCAGCAATTCCGGCATCGCTTCGGTATAGGGCACGTAGGTATATCCGAGGCTCTTCAAATCCTGCGGCGTGCTTTCCCTCCATCCCCCTGAACCTCTTACCCTCAACCCTTCGCTTCCCGCCACCAAAAAGCCGCACTCATCCAGGTTGTACTTGTGCTCCATCGAAACCGTCCACTTCATCTTGCCCGTCACCTGCATCTCGATGATCTCCTCCGCCTGTTCGAGCTGCCGATGGATCACCGATACCGCGCGGATGCACGGCGCATTCGCCTTGCTCGACTGCACCTTCCAGCCGCCTTCGGGCGTCGGCGGAAATTCCACGCCGACAATCGTTCCCAAAACGCGGTCGCGCGGATTTTGTTCCGGGTTGTACGCGACAATCAAATGGTGCAGGTCCAGCAGCTTATGCTGCATGCTCTGAAAAGAGTTCGCCACCACCTGCGGATGCAGCGCCGTCCCGTATAGCGTCACCACCGGGAAGGCATGCGATTGATAGGACTCGACGTAGGCGCGCGTGAGATCCGGCTTGAGGGATTGATTGTTGATCAGGATCCCCCGGTCGCGATACAGCGCCACCTTCTGCGAAAGCTCCGTCGTTTTTGAAAGTCCCTTCATGCTCATTCCTCTGAATCATTCCCAGTACCTAATCGGGGTTTATGCCGTTTCTTCTGCCCCTCCATCCAGACCTTGAGCTGCATTTCCTCCAGTTGCATTTTGACCCTCTGCCGGCGCAGGCGGCGCAGCCACCAAATGAAGCCGCACGTCCCCATCATAAATCCCAGCAGCGCCGTCAACGCCCCAAACAAGGTCGTCGCGCCGTGCGCCAAAGCCTCCAGTCCCTTCGCCGTGACCGGCACCGCCATGAACCACATTAAAAATGCTTGAGCTTTCTCTTTCATGTTGAGTGGGTTAAAACGTTGATAATGCCGCGCGCTTCACCGTGTTGGCTGCCGTCCACACGTAGATATAGCTCGCGTCCCAGCAAATGGTACCGATGTCCCCGGTCTCACTGGAGCTCGCCGGCGTATGTGCCGTCCGCAAACGCATGAGGTTCGATGCGATGTCCAGCATCACCGTCGGCATCGCGGTTCCTATCCCAACCGAGCCGGTCGGGAAAACCGCCGCAAAGTTATTCGCCCCACTGGTCGGCGCCTCCACGTACAGCCCGTAGGCGTTCGTGTTCGAACTCGCCACCGCTCCCGGATAAATCCTCAAGGCCGCCGAGTTCGTGATCGTCGCGTTGCTCCACGCGATCGGCGCGCCGCTGATGGACAGTGTGCTCGCGTCCGTCAGGGTGGACGTGGCCACGAAGGCATACTTCGGCGCCGTCACCCGTACCGCCCGCTGCGTACTCAAGGCGCCGGTGGCGAATTGCACGATCCGCGCCAGGTTCAGATAAACATCCGTCGCCTCCGTCGAGGCCGTCAGCCCCGTGTGCGCTGGCCCCGTCACCGTGAGCAATGACGGACTCCCCGTGGTCGATGCCGCCGGAGCAACTATTACCGAGTCCAGCCCGGTCGAGGCGATCGCCTTCACTCGCGCATCGGAATAGTAAAGGTTGCTACCCTCGGAAATCGTGCTGGTGGTTCGTGCCTCCAGCGCCGCCAATCGGTTTTCCGTTTTGCCGAAGGCAATCAACACGCTGTCCGTGGCGGAAATCGTTCCGCCCGTCCCCGCGGAAAGCGATGTCAACACCGCCGCGCCCACACGGGCGTCGGTGTGGTAGAGGTTCGAACCCTCCGCAATATTAGAAGTCGTCAATACCACGGTGCCAGTGGCGCCATTAACCGAAATGATCGCCTCCGTATTGTCGATCTTGTCCCACGATGCCCCGTTGTAAACCGCCCAATCGCCGACATTCCAGTCCGTGATACCGTCCAGATTCGTCGCACCGGCCACACTCACCTTGTAGAAAAATCCCTTGGTTCCCGATCCGGAGCTGAGCGCCGGCGAATTCGTGTTCGCATTCCAGGTGCCTTGGTAATCCAAGGCTCCCAACAATGATGCCGGGATCTGCGAGCTGCTGAGCTTGCCGCCCGAATCCAGCGAGGCCAGCCCGTTCGCCGCCGCCTTCTGTACCGCGATCCGCGCGTCCGCTGCCGTGTTCGCTCGTGTGTCCGTGTAATAAAGATTGGTGCTCCCCTCGGTAACATCGTCGGTCGTGGCCGAACCCGCGACATTGCCGCTGCCATCCGCCTTAAGCGCGCCGCTCAAGCCGGTCAATCGCAATGCGGCCACGATCAAGGTCGCCCCGGAAGTTTCCCACGCGTTCGAACCCGCGCTCACCGAATAGAGCTGGACGTTGCTCGACGTGTTCCGCAGCTCATGGCTCGTGCCCAGCTTGACCTTCGTCGGCACCGCAATCGGCTGACTGAAATAAAATGCGTCCGTGTTGAATCCAATCGTCTGACCGCCCATCGTCAAATGGTCCGTGGCATTGGTGGACAACAGCGTGACCTTGCCCGCGGCAAAATTCCCACTCGCGTCGCGTTGCACGAGGTAGCTCGCCGTGTTCGCGCTGGACGCATTGATACCCAACACTCCGGTCGTGGCGTTGTAACTCAGCGGGCTGCCCGTGCTGAGCGCCGGCACACCATACTGCTTCCACAACCCCGTGAAGTCGGTCACCACCGGACTCGAGATCGGCAACGTCGTCGTCTTGATCGCAATGAAATTCAGCGCCGCATTGAACGTCGTCGTGAATCCCGTTCCAACATTGTCACTGGCATAGGCAATGTAAACGTAGGCCGCCGCTCCATTGGTTCCGGGTGTTCCGGGTGTTCCAGGATCACCCTGTCCTCCGGGTGTTCCCTTATAATTCTTCCATAGTCCCGCAAAGTCGCCCGCCGCCGGGCTGGCGATCGGCGCTGTCGTCGCTTTGATCGCGATATAATCCTTGGAAGAATCGAATGAGTTGGTGAAACCCGTCCCGCTCGCGTCGCTCGCGTAGGCAACGTAAACGTATGCACTGTCTCCCTTGGACGCCGCCAGCCGCCAGGTGACCGGTGTATTGTCCGATGGTTTCAGGTTCGTGTTATCCACGTTCGCGATGTAAAACGAACCACCGTCCTGCGTCGACTGGCCCGCTTTGTATTGCGTAACATTGCTCCACGCACCCGTGAAATTGGAATTGAGGATGGCCTGAACCTGGTCCAGCCGCGGCAAATGCTCCGGCGCGATCGCCGCCTGCGATGAGGATGCTCGCTGCACCGTTATTTCCGCAAAAATGGATGACATAAAATTATTTGCCGACGCCGTCAGGTGATCCCCGCTTGCGACCGCCGGGCGGTTTATCCTTGCCGTGGTTCGCGTCCACCAGCGGTTGGGTTTCTGCCTCCGGCTTTTCCGCCTCGGCTTTCTTGCGCGCGTATTCTTCTTCCGGGATATAGCCGCTTTCCTCCTGCGCGCTCTGCTGGCTGATGTAGCCCCATTGAATACCCCATTTCAACAGGTCCGCCGCTAGCCGCGCGTCCTTGAAACAACGATTCGACCAGACCGGCCTCACCGGCTTGGGCGCTTTCAATGCCTCGGTGAATACGGTGGCGAGGTGCGGCTCCATGTATTCCCGGTCCAGCGCCGCCTGCTGTTTCAGGATGTCCATCAGGTTTGGATTCAGGTTCCGCTCCATGAACATCTGCGCCAGTGGCGCCGCCCAAATAGAAAACTTCTGGATCGCCGCTTCGTATTTCTTCTTGTCGTAAAACTTCGGATCCACCCGCCCGGCCCCGACGATGATCTTATGGTCAAAATTCGTCGCGAGCGTGATCACGCCCACCTTGCCCTTGAGCTGCTTCTCCACCAGCTTCGCTTTGTCGGCCGAGGCAAAATTTGTCTTGGTGCCTGCCATCGGACCGTACCGCGTTTCATGGCCGAAAATATGTTGCTCGTAAACCTTGCGCTCGGTTTGCCCCAACAGGTTGTCTCCCACTTCCTGCCCCTCTGTTTGCGCCGCGCTGATAAAGAGCCGCGCCAATCCCGGCCACGCGAAACCTTGGCCAATTTTTTCCCGCTTCACGATGTCGAAGGAAAACAGCGGGTTGGCATGCGTCAGCACCATCTTGCCAGATTTGATTTGGGTGATCTCGCCCGGCGTCAATCCCGCAATCGATTTCAGTTCGCTCGCGTTCAGCCCAAGGGTGACGGTCAAACGCTCGAACCCGAACTTGTCCGTGAATTCGCAGTCCTCCGTCTGGAAAACAATCGGTTTTCCTTGCTTCCGCCATACACCCGCCACATTGTCCGTCGTCAGAAATTCCAGCCAGGCATCGCGGGCGTAGCGTTTGATTTCTTTGGCAATCTCCTTTTGCTTCGCCCATTCATCGATGGCATCCTGGTCTTTGGACTCCAGGGCCTTGACCTTTAGTCCGTGATTGAAAAACGCCAGCCGCATCAGAATGATCGTCCCCACCATCCAGTTGTATTGAAACCAGTACCGCGCCTTTTTGATCGCATCCTCTACGTTGGATTGCGGGGTGTCCTGCCCGAAAGCCAGCTCCGCGATGCGTTTGCCCCCGGCGATTTCATTGTCCCACGCCGCAAAAAATGCGTTCTTGATCCGCTTGGACGCCGGATCATCGTCGTGCGTTGGATTTCGTTTACGTGTTCGCGCCATACAATTCATCCATCTTTAGCACGGCCAATTCTTCACGTGACAACTGAGGATAAATTTTCCCGACCCTCCCTCACACCTTCATGACATAAATCCCTGAATCACCGTCTCCCGACCCGCTGTATTCCCATTCGCACATTTTCAGCCAGAGCAGGAACCGCACATACGCGAAGCCGCAGGCATAGGCCAAGTCCTTCTTGCCCGCCGCCGAAAAGGTCTTGGCATGGTTGCGCGTGAGGATCCATTCGCCGTCATCCCGTTTGGCGACCTGGATGTTCAACATTTGCTCCCGGGCGGCATCCAGGTCTTTGAGCGCCCATTTCTTTTCCTCCGGCCAATCCTGTGTCGTTTCCTTCGGCCGCTCGTTGAAGGGCAGTGGAAATGCCGCCGATGCTTGCTCCACCACTTCCTGGAAGGCCACGTGCATCGCCTCATACAGATTGTCGTCGCCCTTGAGGAATTGCCAAAGCGTCGTGATCGCCCGGTCCTCCCGGCTGAACAGGTTCAATAACAGGAATGCATTGCCGCCGCCCGGGTCGTCTAGCCGCCGGATCGGCACGCACTCCGTTTCAATCCCGTTTATGCTCTGCCGCGCACTGGCCATCTTGGGATACAACCATTGGCCGCCACCATTCGGATCCATCAGGATGCCGTCCAGATTGAAATGCCGGTGTTTCTGGTGAATGAACCCCGACCATTGATCCACCGTCGCGCCGCGCATCCGATACGCCCAAACAAACTCCACTAGCCAATCGCCCGGATTGCTTCCCGGCTCCGCGTTCAATCCCGGTTTCGGCCGCGCGCGCAGAACCGCCAGCGCCCCGTCGTCCGATTTTTTTCCCTGCGCCGGCGCCGGGTCGATGCCCATGAAATAACGGTAATACGGTTGTCCCATCAGCCGCGTCAGCACGTATCCCACTTTTTCATTTTCCGCCCCCGACCGCTGGATCTCCGGTTCCGTCCCCGCGGAAATGCCCGCTCCCACGCAGCGGTTCAAACTCTCCTCCGAATACCACCCCGTCGTTTCGCGCGCCCAGATGCCGAGACATTCCCGAAGGAAATGCGCCTTCGTGAAGTTGGCCTGCATGTCCTTGATCGTCGTCCAGTCGATGATCTGGTCGCGAAACGGTTTGCCCGTGTGGCTCTTGAGATTGCTGACATCCTTGAAGCTGTAACTGATCAGCGCATAATTCGGATTTCCCTTCGCAATTTCCTTCTGAAACACCCGCACACGCGCGTGCGCAGGGTGGTTCATGCTCTCCGCCGTGGCCAAAAATAAACGATGATTACCCCACAATGGATGCTCTCGGTTGAAACATTCGCGCCGGACACGGCCGAGGATTTGCTGGTTGATGCCGCCGACCACTTCACCCTTTTCACTCACCGTGCGCTGGTCGTTCTTCTTCGTCATCGTCTCGACCTTCGTCCACTCATCGATGCCGGCGACATTGATCGTCAAACCCGCTTGCCCCGTCGCCGATTGAAACCAGTTCGGCGCGGGCATCATCACTCGGCTCTCGTTGCGGTAATGCTGGTAGTAGCAGGCCGGGCCGCGGGTGTTATTTTTTTCGTCACCCACCTCGCCCACCATGTCCATCTTGCCAAGCTGCGCATGGAAGAGCGGCGCCACCCGCTTGTTGAACTGCGTGTAGTACGGCCAGAAGATTTTCTTGCCCGCCTCGAACGTCTGGTAATACGCGCACACCCATTGGTTGCCGAGGATGATGCAACGTAGTTGCATGAAGAGCCAAAACGTCAGCGACTTTCCCGTGCCGAATCCCGAGGAGTCAATCACGTTCGGCACCCACCAATAATACCGCAGGCGCGAAGCCTGGTAGGCGTCCAGCTTCACCTTGAAAATGACTGAGACCCCGAGGACGGGGTCAATCAGAAAATCATCCACCATCGTTTGCGTGATGCGCAGATGGCGGGGTTGAGTGGGTGAATGGATGTCCATCCGTTAGCCGGTGGCGCTGCCACCTTCGTCGGATTCCTCGACCAGCATTTGGTCCGCCATGGCATAGGCATCCTTGGCAATCGTCTCGCGGCCCGCCGCCGTGGAGATCAATCCGGGAATGCCGACGACTATTCCCTGCATTGCCATCGCCGCAAATAGCTGGCGATCGTGATTGGAGCCGTTTTTCTTGGATTCGTTTTTTGCTTTCATAAATTAAACCGGCCGATGCAGGCACCCCGTCGGCCCGGGTTCTCAGTGTGGAATGCGGGCAACTTACCGATGGACTCGGCCGGCGACACCCGCATCCCCCACCGCCTGCTGGTGGTCTCTTTTTAGTCGCCGTAAATTCTAAAACAATTCCAACCAGCTCTTGCCAATGCGCTCCCAGCTCAATGTCCGCTTCGCTTCGTCCGAAAGCGGCAAGCGCTCGTAGCTGTTGTTAAAACCCGAAATCTTGTCCGCCATCGCCTCAACATCCACGGCATGGCGCACTCGCGAATTGTCCCCGACGTTGGCAATGGCAATGTTCGAAACCGGGGCGAGCCGCATGCGGTCTCCCACAATTGCCGCAATCTCGGGTAGCGACGTGTTATGGGGCCCCACCACGCGCATCCCGGCCGCCGCCGCTTCCGTCAGGCTCAATCCCCAGCCTTCCCCCAGCGTGGTCGTGATACAAAGGTCCGCCGCGTTGTAGAGTTCGTTCATCTGCTCCTCGCTGAATTGCCCCAGCCCGCGTTGGAAATCCGCCTCGTTCGGCAGGAACCAATCCTTTCCGTATTCCAACCCCATCGCATCGCCCAACTGCTTGAGATCGATTTGCTCCATCTGATTTTTTCGCGGGCAGTGCAGGTACAGCTTGTAACCCATGGAGGACTTATCCCGCAGCCGTTTGAGCACCTGCAACGAATGCACCATTGCCTTGCGGCGCTCGTTGCGGTTGACGTTTACCAGGATGCACGACTTCTGCCATGCGGGCGGGAAATAGTCCTCGCGCAGCTTTTTCCGAACCTCTGCTTCGAGCGGCCGAAATATATCCGTGTCGACTCCATGCGGGATAACGTGGAGGGCTTTGATCGGATTCCCTTTCGCCGCCATGAGGGTCTCCGTCTCACCGTACTTCGTGAAGGTCGCCGACACGTCGGATAGGCGCGGCATGCCCAGCCATTCAGGTTCCAGCGGCGCGTCCACCGGATAATACGTCAGCAGTCGGATTTCTTTGTCCACGCAAACATCCTTCAAGAATTTCGGGAAGCCCTGCTCCGCCAGCAAAAACAAATCCTGCAAAATCCAGACGTGCGTGTAATCGCTGGCGCGGATGAAATTGAGCAGCTTCGAAAGGCTTTCCGGATGCTCCCATTTCTTGCCCGCCGGAAAAATGCGATAGGGATATTCGTGCGGCCACCCATTGTAATTGATACCCCAGATGTCGATATCGAAGAACGGCTCCCAGTGCTGGATCGTGTTTCGAACCACGCACGCAAAGCCCGTGTTCTCCGTCGGCGAATCGCCAATCACCAGCATTTTGGCGGACCGTGGACTGTGGATGGTGGACTGTGGACTGTTCATGCTTTCGGTTGAGTGGCGATCTTGAACCCGTTGTCGGTCTTGTCCCACACACCCGCCTCGACCACCAGGCCGATGCCGGGGTAAAATCCGGTGTTGATTTTCTTTTGCTGCTCCGGCCACTTTGCCAGGCACCAGTCCTTGAGCTGTTTGAAGGTGAAGAAATAATCCTCGTCCTTCCCCTCCGCCAATGCCTCGCCCGCCATCTCCACCATTTCCCGCACCGACGGCACTCCATCAGCCCTCACCACTCTGACCTTGGCCGTTCCTGGGACCGCCGCCGTCCCGTCGGCATCCGGTTTCCGTCCTTGCAATACTTCAATCGCCCGCGTAATGCCGTCCATTTGGAGTTCCGCTTCCGCGCGGATTTGCTCGCGCACTTGTTCCAATGTTTCAATGATGTTTTTCATAAAGGTTGTGATAGGTGGGTCATCGCCAGGTAAGCGAGGTAGGATGGGAAGCTCCCCAGGTCGAAGTAATAGCTAAGCGGAAACACTCCGTGTCCAAACTGCCGTGCCGCGGCCTCGAACGCGCGATCGTAATGATCGAAGCTGTTCGCAAGAAAAAAGTTCGTGACTTGCTCCGGCCAGAGAACCATGCCCCATGCCTTGCATGCACCCCGCGAGCCGGGCACTTTCTGTTTGGTTAAAATCGTGAATGGATTGGAATTGGTAAGGATGCTATACCGCTCAGGTGTGTCGGTATCGAACACTCCGAATTGAATGCTCTCTGGGCGAGTGTAGCTGAGTCCCGCCGCAATGCTCGTCACCGTGTCCGGCATGATCAATCCCCCCGCGCAATCCATTGCCAGTCCGAGCCGGATTGCGCCCCACATTTCATCCAGCGTGTTTTGTTCCTTGAACACACATCCATCGAGCAGCTCTTTCTCCCGCAAAATCCGTTCGTGCAACACGTGCTTGTCCCGGTTCGTGATGATGACAACTTCGCTGTCAATTTCCTTCGCAATCCGCACCGCGCGCGTGAGGCCGCACTCGTGCAGGTCCGTCGGCAATAATTCCTTGGGCAGCCCGTTAAAACGAACCGCCTTGCCGGCCGCGGGAATAATGATTCGGCGTTTCATAGTTTGACGCGCGGACGTTTTCCTTCCGGCCTTCGCTGCACCAGCAGCTTTATATTGTCGCCGGCTTTCTCCGTGGCCATCATCCGGAGCCCGGCAAACTCCAGCCGCCGCTCAAGAGCCCAATGCAAATGCTCCCACTTCACGAACTCGGACGGCTGGTTCCAGTCCACTCGGCCGCGCCACGTGAAACGCAACCCATCCGGATAGCCGCAGTTGCCGATCATTACCGCTCCCGACCGGACCGTTCCCATCGTGATCCAGCGCGTGGTCATGGCTTCATCACCATCGCTTCCATGTTCTGCCCCCAGTTCGCTTTCCATTTCACGATGTCTACGCGCCGATAATATTCCTGGATGCGTGTAGCGGACGACTGGCCGTAGGGGGATTGCACATTGGTTTTAACCTCGATATGGCTGTGCGGATAAACCGCTCGATATGGCTCCGGGCAGCGCCGCCAAAGTTCGCCCTCGAATTCCACGGACTGTTTCTTGGAGCAGTTCCGCATCGAGTCGATGAACGGTTTTTGCCGCATCAGATATCCCGCGCTATAGAGCACCAGGTTGCACTGCCCGCCAAACACGGCCGTCGTCCATTTCGATTCATCGGTTTCCCCAATCAACGCGTCGGCGTTGCTGCCCAGTTCCATCGTGTCCTGCAGGCAGAAGAAATGCGTGCGCCATCCGCCCAGCAGCGCGGGCCGGTCCACCAGTTCAATCAGCCCGGTGTAATCAAAACTGTTGTGGGTGACGTAATGAAAAAGAACGCCCTCGTGCTCAAACAACCTTGCCTCGGTGCAGCCCGCTACGTAGATCAGCTTCCTCGAATTGGGAATGCTCCGCATACTGTCCAACAGCACGCTCAATGGACCGCTGTAGTCGATGTGCGAATTGATGATGTAAATGGGTTCGATCATCGCCATTGCTGTTTTAACCGCAACCGCGTGTTGAAATTCCACGACCAAATCGGCCGACCCGGGTCGTTGAATGGGTGCTTGAAAATCTCCTGTCCGTTAACCCCTCCCCATTTGGCCTTGTAATATTCGAAGTTCCCCGCATGCGTCCGGTGATTGTTCTCACGCGCCGCCGGGTCCGAATAGATGGTGCACGACCCCGTCAGCTTCTCGTCCCCGTGAATCGCGTTGACGCCCGGCACGTTCACACAGGTTGCGCCCAACAGATTCGCACGCCGCATCCAATCGCAGTCCTCCAGATAGGCCGGGTAAATATTTTCATCGAATAGCCCCACGCAGTTGACTCCAAATTGCGTGATGACAAAAAACGAGTGCCCGTGGTTTCCAAACAAAGAAGCGTAACGATCATCGTTGGCATCGGCCATAATGGCCATCTTCTCCAGGTCCCCGGGCGCGAACTGAATGTCATTGTTCACCAGCATCCACCAGCGCGCTGGAAATAATTTGATGATCTCGTTCCACGCTCCCGCGACACCGGCGTTCGGATGCTTGATGTGCACCAACCGCGTTTTAGCAAGGTGCGGGTTCAGAAGGCATATCCCGATTCCCATTTCCAGGTCCTCATTGCCGTTTTGCACGACCACCAATGTTTCCACCGGATAGTCGATTGACGCCACGCAACGCAGGAGCAAATCTTTCCGGTTGTAATAGGGAATGCCAAGCACCGGGATCATTTTCCGCCTTCCCTTTCCAATCGCTCCAGCGCCGCCACGGCCTTGCGCAGGTGCTTCTCATTCCAGGTACCGGTCGCGCGTGCGAAGCGCTTCGCCCATTTCAAAACCCGCTCGCGCGCTTGGTGCAGCTTTGCCGCCTTCTCAACAGCGCGCTGCAGCGGCTCGGGCAGTTTCGTGACTTGCATCGGGCGGCAGGGCTTTTTGAGCAACCCAACCTCCAACGCATAGGCTCCGTTTCGAATCATTCGTGCGCTCATTTGGTTATCAGGTCTGGAAATTGGCTTCCTTCATCCGGCGACACTCCGCGCTCCAGGTCCACCATGGGTTCGCCGGATTCGGCGCGCGCCGCCTCTATCGCCGCGCGACCCGCCGCATCCATCTTTTTCAACGTGCGCGGCGAAAGTTTGCTCCGCCATTCCGGGTCGTAGAGCCCGCGCATGGCTTCGATCCAGTAAATGTTCAACCCCATCCGGTATTGGGGTTCGGGTTTTTGCAGGCTCTGCCGGCATTCGATTTCGATTTCAAACCCTGTGCGCATCCGGTCGATCAGGCGGGTTGTGCCGTCCTTCTTGTAT
>Ga0265338_10006869_pt1 | contig 14327 bp, 13 predicted proteins | sample 42126metaG_FD_193579 | JGI IMG/M metagenome (GOLD analysis project Ga0265338, IMG submission 193579) | Rhizosphere microbial communities from Carex aquatilis grown in University of Washington, Seatle, WA, United States - 4-21-26 metaG | ecosystem: Host-associated > Plants > Roots > Rhizosphere... | reverse complement strand
ATCCGCATCCGCGCCGATGATGCTTGCGCAAATCAGCGTGATGGCCAGCACCGAAACCAGCGGCGACACCGGCATCACAAATTTCACGAAGCGCGGCAGATAGCGGTTCAGCGCCACGCCGATGACCACCGGCGCCAGCACGATTTGCAGCGTGCTCAGGAAAAGTCCCAGCGCGTCCACCGGCACGTATTGGCCCGCGAGCCACATCGTCAGCAGCGGCGTCATCACAATCGCGCCGAGCGTCGAACACATCGTTATCAGCACCGAGAGAGCGACGTTCGAGCGCGCGATGTAATTGACCACGTTCGACGCCGTGCCGCTCGGGCAGCACGACACCAGGATCAAGCCGACGGCGAATGGCGTTTCAAGTTTCAGCAGATACGCGATGCTCCAGCCGAGGAACGGCATGATGGCGTAATGCGCCGCGAACCCGATGCCGACCGCGCGCGGCATTTTCAGCACCCGCTTGAAATCGTCCACGCTCAATGTGATGCCCATGCCGAGCATGATGACGGCGAGTCCCCATGTGATGAACCCGCCGCTGAACCACGTGAACCAGGCCGGATGCGCCAGCGCCAGCGCGCCGCCGAGCAGCACCCAAACCGGGAAAAGATTCGTGGCGATGGCAAGAATGCGGTTCACGGCGGCGTTTTATAACGGCAGGTGGACAGAATTGACAGAATTATCAGAATTCAAACCACGCAGTGAAATTACGCGCGTGCGGTCTTGAAAACCAGCCAGGACCAGCCGAACAGGAAGCTGACGCCGCCGACCGGAGTGATTGCACCGAGCCAGAGGACATTTGTCACCGCCAGCAGATAAAGCGAGCCGGAGAAAAAGAAGATGCCGATGAGAAAACTCCACCAAGCGACGCACGGGAATGGTTTGCGGTCCGCCAGCACGAACAGCATGACCGCATGGATGAAATGATAGAACACCGCCTTTTCCCAGATGGCTGCCGTGCCGTTTTGGGCGAGCAAATCCTTAAGCCCATGCGCGCCGAACGCGCCCAGCGCCACGGCAAGAAACCCCATCGCCGCGGCGATGCGAGTGGCCAGCGTTTGATTCATCGCCCCAAGTGTTCACTTGCCGATGCTCGTGCGCAAATCTTTTTCCTTTTGGGCACAGATGGCTTGCACAACCTTTGTGTAGGGTTGGTGTTTATTAAAAATGGATTCCAACAGTAATCCGTCGCAATTTAGAATTTCTTGGTTGGAAATTTTGTGTTTGATTGCAGTTATTGGATTGGTAATTGCAATCGCCGTTCCAAACTATATCGGTGGCAGACCAGGTAAATTGAGCGGTATCATAAATGTCCTGCGTGGAATTGACGCCGCTAAAAACCAGTGGGTTTATGAGCATGGGCTTACAAACGGCGGCGTCTCGTCGACAGAATTTAGAGAGCAAGACCTCGCGTCATATTTTTTTCATGGCGATCATCAAGACCATTTTGACCGGTTCGGTTTTGGCTTTGATAGAAATGGAAGCATCCTCAGTGCTCAGGGCGTCGTATTTACGATAAACCCATTGGGAATTTCTCCAGAGGCCAAATTCACAAAAGGCTTCAAATTGAATGACAGAGATTGGTTTTACGGCCCGAAAATTCCCAAAGGCACTATTCTGCGATTTGGAGCGAATGGTGAAGAATATATTTTGCCTGGACAGGAATCCAAACCCTGCAAATCTTTGAGCGAATTACTCTCTAGGTAGTTGTTCAGTTCACCTCGGCATTTCCAACTTCACCGTCGCCGCCACGGTCTGCACGTCTTTGTCGCCGCGACCGGAGAGGTTCACGATGATGAGCGCGTCATGGCCCATCTTCGGCGCGCGCACCATGCACTCGGCAACGGCGTGGGCGCTTTCCAGCGCGGGGATGATGCCTTCCAGCCGCGCGAGTTTCATGAAAGCGGCGAGCGCCTGGTCGTCGGTGGCGTAGGTGTATTCGGCGCGGCTGGCGTCGCGCAACCACGCGTGTTCCGGCCCCACGGCGGCGTAATCGAGTCCGGCGCTGACGCTGTGCGTGGATTGGATCTGGCCGAATTCATCCTGCAAAATATAGCTGCGCGTGCCCTGCAACACGCCGAGCGAGCCGCCTTGAAACCGCGCCGCGTGCTGCTCGGGCTTGATGCCGCGTCCGCCGGCTTCCACGCCGACGAGCTTCACGGATTTGTCGTCGAGGAACGGATAAAAAAGTCCGATGGCGTTCGAGCCGCCGCCGACGCAGGCGATGAGCATGTCCGGCAGACGCTTTTCCTTTTCCAGAATCTGCGCGCGCGCCTCGTCGCCGATGATGCGCTGAAAATTTCGCACCATCACCGGAAATGGATGCGCGCCGTAAGCCGTGCCGAGTATGTAATGCGTGCTGCGGATGTTCGACACCCAGTCGCGCATGGCTTCGTTGACAGCCTCCTTCAAGGTCTTCTGGCCCGCGTGAACCGGCACGACTTCCGCGCCGAGCATTTTCATGCGATAGACGTTCAGTTCCTGCCGCTTGCAGTCCACATCGCCCATGTAAACGACGCATTTCAAACCGAACATCGCGGCGACGGTGGCGGTGGCGACGCCGTGCTGGCCCGCGCCGGTCTCGGCAATGACGCGTGTCTTGCCCATGCGCTTGGCGAGCAGCACCTGGCCGATGCAATTGTTGATCTTGTGCGCGCCGGTGTGGTTCAAATCCTCGCGCTTGAGATAAATCTTCGCGCCGCCAAGTGCCTTGGTGAGCCGTTCGGCAAAATAAAGCGGTGTGGGGCGGCCGACAAATTCCGTGAGATAATACGACAGCTCGCGCTGAAATTCCGGGTCGTGCTGCGCGCGGAAGTATTCAGCCTCCAACTCCTGCAACGGGTGCATCAACGTCTCCGGCACGTAGCGGCCGCCGTAAGGACCGAAATGGCCTTGCGTGTCGGGCAGATTCGAGTTGGCAACTGCGCTCATGCTGGCATTTTCGCGCAAAGGCGCGGGGCGTGCAAAGAAATTGTTTTAACCACGGATGGACACGGTCTGTCGCGTTGATTCAAATTAAAAGGAAGTTGGCAAATCGTTGGGAAAATTAAAGACGGTTTGGTTTAACTCGCCGGAATTTTTGACCGCCGGCGTCGATTTTAACTGGCACTTTGGCTGACAGTGCCTCTTTGTGGAGGTAGCCGATTCTTACTTCTCCGCCTCCAATGGCACATAAATATCCGTGAACCCAAACGTCGGCGGCATCCCCTCCGCATCGTTCACGGCCACCAAAAGCGACGGGGCTTTCCGTGCTTTGCGGCCGCTCTTGGGCAGCCATGAGTAGAACAATTTCTCATAGCCCTTGGCGAGCGCCCCGATCGGGCAATTCCTCGCCACGACATAATCGCCGCCCGCCAGCGTTCGCACACGCACCGGCTTCTTGGGCACGTATTTGTCATCCACCGTCACGCAGGTGTCCAAACGCAATTTTTCCGGCGGTGTGATCTTCGGATTATCCAGGGGCACGCCGATGAACCACGAATCCTTGCGCGGCAGCCCGTCCTTCTTGAGCCTCGTCGTAAATTCCAGCCAATTCCGATACGACCCATCATACGGCCCCACATGCCGCATATACGCGACCCGCCACGGTTCCAGCGTCGTCACTTCGATGTTCATTTGCTCCGCTGTATTCGGCGGCCGCTTCGGCTGCAGCGGCAGATAAATATCCACCCGCCATTTCCCGGGCGCGACCCCCTTGTTGGTATCCACAAACACGATAAAGCTCGGCGCAGGCCGCAACTCCCGGGAACTCCGCGCGAGCCATTTGCCAAACAGATATTGGTATGCGTCTTTGATGTTCCCGACCGGGCAATTTTTCGCTACGGCGTAATCGCCGCCGGTGATGATCTGCAACTTAACCGGCTTCTTCGGCTCATAGTCGCGATCCACCGTGACGCACGCATCGTAACGGAGCTCCGCCGCCGGGGTCACCGATGGATTATCGTGCCCGATACCGATGAACACCGAACGCGTGCGAATCTGCTTGTCCGCCGACAGGCGTGCCATGATGTCATTCCACGTCGGCCTGACATCTTCGTATGGCCCAACATGCCGCAAATAAGCCACGCGCATCGGTTTGATTTTCCTGGTAATGACTTTCATGACTTTTGTGGTGATGTGATTTGTATTGAATGTGGTCAAAGGAACCCCCGGCCGAAAATGCACGCCGGACGGCGCGGCGAGAACGGCGATGGGTCCCGTCTTACGGCGAAACCCCGCAGGCGAAATGCCGTAGGCCGCCTTGAATGCCCGAGTGAACGCCTCATGCGCCTCGTAACCCGCGTCCAGCGCCACTTGGATCACCTGCTTCGCGCTCGACCTCAATTCCATCGCCGCCCGCTCCAACCGCAGCCGCCGCACATGGTCCGCAATCGTCTCACCCGTCATCGCAGCGAAGACGCGATGAAAATGAAAACTTGAAAAACACGCCACCTGCGCCAACTCCTCCAATTCCAACGCCTCATCCAGATGCTCCTGGATATGCGTCAACACCCGCAGAATGCGCTGCTGATAATCATTCCGCGTTGTCTCATGCTTTGGCCGTGTGCCGCTCATTTGCACGCTAAACTAGCAAACGTCATTACGGGCCGCTTGACTAATCTTGCGGTTTTGAATTTCCACATTTTTTATGTGCATAGGTCTGAATTTTTGCACCAGATATTTATGCGGATTTTGACAACTTGAACACAGATAGGCACGGATTCAGATGCAGCAACGGTTTAATCCGTGTGCATCTGTGTTTTTCCGTGGTTAAAAACTCAACTTGCCTTCACCGCCGCGACGAGCGCATTGAGCGAGGCCTTGGCGTCGCCGAAAAGCATCCGGGTGTTGTCCTTGTAGAAGAGCAGATTTTCAATGCCGGCAAATCCTGCGGCCATCGAGCGTTTCATCACGATGACGGTCTTGGCGTGGTCGGCTTCGATGATGGGCATACCGTAGATCGGGCTGGATTTTTCCTCACGCGCGGCGGGGTTCACCACGTCGTTCGCGCCGATGACGAGGCAGACGTCCACGCGATCCATCGTGGGGTTGATGGCTTCCATTTCGATGAGCTGGTCGTAGGGCACGTTCGCTTCGGCGAGCAGCACGTTCATGTGGCCGGGCATGCGGCCGGCGACGGGATGAATGGCGAACTGCACTTCGATGCCGCGTTTGCCGAGTTCGTCGGAAAGTTCGCGCACGGCATGTTGCGCCTGCGCCACCGCCATGCCATAACCGGGAACGATGACGACCCGTTGCGCGTAGGTGAGCAGCAACGCAACTTCGTCGGCCTGAATGGGCTTGACGGTTCCCGCAACGCCGGCAGGGCCGGCGCCGGCACCGCCGCCGCTGGAACCGAACGCGCCGAATAAAACATTCGTGACCGGACGGTTCATCGCCTTGCACATGAGCAGCGTGAGCAGCGTGCCGGAGGAACCGACGAGGGTGCCCGCGACGACCATTGCGAGATTATTGATCGCAAATCCGTCCGCTGCCACTGCGAGGCCGGTGAAAGAGTTCAAAAGCGAAATCACCACCGGCATGTCCGCGCCGCCGATGGGCATGACCATCGCGATGCCAAACACCAGCGCCAGCGCGAACATCACGATGAACGCGGTGACGGCATTGCCCCCGGAAGCGTTGAACGTGAGCCAGCCGCACAAGCCGAGAATGACGAGGAGGATGAGGCCATTCAGAAAATTCTGGCCGGGGAAAGTGTGCGGCTTTTCAAATTTTCCCTCCAGTTTCAGATATGCGATGATGCTGCCGGAAAACGAGAGCGAGCCGATGAGCGTGGCGAACAGCATCGAGCCGGCGATGAACGCCGTGATGCCCTCGACGCTGTGCGAGCCGCGCATAAATTCCAAACTCGCGACCAGCGCCGCCGCGCCGCCGCCAAGGCCGTTGAACATCGCCACCATCTGCGGCATCGCGGTCATCTTCACGGAATACGCGCCAATGGCGCCGATGATGAGGCCGATGATTGTGCCGATGGCGATGAGCGTGTAATTGAAGGTCCAGCCCTGCGACCAGACGTAGTTGCCGTCCGTTTTGTGCAGCGCCAGCAAAGCGATGAGCATGCCCGCCGCCGCCACGAGGTTGCCGTGCCGCGCGGTCTTCGGCGAACTCAAAAACTTGATGCCGAGGATGAATAAAACTGAGACGCCGATGATGATGAGAGCGATGGTGGAACTCATGACTATTTCTTTTTCTTGAACATTTGCAGCATCCGGTCGGTGACCATGAAGCCGCCGAAAACGTTGGCCGAGCCGAAAATCACCGCGATAAATCCGAGCGCCTGCGCGAGGTGCGTGTCCGCGTCCGCCAGCACCAGGATGCCGCCGAATAAAATGATGCCGTGAATCGCGTTCGTGCCGGACATCAGCGGCGTGTGCAGCATCGAGGGCACTTTGGAGATGACTTCAAACCCCACGAATATCGCGAGGATGAAAATAAACAGGATGTTCGTGTCCATAAATTCTAGCTGGTTTTGGGCAGGAGTTTTTCATTCACAATCTTGCCGCCGTGCGTGACGAGGCAGCCCTTGATGATTTCGTCGTCGAGCTTGAGGACAAAATTCTTGTTTGTCTTGTCCCAGAATTCCTCAATGAGCGCCACGAGGTTCGCGGCGTAAACCTGGCTGGCGTGCAGCGGCACGCGTCCGGGCAAATTGGCGATGCCGATGATTTTCACGCCGTTGCGGTCGGTCACCTTGTCGCAAACGACGCCTTCAACATTGCCGCCAGTCTCGACTGCGAGGTCCACGACTACGCTGCCGGGCTTCATGGCATTGAGCATTTCGGCAGTGACGAGAATCGGCGCCTTGCGCCCGAACACCTGCGCGGCGGAAATCACCACGTCGGAATCGCCGCAGGTTTTCTTCATCGCGTCGCGTTGCTTTTGAATCTGCTCCTCGGTCAGCGCCTTCGCGTAGCCGTCCTTCGTCTGGCCAGTTTCGCCGATGTCAATTTTGAGAAACTGCGCGCCGAGCGATTTCACCTGCTCCTCGACGACGGGCCGCGTGTCGTAGGCCGTGACCTTCGCGCCAAGGCGCTTCGCGGTGGCAATCGCCTGCAAACCGGCGACGCCGACGCCGATGATGAAAACCTTGGACGGCAAAATCGTTCCTGCCGCTGTCGTCATCATCGGGAAAATCTTGTTCGAATAACGCGCCGCCAGAATGACGGCTTCGTATCCGCCGAGATTCGCTTGCGAGGACAGAACGTCCATCTTTTGCGCCCGCGTCGTGCGCGGGATGAATTCCATGCTGATGGCGCTGACGCCTCGCTCGGCGAATTTCTGGACGAGTTCCTTTTCGTTGAACGGGTCGAGCAGGCTGGCATGGATGGAGCCGGATTTGAGCAGCGCGATTTCCTCGACCGGCGGCTTGCGCAGGCGCAGCACGATGTCGCCGGAGCTGATGAGCGCCTTGCGGTCGGTGGAAATCGTCGCGCCGGCTTTGGTGTAGGCTTCGTCGGGAAATCCGGCGGCGATGCCGAGGCCGGCCTCGACTTCAACCTGCGCGCCGAGCTTGACGAGCTTGCCTGCGCCGTCCGGCGTCATCGGTGCGCGGTTCTCGCCCGGTTGCGTTTCTTTTGGGACTGAAATCTTCATTGTTCGAAAATTGTGCGACGCAGTGTATCACGGCCCGGAGGCGAAGAAACTCAAATGTTGCCATTTTCCAAACTTCTATTGACATGCCTAATTGGGAGGATGAATCATTCTTTACGATTTCAGCCGAAGTCCGTTTTAATGGCCTTAATGGAAGCCTGCGCCTGGCTACCGAATCCACTTCACTTCCGTGGACGGCTGGAAATTTTTCATCCGTTCCAATAATTTTCCGGCGTCTTCCTCCACCATCACCAGTTTGCGGTGCTGGGGGCGGATAAACCCTTCTTGCGTGGCGTGGTCAAAAAAATCCAGCAGCCCCCGGTAAAATCCCGCCACGTCGAGCAATCCGAACGGCTTTTTGTGATAGCCAAGCTGGCCCCACGCCAGCACCTCGCAAAATTCCTCATAGGTGCCGTAGCCGCCGGGGAGGGCAATGAAACCGTCGGACAGTTCGGCGATGAGTGCCTTGCGCTCGTGCATGTTTTTCACCACGCGCAGGTCGGGCAGTTTTTCGTGAACGACTTCCTTGATGACCAGCGACTTTGGAATCACGCCGATGACGTGGCCGCCAGCACGCAACGCCGCGTCCGCAACTGCACCCATCAATCCAACCATGCCGCCGCCATAGACCAGTTCAATCTTTTCGCGGGCAAGCAATTCGCCGAGGCGCACCGCCGCCTCGGTGTAGGCCGGCCGCGCGCCGTGATTTGAGCCGCAAAAAACTGCGATGCGTTTCATGTTTTGTCTGCCTTGCGGACGGCGGTGATAAATGCGCGGATTTTGGCATGATCCTTTTTCCCCGGCGAACTTTCCACGCCGCTGGAAACATCCACGCCGAAAGGCCGGACTTTGCGCACGGCATCGGCGACATTTTCCGGGGTCAATCCGCCCGCGAGAAAAACCGGCTTGCCGAACTTTTGCGATTCAATCGCCAGATTCCAATTGAATTTTTCGCCCGTGCCGCCGCGCGCTTCCGGCGAGAAGGCATCAAGCAAATACGCGTCGGTTTGATATTTCGGCAATTCCTTCAGCGATTCCGCGTCGCGGATGCGGAACGCCTTCATGCTCATCAAACCAAATTGCGTGCAAAATTCCGGCGGCTCGTCGCCATGAAATTGCAGCAGGCTCAAACCGCACTCGGCGATGGCACGCGTAACAAGGTCTTCGTCCGCGTTCACGAATACACCGGCGCGCATCACAAAGGGCGGGAGTTGTTTTGAAATTTCCGCCGCGGTTTTCAACGAAACGTGCCGGGGGCTTCCTTCGTAGAAATTAAATCCCAGCGCGTCCGCGCCTGCCGCGACGGCGGCCAGCGCGTCGGCAAGGTTCGTGATGCCGCAAATTTTGACCCGCGTTTCCATTTACGTTTTTGTATTTACGATTTGCGCGCCGCTCGCGCGTCCGGTGGTGAATCGTAAATCGTAAATCGTAAATCGTAAATTGATTTCACCCGAAGAAATGGCTGACGAGTTGATACACGATGAACGCGGCGATGTAGGCGAGGCCGGTCATGTAGGCGATTTGGAACAGCGGCCATTTCCAGCTGTTGGTCTCACGGCGCACGACCGCCGTGGTGGAAAGGCATTGCGCCGCGAGAATGTAAAACACCAGCAGGCTGGCGCACGTCGCCGTGTTGAAAATCGGCGAGCCGTCGGAACGCTTGGCTTGCCGCAGCGAATCGTAAAGCGAATTGGGATGATTCTCGGCGTTGTCCTTGCCCACGCCATAGACAATTGCCATCGTGGAGACAATCACCTCTCGCGCGGCAAACGAACTCAAGATGCCAATGCCGATCTGCCAGTCATAGCCGAGCGGTGCGATGACGGGCTCGATGACATGGCCAATTTTCCCGGCAAAGGAGTGTTGCAATGAATTTTGTGCGGTCTGGCGGGAGGCGCTGTCGCGCAGAAACGCCGCCTGATTCGTGTCGCCGGTCTTTTCAAATTGCGCGGCCTGCACGTTCATCGCAACCGCCGTCGCCGGCGGGCTGGATTTGGGGTAATAGGAAAGCGCCCACAAAATCAGCGAAATCGCCAGGATGATCGTGCCCGCCTGTTTCACGAAAATCTTCGCGCGGTCGAACGTGTGCAGCAGCGCCGTCCGCAATCCCGGCAGACGATACGGCGGCAGTTCAATCATCAGCGGTTTGCTTTCGCCTGGCAGGATGGTGTGCCGGAAGACCAGAGCCGCGCCGAGGGCGGCCAGGACGCCGGTGCCATAAGCTACCGTGAACACGGCAGCCGCCTTCAACGGCGAATTGGGAAAGAGCAGGGCGGTGACCATCGCATAGACCGGAATGCGCGCCGAGCAGGTCATCAGCGGCGTGATGAGGATGGTCAGGAGCCGGTCGCGCGGATTTTCGATGACGCGTGTGGACATGATGGCGGGAATCGCGCAGGCGTGGGCCGAAAGCATGGGCACAAACGCCTTGCCCGGCAATCCGAAGCGCCGCATGACCTTGTCCATCACAAACGCGGCGCGCGACAAATAGCCCGTGTCTTCGAGCAGCGACAACACAAAAAACAAAATGCAGATTTGCGGCAGGAAAACCAGAATGCCGCCGACGCCGCCAATGACGCCGTATCTCATCATGCTTTGCAGGTCGGCGGTCGGCATTATCGCACCGACCCTCGCTCCAATCGTCGCAAACAGATGGTCAATCAGGTGCATCGGAATTTGTGCGGCCCAGAAAATCAGCGCAAAAATGACCAGCATCACGAGTTGGAAGACGATCACGCCTATGACCGGATGGGTGACGATTTCGTCGATCTTTTCAGTTCTTTCCGAACGACGCGCCACCGTCCCGTCCATGACCCGGTTGGAAATTTTTTCCGTCCATTCGTAACGCGCCTGATAGGGGCAACCGGCGCAAGCGCCGCAGCCCGGCTTGGCCTGGGGCGCGGCCTCCGGATCCGGGCCGCCAATCAGCCGCTGGATTTCTTTTTGAAGTTCGGGGATTCCCTTGCCGGAACGCGCGGTGATCGGAATCACAGGACAACCCAGTTCTGAACGAAGTTTCTCCACATCAATGCGGATGCCATCCCGCTTGGCCATGTCCATCATGTTCAAAGCCACGATGACGGGGCAATCCAACTCAAGGACCTGGCTGGCAAGAAAAAGATTCCGTTCGAGGTTCGTCGCATCCACGACGACCAGAGCCGCGTTTGGTGCGGGGTGTCCTTCCAGACGTCCGCGCAATGCGTCGCTGGCCAGCTTTTCATCCGGAGAGGAACTTTCCAGCCCGTAAAGTCCCGGCAAATCCACCAGGACAATTTGATGGCTGCCGATTTTGGTCCTGCCGACACGGCGTTCGACCGTGGTTCCTGGAAAGTTGGCGGTCTTGGCGCGCAGGCCGGTGAGCGCGTTGAACAGTGTGGTTTTGCCCGCGTTCGGATTGCCAACCAGCGCGAGCGTGTAGGCGTGATGCGGGAGGTGTTGCGGTTGTGACGGCTCGCAACAGGACGATGTGGACAGGAATTTCCCGGCGTCGCTCATGCGCAGTTGTCTTCGCGCAGGGCGCAATGGCCGGGCTGGCAGATCTCCACGCGGACGCGGGCGGCCAGTTCCGCCGACAGGCCGAGCTGCGAGCCAAAAATGCGAAGGATGAGCGGATCGCCGCCCCTCACCAGCTCGACGCGGCGGCCCACGCACACGCCGAGCATCTTGAGGCGTTGCATTTCCTCGTCGTCGGTTTCGATGCTCCGCACGACGGCGCAAACGCGCGGCGCCAGCTTGTCCAGACAGGTCAACGCCTTCGCGGCATGGTCAATTGTTGTCACAGCATGAGCAAAATAAGCTTTCCTGCCAGCATGTCAATCTCTCCGCTCTCGCGAGTTGACGAGGAAAAAGGGATGGGCAACCCACCTGCCGTTTTCTTTTTCCTCGTCGGCGGCGCGTGGTTTCTGGAAAATGTGCCGGTGCCGCAGACGATTTACTTCGATTACAACGCCACGACGCCGCTGGATCCGGCGGTCCGCGACGAGATGCTGCCATTTCTCGGCGACGTCTGGGGCAATCCCTCCAGCGTCCATCACATCGGCAGAAAAGCGCGGGCGCTGCTCGACGACGCCCGCGACCGCGCGGCGAAATTCCTCGGCGCGAAGCCGAGTGAAATCATTTTTACCAGCGGGGGAACGGAATCAAACAACCTCGCCGTTTTCGGCGCGGCGCGGCTGCTCAAACCCAAAGGCCGCCATTTAATCACTTCGGCCGTCGAGCACCACGCGGTGCTTCACTGCGTTGACTACCTCGAAAAAAAGGAAGGCTTTGAAGTCACCCGGCTGCCGGTGGATTCGGACGGAAGGGTTTCGCCGGACGATTTGAAAAAGGCGGTCCGTCCCGACACGGTCCTGGTTTCCGTGATGGCGGCGAACAATGAAATCGGCACGATCCAGCCCGTCGCCGAACTGGGCGCGTTCTGCCGCGAGCGCGGCATTGTTTTTCACACCGACGCGGTGCAATGGTTCGGCAAGGAGCCGCTTGAAAGCATCAGCCAGTTCAATGCGGATTTGGTTTCCGTCTGCGCGCACAAATTCCACGGGCCAAAGGGCGCAGGCCTGCTTTATTCGAAGTCGCCGCTGCTTCCGGATCCGGTTCTGTTCGGCGGCGGCCATGAAAACGAACGGCGCGCGGGAACGGAAAATCTGGCGGGGATTTTCGGCTTGGTTGAAGCACTCTTGCGGTTCGTCAGACAGGCGGTTTTCCCCAAAATAAAAATGAAGCAGCTTTGCGCAAAACTCGCCGGCGCGATTGAAAAGACTGACGGTTGTGAAATTGTCAGTCCCAGTGGGAAATGCCTGGCAAACACGGTTTCCTTCGTCGTTCGCGGCGCGGACAGCATTGCGTTGCTGGCTGGTTTGGATGTTGAAGGCGTTTGCGCTTCGAGTGGCTCGGCTTGTTCTGCGGGTTCGCTGGAGCCTTCCCATGTAATCGTCGCCACCGGTCGCCGCAATTCAGCAAATTCCCTCGTGCGCTTTTCCCTTGGACGCGATTCTTCTGCGGCAGAGGTGGATTTCGCTTGTGGCCTGCTTCCGGAGGTTGTCCGCCGGGCACAACTCGGAAAATAACCCTCTCAACCTTTGTGAATGACTTGTGATTAATGTGGAGAACTTTCACTTTCAAATTTTCCCAACTTCGCTAAGCTGACTTTCACAATGGTTCGAACCCTACAAAAAGCAGTGGCATCCTTGACACGCAGAGTTGTTTGCCTTATCCACACCCCTTAATACGGTGAGTTTATTAACCTAAAAAGAATATTATTAAGCGCACATGAACCTGACCATCACTAAAGAGCAAATCCTCGCCGGGCTGCAGGCCGTCCAAAACGTCGTGAGCACGCGCACCACTCTGCCGATCCTTTCCAACGTGCTGATGCGCGCGGAAAAAGACCGCGTCGAGTTCACCGCAACGGATTTGGACGTGACAATTGCCTGCTCCGTGGAGGCCAAGGTCAAGAAATCCGGCGCCGCCACCGTGCCGGTCAAAAAACTTTTTGGAATCACGCGTGAATTAAACGGCAGCGAGATTGAACTGGAGGTTGACGAGAAAAACATATGCAGCGTCCGGTGCGGCTCGTCGTTTTACAAAATCCACGGGCTGGGAGCGGACGAATTCCCGCCGTTGCCGAAGTTCAAGGACGACAAGAAGGTTTCGCTCTCGCAGGAAACCGTCAAGGCCATGATGCGCAAAACATCGTTCGCCGTGTCCTCGGATGAATCCCGCTACGTGCTCAACGGCATCTTCATCAGCCTCAAGGACCACAAAATGACGCTGGTGGCCACCGACGGACGCCGGCTCGCGCTCGTGGACGAGGAAGTGGACATTTCCGAAAAAAGCAGCGGCGAATTCATCGTGCCGGCGAAGGCGGTCACCGAATTGAACAGGCTGCTGCAGGACAAGGGCGACGTGGAAATCAAATTCGGCGAGAACCAGGCCTCCTTTGCTCTGAAGGACGACAAGGGCTTTTCCGTCCTGCTCATCACGAAGCTGATTGAGGGCAACTATCCGAACTACCGGCAGGTCATCCCCGCCGAGACCAAGGAACGCGTGCCGCTGAATCGCGAGGAATTTCTTCAAGCCCTGCGCCGCGCCGAAATCATGACCAGCGAGAAGGCTAATTCCGTCAGGCTCACCTTCGGCAAAAACAACCTCGCCATCACGGCCAACTCGCCGGAAGTCGGCGAGGCGCGCGAAAGCCTGGCGGTGAATTACAAGGGCAAGGAAATCGCCATTGCCTTCAACCCGCGTTACCTCATTGACCCGCTCGCCGCGCTGACCGAGGACGAAGTCTTCTTTGAACTGGTGGATGAATTAAGCCCCGGCGTGCTGAAAATCAACGGGCCGTTTCTTTACGTCGTCATGCCGATGCGGTTGAGCTGATCGCTCCGAAGCAAGGCAGCGGAGGGCCGGAATTCTCAACGGACTTGGCGCGCTCAAGGCGTCCGCGTGGCAATCGCCGTTGGTTCGAGCCGATAAACCGTCACCTGGCCCGCCAGCGGAACAACCCCCCCGGCAGTCGTGAGATTGAACTCCTGCCGCCCGATCCGGGTCAGGCCCTCATCCAACGTGATCCAGGGGGGCAAATCGCCCGGGTTCGAAGAAAGCCGCATTGCCAAAGTTGGTGGTGTGGCGGTGGCGCTCATTGTCCCGGTTTCGATCAAACTGAATATTTTCTGCAATCTGTTGTTTGCCGGCACGATCACGCAGGTTAGGCCTAGCTCCTTCAAAATCCGTCT
>Ga0265338_10006868_pt1 | contig 14329 bp, 8 predicted proteins | sample 42126metaG_FD_193579 | JGI IMG/M metagenome (GOLD analysis project Ga0265338, IMG submission 193579) | Rhizosphere microbial communities from Carex aquatilis grown in University of Washington, Seatle, WA, United States - 4-21-26 metaG | ecosystem: Host-associated > Plants > Roots > Rhizosphere >... | reverse complement strand
TAGCGGACCAGCTTGCCGGGCCGTAGCGTCTCCGCAAGGGCCCGCGTCCCGCCGGCCGGAGAGTCGCCCGAACAGAGTGCCCGTGCTCTGGTGCCGCTGCAATGCCGTTCGCGCCGCCCTACCCGGTTGCTCGGACAGCGAGTTCCCGCTCGGTCTTGAGGCGGAGCTGGCCGCAGGCGGCATCGATGTCATGGCCTTTTTCCCGGCGCAAGGTCGCGTTGACGTCGCGGCCCTCCAGGGCTTTCAGAAAACGCTCCTGAACCTGCTCCTCCGGTCGTTTCCAGGGAAGTCCCTCGACAGAGTTGTAGGGAATCAAATTAACCTTTGCGTTAAGCCCGCGCGCCAGTGACGCCAATGGTTCAACCTGGTCCAAGCCATCGTTGACCCCTTCAATGAGGATGTACTCAAAAGTGATCATTCGTCCGCGCTTGTGTTGATAATATTCGCAGGCTGCAGTCAAATCTCGGAGTGGGTATTTTCGATTGACAGGCATAATCCGGTTGCGAGTGGCATCCGTGGCTCCGTGCAGAGAGATAGCGAGCCGGAATTGCAAAGGCTCGTCGGCCAGTTTTCGTATTTGTGGCGCCAGGCCGCTGGTTGAGATCGTGATTTTCCGGGCACCGATCCCGCCGCCCCAGGGTGCATTCAGGATCCTTAGAGCCTTCAGCAGATTGTCATAATTGGCGAGCGGCTCGCCCATGCCCATGATGACGAGATTGGAGATGAGGCGCGGTGCGTTGCGGGCTTTTCGGGACGATTCCGAGGCGGTCGAATCCACATCATTCAGTCGTTCCACCGCCAAAACTTGCTCGACGATCTCATCAGGGTCCAGGTTACGCTTCCACCCTTCCAGCCCACTGGCGCAAAAGCGGCACCCGTAAGCGCAACCGACTTGCGTGGAGACGCACAAGGTGCGGCGGTCGCTGGGTTCGCCATAAAGCGTTGGGTTAGCCGGGATCAAAACACTCTCGATTAGAGACTGATCGTCCAAACGCCACAGGAACTTCTGCGTTGTGTCTTTTGCGCCTTGTTTTCGAACCAATTCCAACGCGCGCAAGTCGTACTGAGAGCGGAGTTCAGCCAGCAATGCCTTTGGCATGTTGAGCATCGCCTCCCAAGCGGTCACCCTGTGCACATAGAGCCATTCGAGCAGTTGCCGGACACGGTAAAGCGGCTGGCCTTGAGCCTTAAACTCAGCCTGCAACTCTTCCAATGTTCTGGATTTAATGTCCATCGAAGCTCTAAGAGGTTAGTTCATTCACAGAACAACGCAAAGAGGCTTCGCTTTGGCAAACCGCAAGACGCATCTTGATCTCAGCTGGCCAGGACGGCGCGCTGTGCGGAGTTCGCACGAATTGGCGGCGTGAGGGCGCAAATCCAGGTGGCGCCATGCTCGTTTGACCGCTGAACGCGGGCACATCGCGAGTTCCCTGCCTCGGCGACGTTTACTTCGTCAGATAATATTTTTGAGTGTATTCCCGCACCATGCGATCGGTTGTGAACTGAGGCACCAGGGACACCATGGCGCGGCGAATTCGCTGAATCCAACGGCGGGGAATACCGTCCGCATCGCGGTCGAAGAACAAAGGAACAACCTCCTGGGTAAGGACTTTGTACAGGTTTGCGCTATCAGTGCGATCCTGCTCCTCGACGGAATCGGCGTGTGAATCCTCGCCAATCGCAAAACCGTTGGTCGTGTCGTAGCCTTCGCGCCACCAGCCATCTAAGATGCTGAGGTTCAGGCAGCCGTGACAACCGGCTTTCATCCCGCTGGTGCCAGAGGCCTCGAGCGGACGGCGTGGGTTATTTAGCCAGACGTCACTACCCGCAACCATCTGGCGCGCGACGTGCATGTCGTAGTTCTCGATGAAGATCAAGTGTCCCTGCAAATCGCTGTATTTGCTCAGATGGATGATGTGCTGGATATAGCGCTTGCCGTCGTCATCCCGTGGATGAGCTTTGCCGGCGAAAATGAACTGGATCGGACGCGCTTTGTCGCGGGCGAGCTTAACGATATTCTCAAACTGCTGGAAGATGAGTGGGGCTCGTTTATAAGTGGCAAACCGGCGCCCAAAACCGATGGTTAAAGCATCCGGGTTGAGCAATTGATCGAAAGCAATGAAATCGCCTTGAGTGAGTCGCTGGCGCTGGATCAGGAGCCGTCGCCGCGCAAATTCGATGAGCTCACGGCGAAGATTGTAGCGCAGGGCCCAAATTTCTTCGTCAGAAATGAAGTTGGGATCTGCCATACGTTGCCAGAACTCCGGCTTGGTTATTTCACTTTCCCAACTGGAAATCGAGACACGAAACTCAGGTGCAACCGAGTTGACGGAAGTGCCTGTGAGTTTGCGCCGCCAGAAGCGGCGCACGGTTCCTTTCATCCAGCCGAGCAGATGAATTCCATTCGTGATATGGCCGATCGGAACTTGTTCAGCAGGCTTTCCTGAAAACAAACTATGCCACATATGCCGACTGACTCGTCCATGGAGCTCGCTCACTGCGTTTGCGGCTCGCGAAAGCTTGAGCGCCAGCACCGTCATGCAGAATGGCTCCTGCAGGTTTTGCGGATTAACACGCCCCAGCTTCATTATCTCAGCGAAAGGCGCAGGAATCTGCGATCGGAACCGCTGCATCGCGTAGTCCATCAAATCCGGGCTGAATCGGTCGTGGCCAGCCTCAACCGGGGTATGGGTTGTGAAGATGCACTCGGTACGAGTTTGGGTGGTGGCGTCCTGCCAACTCTTGCCTGAACCCATTTTTTCGCGAACTAATTCCAGCGTGAGAAAGGCCGCATGTCCCTCGTTCATATGGAACACGGAAGGACTGACCCCCAACGCGCGCAGGAGTCGCACTCCGCCAATCCCCAGCAGCATTTCCTGCATGATCCGCGTCGTGCTGTCGCCGCCATAGACTCGCAGAGTTAAATCCCGGAAATGCTGCTCGTTGTCCGGGCGGTTGGTGTCCAGGAGATAAACGGTAGCCCGTCCAACATTGACCTTCCATGCCTGGAAAGAAACCTGGTTCATCCCGATCTCGACCTGGCAAATCAGCGGCTCTCCTTTCTTGTTGAGCACCGGCTCGACTGGCAGGTTCCTGGGGTTGAGCAAAGTGTAGTACTCCGTCTGCCAGTTATTGGCATCGATCGCCTGCTGAAAGTAGCCCTCGCGGTAAAACAAACTGACCCCGACAAACCCAAGGCCAAGATCGCTGGCCGACTTCGTGTGGTCCCCGGCCAGCATCCCCAAACCGCCGGCGGCGATTGGCAACGTCTCATGAAATCCGAACTCGGCCGAAAAATAGGCAATCGGATTTGTCCTGAGAGCCGGCGCATTCTGGTGCGCCCAGGTTGCCCGATCGTTCATGTACCTCTCAAAGCACTCCAGCACCCTGCGCACTTGCTCCGCAAAATCAAAATTCTGCAAGCGCACGCGCAGCTCGTATTCGGACACCTCGTGCAGCACCGCAACTGCGTTGTGGTACAGGTTTTGCCATCCGCGCGGCGAGAGCTCCTGGAAAACCTCCTGCGCGCCCTGGTCCCAGGTCCACCACAAGTTATGGGCCAGCTTCTTCAGGCCCGCAGTCAACTGCGTTAGTTCCTCTTTCGTGAGTGCTTTTTTGGTCATACTGCGCAATAAGTCGCCGATTTTGATGCCGCAAAAATTTTGCGGGCTCCACCCTAGTAGCCGCAAGCTGAAGCTGCAATCAGTTTTTGCGCGTTTATCTCCAACTTGCTTTCATCGATAGAGCAGCAATCATACCGCCTGGACTCAGCGAAAACTATCGGACTACTGAGAGATGATTCTGTAAAAGGCTTGGCCGAGCAACGCGTTCTCATCCTCAAACTCCAGTGTTCCCTGGGAGGTCGGAGAAAGTATTTGCAGCGTAGACCAGCCGCGGCTTAGATCGGAACTTCTCTGAACGACATAGCTGACACCGGCCTGCCCGGAAAAACGGACCAGAAAGCCGGTGGCTATCGGGAGGAATACGACGGGGTTTTCGGCGCCAACCGCCGGATAGGCCGAATCGGGGGCGGGAACCAGGCGCACGACGTCCGCGATTGCGAAGGTTCCTGGCTGATTTGTGCCGCTTACAAGCATCGAGACGTGGTTGGAAAGGGTTTGGTCAAGGACAACTGAGCCCACACACACCCATTGGTTCGCTGGGATCCCAGATGGAAACACCGCTGTCAATAGATTGGTCTCTCCCTCAGCGATGTTGAACACAACATTGCTTGCGGCAAGCGGAATGTTCGGCACTTGGACCGAAATTCGATAACGGCCCGACCAGGATATGGGCGTAGACCAATTCGCTTCCGCCATGGAGTTTGAATTAAGGAGCATTACTCGCGCGTCCGTGCCCCAGTCCGCATTGGTCGTCGAGGTCCAGGCTCCGTTGCTTTCGCTATATTGCGAGTCAAAGTTGTCAATATAGACATCGTCGGGAATATATCGCAAAATCTTGGTCACCAGATTCCCCGCAGTGTCGGTCGCGGCAACCCCTACCTTCGCCAGCAGATTCAAAGAAACGGGCAAGGTAACAGTCCATGAATTCGATCCGATGGGGGCGCACGAATGGGTAAGATTTGTGTATTGCCGGAAAACATCGCGCAGACAGACAAACGGCTTTTCTTGGAAGATCGGCACGCTGCTCGTAATGGTTAGAGTGATTGTTTGATTCTTCAACGACTGGGTTACCCCCAAAACGGGCGGCGCCTGGTTGGTCACACCGAGCCAGCGCTGCATCGCCTCAACGGCGGTGCAGTAGCGGAATGGAACTTTGGGATTATTGGCTGCCGCCTGGCTGATGAACGTGCTCAGTTTGGTAATATTCGCGACAAAATTCTCAGGCAGATGATCCCAAAGGCAGGCGACCTGATCGGCGCCGCTGGAGGCTTGGGAGAACATCTGATCCACATTCGTTTGAGTCAGTGCCTGAATCTTAACGGAGCGCACATTCCATCCCGGCGTGCTGCCGGGAACCTGGTAATCATTGGTCGAAGGATGGTAAGGAACGAAGGCCGAAGGAGCGTGCGACCAATCCTCGACTCCCGCGATGGGCCCTGTATTCGTGTACCAAGGCACCTTCACGCCGTAGTTATCATGGAAACAAAACGGGATGAGTTGGTTGAGGTACTGCTGCCAATCCTGATCCATGAAATGCCAACCGCTCCGAAACGACACCGGAAAGACGCCCTCCTCCAGCAAGTACTGGCAGAGCGTAACGTCGAAATCCGCACGGCTTTCATTGAAAGTGCGTGTTTGGTTCCAGTAATGGATGCCGTTGCCGTTGTAGTCGCTCCAGAGATAGGTGTGATAATGCAGAGACAGTTCATCCCCGAACTGACGGATGGCGGCGCCATGATATTGCTTCATCAAGTGCAAAGTCATCGTGTTGGCTGTGGGAACGTTGAGATTGTCGGCGTCGCGATAAATGTTGCCGCCCATCATCCACCAGGTGAACTTGATCGGTTGGCCGAAAGAATCTCTGAATTGGCTGCGCCAGGCGGGATCCATTATTTGGAAAACGGGAGCGTTTGTGTCGGTGAACGAATTCTGCAGATAATGCGGGTGCCGGGAATAAACATCGACTGTGGTGACGGCATTCCAGATCGCAGTGTCGGAGCCGACAACCAAATACACCGTTCCTGGCGGCGATCCGTCCGCACAGGTAAGGCAAAAGATGAATATTCCAGCCAAAAGAAAGACGCTCCTCAGTGACGAGATCAATTTCACAAAAGCTAGGCCTGGGTCCAAAGAACTTCGGCCGATGCGGCAGATATGGCAATCTTAAAACACAGCAAACCTTAAACGGGCGGAGGGCGGGCCTAGGCGCAGGCGATGTCCAAACCTTTGGGATTGCGTCTGGCCTTCGCGCCAGGTTGCGCTTCACTTCACAAAGACCCGGTACAGACGTATAGTCCCCGCAGTCAAACGGATGAAAAAATATTGGCACGTGATCAACGTCGGGATTCAGAATAATCTGACCTACCGCTTTAATTTCCTGGCCAGAACGCTCTTTGGCCTGATTCCACTGGTAGCGATTCTCTATGTCTGGCAAGCAATTTACTTCGGAAAAAGCCAAGGTTCTGAGGTCGGCACTTATACGTTGCCACAAATGATCTCCTATTACCTGATTGTGACCATCGTAGACGCACTGACGGCCGTGAACGAAGATGACTGGCAAATCGCCGCCGACATCAAAGATGGCAACATTAGTCAATTCCTGCTCAAACCGATTGACTACCTGATTTACAGGCTCTGCTTGTTCCTCTCCGGACGCATTACTTATCTGGCGGTAGCTGCAATTCCGCTGGCCTTGTTTATCCTGGTGCTCCGCCAGTACCTCGTCCTGCCCCCGGATTGGCCTACCGTGGGGTTGTTCCTGGTTTCGGTGTTGCTGACCGCTTTGCTTCAGTTCTTCACCAGCTACGCAATGGCGCTGCTTGCGTTCTGGGTGTTGGAGGTGTCCACCTTCATTTTCATTCTCTTTGCGTTCGAGTATATCGCCAGCGGCCACATGTTCCCGCTGGACATTCTCCCGAACCGTTTGGCCCAAGCCCTCTTCTTTACTCCTTTTCCATACCAAATGTATTTCCCAGTAGGCATCTACATGGGCAAAATATCGGGTCCGGCCCTGGCGCGTGGTCTGTTGGTCCAGGCTGGGTGGGTGGCGGCCGCCTATATTCTTGCGCGCTTCATGTGGCATCGCGGCATCAGAAAATACTCGGCCGTGGGAGGATAATGAATAATTCAAATCCATCGCGTCGGCTTTATTCTGGCGCGCGGCGCTACTTCAGAATTTATGCGGCCTTGTGGAAAAATTCCGTGGCCCGCGAGATGAGTTTCAAGACTAATTTCTTGATGTGGATTGTGGTGGAGCTCCTTTGGTTCGGACTGCAGCTCAGCTTTATTGGGGTCCTCTATTTGCACACGGACCACATCGGCACTTGGACGAAGTGGCAGGTAGTAATGCTCATCGGCGCCAGCCACCTGATCCAACAAATTTTCCAGGCCTTTTTTCTTATCAATTGCACCAACCTCTCGGAACTGGTCCGCACCGGGAAACTCGATTTTCTTCTGCTGCTCCCGGTAAACACGCGCTTTGTTGTGTCGTTACGCCAGGTTGACCTGGGCGCATTCGTCAACGCGCTCGGGGCTCTCGGGGTAATGATTTACGCTGCCTGCCAATTGAACCTGGTGCCTACCTTTCTGCAGGTAATGGGTTTTCTGGTTCTGTGCCTGGCCGGTGTGCTAATCCACTATTCTTTGATGTTCCTGCTGGCGAGCATCAGCTTTTGGACAGTTCGGGCCCAGGGAATCGTGTGGGGTTACTATAATCTTTTTCAAATTGCGCGCATGCCCGACGAAGCCTTCCGGGGGTTATTCAAAGCGTTCTTTACATTCGCGATCCCAATGCTGCTGGTGTCGAACGTTCCGGTGCGCCTGCTGGTGAACAAATTCTCCGTGCGGTACCTGTTCCTATTGCTGGCGATGAGCGTTGTTTGTTTCGTGGTATCGGAATTTGGATGGCGCGCTTCGGTTAAGAGATACACCAGCGCAAGCTCGTAACCGACCGACGTGGCGTGGAAGTCCGACGGGGTGCCGCCTAAGGCGCGGCTCCGAACCGGTCCACGACTTTGAACGCGATCAAACTATGATGTAGTGTAAAAAGAGAGCATGGACAACTCGACGCGCACCGGCAGACAATCACCGGAGGCCGGCTCATTCGATTGGCCGATGGCCAATGAAGCGGAGCAGCTGCTTCGCACGACCATGGTACGGTTCCTCGATGGCAATTCGTTTGCCAAAGTGCTTTCCGAGCGAATGCGCAATGAAACAGCCACGGAGTTTTTCGAATGGATTGACCATTTCGGCCTGGGGTCCGAATACGAGGAACCGTTGAGAGAGGCCGGATTCGAAATCGAGAGCGGAGGTGAGACCGCAGATGACGAAACGGTATTGGCACACCCGCGCGCGACTTTGCCGCGCGTGCTGTTAAAGCGCGAGCAACGAGACAATGCAGTTGTGATTGCACTGCGTCCAGAGTCTATAGCCGATTTCGCCGGCTCTCATAACTTGAGAAGTCACATCCGAGGTGAGCCCTTCTCTCAATTTCGGCGTGTGATCGTGGCCCGCGAAAATGGCAACGCGCTCGAAGCGGTAGAACGCCACGCATATCGTGGTTTTATTGAGAAATCTCTTTGTGGAGCGGAACTTGAATCCGTCATCAAGGCTAAGGAACTCTGGAGGACCCGACCGCGGCAGTTTGCGGATGATGCGGAGGGATTCAGAGCAACGAACGAAATCCTAAATCAAGTTCTTGCCTTGGTGGGGCGCGATCGAGCCTGTCAATACTTCTTCGAAAATGATCGCAGCTATTGGCAGGGCCGGAACCGGGCTGCACGTGCTCAAAAGCATCGGCAGGACCAGTTGGGGCTGGGCTGGGGTAATCACGATCACCATACTTTCAGGTGCTCACGCGGCCATTTCGCCGATCTAATCGACTTTCTCCAACGGCTGGGTTTCGATAAGCGTGAACGGTTCTATGCCGGCTGCGAAGCGGGTTGGGGTGCGCAAATCCTGGAAAATCCCGTGACAGGGATAGTTGTATTTGCCGATGTGGACCTGATGCCTGAAGAAAGACCAATTGATTTCTCGCGTGACCCGCTGCCCGCGACCGGCCAACTGGGCACAGTAGGATTGTGGGTTGGCCTCCACGGGGAGAGTTTTCTTGAAGCTGGAATGCATCACTTGGAAGCTCGGTTTGATTTCGATCTCCTGCGGGCTCAGCTCAAAAGCCAAGGGGTAAGCACGATGGCGCCGTTTTCGGATTTCAAATTCCTGCGGCAAGCTTTCACTGAAGGCGAGCACTGGGCGGTCCGTCGCGAACGCCTGGACAAGTTATTAGCGACGGGACTTCTCACTCGAGAACAGTTCAAGCGCTTCGCGGCGGAAGGAGCCATCGGAAGCCACCTCGAGAACCTTCAGCGGCACGGCGGCTTCAAGGGCTTCAACCAAAAATCAGTGAGCGCTATCATCGCCGCAATCGATCCGCGCAAAACCCACTTTGCCGAAGCCTCAGCTTCTTGAATCAAGGCTAAGCCCTCCGCCGACTTGATAATTTGCATAACTTGATAACCTGATCACGTTTCGACCCGCCGAAAGTCAGAATGCGACCACGGCCGGCCTTGCGGGCACCCCCGCCCACGAAGTCCCGGCGGGGAGCGTTTCACTTTTCATTAAAAGCGACAGCGGCCCAAGTTGGGCGCCGGGTTCCATTCGAGTATCGTATAAGACCAAAGAATTGGCACCAACGCTGCAACCAGGTCCAATTTCCACGTGCGACATTTTCATGACGCGATCTTCAAACAAGTGCGTTTGAACTGTGCACTCGGAGTTGAGCGCGGCTTCGTCGCCGATGCGCGCGAGGTCGAACTCGCTGAAATCAATTGTTTCGGCGTAGACGCGCCGGCCGATATGAGCGCCAAGAAATCTGAGATACCAACAGATAAATGGTGTGCCAGCGAGGGAATTGACCAGGAACGGCCCGGACAGGTGTTCGTGCAGGGCGTTAATCAGTTCATTGCGCCAAACAAAGGTGCTCCAAAGCGGCTTCTCGCCGGGCCGGTAACGCCCAACCAATAGCCATTTGACTACAATAGTAAAAGCCGTCGCAGCAAAACCGCAACCGAGGTACAGAACCGGGAAGAAAAGCAGGGTCTGGCCCAGACTGAACTGATCGTGCAACAGCAAGAGCGCCGAAAACAAAAGGCTGGTCAGGATAATGAAACAGGTGGAAGGGATGATGATCCGCACAAACTCGATCGCGGCACGAACCGCACGCAACCGGGCCGGAGGTTCAAAAGTGGTTTCCGCCCCAAAACGGGTGGTCTGGAGGCGTTGCCTGAGAAAGAGAGCCGGGGACCCAATCCATCCGCTGTCTTCACGCAATGCCTCAGTGCGATCCTCAGGCGGGACGGACAGGCAGCCAATGAGGACGCTATCCCCAATCACCGTGCCGGGAGGTAACATCGCGCTGTTGCCAATGAACGCGCGCCTGCCAATCTGGTTCCGGTCGATACTGATCCATCCGCCGCGGACACGCGGCGCGCCCAACGAAACGTTGTCCGCGATGAAACTTTCATCACCAATGCAAAGGAGATCGGGCGAAATGAATGAGGCGGTGGAAATTTCAGCGCTGCGACCCAGTTTGGCTCCTAAGAGTTTATACCACGGGCTTAAATAAACGGATGCGTACAGCGGTCCCACCACATCCAAGCTCAGCTCCATGGTTTTATCGACAAACCATTTTCGCACGTAATGCCAGCTATCCAGCTTGTGAATGCCAGGCCGAATTTTGCCCAGCAACAGCCATTTCAAAACCACGATTTCCACACAAAGCAGCATCACAAAGGAAACGGCGACTAACGGTGAAAGAAGCAAATACCAATAATACGGGTCCAGGTAATTTAACCGGTTCATTATAGCGATTCCTGGAAAGAGCGCGGCGACAACCAGGATGGGAAAGATTAACAAACCAATGCTATGCAACACGCCGAAAACAAAACGGCGTAAAGACATCGCCTCAGGGAGCGCCGGCGTCTCGCCGGCCTTCGGAACTTCGTCGTCGTGATGCCGACGCTCCCGAGGGCGGGCTGGGGAGCCGATCCAAGTTTCCCCTGGACCGATCGTTTGCCCGGCCTGAAGCAGCGAGAGATCTTCCAGCGCCGAATCATCCGCCATCGAACTATTTTCAGCCAGAACGGCGCGCGTGCCCACAAAACATCGATTCCCAAGCGTGATTGAACCAATGTGAAGCAAGCCGTTGCTGACGGAATAACCGAGCAAGGTGGCGTCGGCATTAAGACTGGTATCATCACCCAACGTCAGCAAATCATAAATGGCGAAGTTGTCGGAATGGATGAATACATTTTTGCCAACCTTGGCTCCCATTAGTCGCAGATAAATGCCCAGGAGTGGCGTGCCCGACAGATAACTGACCGGCACGGTTGCCTCGACGGCAGTCGCCAGCCAGAATCGAAAATAGTACCAACCCCACAACGGATACTGGCCCGGCTTGTAGCGGCCGATGATCAGCCACTTCAGCGCAATGGCGACCCCCAGCATGGCCGGATAAACCAAAACCAGACTCGCGAACGCCCCAAGAATCGAAGTGAGAAAATCGTACTCCTCCTCGACAAGGACGGTGTAAGTCAGGTAAGGAGCCAGCCATTGCAGCGCAAAAAATCCCAGAACGAAGACCAAGCTCAAAAGTTGGGCGGTGCCACAAAAAAAGTGGCGCCAAAAAGGAATCAACTTGCCAGGTTCCGAGGCCGGCGCTGGTTGTTTTAAAGAAGCCGAGTTAGTTTTCGACTGCGGTAATTTCTCAATTTCGAGTTCAGAATCATCGGAGCGCGGGGCAATTCCGGTGTGCTGTTCTGGCTTGAGGCCGAGGGAATCGCGTTGAGCTGGGGGGTTGCTGCGATTCAGGAATGCTTGAGCAAGGCTGGCCGCAGTCGGGAAACAATAGACGTCGGCCATGGAGATTCCTTTAAAGTCATTGGACCGCCTTAGCTCCGAAACCATTCGAGCCGCCAGCAAAGAATGGCCGCCCAAATCGAGGAAGAAGTCATCGGTCGTTGAAACAGAATCTGACGAAAAAAGGCGGGCCCAAGTCTGCGCGATTTGCTGTTCGAGCGGATTGCTGGGCATCCTGACTTCGTGAACAGACTCCTTGAGTTTCAAATCAAAAAACGCCTTGCGATCGATCTTGCCGCTGGGGAGTGTTGGCAGAGCGGAAAGAAAAGCGATCACACCAGGGACCATGTAGGCCGGCAAGCGAGCCCTCAAACGGGCGCGAAGAACCTCTGGCTCGGGCGGCGTTCCGAAGCGCGGGACCACGTGCGCGACGAGTTGCGAAATGCCCGAATTGCCATCCCTCAAGGTCACTGCCGCCGCCTTGATTTCGGGGCTTTCCATTAATACGGACTCAATTTCTGAAAGCTCGACGCGGAAGCCTCGAATTTTGACTTGTGTGTCTAGCCGGCCAAGAAACTCAAGCTCCCCGGTTTCCGTCCAGCGAACGCGGTCCCCAGTCCGATAAAGTCTCTGAGCCGGCAGACCCTCCAGAGACAATGTTATAAACTTTTGATTGGTAAGCTCGATTTGTCCAAGATAACCGCGAGCCAACCCCAAGCCGCCTATAACTAGTTCCCCGGCTTCGCCTTTTGAGGCTAATTCCAAACTCTCACCTAACACAAAAGCGCAATAACCCGGCAGCGGGCGGCCGATCGTAACCGTCTTATCGGGGTGGCAATCCGCCCACGTCGCGACGACCGTTGCTTCAGTCGGGCCGTACGTGTTGACGACTCGCCGGCTTGGCTTCCACCATCTCTTCACCAACTCCGCCGCACAAGCCTCGCCGCCAAGGATAAGCAACCGCAGGGAGGGAACATCCTCCTCCAACATCGAAAGGAGGGTTGGCACACAGGAAAGCACGGTTACGCCGGTTTCGGTCAGAAACCCTGACAAAGACGGGCCCAATCGCATCGCATTCTGTGTTCCAATAACGAGTGCGGCCCCTGCATGGAATGCCAGCCAGATCTCCTCCACGGAAGCGTCGAAGGCGATCGAGAATCCCTGGAATACACGATCATTTGGGCGAACCTGAAACAGTTGTCCCTCCGCTTCAACCAAATGAACGGCATTTCGGTGCTCGATCTGCACGCCTTTTGGCCGGCCTGTCGTGCCTGAAGTGTAGATAATGTAACAAAGGTCCTCCGGCACAGTGCAAGGTTCACCTGGCAGAAATTTGGTTGGAGATTCATTTGCTAAATCGTCGGAGTGCTGATCAAGGATGACGGTTCGGCCCTGAAACCCCGCTGCTTTCTGGGACAAACTGGAGCATGTGACGAGCAATGCCGCGGCACAGTCGCCCAAAATGAAGCGGACACGCTCGGAAGGATAATCAGGGTCCAAGGGCACATAGGCAGCCCCTGCTTTAAGCACAGCCAGCAGCGCAACGTAGAGATCCTCGGCACGCGGAAGCAACAGCGCAACCGAGGCGCCGCAGTCAACGCCTTGCGCTCTCAAAAAATGCGCCAGTCGGTTCGCCCGCGCTTCAAGCTCCCCGTACGTCGTGCGTGCCTGTCCGCACAGTAATGCTGTCGCGTCAGGCGTGTCCGCAGCCTGACGTTCAAAGATCTCGTGCAGCAACCTGGGTGAATCAACCCTCTGCGCGCCTAGCCCTTCCTGCCGTGATGCACGGTTATGCACCTTTGCAGGATGAAAGTGTGCCAGACGGCTGTCCACATAAAACAGGGGCAGACCGACGCAGCACAAAAGTGGCTAAAGTGCACCTTTGTCGCACCTAAAAAACGCCGCGTATGTCGATGCGTCCGTCGATACCTCTGTCAGCCAATCGGTGATTCGACAAAGGCATCGACAAAGGTTGTGACTTAATTGCCAGGCCGATGGAGCCTGCTTTTTACCCAGCGTGCAGGGAGGAGTGACCGTTCATACAACGGTCGCAACCGTAACGTGATCTAAACAACAATAACTGAATTGGTGCCGCCGAAGCCGTTCGGGACGCACTCCTGTGCGCCGGGATCGCTGTACCACTGAGCGCCGTCGATCACAAATCGGTATTCGTATCGGCCCGGCGTCAACAAAACGGTCGCTTTCCAACCACCGTTGGCATCCTTTGCCAGCGGCGTCCGGCTAGAATCCCACCCATTAAACGTGCCGGCCAGGTTTGCGGATTTCACACCCGGGAGGCTGAGCTTGAATTCGACGGCTCTTTGAGCCGGTTTTTCAGCCGGTTCCTTAATACGCTTTTCGGCTAGTTTCTGGACAGAATTTTCGGTGAGCTTCTTCTCGACGGTGCGTCCGGCAGCAACCGCGGGGGATGCAATCGAACCGGAGCGTGTGTGTCTTTGCTGCATAATGGTTATTTCCTATAGTTTTTCTAAAGTGTTTCGGCCAAACTCGGGCGAGCTTCGTCGAAGCCTGCACCTGAGTGCAGAGCCTAGGATGTCACACCACACCGGAAAATGGGGTGATCACCCCTGGATGAAAATCGCGCACTTTTACAGCGGGGCTCGGCGTTCACGCCGCTTCAACACACGAAAGCACGGGCGCTCAGAACCAGAGAATCGAGCGTTCAGAAAATAACGCCCAAGCCGCTGAAGATTGACAGGATAAGGCGGCGCGAATGCCCCGCCACAGAAAGCCCTAGTACCTTGTATCATTCAGAATTTCGGATAGAGGCGCTTCAATTTGATGCGGGCATCTTCGGTGGTGAAGCGCCAATCAATGGTTGCGGCACGGTT
>Ga0265338_10006864_pt1 | contig 14339 bp, 15 predicted proteins | sample 42126metaG_FD_193579 | JGI IMG/M metagenome (GOLD analysis project Ga0265338, IMG submission 193579) | Rhizosphere microbial communities from Carex aquatilis grown in University of Washington, Seatle, WA, United States - 4-21-26 metaG | ecosystem: Host-associated > Plants > Roots > Rhizosphere... | reverse complement strand
CCTGGAGCAGGATAGTTGCGGCCGGGTGATTCCCCTGGAGCAGCGCACAAAAGAAGACCAGGAAAAAGCCCTGAACGGCCGCAAAGACTAGTCGCGGAACGCTGGCCCCGACCCCGCCCTTCGGCTAAAAATATGCAAAAGAACAGGGCGAAGTCAGGGAGCGATCATGGTCCGCAAGAGTCTGCTTTTGGCGCTGGGCGCCGCCATGGGTCTGGTGGGTGGCGCGCAAGCGGCAACCCGTTCAATGCTCTATGTCGCCAACAGCCAGGGCGATGACATCACCATCATCGACCTGGCCACCCAGAAAGTGGTCAAGACCCTGAAGGTCGGGCCGATCGTGCATGGCGTCTGCGCCCAGGCCGATGGGCGGCGCGCCTTCGCCACCATCGAATCCGAGCACAGCCTGAAGGTGATCGACACCCGCACCAATGAAGTGACCGACACGATCCCGCTGGGCGGCCAACCCAACGAATGCGCCGCCACCAATGACGGCCGCTATGTGGTGGTGCCGCTGCTGGCGCCGGTCAACATGTCCGTAGTGGTGGACGTGGCACAGAAGAAGATCGTCAAGAGCTTCAAGACCGTCCATCCCCATAACTGCTTCACGCCCGAAGGGGGCAGCAACTCCATCGTCTATTGCGAGGAACGCGATGCCTTCCGCATCCACCGCATCGATCTCGACAAGATGGAAGTCACCAACGAAGTGAAGGTGGCGGGTGACCCGCGGCCCTTCGTGGTCACCAAGGACGAGAAGACGCTCTATACCGCGCTCAGCGGCCTGCATGGCGTGGCCGTCATCGACATCCCGAACCAGACCATGACGCAGCTGGCGCTGCCCTCGATGCCCTGGATGGCCTGCAAGGTCGAGCCGCCGAACACGCCGGTGCACGGCATCGGGCTGACGCCGGATTCCAAGAAGCTCTGGATCACCTCGGTCTCCGATGCCGGCGTCTATGTCTATGACATCGGAGCCAAGAAACTCTCCAAGAAGATCACGGTCGGCGCCTGTCCCAACTGGATCGGCTTCTCGGCCGATGGCAAATATGCCGGCGTCAGCAATGCCGACAGCGACGATACGTCCATTCTGGACGTGAAGGCGGAAAAGGAAATCGCCCGCGTGAAGGTGGGAACGGCGCCCAAACGGGTGCTGGTGATCGAGGTCCCGCAGGACCAGGTAACAGCCAACTAACTAACAAAGACAAATAGGGGCAATTCATGCGCAAGTTATTCGTTGTGCTGGCCGCAGTGCTGGCATCTGGTGGGGCTTTGGCCGCCGACGCCGTGAAAAAAGACCAGTCGATTTTGGACCGGCTTTACGCCAATACCGGCGTCTACCACAGGCCCGACACGGCCCACACGCCGAACTTCGTCTCCGATCCGGGCTGGCCGGCGCCCTTGCCGCATAACTGGCAGCTGGGCCAGATCGGCGGGCTCTATGTGGATCCCAAGACCGATCACATCTGGGTCTATAACCGTCCGCGCACCATGACGACCGATGAAGCGGCGCTGGAAACCCGCGGCGGCGGCAATGGCAAGAATGGCCTGGGCTTTGCCCGCCCCAATGGCCCTGTGGCGGACTGCTGCAATGCGGCGCCCTCGGTGCTGGAGTTCGACACCGCCGGCAAGCTGCTCCAGGCCTGGGGCGGTCCGGCCGATCCGGGCTGGCTGGAAAGCCATTGCAAGGCGGCCGATGGCTGCATCTGGCCCAACAGCGAGCACGGCATCTATGTCGATCACAAAGGCAATCTCTGGCTGGCGGGCAATGGCGCCAAAGCCGGCGATCCCAGCCTGGGCTGGACCACAAATACGCAAGGCGGGGACGGTTTCGTCCTGAAGTTCGACCAGAAGGGCAATTTCAAGATGCGGATCGGCGGCACGCCGACCGCGCCCAACAGCAACGACACCAGCGGCGGCATCAACGGCACGCCGGTGCTCTATCAGCCCGCCGACATGGTGGTGGATCCCAGGACCAACCGGCTTTATGTCGCCGACGGCTATGGCAATCGCCGCGTCCTGATCGTCGATGCCGACACCGGAAAATATATCGGTCACTTCGGCGCCTATGGCTCCAATCCGGTGGACGATGCCGCCGCCGCCGCGGGCGGCCGCTGGGTCACCGACCGGCTGAAGGGGGTGAAGAAGCCGGCCTTCTTCCGCAATCCCGTGCACTGCGTGAAGATTGCCGACGACGGCAAGCTCTATGTCTGCGATCGCGGCAATGACCGCATCCAGGTGTTCGACAGCAAGGATCCCAGCCTGGGCAAGCCCTGCACCAATCCGGACGGCGCGGCGGGCAAGTGCGGCTTCCTGGCCGAGCAGGCGATCAGCCCCAACACCGAGACCCTTCCGGCCATGCCGGGCACCTCGGTGTCGCTGAACTTCTCGCAGGACAAGGCGCAGAGCTGCCTTTATGTCGGCGACAATTCCAACATGACCATCTATGTGCTGAACCGCAGCAATCTTGACGAGCTGGGACGGTTGGGCCGCATGGGCCGCAATGCCGGCCAATTCCACTGGCTGCACCAGGTCAGCCTGGACAAGGCCGGCAACATCTATACGGCCGAGGTCGATACCGGAAAGCGCATCCAGAAGTTCGTCCGCTATGGCGGGACGGGCTGCAGCGGCACCGGGTCGGCGACGGTGGGTGGCCCGGCGGAATAAAGACCCGAGAGACGGCCTTTCTGTTGCAATTGAGAGTTAGTCGCATACTATGGCCCGGTAGCCAATCTGGAACTGGGCCATGGCAGAAGCGCGTACCCGCTCGATCCCCAACTATGAGGGCCACCTCTGCGCCGGGCATTTGCTGATCTGGACCTGGCGCAAGATGGTCGGCGGACATGGCGAATGTCCGGTGCTGGCGCGGGAATATGACCGCTTCGCGGGTGATGCGGCCGACGCATTGCTGGCGGCTTTCGCCACCTTCCTGCTGCTCCTGGGCCGCGGCAGCCGGCGGGTCCTGAGTGTGGGCCCGCCCCATGGCGCCGGGCTGACAGCGGACGAGGAACGGATGCTGCGGCTGATCGCGGCGGCGCAGACGGGCGAGCGGGTTCTGGCGGCGGCGCATCTGACCTGGCTGGTCCGGCGCGACGCTCAGGACGGTGTCATGGAGACGGTGGAAAAACTGGCGGAGGCTCTGATGAAGGCTGGGGTGATCTTGCCGCCGGTGCGTACCTGCACCCCCGCCCCATCGGCGACCCTGGACCGGATGAGCGCCCAGGGCTGGATCTAGGGCGATGGACCTTTAGCGCTGGGCGATAGCCTGGGGATGGGCGGTGGCCAAGGTCATGGTCACGGCCATGCCGGCGCTGGCAAGGCTGAGCATCAGCAGGGCGGCCCCGATGATCTTCATGGCTTCTCCATGGAATCTGCGGAAGGAAAGCATGAGCTGCGGAGTTCGTTCCGTCGCCCCCGAAACGATTCGATCATGCGCCCGACAAATAAAGGAAGACTTAAAGGGTACTAATAAAGCGGGCCTCGGTCTTGGCCTTCACTTCGTCCAGGGTGATCCCCGGCGCCAGCTCGATCAGCTTCAGACCGGTCTTGCCCCGCTCCAGGGTGAAGACCGCCAGATCGCTGATGATCATGTCGACGCAACTCGTGCCGGTGAGCGGCAGGGTGCATTTCTTCAGGACCTTGGATTCGCCCGCCTTGTTGGTGTGCTCCATCACCACCACGATCTTCTTGACCCCGGCGACCAGGTCCATCGCCCCGCCCATGCCCTTGACCATCTTGCCGGGGATCATCCAGTTGGCGATGTCACCATCCTCCGACACTTCCATGGCGCCCAGCACGGACAGGTCGATGTGGCCGCCGCGGATCATGCCGAAGCTGTCGGCGGAGGAGAAATAGCTGGTGCTGGGCAGTTCGGTGATGGTCTGCTTGCCGGCATTGATCAGGTCGGGATCTTCCTCGCCCGGATAGGGGAAGGGGCCCATGCCCAGCATGCCGTTCTCGCTCTGCAGGGTCACTTTCAGGCCGTCCGGGATGTAGTTGGCCACCAGGGTCGGAATGCCGATGCCCAGATTGACGTAGAACCCATCCTTCAGCTCACGCGCGGCGCGGGCGGCAATGTCTTCGCGGCTCCAGGCCATCACACGTCTCCTGCGGACGGGCGGGGACGCGTCGTCACCCGCTCGATCGGCTTCTTGTAGTCGCGGCCCTGCAGAATGCGCTGCACGAAGATGCCCGGGGTGTGGATCTGGTTGGGATCAAGCTCGCCCGGTTCGACCAGCTCTTCCACTTCCGCGATGGTGATCGCGCCGGCGGTGGCCATCACCGGATTGAAGTTGCGCGCGGTCTTCCGGTAGACGAGGTTGCCTTCGGTATCGCCTTTCCAGGCCTTGACCATGGCCAGGTCGGCGCGCAGCCAGCGCTCGCGCACATAGGTCAGTCCGTCGAACTCTTCGGTGGGCTTTCCGTCCGCCACCACCGTGCCGACGCCGGTGCGGGTGTAGAAGGCGGGAATACCGGCGCCGCCGGCGCGGATGCGCTCGGCCAGGGTGCCTTGGGGATTCAGCTCCAGCTCCAGCTTGCCGGTGAGATAGAGCTGTTCGAACAGCTTGTTCTCACCGACATAGGACGAGATCATCTTCTTGATCTGGCCGTTGTTCAGCAGCACCCACAGCCCCAGGCCATCGGCGCCGCAATTGTTGGCGATCACGGTGATGTTTTTGACCCCGTCCTCTTTCAGGGCGGTGATCAGGTTCTCAGGGTTTCCGGAAAGGCCGAAGCCGCCCGACATCACGGTCATGCCGTCGAAGGTGACGCCTTTCAGCGCCGAGGCGGCATCGGGATAGACTTTGCTGGACACTTTCGAGGGCTCCCCTTCCGTTGAGGTTAGTTCGCATTGCAACATGCGGCGACGCAAGCGGTAAAGCAGGCCGCTTGTAAGGCCTTGATATATATTATTTTATGATTGGCCCAGGATATCGTTTGTCCGTTCCTTGCCGCCTCGGCGGGGGGCCGGTACAACCCCGGCCATTCTTAAAAGATTCCCTGATGTCTTCGCAGAAACCCACCCGACCCAAGGCCCGGCTGCCGCGCGGATTCCGCGACCGCGGCGCGGCCGAGATCATGGCCGAGCAGAAGATGCTGGCCACCATCCGGGCGGTCTATGAGAGCTATGGCTTCGAGCCGCTGGAAACCCCGGCCTTCGAATATACCGACGCGCTAGGCAAGTTCTTGCCCGATGTGGACCGGCCCAATGAGGGCGTCTTCTCGCTCAAGGATGACGATGAGCAGTGGATGAGCCTGCGCTATGACCTGACGGCGCCGCTGGCCCGTCATGTCGCGGCCAATTTCCAGAACCTGCCCAAGCCCTTCCGCCGCTATCAGACCGGCACCGTGTGGCGCAACGAAAAGCCCGGGCCGGGCCGCTATCGCGAATTCACCCAGTTCGACGCCGACACGGTGGGCACCGCCACCGCCTCCGCCGATGCCGAGCTGCTGATGATGCTGGCCGACACCTTGGAGGCGCTGGGCATCCGGCGCGGCGGCTACATCATCAAGCTCAACAATCGCAAGCTGCTTGACGGCGTGCTGGAGGTTGCGGGCATTGGCCTGGAAGACCGGGAGCGGCGCGGCATCGTGCTGCGCGCCATCGACAAGCTGGACCGGCTGGGCGTGGACGGCGCGTCGGCGCTCTTGGGCGCGGGCCGCAAGGATGAATCCGGCGATTTCACCAAGGGCGCGGGCCTCGGCGCCGATCAGGCCCAGCGGGTGCTGGCCTTTGTCGCGCCGGACGCCAAGGACGAGGAGGCGCATCTGAACCAGATCGCCACCCTGATTTCGTCCAGCAAGATCGGCGCGGAAGGCCTTAATGAGCTGGAGCAGATCGTCAAGCTGCTCTCGGCTTCCGGTTATGGCCCCGACCGGGTGATGTTCGATACCGGCGTGGTGCGCGGCCTGGACTATTACACCGGCCCAGTCTGGGAAGGCGAACTGACCGGCGCGGTCACCAATGACGCCGGCGAGGAAGTGGTGTTCGGCTCGATCGCCAGCGGCGGACGCTATGACGATCTGGTGGCGCGCTTCACCGGCCAGCGCGTGCCGGCCGCGGGCATCTCGATTGGCGTCAGCCGTCTCCTCGCCGCCTTGAAAAACAGTCAGTCCGCGCTTTCACCGCTGGTGGTGGTGACGACATTCGACAAGGCCGATGCCGCGTCGTCTTTCACGCTGGCGCAGGAGTTGCGCGCGGCGGGCGTGCGGGCCGAAGCCTATGTCGGCAACGGCAAGATGGGCGATCAGTTCAAATATGCCGACAAGCGCGGCGCCGCCATCGCCGTGGTCGAAGGTCCGGACGAGCGGGCTCGCGGCGAAGTCACGCTCAAGGATCTGGCGCTGGGCGCGGAGCTGGCGAAGGACGTGGCCAGCCGCGCCGACTGGGTGGCCAATCGTGAGGCGCAAAAAAGCGTCAGGCGCGAAGCGCTGGTGGCCGAGATCAAGGCGATGTTGAAGGGCAGGGTGTAGTGCCTGCTTTTCCTTATTACGACACGCAGGCCATTGGGGCGCTGAACGACCAGGCCGTGGCGCTGTTGAAGCTGTTCGCGGCCCACGGCTATGTGCGCGAAGAGCCGTCGGTACTGCAGCCGGCGGAGATTTTCCTGGACCGCTCCGGCGAGGAAATCCGCCGCCGCACGTTCACGCTGATGGACCCGTCGGGCCGCGATCTTGCACTGCGCCCCGATCTCACCATTCCCATCTGCCGGGAAGCGGTGCTGGCCAAGCGCAGCTTTCCGGCGCGCATCTCTTACAACGGCCTGGTTTTCCGTCACCAGCCGGGCGAGCCGCAGCGGCCGACGCAGTTCTTCCAGGCGGGCGTGGAATTACTGGGACTGGAGGACCGCGCCGCTGGCGAGCGCGAGATTCTCTCACTGGTGATCGAGGCGCTGCGCGCAGCAGGCCTGAAAGAATTTTCGTTGCGCATCGGCGACGTGGCGCTGTTCGGCGCACTGGTGGACTCCCTGTCGCTGCCCAGGCAGTGGCGCTGGCGTTTGAAGCGGCACTTCTGGCGCGCCGGTTATGTCGAGAACCTGATCCAGTGGCTGGCTCAAGGCGGCAGTCACGAGGCGCCGACGCGCGCCGAGTTGGAAGCCGCGCTGGACGGCGAGGCCGATGCCCCGCCCGCGGGCCGCTCGCGGGACGAGATTATCGCTAGAGCCCTGGATCGCGGGGCCGAGGCGGCGGCGCTCCATTTGGACCCCAAGGTGTCTACCGCCATCATCAAGCTGCTGGATATTTCCGCGCCGGCCGATCAGGCGATGCTGGAAATCCGCGCCTTGCTGAAGACAGCCGGCATCGAGCTCGAGGCGCAGCTTGCCGCGATGGATGCGCGTCTGGCGGCGCTGAAGTCGCTGGGTGTCGAGCCGGGGCAGGTGCAGTTCGCCGCCCATTTCGGCCGCAACATGGAATATTACACCGGCCTGGTGTTCGAGCTGTGGGCGCGCGACCGGGAAGGTCCCGTGCAGATCGCCGGCGGCGGTCGTTATGACACGCTGCTTGAGACGCTGGGCGCCAAGCAGCCGGTCAGCGCCATTGGCTGCGCCATCCGCACCGAACGCGTGCTCGCAGTAAAGGGAGCGGCGTGATGCTGACGCTCGCCATCCCGTCGAAAGGCCGCCTCAAGGACAATTGCAACGCCTGGTTTGCCGAGCGTGGCCTGGTGATGGAGCAAACGGTCGGCGCCCGCGGCTATCGCGCCAGCTTCGCCGGTTTTCCGGATATCGAAGTCATGCTGCTGTCGGCCAGCGAAATCGCCTCCTCGCTGCTGGCGGGCGACATTCATCTCGGCATCACCGGCGAAGACCTGCTGCGCGAGGAAGCGCCGGAACTTACGGGCCGCATGCATCTGATCAAGGGGCTGGGCTTCGGCTTTGCCGATGTGGTGGTGGCGGTGTCGCGCTATTGGATCGACGTCTCCACCATGGCCGATCTGGACGATGTCTGTGCCGGCTACGCCCACCGCCATCGCCGCCGTCTGCGCGTGGCCACAAAATACGCCCAGCTCACCCGGGCCTTCTTCGCCCAGGCGCGCATCGCCGATTACCGCATCGTGGCATCCGCCGGCGCTACGGAAGGCGCGCCTGCCGCCGGCACCGCGGAAGTGATCGTGGACATCACCACCAGCGGCGCCACCCTGCGCGACAATGGCCTGAAGGTGCTGGAGGACGGGGTGATCCTGAAAAGCCAGGCGCAGCTTGCGGCTTCGATCACGGCCGACTGGGACGCGGACGCGCGCAGGTCCTGCGAAAAGTTCCTGGCCAAACTGAACCAGGACTGGCCGGTGCTGGCGGCACAGCTGCCTTAAGGAAGATTCGCCGTATCGCGGATGTCGGTGTCGGCGATGTGTTCCTTCTTCCAGCGCATCGCGCTCTGGATGCGGGTGCGGCCCGAGGGATGGTCATAGAAGATGACCTCTTCCCAATGACCGGGCTCCAGCTTGCGGTAGGTGGAAAGCTTCAAGATCACGGTGGCGAAGGCGTCGGGCTTGCGCACCGCATCCAGCCCGAAAATATCGGCCTGATATTCGATGGTGCGGGAGATGGAATTGGTCACCGGCGTCGCCAGGAACAGATAGAGCGTGCCTAATGCCGCCAGCAGCGGCAGGCCCGCGACATCGGCCACTTTGCGCACCTGCCACTGGCCGCCAAAGACTTCTACCGCCCAGAGATAGCCGAAATGCAGGAAGGCAAAGCCCAGCAGGATCACCAGCGCCTCCAGCAGAATCTGGCGGGTGACATGGCCCATGACATAATGGCCCATCTCATGGCCCATCACCGCCAGCACTTCGTCGTGCGTGCCTTGTTTCAGAAGATTGTCGTTCAGGGTGATGCGGGCGGTCCCCAGGAAGCCCGAGACATTGGCCGAGACGCGGCTCGACTGGCGGGAAGCGTCCACCAGCCAGACATTGGCCGCCGGCACATCATTGGCGCGCGCCAGGGACAGGATCTGCGCCTTCAGCGGGCTCTCGGGCAGCGGCGAATAGTGATTGAACAGGGGCGCGATGAAGACCGGCCAGATGACCGCCACCAGAACATCGAAGGCGATCGCCAGGGAGGCGCCCCACAGCCACCAGCCTTCGCGCGACTGCCGGATGGCGGCATAGAGAAGTGGCAGGAGCAGCACCGTGGCCGCAAAGGTCAGTGCAAAGCTGATGCCGAAGTCGCCCAGCCATTGCAGGAAGCTCTGGTTGGAGAGGGCGTACATATGCTCGCGGATGAAGCCTTCATAGATGGTCAAAGGCAGGGTGAGAACGGCGACGAGCGGGACATAGCAGGCGACATAGAGCATCACCTGGCCGGTGCGGCTGTGGGTGCGTTCCTCGGCCCAGTCGCGAATACGGGTGGAGATGGGCGTGAACAGCAGCAAGGCCGCCACGCCCAGCGCATAGAGCAGGTCCAACAGCTGCAGCCAGTAGCCGCCCTCGAAATAACTGTCGGAGCGGGCGCGCGCCGCGCCACTGACCCGGGCCAGATATTTTTCCGTCGCCTTGGTCGCATCGAAAGCGGGCGTGGTGTCCATGGTGGGCAGGGTTCCCACCTCGACATGCTTGGTGGGGGCGGCACGGGGGCCGAGCTGCGCCTCCACCGGCGCATCCTGGGCCACCGCCGCGCCGGTCAGGGCCAGGAACAGCAATGCGGCGGCGATGCTTCGAAAAGCCATGTGTTCCCTCTCAAATGCAGCCTAACAGGATTTCATCGCCGCCAAATCCTGTATTGCTGTTACACTGCCGTGTCATGCGCGTCACACCATCAGCGATCTTTTTAGCCATGTTTTTTGCGGGTTTGCCTGCCGGGGCCGCCGTACGCGGACCATCGAGCCCGGCTGAGGGTGGGCCGTCGGATGCGGCGCATTACCGCCGCTGCCTGACCGACAGCAGCGCCAACCCCACAATGGCGTTGACCGATGCGGAAAGCTGGGCGAAATCCGGGGGCGGGGTTCCGGCCCAGCATTGCGCCGCTTTGGCGCTTGTCACCCTCAAGCGCTATGTCGAGGCGGGCGCGCGGTTGGACAAGATGGCGGCGGATCGTGGCGTGCCCGATATCTCTTTCCGGGCGGCGCTTTATGACCAGGCCGGCAATGCCTGGCTGCTGGCCGGCGACGGCGCGCGCGCGGTGCAGAGCTTCTCGGCGGCGCTGGCGCTTTCGGCCGGCGACGCCGATCTGTTCGCCGATCTGGCTCGCGCCCAGGCCATGCGCAAGAACTGGCATGAGGTGGACCTGGATCTCAACGCAGCGTTGCAATTGTCGCCGCGCCGCGCCGATTTGTTGGTGCTGCGCGCCAGCGCCCGCCGGGCCATCAAGCAATATGAAGGGGCGCGCAACGATTTGGAGGCGGCGCTGAAGCTGAAGCCGGGCGACGGCGATGCGCTGGTGGAGCGTGGGCTGCTGCGCCGAGACCTTGGCGATCTGGGTGGCGCGCGGAAAGATTTCCAGGCGGCGCTGAAATCATCCAGCGGCGAGACCGCGGCGCTGGCCAGAGAAAATCTGAACTCGCTCAGTCCCTGATATTTTGTGCCGGCGCCTTAGAAATCGAGTTCGGCATAATGAGCGACCGGCGGCTGGCCCGGCACGCGATCCGACAGGATGGAGCGGAAAGAGGGCCGCGACTTCATCCGCACATACCATTCCCCCGCGGCGGCAAAATCCTGCCACGGCACCTCACCGAAATAATCGAGCGCCGACAATTGCGCGGCGACCGCCAGGTCGCCCAGGGTGGTCTCGCGGCAGGCAAGATTGCCGTTGGTTTCCGCGGCATGGCCGATCGCCGCCAGCGAGGCTTTCAGTTCCTCGCGCCCAGCACGGATCACATTCATGTCGGGCGCGCGGCTGAAGCCGGCGCCGGTGAAACGGGGCGCGGCCTTTTCATAGACGATGCGCTGGGTGACCCGCTCATGAAACGGGCCCATCGCCCAATCCAGCCAGCGCAGGGTCTGGCGCCGCGCGGCGTCATCGGCCGGGGCGAGGGGATGATCGGGATAATTGCCTTCCAGGTGATCCAGGATCGCCCAGACCCCTTCGGCCCGGGTGCCGTCCATCTCCACAAAGACGGGCATGGACTGTTTGGGATCGTCCGCGATCGCCGGATCGCAGGCCACGCGCTTTTCCGCCACCATCAGGCGGGCCAGGCGGCAACTGGGCGACAGCATCAGGTGAATCAGGCGGCGCATGAGACCGGCTTGTAAAGAAACGCCCTAGCGAACGCAAAAATTAAGGCCGTCGCGCACCACCATGGCGCTGCGGCCCTGGAGCATGCCGGTGCGGCTGCGGACATAGCGGCCGGGATGGTCCGCCTTCCATTTGTGGGGATTGGGCAGGATGGCGGCCAGCCGCGCCGCCTGGGCGCTGTCCAGGGAGCCGGCATCGGTCCCGAAATAGGCCTCGCTGGCCGCTTCGGCGCCGAAGATGCCGTCGCCCCAATCCACCAGGTTCAGATAGGCGTGCAGGATGCGCTTCTTGGGCCAGAGCTGTTCCATCAGCACGGTCAGCCAGGCCTCCAGCCCTTTGCGAATCCAGCTGCGCATGGGCACCAGGAACAGGGTGCGTGCGGCCTGCTGGGAGATGGTGCTGGCGCCCCGGACCGGCTTGTTCGGATGGCGCTGGTGATCGGCCATAGCCTTGTTGATGCTGGCCCAGTCGAAACCGTGATGGGTGCAGAAATTCTGGTCTTCGGCCCCGATCACGGCCCGCTCCAGCCGCGGGGAGATGTCATCGGTCCAGCTATAGCGCGCGCCTTTGCCCTCAATCAGGCTGACCAGCATTTCGGGCGTGCCGGGCACGGGAACAAAGCGGTAAAGCAGAAGTAGGACGATGGGCGCTGCCACCAGCAGCACAAACAGTGAAACGGCCAGCTTCCACAGCCAGCCGCGCCCCTGCCACAGCCCGATTCCCAGCGTCATCAGATCGAAATATACCAAGTTTTAAAGAGTGCACGAGCCGGGCGGCGATGCTACCTCTCGGGCTGCGCTTGCGAGGGGCTTTGGGTCATGCACGACATTCTCTTGTCCATCATCCTGGGTGTGGTGGAAGGCATCACGGAATTCCTGCCCATCTCCTCCACCGCGCATCTTCTGGTGACTGAGCGGCTGCTGGGCCTGGGTGACGAGTGGGAAGCCTTCACCGTGGTGATCCAGCTGGGCGCGATCCTGGCGGTGGTGGCGATCTATTTTCAGGTGTTCTGGAAGGCGCTGATCGGCCTTCCCAGTTCGGCGGACGCACGGCGCTTTGCGCTGGGGCTGACCCTGGCGCTGCTGCCCGCGGTCGTGGCGGGCGTGGCGTTGAAAAAACTGCTGGACCGGGTGCTGCTCAATCCCGCCACCGCCATGCCTTTCATTGCCGGCTGCTGGATCGTGGGTGGGCTGATCATCCTGATCTTCGAGCGCATCGCGCCCAAGCCGCGCTGGTTCGAGGGCGACAAGCTGCCCTTATCCAAGGCGTTCCAGATCGGTTGCTGCCAGGTGCTGGCCATCATTCCGGGTGTCTCGCGCTCCGGCGCCACGATTTTGGGCGGTGAGCTTCTGGGCGTGGACCGGCGGGCGGCGACCCTGTTCACTTTCTATCTGGCAGTGCCCACCATGGTGGGCGCCACCATCAAGGAGCTGCACGACAAGGGCGGAGCACTGACCCGCGCCATGGACCTCGACATCGCGATTGGCTTTGTCGTGTCGTTTATCGTCGCCTTCTTTGTGATCCGCGGCTTCCTGCAGATCGTGACAAAGTATGGCCTGAAGCCATTCGGCTGGTACCGGATCGCGGCGGGGTTGGCGCTGGGCGCCTATCTATTCATTCACTGAGTAATGTTGGCCGCGCGGCGCTCCTGCGCGCTGGCATATTCTCCCTTGGGGTGGAAACGCCACAGATAGGCCGGAACCACCGCTTCGACCGAGGTGGCCGTGATGCCCAAATCCGCCAGGCCCGGTGCGGTGGGCGAGACCACATTGTCTTTCTTCAAGAGCCGCACCTGATCCATGGTCAGAAGCGGTTTGGGCAGGATTTGCAGGAAGGCGGCCTTGAGCATGGCGATGCCAAAGGGCAGCGGCACCAGGATGCGGCGCCGGCCGGTCTCGCGCAGGATCAGCTGCAACAATTCCTTGAAGCTGTAGACGGCGGGGCCGCCCAGTTCATAGGTACGGCCGTCCTGGCGCGACAGGCCGGTGACGATCGCCTGGGCGACATCGCCGACGAAGACCGGTTGAAAGCGCGTGCGGCCACCGCCGATCAAGGGCAGGGCGGGCGTGAAGCGCGCCAGGGCGGCGAATTTGTTGAAGAAACCATCCTCCGGCCCGAAGATGATGGAGGGGCGCAGGATCACGGCTTTCGGGAAAGCCTCGCGCACCGCTTCCTCGCCTTCGGCCTTGGTCACGGCGTATTCGGAATCGGACTCCGTGTCGGCGCCCAGGGCCGAGACATGCACCAGCGCGCCCACGCCCGCGGCGCTGGCCGCCTGGGCGATATGGGCGGCGCCATCGGCCTGCAGGTCTTCGAAGGTCTGGCCGCTCTGGAACAGGATGCCGCACAGATTGACGGCGGCATCGGCGCCGTGGAGGGCGCGCGCCACCTGGTCGGGATCGGTGATATCGCACTTGATGATGTCGATCTGGCCCACGCTGCCCAGCGGACGCAGGAAGAAGGCGCGGTTGGGATGGCGCACGGCGACGCGGATGCGCCAGCCGGCCCGGGCCAGGGCCCGCACCGTGTGGCGGCCGACAAAGCCGGAGCCGCCGAAAACCGTCACGAGATTGGTGTTCATGTCGTCAGATCCCTGAGAGTGCCGCCGCGCTGGGGGGCAGCGCGGCGCAGCGTTCGTGGGCAGCAATTTAGAAGGCCGGCGCGGCCCCGAACAGGGGCTTTTTGACCCGCAAAGTCAGGCGATTGACCTGTAGCTGACTTGGGGTTGACTGGGGGAGGCGCGGCCCCTAAACATCGCGCCCCTACCGGGTGGCCACTGGCCATCCCCGTGCCCAGATGGCGGAATTGGTAGACGCACTAGTTTCAGGTACTAGCGCTTCACGGCGTGGAGGTTCGAGTCCTCTTCTGGGCACCATTTGTTCTTTCGCCAACGTTCGCGAAAGACCGCAGACCCCGCAAAACCCAACAAAATAGCGACTTTGGCGTTCGCCATCGTTCGCCGTCGCTCTGGGCTACCCGGAAAATTTATGGGTATTTTATGGGTACAGAGGGGTCCAGAAAGACCCCTGTGGGTACGGAATCTCGTCACTATCGAAAGGACGCGATCATGGCTCTGACTGACGTTAAATGCAGGGGCACAAAGCCTGGGGAAACTCGTCAGAAACTTTCGGACGGTGGCGGCCTGCAGCTCTGGATTCAACCCAACGGCGCGCG
>Ga0265338_10006863_pt1 | contig 14339 bp, 12 predicted proteins | sample 42126metaG_FD_193579 | JGI IMG/M metagenome (GOLD analysis project Ga0265338, IMG submission 193579) | Rhizosphere microbial communities from Carex aquatilis grown in University of Washington, Seatle, WA, United States - 4-21-26 metaG | ecosystem: Host-associated > Plants > Roots > Rhizosphere... | reverse complement strand
CCGCCCGCCGCCGGCGGCGACGGCATCCCCCGCTAACACCCGCACCCGCACCCGCACCCGGCCACCAGGCCACGCCACAGCGCCCGGCGCCCCCCAGGGGGCCCGCCGGGCGCTGTCACGTCCCTGCCCCCCTGCTCCCACCTCCGCGCCATCCCCGGCTCGCCCCCGTGCCCCCGTCACCGTGCCCCCGTCACCGTGCCCCCGTCACCCGCGCCGCGTCACCCTGCCCGCGGCCCCGTGCCTCATCCGCCCCGCCCCGCCATGCCCGATCCCGCTTCCGCCCTGCCCCGCCATCCCCGCGTGCGCTCTGCCGCCCCGCTCTTCCCACACGCCTGGCGAGCTCACCCCCCGTCGGCCCCGGCGCCACTTCCCATCAGTTCCGCCGGTGCAAATCATGACAAAAGCGACGTTAGACCGAGCCGAAGTGATGGGAAGTCGCGAGAACCAGCCGAACTGATGGGAAGTCAGCGATCCGCATAGAGATAACAGCAAGAAGCGCGCAACGGCTGCGGTCAGCCGCGGGTCAGCCGTGCTCACCGGGCGCCGGGACGTACTCGGTGAAGGCGAGCGCCACGTTGTGACCGCCGAAGCCGAACGCGTCGTTCAGCACCGCCATCGGCGCCCCGGCCACCCGGGGCGCGAGCGGCCGCGGCTTGCTGGTGACGTCGATAACGAGGTCGTCGTCCGGGTCGTCCAGGTTGATGGTGGGCGGGGCGGTCCGGTCGACCAGCGCCATGATCGACGCCACCGACTCCACCGCGCCCGCCCCGCCGAGCAGGTGCCCGGTCATCGACTTGGTGGCCGAGACCACTACGCCGCCGGCGTCCTCGCCGAGGGCCGTCTGGATGGCCTTGGCCTCAAGCGGGTCTCCGCCGGGGGTGGAGGTCGCGTGCGCGTTGACGTGCACCACCTGGGCAGCGGTGACCCCGGCGTCGCGCAGCGCGGCCCTGATGGCGAAGGTGACGCCCTCGCCGTCCGGCGCGCCGAGCGAGATGTGGTGCGCGTCCGAGGAGTACCCGGCCCCGGCCGCCACCGCGTAGATCCGCGCGTGGCGGGCCAGCGCGTGGTCGAGGGACTCCAGGATGACGATGCCGGCCCCCTCGCCGAGCACGAAGCCGTCCCGGCCCTTGTCGAACGGCCGGGAGGCGCGCTCCGGCTCGTCGTTGCGGGTGGACATCGCCCGCATCACCGCGAACGCGCCCACGTTGAGGGCCATGATGGCGGCCTCGGCGCCGCCGGCGATCACCACGTCGGCCCGCCCCGACCGGATCATGTCGATGCCGTAGCCGATCGTCTCGGCACCGGACGCGCACGCGCTGACCAGCGCGTGCGCTCCGGCCTTGGCGCCGAACTCGATGCTGAGCCAGCCGGCCGCGCCGTTCGGCATCAGCATCGGGACGGTGAACGGCGAGATGCGGTTCCAGCCCTTTTCCTTCAGCGCGTCGTAGGCGGTCAGCGTGGACCCGATGCCGCCGATGCCGCTGGTGACGGCGACGCCAAGCCGGTACGGGTCGACCGCGGGCGCGCCCGCGTCGGCCCACGCCTCGCGCGCCGCGACCAGCGCCAGCTGCTCGTAGCGGTCCATCTTGCGCGCCTGCGGCCGGCCGATGACCTCGACCGGGTCGGCCACGGCGGGTGCGGCGATCTTGACCGGCAGGTCATCGACCCACGGCTCGGTGAGGCGGCGCACGCCGCTGGTCCCCGCGAGCATCGCCGACCAGGTTGACGCGACATCGCGGCCGAGCGGCGTGGTCGCCCCGAGCCCGGTGACGACGACGCTGACACGATCGTTGCTGCCCACTGAAACCCTCCCGCTACGACAGTTGACGCTCCGGGGGACGGCCCCGGGGCCGGTTACGAGTTCTTCGAGACGAAGTTGACGACGTCCTGGACCGTCTTGAGGTCCTTGAGCTGCTCGTCGGGAATCTCGACGCCGAACTTATCCTGCGCCGCGACGGCGATCTCGACCATCGACAGCGAGTCGATGTCGAGGTCGTCGACGAAGTTGGCGGCGGGGGTCACTTCGTCGGCTGGGGTCCCGGCGATCTCCTCGATGATCTCCGCGAGCCCAGAGAGAATCTCCTGGTCAGTCACTGTTTCTCCTTATTCGTGGTGGTGCATCGGCGCATCCGGCGCCCATCGCCGGGCGGGTCTGAGTTGGCGCGGCGCGGCTAGGGTACCGTGATCACCTGCGAGGCGTAGGACAGCCCGGCGCCGAACGCGATCAGCAGCGCGGGCGTGCCGGGCTGCAGACGTCCCTGCTCGGCCATCCGGGCCAGCGCCAGCGGCACCGAGGCCGAGGACGTGTTGCCCGCGTGGATGATGTCGTCGGCCACCCGGTCCCGGGGGATGCCGAGCTTCTTGGCGATCGCCTCGATGATCCGCAGGTTGGCCTGGTGCGGCACGAACGCGGTGATGTCGGCGGGCGTCACCCCGGCCCGGCGGCACGCCTCGAGTGCTACCGGCGCCATCGCGGTGGTGGCCCAGCGGAACACCGCCTGCCCGTCCTGGGTGAGCGCCCCGGTCCGCCCGGTGATGCGGATCTTGTCGGCCTGGTCGCCTGCCGTCCCCCAGACCACCGGCCCGACGCCGGACGGCTCGCCCGGCTCGGTTCGGCCGACCACCGTCGCCCCCGCCCCGTCGGCGAAGATGATGCAGGTCGAGCGGTCGGTCCAGTCGACCCAGGAGGTCATCTTCTCCGCCCCGATGACCAGCGCGTTCCGTGTGGTGCCGGCCCGCACCGAGTCGGCCGCGGCCCCGAGCGCGTAGCAGAAGCCGGCGCAGGCGGCGTTCAGGTCGTAGCCGCCGGGGGACGGGATGCCGAGCCGGTGCGCGACGACGGCCGCCACGTTGGGCAGCGGGGTCTCCGGTGAGCAGGTCGCCACCACCACCAGGTCGACCTCGGACGGCTCGAGCCCGGAGGCGGCCAGCGCCTTGGCCCCGGCCGCCTCGGCCATGTCGGTGACCGTCTCGTCGTCCCGGGCGACCCGGCGCGACTGGATGCCGACCCGCGCCCTGATCCACTCGTCATTGGTGTCGACCAGCGCCGACAGGTCGTCGTTGGTCAGCACCTGGTCCGGCTGGTACCCGCCGAAACCGAGGATCTTCGCTCCGGGACGATCGCTCATGAGGACGCCTCGCTGGCGCTCGGAGTCCGCATTCGCGGACGCACTGTACTTGCTGACTCGCTCGCAAGCTCGCTCATTAGTGCTCTCCCACGCGGGTGGATGCAGCCCGGTGCGCCTCGACGAGCGCCCGGGCGGGGTCCAGCTGGTCAGGGGTCTTGACCGCGAGCAGCTCGACACCAGGCAGCGCCCGCTTGGCGATGGCGGTCAGCGTGCCGCCGGGCAGCAGCTCGATCAGCGCGGTGACCCCGAGGGCGGACATCGTCGCCATGCACTGGTCCCAGCGGACCGGGCTGGCGACCTGGCCGGCCACCCGGTCCATCCAGTCGCGGCCGGAGGTGACCACCGCCCCGTCGCGGTTGGACAGCAGGGTGATCGCCGGGTCGGCGACGTCGGTGCCGGCCGCGGCCGCGGCCAGCGCGTCGACCGCCGGCGCCATGTGCCGGGTGTGGAACGCGCCCGCCACCCGCAACGGCCGCAGCCGGGCCCCGGCGGGCGGGTGCTCGGCGAACTTCGCCAGCTGCTCGAGGGTGCCGCCGGCCACGACCTGCCCGGCGGTGTTCACGTTGGCGGGAGTCAGCCCGGCGTCGGCGATGGCGGCCAGCACGGCGTGGGCGTCGCCGCCGAGCACCGCGCTCATCCCGGTCGGCTCGGCGTCGCAGGCGGCGGCCATCGCCTCGCCGCGGACCCGGGTCAGCCGGATGGCGTCGGCGGCCGAGGTGACCCCGGCGATCGCGCCCGCGGCCAGCTCGCCGACGCTGTGCCCGGCGGCCGCGTCGGGGCGGCCGAGCAGCCCGGCGACCGCGAGCGCGGCCGCCACCAGCAGCGGTTGCGCGACCGCGGTGTCGGTTATCTCGTCCGCGCTGCCGGCCGTGCCGAGCCGGATCAGGTCCCGGCCGGCCAGCTCCGACCAGGTGCCGAGCTGATCGGCCAGGCCGGGCAGCTCGAGCCAGGGGGCCAGGAACCCAGGGGCCTGCGCGCCTTGTCCCGGCGCGGTGAAGATGAGCACGTTGTTACCTTGCCCTGTAGAGACCCGCCACACCGGTAGCGAACGTTACGAACTTCCCCGGCAAGATCTTGTGGGGGATCTACAAATACTACTATCGATCCAGTCACCGGGCCGTTACCCCCGGCGGGCTGCCAGGCGGCCGAGGATGATGGCCGCCCAGATGGTGAAGCCGTCGCGGCCGTCGGAAGGAGTGTATCCAGTCAGCTCGGTCACCCGGCGCAGCCGGTAGCGCACCGTGTTGGGGTGCACGAACAGCATCCGGGCGGTGGCCTCGAGGGACGACCCTTGCTCCAGGTAGGCGGTGAGCGTGTCGAGCAGCGCGCTGCCGCCCGCCAGCAGCGGCGCGTACGCCCGGGTGACCAGTGCCTGCACCGCGTCCGCGTCGCCGTCGAGTGCCCGCTCCGGCAGCAGCTCGTCCGCGCTGACCGGGCGGGGCGCGTCCGGCCAGGCGGGCGCCACCCGCAGCCCGGCCAGGGCCGCCCGGGCCGAGGCGTGGGCGGCGCGCAGGTCGCGCACGGCCGGGCCGGCCACCAGCGGGCCCGGGCCGAACAGGCCGGCCAGCTTCTCCGCCGCCGCCATCGGGTCCCCGGTGCCGCCGAGCACCACGATCAGCCGGCCGCCCTGCACGCCGGCCAGCAGGTCGAGCCGGGCCCGCCGGGCGGCCGCCCGCAGGTCGTCGATGGCCGGCTCCTCCTCCTCGCCGTGCACCGTCCCGGCCAGCACCGAGACGGGGGCGGAAGACCAGTTCAGCGCGGACGCCCAGGAGTTCAGCGACTCCTGGCCCTCGCCGCGCACCAGCGAGTCGACCACCAGCGCTTCCAGCCGGGCGTCCCAGGCGCCGCGGGCCTCGGCCGTCCGCGCGTACACCTGGGCGGCGCTGAACGCGATCTCCCGCGCGTAGACCAGCACCGCCTCGCGCAGCTCGGTCTCCGCGCCCGGCGCGGCCAGGGTGTCGACCTGGCCCTCGACCACGTCGATGATGACCCGGACCATCTCCACTGCCTGCTGCAGCCGCACCGCCCGGGCTAGCTCACGGGGGGCGGTGCCGAATACCTCGGTGGCAGCGGGCCGCATTCGTTCTGGATGCTTGATCCAGTCCACGAACGACGCGATGCCGGCCTGCGCCACCAGCCCCAGCCAGGACCGGTTTTCCGCCGTCATCTTGCGGAACCAGGGCAGGCGCGCGTCCATCGCCGCGATCGCGGCGGTGCCGAGCGCGCCCGTCGCCCGCTCGATCCGCGCCACCGTCTCCGGGTGCACCCGCGCGGCTTGCCGCTTCACCTGCATCCCACCAGCGTGCCACGGGTCCGCCGCAGCGGGCGCGGCGCGGCGGGAAAACCCGTCGCGCCGCGCGCCGCCAAGCCAGCCAGGACAAGCCAGCCAGGGTTAGCCGAGCGCCTCCGACACCGGCAGGTCGAGCTGGTACTTGCTGATCGCCTGGGCGGGCAGCGACGGGTCCACCTGCCCCGTCTTGGCCAGCTCGGCCAGCACCGCCAGGGTGACCGACTCCGCGTCCACGTTGAAGAACCTCCGGGCGGCGGGCCGCGTGTCGGAGAAGCCCCACCCGTCGGTGCCGAGCGAGGTATACGGGCCGGGCACCCAGCGGGAGATCTGGTCGGGGACCGCCCGCATCCAGTCGGACACCGCGACCACCGGCCCCGGCGCGTCGGCCAGGGCGGAGGTCACGTAGGGCACCCGGGTTCCCGTGCCGGGGTGCAGCAGGTTGTGCGACTCGGCCGCCAGGGCGTCGCGCCGCAGCTCGGTCCATGAGGTGACCGACCAGACGTCGGCCGCCACCCCCCAGTCCTGCGCCAGCAGCCGCTGCGCCTTCAGCGCCCACGGCAGGGCGACCCCGGAGGCCAGGACCTGCGCCCGCGGCGCCGGCGCCGCTTCGGCCGAGTCCGCCGCCTCCGCCGGGTCCGGCAAGGTGGCCGGGGCGTACCGGTACATGCCGCGCAGGATGCCCTCCTCGAGGCCGTCCACTGCGGGCGCGGGCGGCTGCGGGTAGGGCTCGTTGTAGACGGTCAGGTAGTAGAAGATGTCCTCGCCGTCGGGGTGCTCGGGCGAGGAGTCGTACATCCGCCGCAGCGCGTCCTTGGTGATCACGGCGATCTCGTAGGCCCAGGCCGGGTCGTAGGAGATGCACGCCTGGGAGACCGAGGCGAGCAGCTGCGAGTGCCCGTCGTTGTGCTGCAGTCCCTCGCCGGTCAGGGTGGTGCGGCCGGCCGTGGCCCCGAGCAGGAAGCCGCGGCCGAGCTGGTCGCCGAACGCCCACATCTGGTCGCCGGTCCGCTGCCAGCCGAACATCGAGTAGAACACGTAGACCGGGATCATGTGCGTGCCGTGGGTGGCGTAGGAGCTGCCGGCCGCGATCACCGACCCCATCGCGCCCGCCTCGGAGATGCCCTCGTGCAGCAGCTGCCCGCGCTCCGACTCCTTGTAGGAGAGCATCAGGTTGCGGTCGACCGCCTCGTAGGTCTGCCCGTGCGGCGAGTAGATCTTGGCCGTCGGGAACAGCGAGTCCATGCCGAAGGTGCGCGCCTCGTCCGGGATGATCGGCACGAACCGCTCGCCGATCACCGGGTCCTTCATCAGGTCCTTCAGGATACGGACGAAGGCCATGGTGGTCGCGACCGACTGCTTGCCCGAGCCGCGCTGGTACTCCTCGAAGACCGAGGCGGGCGGCTGCGGCAGCGGCTTGGCCCGCACCAGCCGGCGGGGGAGCGCGCCGCCGAGGGCGGCCCGCCGCTCCTTCATGTAGCTGATCTCGTCGGAGTCCGGGCCCGGGTGGTAGTACGGCGGCAGCTCCGCCTCGAGCGCCTCATCCGAGATCGGCAGGTAGAGCCGGTCGCGGAACTCCTTCAGCTCGGCCACGGTGAGCTTCTTCATCTGGTGGGTGGCGTTGCGGGCCTCGAAGTCCTTGCCCAGCGTCCAGCCCTTGATGGTGTGGGTGAGGATCACCGTGGGCTGGCCGACGTGCTCGCGGGCGGCCTTGAACGCGGCGTAGACCTTGCGGTAGTCGTGCCCGCCGCGGGACAGGTTACGGATCTCGTCGTCGGACAGCCCCTCCACCATCTTGCGCAGCCGCGGGTCGGCGCCGAAGAAGTGCTCGCGGATGTACCCGCCCGACTCGACGCTGTAGGTCTGGAACTGGCCGTCGGGGGTGGTGTTCATCTGGTTGACGAGCACGCCGTCGGTGTCCTGGGCGAGCAGCGGGTCCCAGTCACGGCCCCAGATCACCTTGATGACGTTCCAGCCGGCGCCGCGGAAGTACGCCTCAAGCTCCTGGATGATCTTGCCGTTGCCGCGGACCGGCCCGTCCAGCCGCTGCAGGTTGCAGTTGATGACGAAGGTGAGGTTGTCCAGCTCCTCGCGCGCCGCCAGCCCGATCGCGCCCAGCGCCTCCGGCTCGTCCATCTCGCCGTCGCCGAGGAACGCCCACACGTGCGACCGGGAGGTGTCGTGCAGCTCCCGGGCGAGCAGGTACCGGTTGAACCGCGCCTGGTAGATGGCGTCGAGCGGGCCCAGCCCCATGGAGACGGTGGGGAACTCCCAGAAGTCGGGCATCAGCCGGGGGTGAGGGTAGGACGGCAGCCCGCCGCCGCGGTGCGACTGCTCCTGGCGGAACCCGTCTAGCTGGGTCTCGGTCAGCCGTCCCTCGAGGAACGCCCGCGCGTAGATGCCGGGCGCGGCGTGCCCCTGGAAGAACACCTGGTCGCCGGATTCCCCGTGGTCCTTGCCGCGGAAGAAGTGGTTGAAGCCCACCTCGTACAGCGACGCGGCCGACGCGTAGGTGGCGATGTGGCCGCCGACCCCGGCCCCGCCGGGGTGGTTCGCCCGGGACACCATGATCGCGGCGTTCCACCGGATATAGGCGCGGATGCGCCGCTCGACGTACTCGTCGCCCGGGAACCAGGGCTCGCGCTCCGGCGGGATCGTGTTGATGTAGTCGGTGGAGCGCAGGGCGGGTACCCCGACCTGCTGCTCGCGCGCCCGTTCGAGCAGGCGCAGCATCAGGTAGCGGGCGCGCCCGCGGCCGCGGGTGCGGGTGACCGAGTCGAAGGAGTCGACCCACTCCCTCGTTTCGTCCGGGTCGATGTCGGGTAGCTGGGTCGGCAGCCCGTCGCTGATGATCGAGTAACGCTGACGTCCGGAAGTCACGCCGCCTGTCCTCGCCTTCCGCATTCGGCGGCTGTTTGCCGCGCGTAGTTCACCTGAGCTCGTGCTCGTTCAGGTCAATCGTCGTACGTCTTGGCCTGATTTTCATCTCTACCAAACGGTAACTGGTCGGGCCCGGTGACCTGACTGGCCGGCCGGGGCCGAACGCCCGCGATGCCGCCCCGCGGCCGTGTCATTTCCGCCTCCCGGCGGTGATGACCGGCCCGATGTCGCGGATAGCGACCCTACCGGTTACCGTACGTACAAGCGCACCGCACGGTGACGGCGATTCGTGCTTCACATAAGGTCAACAAAAGGGAGCGGTTTCCCGCGCCAGGCAGATTGCCACTTGCGCGCGGGCCCGACTGAGTGTGAACTGTCCCAACAAGAAGTACTGACGCGGCCACTGACGCAACTCAAGCGACCGGGGGACGCGGGGAAGGATTCGGGAGGAACGTCAGTGAGCGCGACCGCGCGCCAGGCGCACGATGAACGCGGCCAGGCCGAGCGGCTCGGTATCAAGCCGGGCCAGGTAGTGCAGGAACTCGGCTATGACACCGATTGTGATGAGCAGCTGCGCGAGGCGATCACGGCAGTCGATGGCGTCGAGCTTGTCGATGAGGACTACGACGACGTAGTCGACGTAGTGCTGATGTGGTTCAGGGAGGACGACGGTGACCTAGTGGACGCCCTGGTCGATGCCCTCGCACCACTGGGCGACGGAGGCTACATTTGGCTGCTCACCCCCAAGGCGGGCAGACCGGGGCACGTGGAGCCGAGCGATATCGGCGAGGCGGCCCCCACCGCCGGGCTCGCGCAGACGTCTAGCGTCAGCGCGGCCCGGGACTGGTCCGGTTCCCGGCTGGTCGCGCCGAAGGCCCGCCGTTAGGCGGCGACCCGAAGGCGCGACGCGAAAACCCAAATACAGCATCCCGAACGGGTGCGGCTGCCCCTGGCCGTTTCATGGCCCACTAAGCTGGCGTGCGAAAGCGCGGACTGCGCGTGGACCTAGCCAAGGGATGCAGCCATGTCAGTTGAGATCGGGGACGAAGCCCCGGACTTCGAGCTCCCCGACCAGCACGGGACCCCGGTGAAGCTGTCGGGCTTCCGCGGCTCCAAGAACGTGGTGCTGGTGTTCTACCCGCTGGCGTTCAGCCCGGTGTGCAGCGGCGAGCTGTGCGCCCTGCGCGAGGAGTTCCCTGAGGTCAACCGGGACGACGTGGCGCTGCTCACGGTGTCGGTTGACTCGCTGTTCACCCACCGCGCCTGGGCTGACGCCGAGCACTTCCAGTTCTCGCTGCTGGCCGACTTCTGGCCGCACGGTGCGGTGGCCAAGGAGTACGGCGTGTTCGACGAGGCCAAGGGCCTGGCGGTGCGTGGCACGTTCGTCATCGACAAGGCCGGCCTGGTCCGCTGGTCGGTGGTCAACCCGATCCCGCAGGCCCGCGACATCGCCGACTACCAGAAGGCGTTGGCGGCGCTGGACTAGGGGCGTGGCCGCGCTCCCAGGTCGGCTTGCGGGTGAAGCGCAAGTTATCCGGCCTGCGGCCGGCCTCTATGAGGCTGCCGCGAGGCGTGAGGGGGTAAGGGGTGCCCTGTTTCCGGTGCGGTGCCCGGCAGGGGGACCCGCCACCGGGCAAGCCGAGTGCCTGGCACCAGGGCGTGGTCGCCCAGCCGCCAGCCGGGGAGCGCCAGGTTCTCATCTGCCCGGACTGTTACCCGGCGGCTCAGCCCGAGCTGGCCCGCTGCCCCGGCTGTGGCGGCACCCGCCTGGTCAAGCGGCTCGACCAGGTGGAATGCCTCGGTTGTCACCTGACCAGGGACGCGCTGGCAGACGACCCGGCGCCCGGTGCCGGCCAGGCCGGCCCGCCCGGTGCCGGGTCCGACCCGTCCGTCCCGGCCGCCACACCTGCACCTCCCAGGACAAGCACCCCGTCCGGCGCAGCCACCTCCCGCGGCCCGGACTCCGCCCTGGCGGCCGAGGTCGCCTCGGCCCTGGACCGGATCCTGCGCAACAGGAACCCCGGTCCGTGACCCTCAGCCGCCGCGAAACAGGCGATTGGAAACTTTTTAGGGTCATAGCACGTGTGAATTTCCATCTGGATTAAAGTTTCCAAATCACCAGCCTGAGCAGTCGCTGTGCTACCGCCCGCCACGCTTCCACGGCGATGCGAGCCATCGCGTCCGCCGCTCCCGACCCGCTGGCGGGATAACAGCAAGGAGCGTCGGCGGCGGCGAGGGGCGGCCCGGCCGCGGTCACACCGGCCAGGCGGCGGGCAGCGCCGGCACGCAGTTATCCCGGGCCACCTGGGCGAAGAAGGCGGAGCTGGCCTTGGGGATCCGCTGCTGGGTGGCGAAGTCGACGTAGACGATGCCGAACCGCTTCTGGTAGCCGTAGGCCCACTCGAAGTTGTCGAGCAGCGACCAGACGTAGTACCCGGCCAGGGTGGCGCCGTCCCGGGCCGCCCGCGCCGCCGCCGCCAGGTGCAGGTGCAGGAACTTGATCCGCTCGAGGTCGTTGACCTGGCCGTCCGGGTTGACGTAGTCCTCGGCCGCGCAGCCGTTCTCGGTGATGTACAGCGGCAGCCCGGGGGCGTCGGCCGACAGCCGCAGCAGCAGCTCGTACAGCCCGTCGGGGTCGATCAGCCAGCCCATCGGGGTGTGCTCCATCCCCTCGGGCTGGTACTGCACCACGCCCCCGTCGACCCCGGGCGTCGGCCGGTCCTCGCCCCGGCGCAGGTTGTCGGGGTCGCCCGCGCGCAGGTGGGCGGGCGAGTAGTAGTTCACCCCGAGGAAGTCCAGCGGCGCCGCGATCGTCGCCAGGTCGCCGTCCCGCACCAGTTCGGCCGGGGGCAGCATGGCGGGCGGCGCGTCCTGCGGGTAGCGGCCGGACAGCAGCGGTTCGAGGAACAGCCCGTTAAGCGCCGCGTCGGTGACCCGCCGGGCCCGCTCGAGTGCCTCAGCCGATCCGTTGGCGCTGACGGCGACCCGTACCGGGGTGAGGTTGAGGGTGATCCCCACCTCCGCCCCGCTCACGGCCGCCCGCACCGCGGCGCTGCCGAGGCCGTGGCCGAGCAGCAGGTGGTGGGTGACGGCGGCCGCGACCGCGTTGTCGGCCACCCCGGGCGCGTGCACCCCGATGCGGTGCCCGTTGTGCGCGACGACCAGGGGCTCGTTCACGGTGATCCACCGGTTGACCTGGTCGCCGAGCGCGCCCGCCACCGCCGCCGCGTAGTCGGCGAACCGGAAGGCGGTGTCCCGCGCGGCCCAGCCGCCGCGGTCCTGCAGCGCCTGCGGCAGGTCCCAGTGGAACAGGGTCGCGGCGGGGGCGATGCCGCGCTCCTGCAGCGCGTCCAGCAGCCGCTTGTAGTAGTCGAGCCCGGCCTGGTTGAGCTGCCCGCCGCCGGCCGGGAAGACACGTGGCCAGGAGACCGAGAAGCGGTAGGCGCGCAGGCCGAGCGCGCGCAGCAGGTCGGCGTCCTGCGCGTAGCGGTGGTAGGAGTCGCAGGCGACGTCGCCGGTGTCGCCGCCGCGCACCTTGCCCGGCGTGCGGGCGAACGTGTCCCAGACCGAGGGGCCCCGGCCGTCGGCGCCGGTGGCGCCCTCGATCTGGTAGGCGGCCGTCGCCGCGCCCCAGGTGAAGCCAGGGGGGAATGCGAGCGGTTCGCCCGGTGACGTGACGTTGGTCATATTTTCTCCTTGACGCGACCTTTGGCGCGGTTTAGCGTAAGCGCTTACATCCGATCTTGTAAACGCTTACATATGGGCCAGGTAACAACGTGGTTACGCTCTATGACGTCGCTCACCGGGCTGGGGTGTCGATCGCCACCGTCTCCCGGGTGCTGCACGGGCCGGACGCGGTGCGCGAGACCACCCGGACCCGGGTGCAGGCGGCCATCGAGGAGCTCGGCTACGTGCCCGACGGCGCCGCCCAGTCCCTCGCGCGCAGCCGCAAGGACGTGATCGGCCTGGTCTGCGTGGAGCACACCGGGCTGAAGCCCAACCAGTACGACATCGAGTCGATGAGCCTGCTGTTCTACGACGAGGTGATGCGCGGGGTCGAGGCGCGGATCAGGGAGCACTCCTGGTCGCTGCTGATCACCTTCCTGCGCGAGGACGAGAACAGCGGGACCACGCTGCCCGAGGACGGCCCGGTCGCCACCCGGCTGCTCGCCCTGTCCGGCAAGGTGGACGGCCTGCTGATCGGCGAGGGCGTGGTCGCGCCGGCCGTGCTGGCCCGGCTGGCCCGGCGGATCCCGGTGGTGGTGGTCGCCGGTGACACCGCCCAGCGCGGCGTCGACGTGGTGTCCTGCGACAACTGGTCGGGCGCGCACGCGCTGGTGGAGCACCTGGTGGCGGCCCACGGCCGGCGCCGCCTGTTCCACGTGGACGGCCCCTCGAGCGCGCCCGACGCGGCCGCCCGGCGGGCGGCGATGCAGGCGGTCATCGACGCGCACCCGCACGTCGAGCTGACCGGCACCTTTCCCGGCCGGTTCACCGTGCACTGCGGGCAGGAGGCGGCCGACCGGCTGCTGGCCGATACCGCCGAGGCCGGCCGGCCGTTGCCGGACGCGATCGTCTGCGCCAACGACCAGATGGCGATCGGCATGGTGCGCGCGCTGGCCGCGCGCGGGGTCCGGGTGCCGGATGACGTCGCGGTGGTCGGCTTCGACGACATCTTCCCCGCCAGCCTCACCGAGCCCCCGCTGACCACGGTGCACCAGCCGGTGCGCAAGGTCGCCGAGCGCGCCTCCGACCGGCTGATCGAGCTGATCACGGACCCGGCCGGACGCCCGCGGGTGGAGCTGCTGCCGACCGAGCTGGTGCTTCGGTCGAGCTGCGGCTGCCCGCCGGGCACGATGACCCGGCAGCCGGTGCCCACCATAACCCGCCGAAAGGCAACAAGCGCCGCTAAGCTGCCCTCCTCGGCGCCCAGTGTGGCGCCGGTCACACCCCCCGGCCCGGCCAGCCGCGAGAGCACAGAAAGGTAGGTGGAAGGCATGCCGTTCATACTCCGCCGCCTGGCCTTCTACGTGGTGGCGGCGTGGGTGGCGATCACCGCCAACTTCTTCATACCGCGCGCCATGCCGGGCAACCCGGCGCAGTCCATCGCGGCCAAGTACCCCACGCTCACGCCCGACGCGATCAAGCAGCTTGAGCTGATGCTCGGCGGCGGCCAGCAGGGCTCGCTGTGGTCCCAGTACGTCACCTACCTGGGCCACGTGTTCACCTTCAACTTCGGCACCGACGTGGCCGAGTTCCCGACCCCGGTCTCCACCCTGCTCGGGCAGACCATCCCGTGGACCCTGGTGCTGGTCGGGGTGTCCACCCTCATCGCCTTCCTGCTCGGCACCGGGCTCGGCATCCTGGCCGGCTGGCGGCACGGCGGGTGGCTCGACCGCAGCCTCCCGGCGCTGATGTTCCTGCAGGCGGTGCCGTACTTCTTCCTTGCCCTGGTGCTGGTCGACGTGCTCGGCATCGAGCTGCACTGGCTGCCCACCGGCAGCGGCTACGACGGGCAGTTCTACACGCCGGGCTGGAACCTGGGGTTCATCGGCAGCGTCCTGCAGCACGCCCTGCTGCCCGCGTTCACCATCGTGATCACCTCGATCGCGGGCTGGATGCTGCAGATGCGCAACGTCATGATCACCACCGTCAACGAGGACTACGTGGTGGCCGCCCAGGCCAAGGGCCTGCCGAACCGCCGGGTGATCTACACCTACGCGGCCCGCAACGCGCTGCTGCCCCAGCTCCAGGGCTTCGGCCTGGCCCTCGGCTTCGTGGTATCCGGCGCGCTGGTGATGGAGATCGTGTTCGGCTACCCCGGCATCGGCCTGCTGCTGCTGAACGCCGTGGCTTCCGACGACTTCCCCCTGATGCAGGCGATCTTCCTGGTCATCACGTTCACCGTGCTGCTCGCCAACCTGATCGTGGACCTGGTGATCGTGTTCTTCGACCCGCGGGTGCGGGCACGGGAGGGAGCCCGATGAGATCGCTCGTCAGCACCTGGCGCAACCTGCCGGCCAAGGCCAAGGTCGGCGTGGTGC
>Ga0265338_10006862_pt1 | contig 14341 bp, 31 predicted proteins | sample 42126metaG_FD_193579 | JGI IMG/M metagenome (GOLD analysis project Ga0265338, IMG submission 193579) | Rhizosphere microbial communities from Carex aquatilis grown in University of Washington, Seatle, WA, United States - 4-21-26 metaG | ecosystem: Host-associated > Plants > Roots > Rhizosphere... | reverse complement strand
CGCAGTGTTACAACGCATGAAAGACATGAATATACAGATAGAACAGATTGCACAACATATTATGCTTAATAAGTATGTGTTGTCTTCATGGATTGTTGGTAATAAAGAACTTCCATACAAAACGGTATTAAGTATCGCAGACTTTCTCACTCTTGACCCAGAAGATTTATTGAGAGCTAAATGAAGGCCGTATTCGTAGACATCGAGACAACTGGATTAGATTTCGACAGACATGTTGCAATTGACATCGGGTTAATAATTGTAGACTTAAATGACTATTCTGATATTCATGAATATACATCTTGCATACGATGTGATGAAGCGCATTGGTGGTACTCTGATCCGAAAGCTCTTGAGGTGAACGGATACAGTTCTCATAACCATCATAAGATTGCTAAGGATGATTGGATTGTTAGCGAACAGATCGAAGCATTCCTAAAGAAACACGATATAGTTAAAGGGAAAGCCTTCTTCATTTGCCAGAACCCTTCCTTTGATCGTCCCTTCTTCCTTCAATTGATGTGCCATGAAAAGATGATCGAGATGAATTTACCTTATCATTGGCTTGACCTTGCTTCTATGTACTGGATGAAGTTCTTTGGTTCTTATCATGAAAACTTATATGGAATTGGTTGTGGGTATGATGTCTCACTTTCCAAAGATTCTATCGCAAAGTCTCTTGGACTTCCTCCAGAAGAAAAGCCCCATAAGGCTATCGGAGGAGCTCGTCATCTATTTCAATGCTACAAAGCTGTTAGTGAAAACCGTATGTGTTGGCCTGATAAATGAGACAATGCAAGGTTTGTAACCAGAGGAAAGAGTACATTGACTTTCCTTCAAGTGGTGGAAATAAGAGGAAAAATACTTGCAAAATATGTTATGCTGGGCTTCAGAAGATAAAGATGCGTTATAGAAAACTATACGCTAAAAAAGGAGCATAATATGGAATGGTATCAAGTAATGACTATAGTAGGGGCAAACTTAGGTTTGTTTCTATGGGCAGTAAGACAATCAAGAAATGATTATCTAAACTGTCAGAAATCTATTGAATCTTTTAAGGATGCAATGATTAAAGAAACTAAAGACTTTCACGGTAGACTTTGCTCACTAGAGGAGAGAATAAGAAACAAAAACCCAAAGACTGATCCATGATAAAGGACAAATGATTGATGAGATTGATACATTACTCACCGAAAAAGATCGATGGAATCGAACCACAAAAATACGATCAAAATGAGATAAAGTTCCAATGCAAGCCAAATGGCCTTTGGTTCAGTGTAGAAGGAAATGATGGGTGGAAAGAATGGTGTATTTCAGAAAACACCTTTCTAAATCGTCTTAGATTCTCCTATGAGATCTGTCTTAAAACAGATGCAAAAATACTTCATTTAAATACTCCAGAAGAAATTTTCTCTTTCACAAAACAATATCCAAAAAAGAAATTCGACACCGATACTTCAGAATTGGACTGGGAAGAGGTTAGAAAGAAGTTTCAAGGGATTATAATATCTCCATATCAATGGGAATGTCGATTGGCTTTAGAAAGCGGTTGGTATTACACATGGGACTGTGCTAGTGGTTGCATTTGGGACATAGACTGCATTGAGTCCTTCACATTCCTTAAAGAAGATTTAGAAATGCCCACTGAGCCTGAAAAAAGACCATGTCTTATGGATATAGTTAAAAAATCATTGGTTGATGCTGCTCAATTCTTATCTGAAGATGGGCATAAGAAGCATGAATATGAATTTTGTGAAAGAACCATTATGAATTCCATGCAATATCTAAATGGGAAAAGGCAGGATAAATGTTTGTTGTCGGACTAGTTACAATGCTATTTTTGGGTTATTGGGCAGGAAAATATTTCGGATATTGGGAAGGTCTTGTCAATCGTAATCCTTTGGTCATAAAAAGATGTAATGATCCAACAAATCACTTCTGTAATGTCGTATCGCACAATGTTGTATGCTTTGAACGAGAAGGTGAATTGTGGATAAAAGAATACTGTGCAGGAAATGATGTGCCTGAAGGTAGAACGTACATGGTTTATCATTGCCCTTGGTGTGGATTTCAAACAAAAAAATCGAAGGAACACGAGAATGTCAAACTGGAACGAAGATACAAAGAAGCGTATGAAGCAACAGCGAAGGGTCGTAGTCTTTGGCCTTAGCGCAACGGTATTATTCTTTGCTTGGATTTTCTGCTTCAAAATGATTTCCCCAGGATATGTAGGAGTAGTCATTGATATGTTGGGTGATTCAAAGGGTGTAGAAACCAAGGAACTTCATGTGGGAATGCATAGGATAGCCCCTTGGAAGAGTGTTTATCAGTTCCCTATATTCGAGCAAAATAACACATGGGAAGGCGACCGTGATGCGTTCAATTTTCAAACAAGTGAAGGGATGGCCGTCTCCGCTGAAGTTGGTATTACTTATCACCTGCGTGCTGAAAGCATTCCTATTATTTTTCAACGTTACAGACGAGGAATGGATGAGATTACTGACGTTTTCATCAGGAACTACATTCGGGATGCTATTAATAAATCTGCATCTAAAACGAAAATAGAAGATATGTATAGCGGAAAGGAATCATTCTTTGAAGATGTTGAGGCGCATGTTCGTGCGGATTTATCGCCTCTAGGTATAGAGTTGAGCAGAATTTATTTAATAGGTCGCTTTCACTTTCCTCAAAATGTTATCACTGCTTTGAATTCCAAGATAGAGGCCAACCAAAGGGCTCAGCAACGTGAAAATGAATTGCGAGAAGCAGAAGCAGAAGCAAAGAAACAGATTGCTAAAGCCGAGGGACAGGCACGTTGTGCAATCTTACAAGCTGAATCAGAATCCAAAGCGAACCTATTGCTATCACAGTCCGTTACTCAGGAACTTATCCAATGGCAAGCCGTTCAAAAATGGGATGGTAAATTACCGTCTGTGACTAGCGGAGCAACCCCTTTTATACAGGTTAAATAAATGAAAAAAGACTATTACATTCCTCTTGAAATTCCTCCTTTTGATGATATGGATATCAGTAAGGAAGAGATGATAAAATGCAAAAATCTATTTGAAGAGATGGCTTTTTTAATGAGAGATCGATGCGGGATTTTTGATATTCATATTGCTTACTATACAATTTGCAAATTGAAGGATTGCGTTTTGGAATCCATGAAATTGAACCTAGAACTTGTTAAAGAAGAGTTTGAAAGAAGGAAAAATGAAGAATTACATCCTAAATCGTGAAGAGTTAAAAAATGTTATAATGGCAGCCAAAACCTACATAGGAAAATACTGTCGCGAAATGATTGAGAGAGGAGAAGATCCCACAAAACTCACATATAGGCAAACCGATCAAGTTCTTGAGGAATTCATAGATTCAATTCCTGAAATGAAGGTAGACCACATTTTAGACAAAGTTGATGAGATCCTTTTGAAAACAACAGGACTCACGAGCAGAGATTTCAAATACAAAAAGGAAGAGAAAGATGGATGAATTGAAATGGTATCAAAGAAAATGGTTGAAATGGTTAATATTTTTTACTTTATTCTTTTTTGGTCTTTTTTGTTTCATGAAAGACAAAGGTTATTGCAGTGAACTAAATTATCAAAATTTCAGTTTAAATGATGATTTTTTTAAAGGTAGAGTTCCTTTAGACGAAGAATATTTATATCAATTTCCCAATTATGAATGTCGAACATATTATGGAAAAACCCCAGACAGTCGAGCCCAAAGACAAAAATGGCAGGATGCTTTTGATATGCATAGTTTTAATGCAATTCGTACCTACAATGATGCTAAAGACTGCGTATGGTGGTTACCTAACCTGACATGGCGTCAATGGGGACGAGACGCCTGGGTTGCTGCCTGCGCTATGGCATCAACAAAAACACCTTGCGCAGCATTAGTGGTTGCTTTTTCTACAATGCTTTCCCAATATGGTCTACATTGTGCGGATCAATGGGAATACATTGAGGACAAGCTTTATTGGTCAGAATATCACTTCAATGAATGCATCAAATATGCTCAACTTTTACAGGGGTAAATGAAATGGATAACATAGTCGATGCCATGATGGGTCTTGACAAGAGGAAAGAAATCTTTAATCTATGGTATGAGGTGACTTACCTAAGGCTAGTCATTTCACAGATAATCCCAACACAGGAAAAAGCAGATCTTAATTTTGAAATGCTTAGAAAAGATGCTCAAGAGATCGTTAGAAAGAGATTTCCTGAAGTTGAGATCAATTTTACAGACCCGAAAACAAAGGAAGAAAAAAATGAAGCTTCTACTAATTAGTTTCTGCCTCTCTACAGGCATTTGCTTTGCTCAGGAACCTGTTTTAAAGCCACTATGGGAAGAAGATTCTCATTTCTGCTACTACAGGACACTTTGCATTGAAGGAAGCGTCTCAAAGCTTGCAAATCTCATTGAAGATGCTAGAGAAAATCCAGAAGACATTGATAGTATTCTGGATTCTATGGAAAATGAAGTTGGAAATTGCAAAAGAGCTCTAGGGAACTAGAATTTTTGACTTGGTAGGAGGCGGTGGAAGGCCCGCAATGTACTCATCGAGTTCAGTTAAAGCCTGAAGTCGCTTTTCTTCTCCCAATGAATGCAATATAATATCAAAAATCCTCGATAAAGCTTGCTGGGTTGTCAATCCAGGCACAGGCATGAGCATTCCTTGAGGCAAATTGTGATGTGCCACAAAATCACTAAGAACTTTCAAGCAAAATGGCCCATAACTATGGCCAGGAAGGTTCAATAACCGATTCTTCTGCACAGCATTTAGGGAAGAGATCTTTTCTGATACGTTCTTGACGATCAGTTCGTTTGTGGTCATACAATGATCCTAATTTTAATTGTAAAAGAGTGTATTGCTTCATAATCGAAACATATGCAGCATATTCTTCTTCTGGAATTTCAATCTCATTGTATCCAGAATCATCGGGTTTCTCTAAAGAGAATATCGGCCATTTTTCATCAACCGTCAGTTTGAACTTCACAAAGCCCTCCTGGCCCATCAGGCATGTTTTTCAATTGCCATCCTTTTGGAAGAATCCAACCTTCTTTGGGCTGAAATTCCCCGCACCATTCCTTAGCATAGACACGAGGAAAAGCATAAAAAACATTCCCTGTATGTTCACAGGCTGAATCACATCCAACTTGAGGGGGATAACGTCTACATTCCCCCTCATAAAAATGTCGGCAATTTCCGCAGCATCGTTCGTTTTCGATATGTTCTATGGTCATTTTACCTCTTTAGTTACTTCTTTGACTGATTCTTTAGTAACTTCCTTTGCAGGTTCCTTAGTGGTGGTTGTGGTAGTTGTAGTGTGTGTCAATTCTTGTTCGAGTTTAATAACCTCTTCCGCACCATCGACTATTAATTCCTCTCCGACAGGGCTTAATAAAAACCCGCAAGAAGACAAAAGCATGGTGCATAATATGCTTGATAATAATAAAACTTTGTTCATTTATTGGTTCCTCCTTTAAAAATTTTCTTGAATACTCAAACTCTTTATGTCATAACCAGAAAAAAGAGCACAAGGATTATCCAATGCCTTTCAAGTCAATAGCCCAGCAAAAATTCCTTTTTGCGAAACATCCCGATGTCGCCGAAGAATTCGCCGATCATACACCGAAATCAGCATATAAAAAGCTGCCCGAACATGTTTCTAAGGATAAAAACGGCTTGAAAGCCTACACAAAAAAGCATGGGAGAAAACGTCATGGAAAAGATGCATAAAGAAAAAAGCAAGTTCAGTGATTCAAATTTGAAACCTGATAAGACTTGTCATAAATCAAAAGAAGACTTGGGAACGATGGCTAAAAACCCTTCCAAACTTCCAGGTCAAATGTATGTACCTAAATCACCCGACCACAATGAATCGGACTTCGCAGGAGAAATGAGATGATGGATAAACTTTTATCCCTTTTAGGGATACACCGAGTTGGCATGGTATTCGGAATCGCTTCCAATATTATAAAAGCCTTCGATCAAGAATTTCAAAAAGATCAAGACGGAAAAAATGCAGCTATAGACAGCATAGTTCAGATTCTGTTGAGTTACAAGGACAGTGTAAAAGCTGCTCCAGCAACTCCTCCAACTGCACCACCTGCTGCTTAATAGTTATGGTCAGACATGCGATCTTTCTCGTGTCTGGCCTTCCCTTTTTTAGCCATAGAAGCCATTTTCTTATTTCCATATTTTCTACGTCCTGCTGCTGCTGCTGCTGCGTCAGGGTCATTTACACCTTCTCGCGCCATCTTATTGGCTAAATTCTTGAATCTAACACCGCTTCCTAATTTTGCTTTAGCCATTTGACTTTTCTCCTTCCTTGATTTTTTCTGGTTTTTCCCATGCATTGATTCCTCTTTCTCGAAGCTCTTTTGCAAGTTTTATATTTCTGCTTTCACAACGGCAAAAATAATTATTATGACCATGATGATCTTGAGTTGAACACTTAGAGCATTGAAGAGCTTCCATAAAATCCTCTTTAAATATTTCTTTGCTTTTATCTCAAAAAACAATTAAGAGTAAAGAAGGTAATAGCTGAGGCTACTACTATAACAATTCAACCTCTGAGGGGGTCATCATGCCAACACCAACAGTAATCAATAAATATCGATTTAATGACGTAATTAATCGAAGATATTGGGATAAATATTTCTTCAGTAATTGTAGCGTAAACCCAGTGATTTCAGCGGTTGGTGGTGGTGCTGCTGCTGGTGGAAGTGCAGAAACAGATGTATGGTTGGACGGTAAAAGTATTTTTGAATATTACAATATCGTAGGAAATACCAATCTTGGACCAAAATTAGATGGTTCTTTTGGTTTGAATCTAGCTCCAGATGCTACTGCAACGCATGGTGTGGAGTATAATACAGGCGTAACTCCTCAAAACAACTTCACTTTTACAATAGATACGAGTGGAAATACTACTCCAGCGTTTTTCTTGACTGCTCAGTTAAACGTGGCAACAGCTCTAGGAGCAACTGGCCCGACAATTTGGCTAGGATTCAGAAAGCTTCAAGCTAATGCTGCTGCAATAGCAACCTACACTGATTTTGCCACAATAGGAATTCAGGCAGGGTTATTTAAAATTGAAACTCAATTAGCAACCGCAGGTGTTGTGATTACAAATACAACACAGGCTCCAGCAAATGCAACCATGTTCCAAATAAAGGTTTTGGTGGATTCATTTGGTAACGTAACTTATCAAATCAATGGCCAAACTCCTGTAGCTCTTCCAGCTACTCCTTATCAATTTGCCAATGGTCTTGTTGTAATGCCGTTCTTACGTATTCTTCAGAACGCAACAACTACTGCGACAGCAAGCTGTAATTATTTTGAATGTGGTTTTCAGTCCTAATTTTTTCATAGACTCCTCGTTTTCGTTGGTTGGGGGGAGAAGGGTTAAAATCCTTCTCCCCTTTTCTTTTGCCGTTGACATTATATAATAAATTTGACACGTTCCGATAATGAATGGGTGATAGCACACCAATTAAAAAAGGAGATTTATGTCAAACGCAGCATTACAAGAATACTGCCCTGAAACGGAAATACCCTTCCACAAGGATATCCGTTTCCATCCCGACCTAACCTTCGGTGAAAAAATGTTCTATGCCGAAATCAAATCAATGTCTGACCAAAAATACTGCCCTTTTTCCTCTCGAAAACTAGGCGAATTCTTCGGCGTATCACACCAGACAATACTGAATTGGGTACAAAAGTTGGTTGAAATGGATCTCTTGGAAGTTGGTACTGACTACAAAAACCAAGAGAATCGACAATTCATTAAAGCTAAAAAATAACTGATGAATCAAATAAAAACTTCAATTATATCGTCGTCAGGAATAGCACTCAGTACTTTAGGAGTATCGAATGTCCTGGCGAGATCGGATTGATGAGTTTTTGCAAGATTTATCGTTAGCAGTTCCAACTCTTCAGGATTATGAGATGATTGACTGGGTAATACTTTCCCTTTGGGGATACGCCGTTTTATGGCCTTCAAAAAGTCGTGAACACACACTACTTTTATTGTCCATTGTAGACTTACTTTGGGGCGTATACGATCTTTCGATCGCAGAATACGCTCAAAGTATTCCCTTCTTATTCGGTTTTCTTCTGATAGCGAGAGGCTATCTAAAAAATCGTGAAGGGACGATACAATGAAAAAGACATGTCGGACAGTTGGCAGCTTGTATATTCCCATAATCGATATCATCGTTTCTCCTAGTTGGGACTTAATTTCCAGTCGGCACTGGAAAATAAGTAAACCCAAACCCACGCCGTGGTTTGAAAGCGAAAAAAAGAAGCTGATGCTTAGAGTAGCTTCTAAAAGTTTTCACTATCGTCATAGAGTCTAACACGATTAAAAATTTGACACAAGACGGAAAACTTTAAGATCACTCGCATCAGTCTCAGAAGGAGACTAGATGGCAACATGTACACTATTGTCTAAGATTGATGAAGGAAAGCTTCTGAATGGATTGCAAACTAAGGATAATTTTGATAATGTTAAACCATTAAACGGAAAACCCTCGGCTGTTACCGAGGGTCTTCAGGTGAAAACTTCAGATTTGGTGGCTCCGAAATCTGATAGTGGGCGTTTGGATACCCCCATTATATCAGAACTGCCGAATTTGTACAAACAAAACGGCATTCCGATGTCTAAAATTCCCTATTTCTTTGACACTCCTGTTCCGAAATATTTTCGTGAAAAAGGTCTATTCAAAAACGAAAAAACTTGGAAATTCGTAACTTGGGCTTTCGCCAAATGTAGCTCTCAGTCTTGGACTGTAGAATACGACAATTGCGAACTCACTTTACAGCCATACGAATTCATATGTGGTCGGAACAAAAGTTCCGCTGAATGCTTTCTCACGCCTAAAGAATTTAGGGGCCAACTGAATTCTCTACTAAAGCGTCAATTAATACGAAAAGGGGCCAACACAAAGGCCAACCGATATTCATCCTACGTATGGTCTATAGAGCGTTTTTCAGAAACCAAGGGCCAACTGAAAGGCCAAGTGGAGGGCCAACCGAGGGCCAACTCAGGGCCACAATCTAGAAGAAGAGAAGAAGAAGAAGATAAAAGAAATCATCCCTCTATCCCTTCGGGGAAGAGTGATGGAAAGATTGATGATCTTTTTTCAAATGAAGAAAATAAAAACAAAATACATGTCTTCTCAGGAAAATATCACAACGATAATCCTCTTCATGTTTATCTCACTCAGGAGCAGTACGACGAATGCTTGAAAGTCAGGGGCTCAAAGGATCAAATCATAAAAGTCATCGAAGTGGTAGCTAATTGGAAACAAAGAAAATACGAAATAAAAGACTGGTTTAAGACCATCATGACTTGGAATTATCGTAATACGATTGCCGACAAAACTATAGAAAACGAAAAGCTAGGAAAGCAAATTCAAGAACTTTATGGAGAATGCAAGGGATGGAATGCAAGAATCTATCGAGATCCCTTAAAAGATGTTCGAGGAATACTATTTGAGTCTTCCGCCTCTGTAGGAAATCCGATTCCAATTTTCGTACCCTTCACGGATGGGGAATTCAAAGAAAAATGTCTTCAGGTTATACAATCAAAAAATATGAAAAAAAAGGGATCAAAATGAATAAAGATTTAATAGATCATCCTCAGCATTATAAAGGAAATGGTATAGAGGCCATAGATGTAATAGAAGCATTCGATCTTAGTTTTAACATGGGAAACGCAATAAAGTACATTCTTAGGGCTGGCAAGAAAGGTGATAAAATCCAAGACCTACATAAAGCTCAATGGTACTTGGCTAGGGAAATATTGAAGATGGAGGGAATTTAATCGTTGACATGCCCAATCTATTGATGTTATGTTTTTTGTTCGTCTATAACGTTATAGAATTGGCAGAAAATGGTAAATTGCGCACGATGTTCATTGGAATTTTTTAGCAAACACAAGAATGCGAGATTTTGCAGCAAAGAATGTAGCTTAGAAAATTTGAAAGAAAAATATCATCTTGAAAAACACTTAAAAAAAGAAAAAAAGAAAAAGTTAGATTTAAATTGTTTGAATTGTTCTGAGTTAATGAAAAATGTATTACCTCATAGAAAGTATTGTTCAAAAAAATGTAAAATAAAATATCAAAGTAAACAAATGGGGTTTGATAAATATGAAAACGAAAACTTGAATAATATTTCTAGGGGAGCTATGAATGAAATGATTGTTTGCGCAGATCTAATTAGAAATGGATTTGAAGTTTTTAAGGCTATTGCAAACAATTCTTGTGATTTAGCTATTTTAAAAAACAAAACTCTTTATAGAGTTGAAGTAACTTCTGGAAATATTTATTCTAAAAATGGAAAGGTTCATATTCCTACAAAAGATGTTAATAAGCATGATATTTTAGCCGTAGTATTAAGAAATGGGGAAATAATTTATACTCCTAAATTACAAGAAATCAAAGACCAAACTTGAAGAGTGATTGAGCTCGTCTTTTAGGAGGGCATGGGATTCCTATCTCCCGAAAAGCGTCATACTTGTCGAATGGTTTCACAGAGTGAATGGCCACCTTCTCCTGAGCAAAATATTCATTGACCATCATGGAAAGCGTGCAAATGTGAGGATAGTTCTTCTGGACTTCTTTAGGTGTTTCCTCAATCAGCATGTTTTGGCACTCCAAACCTAAGTCTGCTACTTCTCGGCTGAAACAGATTTTTTCTTTAATCATAAGCTCGCGAAGCAGAGGAATTCCTCGATCTTGCCATTTGAAGTCTTTACGGCATTTAGTGAATCCTGAGATGACATCCGTGAAGGAATCGCTCTCGTCCCATACGAGATTGCGAATCTTTTTACCACAGAAGTCTTGGAGGGTCTTCACTTTTTCGTTTAGTTCAGGGTACATTTCTGAAAAAGCTTTGTTCCAAACTTGAGGAAATACTAAGTGATCCATCACGAACACCATTTTCCTCGGTAATAAAACAGCAAGTATTGCGCAAAAGTAGTTTGGGTGAACCGAAATAGCCAAAACAGGAATTCGATCAGCATACGCGAAAAGACGAGCTTTGTTGTAGATCTCTTCTTTTTCTAAGAAAATGGCATCTGGAAGGATTCTATCTGAACTGGAATAGCAGAACTCGGCCATATATTCCCGCAACCAAACGTCTTCCTTTCCAGCCTTTATCAGCTCAACTTTCTTGTTATCTAGCCAATCTTTCAGGTGAGGGAGCTTCGTGTTGTCATAGCTGGTCAGGTGAAAGCATTGACCTCTCGGGTTAGTTCCTACACGATCCCACCAGCTCTCATAGTGATTTCGTTTTTTGGGAGGGGTTCCCATGAAAATACACTGGGCATGAGGCTTGGCAGCAAGGTCACTATCCGAAGCCTCAATGTAGTCGGGATTACAGTCTTGGAATTCGTCACATACCATGAAGTCAGGCTGACGGCCTCGACCCCTGGCTTCCGTCCAAGTTCCAACTAACTTAATAAAACTTCCATTTGCAAATCTAATTATGTGTTTATTATCATCAATCTTTACTACAAACTTATCTTCCATTGAACTGTTTTTTAAATCACAAGTTTGAAGCCTTCTTTCATCCCATACAATATCGATTCCTGCTGCAATAGTAGGATAACAAAGATACACCACTCTGTTTGGAGCCAAATTTGCCGCTTTCCAGGCTGCATCGATTCCTGTGGTGGTTTTTGCCCCTTTACGACCCGAGCGGTAGAAGACGTATTGTTTTTTCTCTTCAAAGACGCTGTTGAGTACGAGCTGTTGCCCTGGATGTCGTTCTCGGCATTTGTCCCAGTGTTCCAGAAAATTGCGAACGTAAGCTGGGTCGCTTTCCACCTTGATTTCTTCTTCGAGGTCATCATCTACTTTCTTCCCAGCTTTAAATTTACTCTGTTTCTGGAATGCCATTATTTATCCTTTTATCTTATTTTTGCATGACATCTTACTTCTATATCACCCTGACTTATCCCAGTACTTTTTAACGCATCAATTACTGTTTTAGTTTCTGTTTTGTCTATCTTTTTTATCTGTATTAATTTAATTATAAGATCTTGAAGTTCAAAAAGTGCTTTTTTTGTACATTCAAATTCTTCTAATTTTTCATCAGATTGTTTTAATGTTTTTCTAAGATTGCAATTTTCTTGTTCAACTAAATCATGTGCTGCTTCCCAATCGAAGTCTTCCTCTTCGGAGCCTTCTTCACATTCTTCGTCCGATTCTTCGCCTTGTACCTCTTCATTTTTTTCCTCACATTTTTCGAGTCTGTTACATAGAGCATTTAATAAACCGCCAAGACCTATACCTGCCTCAAAAGGTCTTTCGTTGGCGATATGGCATTTTACTTCATGAATCTCCATGATAATTCCATCTAAAAGAGCTGCTTCTTTACTCCTTTTCTTCATTTTTTTCTCCTTCTGGGGGGTAATTGGTTGGGTCAGGGATTGGTATGTGAGGATAATCATTTTTTAATTGAACTAGTTCCTCGTAAGACTGCTTTTTTTCTTCCTCAGTCATTGGTCTTGATAGTTTCATTTTATCTAAGATTTGTTGAACTTCAGGATTATCTCCTAATTGAATGACCATTGTAGCCTTTATTAACTTTTGATTTTCGTCATACAATTCTTTATATTTTTTGTATTCGTCTGACATAACCTGCTTCATTAAAACTTCAACCGTGTTGAGCCTTTCTAAAGTCAATTCGTGTGACTTAGTTTCTTTTTCATACATTTCTTTGTAATCAGTAATTTGCTCTTTTAGAGTGAGAATGAACTGATCGTGTATGACTTCCGACTGATCTCTTTTTAACATTCTTAGGGTAGAATTCTCTGATCCCAATACAACTGACTTGTATCCTTTTCTCTCAAAGAAGCTGAGGAAATCGAACGCTTCCTCTATTGTCAGATCTCCATAAATTTCTACGATTTCATCGGTCACTTCGATTGAATATCTTTCACGCATCGGGATATGCCTTTTTTCTTTGGTTTTCTACTTCTAATTTAATCCTTTCACAGGTATTCCAAAGCGTCTCTTTGGCGACTAACATTCTTTCCTCTAGAACAATCAAAGATTGGTGAATGTCTTTGGGAACTTCATTCATTGGGAAAAATTCCTTGACTTGACGTTTTAATGTCCAAATTGGTTGAAGTAGATCATAATTGTGTCCCCAAACATTCATTTCATGCTGGATGTAATCTAATTCTTTTATAAATTCCTTGTATTGACAACAGCTACCCATTGTAACTCCTTCATAAAATTTATTGACTAAATAATTCCTATAGTCTTTAAATGCAAAGTAACACCACAGGCCATTCAATGGAAATATTTTTAGCTATACTCGTACTGATTTTACAGATTGTCATGATCTGCATGATTAGCAATATGTCTAAAAATGTCAAAAATACTGACATTCATACGGAATTCTTCCGCAGAAAGTTTATTGAAACATTAGATGTCCACGGTGAAGATTTTGATCGCCTTGAAAAACACCTAACGGCTGTTATAGAGCTAATCAAATCCGATAACGACCGATCCTTGCAGGCTATCCTAGAACGTCTGGATGCTGCTAAACCGATTAGACCGAATAATTGGGATAGCATCAAAGAAGCGTTTAAAGGGCCAGCGAGGAACGAAATAAATGAGCGAAATTGAGCTATCAAAATATTTTCTCACCAAGAAGATTCCCTACGTAAAGCCTCTCTACAATATTGATCTGAATAAAGAATCCGATGTACTTGATTGGTTCAGAGAATGTTCTTATGGTCTTACAGAGTATTTTAGACCTCTTTTTAGAGAGCAAAAAGCTAATTTAGCATTCTTTGTAGGTGCAGGAGTAAATCCAAATTGGTCTTCTCCGTACACACAAATCTACGCAAACACATCTGACATATACTCCTCGAACGAACAGATCTTCATTAATGACATGTATCGTCTAGTGATGGATCAGGTTACTTTAGTTACTTCTCATGAACTGGTTCCTGATGTTCTTCCAAATACGGAAGATTATTCGGATAAAGTTGCTTGCAATGTGGTTAAGGACTGGCTTGAGTCAATGAGCTACACGCTTGGAACTGAAGAATGGCGTTTCAAGTGGGAAGTCCAAAAGAAGATGTTCGGGGAAGCTTTTGCCATTGTGCTTTGGAACCCTAATATGGGCGACATTCACCCTTTGGCAAAGAAATACGTCGATGAAGATATCGACATGGTTGATGAGGATGGAAATCCTATTTCAGACATAGGCTCCAACCCAGTCAAGCTCAGAAAAAACATGAGAATCGGCGATATTGAAATCGTCAATCCAATGCCCTGGGATGTCATTATAGACCCTAAGATC
>Ga0265338_10006861_pt1 | contig 14341 bp, 13 predicted proteins | sample 42126metaG_FD_193579 | JGI IMG/M metagenome (GOLD analysis project Ga0265338, IMG submission 193579) | Rhizosphere microbial communities from Carex aquatilis grown in University of Washington, Seatle, WA, United States - 4-21-26 metaG | ecosystem: Host-associated > Plants > Roots > Rhizosphere... | reverse complement strand
TGAGCGCGGAGGCGAACTCTAGGCCGGTCATGCCCGGCATCTCGATGTCGGTCACCACCACGTCAGGATGGGTCTCCAGGGCCAGCTTGAGCGCGTCCTTGCCGTTGGCGGCGCGCGCCACGATCTCGATGTCGTCCTCCATGTCCAGGAGCGCAGCCAGGGCGCCCAGGATCAGGGACTGGTCTTCGGCGATGAGCACTTTGATCATGGCGGGTCTCAGGTGGCGCCGCGGCCGCTCTTGGTGCCGGGCCAGTGCAGCACTTGGGCTCCGCCGGCGGGCTGGGTGTCCGGCACGGGCGACGGCACTTCCTTGAGTGGCAGCACCGCCGTGAGGGTGGTGCCGCGGCGGTCGGAGTCGATGTGCAGGACGCCATCCAGCAGGGACAGGCGCTCGCGCATGCCGCGCAGGCCGTTGCCCTCGCGCAGGTTGCCGCCGCGTCCGTCGTCGCGGATGGTGAGCCGCACCGTGTCGCTGTCGCAATGGGTCTCCACCCGGCACAGGCGCGCACCGGAATGGCGCACGATGTTGGTGACCGCCTCGCGCAGCACCAGTGCCAACAGGTCGTCATGGCTGGGCGGGCAGCCGCGCGGATCGATGTCGGCACTGAGCGTGACCCGCGCCGCCTGCAACGCCACCTTGGCGTTCACCAGCTCACCGTTGAGGCCGCCACTGCGGTAACCACCCACCGCCTCGCGCACCTGGCGCAGGGCGTCGCGTGAGATGCGTTCCAGTTCCCGTACCTCGCTGGCCGCCGCCGCCGCATCGCGCTCGATCAGCCGCGCCGCGAGTTCGGCTTTCACCGTCACCAGCGTCAAGGTATGGCCCAGCAGGTCATGCAGGTCCCGCGCGATGCGTTCGCGCTCGGCGGTGGCCGCCAGGCGCCGGATCTCCTCCTGGGACTGGGTGATGACGCGGCGCTTGGTCTCGTCGTCCGCGAACCAGGCGTTGGCGGCGCCGATGACGCCGCCGATCACCAGCGTCGGCACCGAGAACCAGATGGAGTGGGCGAACTCCCAACCCGGTATGAAGTACAGGACCGCGGCCTCTATGGCGAAGCCCAGCAGCACCAGTCCCATGGCGGTGAGGCTCTTGCGCAGGCTGCCGTAATGGGCGGAGAGCGCGCAGGCATAGATGATGAAGGTGTGGCCGTTGCCGGTATAGGTGACGAAGATGTAGCCCAGCGTGGCGATGCCGACGAGGATGTTAGCCAGCTGGTTCAGATTGCAGTTGAAACTGCGGAAGTACAGCACCACGAACACCGCAGCGGCGCCGATGGACAACACCCACTTGGCGGCGTCCCAGGGCGGCTGGCCCGGCCACTGCACGAAGAAGAAGCCCAGGTAGATGAGCCACAGGTAGGGCGTCCAGCCGGCCCATACCGCGTTCGGCAGCAGCTTGCGATGCAATGCCAGGAACGGGCGCGCCAGGCGCTGGCCGGTGGTGGGAGCAGTCTGTTGCATGGGTCTAGCCTACCACCGCCGCCTCAGCCGTTACTGGGTGGGTTGCGGCGGTAGCCGCGTGCGGCCAGGGCCAGGAAAATCGCGGTGAACCCGACCAAAGCCAGCACGTGCGGCAGCACCTCGGTCGGCTGCACGCCGGTGGCAGCGTAGGCGAGCCGGCCCAGGTGATAAGCGGGGAATACCGTGGCCAGCTTCTGCATGAAAGCCGGCAGGAACTGCAACGGCATCCACAGGCCCGAGAGGAAGGACATGGGCAGGTAGATCAGGTTCACCAGCGCCGGTGCCGACTGAGGCTTGGCCCAGGCGCCGACGGCGAGCCCGAGCGCGCAGAACGGGATGCTGCCCAGCACCAGGGTCACCAGCAGCGTGAGCCACTGGCCTGGCGCGAGGCTCACATGGCCCAGGAAGGCCGCCATACAGCACAAGAGCGTGCTCACGATTCCGGCGAACAGCATGGCCATGGCCACCTTGGCCAGCAGATAGGCAGCCGGCGGCATGGGCGAGGCACGCTTCACCTGTAACCAGCCCATGCCCCGGTCGATGGCGAAACCGACGCCGAAACCGAACAAGCCAGGCGTCATGACGCCGAAGCTGCCGAGGCCGCCCAGCGCATAGAGCGATTGCTCCACGCCGTGCTCGCCCTTGGCCAGCAGCACGCCGAAGAACAGGTAGAACATGGCGGGGAACACCAGAGTCGGCACGGCGAAGCCGGGCGTGCGCCACACCCGCAGCAGTTCCGAACGGGCTTCCAGCAGGTAGATGCGGGCGGTGGCAGAGAAGGGTCGGGCGACGACAGCGTTCATGTTCATGCAGCCTCCTTCTGGGGCTGGCGGGTGAGAGCGAGGAAGGCCTGCTCCAGGCCCGCACCGCTCACTTCGAGATCGCTCAAGTCAGGATCCTGCGACAGGAGTTCGCGCAGCACGGGTTCAGCCCGGGCTGCCAGGATCTCAAGCGCCGCGCCGTGACGGCTCACGTCCTTGACGCCGGCCATGCGGGCCACGTTCTCGGCAGACACGCGGGTCACGCAGCGGATGCGCCGCCCGGCGCTACGGGCTTTTATCTCGGCAGGGCTGCCGGCCACCACCAGCTTGCCGTGGTCGACCACCACGATGCGGTCGGCGAGGGCGTCGGCTTCTTCCAGGTAGTGTGTGGTGAGGAGCACGGTGGTGCCGCGCGCCACGCGCGCGCGGATCACGTCCCAGAGCTGGCGGCGTGCTTCCACGTCCAGCGCCGCGGTGGGCTCGTCCAGGAACAGTAATTCCGGGTCTCCGCACAGAGCCAGGGCGAACTTGAGGCGCTGTTGCTGGCCGCCAGAGAGCTTGCCGAAACGTCGGTCTGCTACCTCGGTGAGGCCTGCGAGCACCAGCGTCTCCTCGATCGGCAAAGGCTTCGGGTAGTAACTGGAGAACAACTGGATATGCTCACGCACGGTTATGGGTTCCGGCAGGCGCGACACCTGCAGCATCACGCCGCAGCGTTCACGCACCGCGCGCTGCATGGGTGACATGTCGAAGAGCGTGACCTTGCCGGCGTCGGGCTGGAGCAATCCCAGCAACAGCGCGATGCTGGTGGTCTTGCCGGCCCCGTTGGGGCCCAACACCGCCAGCACTTCACCGCGTCGCACGTCGAGGTCCAATCCGTCCAATGCCTGCACCGCGCCGTAACGCTTACTGACCCCTTCGAGGCGGGCGATGATCGGTCGATCCTGGGCCATGCTGGACTCCGGTGGCGGGTTGCCGTTTAGCGTGGGGATAGCTTGGATTGCGGGTTTTTTTGGGGGTAGTCGGTTCCGTCAGTACTTGGCTGTGACATTCGTCACGGCTTCGCCCGTGACAAGGCCCCTGGAGCCCTATAGGCTCAAGCCTTCCCGGAGACCGGTCTAGGGAGGCCAGGGGCATGGGTCGTCTGCTGCGATGGGGCGGTGCGGTGATCGGCTTCGTGCTGGTACTGCTCTTGCTGGTCTACGGCTTCCTGCGGGGCGGCGCGCCGCGCCTGGACGGCGAGCTCGCACTCAAGGGCTTGTCCGCACCGGTGCAGGTCACCCACGATGCCTTGGGCGTGCCGAGCATCCAGGCTGCGGATCGCCTGGACGCCATGCGCGCGCTGGGTTTCCTCCACGCCCAGGACCGTTTCTTCCAGATGGATCTCATGCGTCGACTCGCGGCGGGCGAGCTTTCGGAGTTGGTGGGTTCCGCGGCGGTGGACTTCGACGAGCGTCACCGCCTGTTCCGTCTGCGCGCGCAAGCGGCCCAGGTGCTGGCACAGGCCACGCCGGCGCAACGCGACGTGGTGCGGGCCTACACCGAGGGCGTGAACGCGGGTCTCAAGGCTCTCGGCACCTGGCCCTTCGAATATGGCCTGCTCATGCGCAGGCCAAGGCCCTGGACGCCGGAGGATTCCATCCTGGTGGTGGACGCCATGTACTTCGAACTGCAGAGCGGCGAGGACCGGCACGAGTCGCAGCTGGCCTTGATGCGTGAAGTGTTGCCGCCGGCCCTGTTCCGCTTCCTCTCGGCGCCGGGTACCCAGTGGGACGCGCCCGTGGTGGGCAAGCCCATGGAGACGCCGCCCTTCCCGGGAGCCGACGTGATCGACCTGCGCAAGCAGCCGTCCGTCGTCACGTCCACCGCCGTCGCTGCAGTAGGTGAACCGGAAGCTGCCGACATCGGCAGCAACAATTGGGCCGTCAGCAAAGACCATGGCGCCGGCGGCCGCGCCTTCGTGGCCAACGACATGCACTTAGGCATCAAGGTGCCCAACACCTGGTATCGCGCCCAGTGGACGTACCCGGACACAGCCATGCCCGGCGGCAGCGTGACCCTCACCGGCGCCACGCTGCCGGGCGTACCGGCCATGGTGGTGGGCAGCAATGGCCACGTGGCCTGGGGTTTCACCAACAGCTACGGCGATTGGTCGGACCTGGTGTTGCTGCACATGGATTCCGCCGATCCCGATCGATATCAGACCGCGGACGGCTGGAAGCACTTCGAGCATCACCAGGAGATCATCCGGGTGAAGGGCGGCAAGGACGTGACCTTCGAGGTGCGGGATACCGTATGGGGCCCGGTGCTGGACCAGGACCACGACGGCACCTGGCGCGCCGTGCATTGGATGGGCGCCCAGGTGGAAGGCACCAACCTGGAATTGGGCAGCATGGACGAGGCGCGGGACATCCAGGGTTCCATGGCGGTAGCGAACCGCGCCGGCATGCCCGAACAGAACTTCATGACCGCCGACGCGGACGGCCATATCGCCTGGACCATCGCCGGACGCATCCCGTTGCGGCAGGGTTTCGATCCGCTGGTGCCTTCCTATTGGGACAAGCCCGGTACCGGTTGGACCGGCTGGCTGGCGCCGGACAGATATCCGCGCGTGGTGGACCCGGCGGATGGACGCCTGTGGACTGCCAACGCGCGGGTGGTGGAAGGCCCCATGCTGGCGCTCATCGGCGATGGCGGTTACGACCTGGGCGCGCGTGCCGGCCAGATCCGCGACGACTTGCATGCGCGCGAGACCTTCACGCCGGCGGACCTCCTGGCGGTACAACTGGATGATCGGGCGCTGTTCCTCTCGCGCTGGCGCTCGCTGCTGTTGCGCTTCCTCACGCCGCAGCGCCTCCTGAACCATCCGGAGCGCATCGCGTTCCGTGCGACGCTGGAGAAGTGGGACGGGCGCGCTGCGGTGGATTCCGTGGCCTACCGCCTGGTGCGGGAGTTCCGCAGCCAAGTGGAGGATCTGGCCTTGGCGCCCCTGTTCGTCGCGTGCACGCAAGCGGACCCGAAGTTCGATTTCCACTCCCTGTCGCAGCTGGAGGGCCCGCTATGGGCCCTGGTGAACCAGCAGCCGGCGAACCTGCTGGATCCTGCCTACAAGACCTGGGACGTGCTGATGCTCTCGGCCCTGAACCGGGTCACGGAGCGCATGAGCGCCGACAAGAACCCGGCCGGGTACACCTGGGGCGAGCGCAACACCGTGCGCCTGCGTCATCCCCTGAGTGCTGCGGTGCCGTTCCTGTCGGGCTTCCTGGACATGACGCCGGTGCAGTTGCCGGGTGACAGCAACATGCCGCGGGTGCAGGGCGTGGACTTCGGCGCCTCGGAGCGCATGGTGGTGTCGCCGGGGCATGAAGCGGACGGCATCTTCATGATGCCCACCGGCCAGAGCGGCTGGCCGCTGAGCCCTTACTATCGGAACAGCGAGCCCGCCTGGGAGCATGGCACGGCGACGCCCTTCTTACCTGGCAAGGCAGAACACACGCTGGTCTTGAAGCCGAAGGATTAGGTCGAGGAGTCGGTACCGGTCATCTGCGCCGGCGCGGGCTGCAGGTTCGCCAGGGGCCGGCTCTCCAGCCAGGCGATGAGCGGCGCCCACTCGCGTTTCTCTTCCCGGATGTTGTGGTCCTTGATCTCATGCACGCCGATGCCTTGTTCGGTGGCGTGCACGTAATTCTGGGTATCGCGGAAGGTGGCGACGAAGGGGATCTCCAGGCTGCCCAGGAAGCGCTTCAAGGTCTCGTACATCTGGGCCTGTTTCTTCACCCGGTTCGCCACCACTGCCACCCGCTGCTGGCGGTTCTCGATGCGCCCGTTGAGCAGCAGTTCCGCCACGCAGCGGGAGGCGGCATGGATGTCGATGTCCGAGGGCAGCACCGGGATGATCACCGCATGGGCGCCGCGGATGGCGTCCTGCAGGCGCAGGCTGTCGATGGCGGCCGGTGTATCCACCACCAGGCGTTCCACCTCCGGCGGCACGCGCATCTGGAAGCTGCGGGTCACGCGGCCGTGCTTCTCGGCGCCGTTCAGGCCCAGGATGGCGGGCTTATGTTCACCGCGGTTGGCGAGCCAGCGCAGGCTGGAACCCTGGGGATCCATGTCCAGCAGGGCGGTCTTATAGCCGTGCAGCGCGTAGTAAGCAGCCAGGCTGGTGGACAGGGTGGTCTTGCCGCAGCCACCCTTGGTGTTCAATACGGCGACCTTGAGCAGGGGACGGCGGGTCTTGGGCGGGAGAGTAGGATCGTCGGATTCGGCCGTGCCGTTGGCCCGTTGCCATAGGTTCAGGTTGAGCATGTGCAGTCGTCCCCGATCCCTCGACACCAAGCTGTCCCCTGAGACAGCAGCCTAAGCTTCAAATCCCAAGCCTAGGGCCTTGAACGGCATTGATTTTAATCCCCTATACGCCAAGGTCCAGCCCATTTAACCTATGGGCAGGGGAGAGGACATGAATATCTGTCGTAGTCCTGCAGCTGAGTCCGCGGCCCGCTTGGGCCCGCATGCCGTGGCGCATCATGGCCACCGTTGATACCCGACCGAAGGTGGGGCTGGTCCTGCCGGGTGGCGGTGCGCGGGCGGCTTATCAGGTGGGCGTGCTGAAGGGTCTGGCGGAGATGCTGCCCCAGGACGCAGCACTGCCCTTCCGGGTGATCTCCGGCACATCTGCCGGCGCCATCAACGCCGCACTCATCGCCTGCCATGGCCAGGACTTCCGCCATGGCGTGGCTTATCTCGACCACGTGTGGCGCGAGATCAGCAGCGAGAAGGTGTTCAAGATCGGCGCCTGGAACGCCCTCAAGACCAGCGCACGCTGGATCACCACGATCCTGTCCGGCGGCATGGACCGCCACAATCCCCTCTCGCTGCTGGACAACGCGCCCCTGCGGGCTTTGCTCCAGGAGCACCTAGATTTCGCGCGCCTGGAGGAGGCCATCGATGCCGGCGTGTTGGATGCGTTGGCCATCACTGCCTCCGGTTACACCTCGGCGCGCTCCATCACCTTCTACCAGGGCAAGCGCGGCCTGCAGCCCTGGCACCGCACCCGCCGGCTGGGCCAGCCGACGGAACTGAACCTTGATCACGTGATGGCCTCGGTGGCCTTGCCGGTGATCTTCCCCGCCACCCGCATCGGCCGTGAATACTTCGGTGACGGTTCCATGCGCCAGTCAGCACCCTTGAGCCCGGTGGTGCACCTGGGCGCGGAGCGGGTGCTGGTGATCGCCCTGCGCAACGAACAGCCCAACCGGCTACCTCTGGAGGAAGAGCAGGTGCCGTATCCCTCCCTGGGCCAGGTGGCCGGCTATCTCCTGGATACCCTGTTCATGGACAGTATCTACGGCGACCTGGAGCGCCTGCAGCGCATCAACGATACCGTGAGCCGCATCGACGGCAGCCACGGTGAAGGCCAGCCTCTCAAGGTCATCGATACCCTGGTGATCACCCCCAGCGAGGACATCCGCGACATCGCCCAGCGCCACAAGCGTGAGTTTCCGGCGAGCGTACGCTTCCTGCTGCGGGGCGTGGGCGGCCTGAACCGCAGCGGCAGCCAGCTCTTGAGCTATCTTTTGTTCGAAGGCAAGTACTGCCGCGACCTCATCGACTTGGGGGTGCGCGATGCCCAGGCCCAGAAGGACCAGTTGCTGGCCTTCCTGCATGGGGAATGGGTGGATCAGAAAGTTAAATTAGACGCCTGAGTTATTTCAGGCCGTTGTGACGGATCAGGACTTCGCGGCCCTGTTTCTTGAAATGTTCAGCCAGACGCTCCACCACGTACACCGAGCGATGGTATCCACCGGTGCAACCGATGGAGACCGTCAGGTACTGGCGGTTGGAGGATTCGAACTTGGGGATCCAGAAGTCCAGGAAGCCCTGCACGTCACCCACGAAGCGTTGCACCAGGTCCTGCTTCTCCAGGTACTTGGCCACCGCCAGTTCCTTGCCTGAGAGGTTGCGCAGGGTCGGTTCCCAGTAGGGATTGGGCAGGCCGCGGGCATCGAACACGAAGTCCGAGTCGCCGGGGATGCCGTGGCGGAAACCGAAGGACTGGAACAGCAGCGACAGGGCGATGCGGTCCTCGCGATGGATGCGTTCCCGCACCAGTTCGCGCAGCTCGTGCACCGAGGTGCGGGAGCTGTCCAGGACCATGTCGGCATCGTCGGCCAGCGGCGCCAGGAGCTCGCGCTCAGCGGCGATGGCGTCCTTGAGCGCGCGGCCGTCGCCCGCCAGGGGATGCGGCCGGTGGCTCTCGCTGTAGCGCTTGAGGAGCACCGAATCCTCGGCGTAGAGGAACACGATCTCGCATTCGATACCGTCGGATTTCAGCTTCTTGACGGTCTGGGGCACCGAGCGGATGTCCTCGATGCGGTTGCGGGCGTCGATGCCCACCGCCATGCGCTGGTAGGCGGGATCGCCCGTGAGTAGGGTCTCGCGCACGAAACTCTGCAGGTGCCCGGCGGGGATGTTGTCCACGCAGTAATACCCCAGGTCCTCCAGCATATGGAGGGCCACGGACTTGCCGGAGCCGGAGAGACCGCTGAGGATGACCAGGCGCATGCGACGATTTTATACAGTTTTGGTCGCATGCGCCGCTTTACCGGCGGGCACAAAAAAGCGGCGTAGTCGCCTACGCCGCCAAGGTTCCAACGTCAGGGAACTCCGTCTCAGGCTACGGCATTACGCACGCTCTCGCGGTCGCCGTGGCCGGATAACTTCTCCTTATGCCGCTTCACCTGCCGGTCGAGCCGGTCCACCAGGCAGTCGATGGCGGCGTACATGTCCTGGTCCACCGCGTCGGCGAAGAGCTTGGCGCGGCTCACGTTGAGCGTCGCCTCGGCGCGGTTCTCGTTCTTGGATACCGTCAGCACCACGTGGAGGCCGGTCACGTGGTCGAAATGCCGCTCCAGCCTTTCGAACTTGTTCTTCACGTAGTTGCGGAGCGTGTCGTTGATCTCCACGTGATGTCCCGTCAGATCTAGATTCATGGTCAATCTCCTCTCTCGCTTTTTACACTTAGTCGTCTCTTCTGTTATCCCTGGTCCAGGCGCCGGCGCTCGTGGGCGGGCGGGATGGTCATGGCTTCGCGGTATTTGGCCACCGTGCGCCGTGCCACCTGCACGCCGCGGCTGGAGAGCGCCTGGGTGATGTGGTTGTCGCTGAGCGGGCTGCGCGGGTCCTCCTGCGCCACCAGCTTGCGGATCATGGCGCGGATGGCGGTGGCGGAGTAGGCGCCGCCGTCGTCGGCAGGCAGCTCGCCGGAGAAGAAATGCCGGAACGCGACGCTGCCGCGCGGCGTGGCCATGTGCTTGTTGGCCACCACCCGGGACACCGTGGACTCGTGCAGTTCCAGTTCCTGGGCCAGGTCCTTCATGAGCAGGGGTTGCATGGCTTCGTCGCCGCGCTCCAGGAAGGCGCTCTGCTTGCGCACGATGCTCTGTGCCACGCGCAGCAGGGTCTCGTTGCGCATGCGGATGCTGCGCACCAGCCAGCGCGCCTCCTGCAGTTGCTGGGCCAGGTCGCCGGCGGCATCGCCGCGGCGCAGCGCGGCGGCATAGGCGGCGTTGACGCGCACCCGCGGCACCGCATCGGAGTTCAGTTCCACCACCCAGCCGCTGCCGCGGCGGTTCACCAGCACGTCCGGCAGCACGTAGTCCACCGGGTTGCCGGTGATGGCGGCACCGGGGCGCGGGTTGAGCCCCAGGATCAGTTCCAGGGCCGCGTCCAGGTCGGCGCGGCGCACGCTCAGCAGCCGGCACAGCCGCTCGTAGTCGCGGGCGGCCAGGCTCTCCAGGTGGCTCGTCACCAGGGCCGTGGCCAGCCCATGGCCCGGCGCGGACTTGTCGGCTTGCCTGAGTTGCAGCAGCAGGCATTCCTTGAGGTCGCGGGCGGCGATGCCCGGCGGGTCGAAGGCCTGCACCCGGTGCAGCACCGCGTACATCTCGTCCGCCTCGGGGGCGGCATCGCTGTCCGCCAGGGACTGGCGCACGTCCTCCAGGGGTTCGGTCAGGTAACCGTCGTCATTGAGGGAATCGATGATGGCGGCGCCTATGCCGGCGTCGCGCGCGCTCATGCGCGCCAGCTCCAGCTGCCACAGCAGGTATTCGCGCAGGCTCTGGCCGCCGCGCTCGGAGGGTTCGCGGATGCCCTCATCGTCGTCCCAGCCGTTGTCGGTTGCGGCGCCAGCGACGGCGCTGTCCCAATCCACCTGCGGTTCCGCAGCGCGTACCGCCGCATCCGTGGCGGGGCCGGGCAGGGGCGTGGGAGCGGTGTCCTCTTCCTCCTCACCGCGTTCCAGCAATACGTTGCCTTCCAGCGCGTCACGGATCTTGGCCGACAGTTCCACGGCCGACAGCTGCAGCAGCCCCAAGGCCTGGCGCAGTTCGGGGGTGAGACTGAGTCTTTGGCTCTGGCGCAGCGCGAGCGTGGGCTTCAAAGCGAAACCCCCGTGCATTCAAGCGCTTGGGACCAGCCTAACGGGAAACCCCGGCTTTCACGGGGGGGAAGACGCACCCTCCCCATTTCCAGGGGGGTGAAGGGACCTGAACAAACCATACTTTAGTTATAGCCCAAAAAAGCTGCCGGACCAGTCTTGACGTGTCGGCGGTGAGGCGAGGATGCTGGTGGAAGCACCCGCCGGCTCGTGGATCCACACTGCATATTCTCTCGCATCCGCTGCCGGGATGCGTACCGGTCATAGCCTGAAGTTCTCTCCCAGATATACCTGACGCACTTCCTGGTTGGCCAGGATGCTCTCCGGCGTGCCTTCCGCGATCACCTGGCCGGCGTTGATGATGTAGGCGCGGCTGCAGATGCCGAGCGTCTCGCGCACGTTGTGGTCCGTCACCAGCACGCCGATGTTGCGCGACTTCAGGTGCTCGATGATGCGCTGGATGTCGATGACCGAGATGGGGTCCACGCCGGCGAAGGGCTCGTCCAGCAGCATGAAGGCGGGATCGGCGGCGAGGGCGCGGGCGATCTCCACGCGGCGGCGTTCGCCGCCGGACAGCGAGATGCCGAGTCCGTCGCGGATATGGCTGATGTGCAGCTCTTCCAGGAGTTCCTCGAGACGCTGCTTGCGATCCTTGCGCGTGAGGTCGTCGCGGGTCTCCAGGATGGCGAGGATGTTGTCCTCCACCGTGAGCTTGCGGAACACCGAGGCTTCCTGCGGCAGGTAGCCCAGACCCTGGCGCGCGCGGGCGTGCACCGGGAGCTTGGTGATGTCGTTGCCGTTGAGGGTGATGACGCCGCCATCGGCCGGCACCAGGCCCACGATCATATAGAAGGAGGTGGTCTTGCCGGCGCCGTTGGGACCCAGGAGGCCCACCACTTCACCGCGTTCGAGTCCCAGCGAGACCCCGCGCACCACCTCGCGGCGGCGATAGCGCTTGATGAGGTTCTCGGCGCGCAGCGTGCCCATCATGAGGAGTGTCCCGGGTGGGTGCCGGCCGGCGGGGCAGGCGTGGAGACCGCCGCCGGTGTGCTGGTCGCAGCCGGTGCCGTGGACTGGGGCGGCGCGCCCAGGGTGTTGGGCGCGTGAGCGCCGGCCGCCGGCACCACGATGCTCTTGCGGCCCGGACTGCTCGCGGCAGCCGGTGCAGCGGTGGTGGAAGTCTTGGGCGGGAAGCTCACGTGCACCCGCTGGCTCTCGTCACCGGCCTTGGCGATCACGTGCTGGGTATCGGTGTTGTAGTGGATCACGTCGGCTGTCATGAGGCGCTCGCCGGGCATGTCGCCCTTGGCGAAGCCCTTGGTGATGTGCTGGATCACCTGCTGGGTGAGCTTGGCATTGGTGATGAGCGTGATCTCGTTCCTGGCGGCGTCGTAGGTGAGCTCCAGGGATTCGCCGTGCATGGGTTCGCCCACGTCCGGCTGCTGCACGAAGGTGACCGGGTTGCCGGTCACGTCGGCGGTGCTCAAGTCGTTGTTGACGACGCGCAGCACGGCCTTGTCTCCGTGCAGCACGATGCTGCCCTGGGTGATCACCACATGGCCGGTGTAGATGCCGGTGCCATTGTTGGTGTTATTGGGGTCGGCCTTGAAGTCGCCGTGGTCGGCGTGGATGTTGATGGGCTGCTGCTTGTCGGTCTTGAGCGCCCAGGCGCGGCCCGCCGCCAGCAGGGCGCACAGGCAGGCCAGCAGCAGGGCCGCCTTAGGGCTGGTGGGGCGCGGGGACATAGAGGCCTTTGACTTGGGTCCGAAGCACCATGCGATTATCCTGCATATAGCCGTCCATGCCGATACCATCGGTGCGGCTGCTGCCCTTGGTCATGGTCACCGGGTCGTCGGTGCTGGCGATGTTTGTGGTCAGGTCCACCTTCATGTGCTCGGTATCGATCACCAGGGGCGGGCCGCCATTCTGATCCGGATGGGTGATGTGCACGTGTCCGTCCAGATAGACCAGGTTGCCGCCGCTGGGTTCCAGGCCGTGGTCCGCCTGGGCATACCAGGGCAGGCCGCTCACCATGAAATAACGCATCTTGGGCTGGAAGGCCTCCACGCTGTCATCGTCCGGGTGATGGATGATGCGCGGTGATACCAGTTCCGACGCGGGCCGCCCCTTGATGTTCAAGCTGGTGACGGTGGCATCCAGGAAATAATAGTCAGGTACGTGACTCTTGGGCTGCTCCGCCTGCTGGCTCTGCAGTTCGGTCTGACGCAGCAGCCAGAGGGTGGCGACGGCGACGGCGCCCAGCGCCAGCATGATGCCCAGCCACTTCCAGTTCATGTCCGTGCTTCCAGGATCAGGTCGCAGACCTCCCGTGCCGCACCGAGGCCGCCCTGGGTGGCGGTGACGTGATGGGCAGCGGCCTTGAGGACGGCTTGGGCGTTGCTCACGGCTATCCCTAGGCCCACGTGCTTCAGCAGCGGCAGGTCCGGCAGGTCGTCGCCCACGCAGGCTACCTGTTCCAGACCGAGATCGAGTTTCTTGAGGAGCTTCTCCAGGATCGGCAACTTGTCCTCGTCGCCCTGGAACACGTGCTCTATCCCCAAGTCCTGCATGCGGCGCGTCACGGCGGCGGAATCGCGGCCGGAGATGATGGCCACCTTCACGCCGGCCTTCTGCAGGCGCTTGATGCCTTGTCCGTCATGCACGTGGAAGACCTTGAGTTCTTCGCCGCCGGCGCCGTAGTAGAGGCGGCCGTCCGTCAGCACGCCGTCCACATCGAACACCACCAGCTTGATGCGGGCAGCCCGCTGCTTCACATCCACTAGACGATGCCTGCGCGGAGGAGGTCGTGCATATTGAGCGCACCGACGAGCTTCTTGTCTTTGTCCACCACCAGCAAGCCGTTGAACTTGCGGCTCTCCAATATATGCAACGCCTCGCCGGCCAGCATCTCGGGTGCGGCGGTGGTGCAATCGCGGGTCATGACCTCGTCGATCTTGGCCTTATGCACGTCCACTTGGCGATCCAGGGTGCGGCGCAGGTCGCCGTCGGTGAAGATGCCGGCCACCTTGCGGTCAGCGTCGACTATGGCGGTCATGCCTAAGCCCTTGCGGGTCATCTCCATGAGCGCCTGGCTGAGCGAAGTGCCGAGTCGCACCGCGGGCACGCGCTCATCCTTGTGCATGATGTCTTCCACGCGCAGCAGCAGGCGTCTCCCCAAGCTGCCGCCCGGATGCGAACGGGCGAAGTCCTCATGGGTAAAGCCGCGCATGGAGAGCACGGCCATGGCCAGGGCGTCGCCCATGGCCAGCGCCGCGGTGGTGCTGGCGGTGGGTGCCAGGTTCAAGGGGTCCGCTTCGCGCGCCACGCTCACGTCCAGGTGCACGTCCGCGATCTTGGCCAGGCTGGAACCGGGCTTGCCGGTCAGCGCGATGAGCTTCACGCCCAGGCGCTTGATGAGCGGCAGGATGCTGACGAGTTCGCTGGTCTCGCCGGAGTTGGAGAGCGCCAGCACCAGGTCTTCGCCGATGATCATGCCCAGGTCGCCGTGGCTGGCTTCTCCGGGATGCACGAAGAAGGCTGGCGTACCGGTGGAGGCGAGGGTGGCGGCGATCTTGCCGGCCACGTGACCGCTCTTGCCCATGCCGGTGACCACCACGCGGCCGCGGCAGGCATGCAGCAGGCGGCAGGCTTCGGTGAAGCTGCCGTAGAGCCGGGCCATGAGTGC
>Ga0265338_10006858_pt1 | contig 14347 bp, 9 predicted proteins | sample 42126metaG_FD_193579 | JGI IMG/M metagenome (GOLD analysis project Ga0265338, IMG submission 193579) | Rhizosphere microbial communities from Carex aquatilis grown in University of Washington, Seatle, WA, United States - 4-21-26 metaG | ecosystem: Host-associated > Plants > Roots > Rhizosphere >... | reverse complement strand
GCTTGCTCGCTGAAGTCGTCGCCCACGAACTCAATCACCGTCGGCGACGCTGCCTCAAGGGCCGCACAGCCTGCGTCGTCTTTCACGACGACGCCCAACGCCTGCGCTGGACTAAACGCCAACGCAAAACCATTTTTCGTTTGCTGCTCCACGAGTTCGGAGCAATGATCGAAAAAACGGCCGATGGACATCAACCCAAACCCGCCACGCTGTGGCGGGTCACTGTGGAAGCCTGGCTACGCCGCCAGGGACTGATCGCCATCCGCCAAAACAAAACCGAAAATGTGTCACCCACTTTTCCTAAAATCTGGTCTCATAATTAAGTTGGGACCACAGGGCGTATTGTCCGGAGCCACAGCGGTTGCGGGAGGGTGTGCTCAGCGCGCTAACTACTGCCGCCGAACTGGGAGCCAATTCGCTAGCTCTCTCCGCACTCGGCACTGGCGAAGGTCGTGTCGAACCCCGAGTTGCGGCGGCATACATGCTCGACGGCGTGAGAGCATTTCGCGGTAATGAAGGGCGCGCCAAATTGGCTGTGACGTTTTGCCTGCCGAGTTTCCGCGATTATGAGGCGTTCAGAGCCGTGTATTTATCTTGAAAACCCAACAGGCACGCATTTATCGCAAACCTTACCTGCTCCGAGGCAAGTCTAGAAAGCAATCTGGCATCACGCTAATTGAAATGCTGTTCGGCATTCTGTTGCTGTGTGGAATTTTCTACGGTCTGGTTCAGGGCGCTCACTGGGGTGCCTTACATGGCACTTGGCTGGGCGTACACACCACCGAGTGCATTATTTTTGTTGCGAGCGAACTTAGAGACGGGGGTTCGATTTCCTTCACCCGCTCCGATCTTTCGCCCAAAGAGTTACGCAAAATTCCATCGAAAAGTAACAAAATCAGTAACAACAATTCGATTTTTGTGAGGGTCGTTCGCCGATGTTTAAAGCGCAGATTTTCCAAAAACGGAGTGGCGTGCTTTTCAAGAATGCTCAACGCTCATTTCGGCGTTGCATCAGAAATTTATTCTTAAACTCGCGGTGAAAGTTCGGCCGCGCGGGAGGTTTGGGTAAAGATTCAGTGGATTCAGGCGAAAATCGCGATCGAAAAGATTTAGGACGCCCAAGCGAATTTCGGCGTGGCGGCGCGGAAAACGGTAACCAGCGAAGAAATTGTGCTGCCAAAAATCACTGTCGCCCAATGCCGGTGTGTAGCCGGAGTTATTCTGGTGATACCAGTCCGATTGCCATTGTGTGAAAAAGCCGCAGGGAAGATTCATGTTGGCCGCGAGGGAAAGTTGTTGCAGCGTGGCGCGATTATTCTGTTCCAGTGCCGAGAGGCCGTTGATGCCATTGGGGATTTCGGGAAACTGCGTTTCCAAATGGGCTTCGCTCAACCGATACCGGGCGCTGACGGCAAAATTATTTCCGAGCAATTGGCCAGCGTAGACGGACAGGTCGCGCTCACGGAAATCTAATGTCTGGCGTGTCGTTGAAGGCGAATCCGGCACTCCAAAAGCAAATGAGTTTGTCAGGACTCCCGCCGTTCGTGTGCCGTCGGAGGTCAGCCACTCGCCTTCGACGCCGAAGAATGTTCCACTCTTGAGAGATTGATCGAAGCCCACGCCTGCCGTTTTGAACTCGGCGCCGGGAACGAGGCCCTCCACACTTTCGGGAATCAAACTCCGAAACGCCTGGTTGAAACCACCCACTTGTGTTGGTTCCAATCGCACGCTGTTATCGAAGAAGAGGCCACCCAATGATTTCGTGTAATCGGCGCGAAAGAGACCGCCTTCCCAGGGCGCGAACAGGAGGCCGGCCTTGGGTGAAATCAAATCACGCGAACGCTCGTGATTTGATATCGGGGGAATATCGGTGTTTTCGGGAAAGCGAAGATGGTCGTAGCTTGCGCCGCCGATCAACTGCAATGAATCAAGAATTCGCCAGGTGTAGTAGCCGTAAACATCGCCCCGTTGAAGCGAGCCATGCTGATTTTGATCCGTCACAACTCCGGTGAACTGGGAGGCCAACGTCGCGTGCGTGTCCAGATCACCCGTTTGCCCCCGGGCGCCGACCACAAGGCTCTGACGCGGTGTTTCCCAGACCTGCTGGAGTTCGGCAGAATAGAGCGTGAAGTCGCTTTTCAGATCGTTCGTGAAAGGCGGTGTCACAAAATCGTGGGGCGCTCCTCCAGCGAAATGAAGAAACAGCGCGTCGCCATTCGGGTCGTGCAGTCTTAGTTCGTCAGTCAATCTCCCGAAGAGAAATAACGTATGGCTTCCGGGCGACCAAGTGTGATGCCAGCCAGCAAGAACCGTCGGATTCTGTTGCTCGTGGACGTTAAGGTCGGTTTTGGCCTGAGCGGGGTCATGGTAGTTCGCCACATCGCCCGCGTGTGTGTGCAGGGTTCCAACCTGGAAATACAACTCGTCGTCCGCAGTCACTCGCTTTTTGAGGGTTAGCGCAAACTGGCGACTGTCCAGAGCATTATTGGTGCGTTGGCCGTTGAAACTGTTGTATTGCGCATCGAACGCGTAACTGAATCCATTCACGGTTCCAAATAGCGTGCCAGCTTCGGTCCAATTCCCACCGCTATCATATTCCGAAAGAGAACTGACTCCGAATGGCTGCGGCTCGAAAAACTCCAGGTGTTGCTGCTGCGAAAGTTGCTGGGAAAGATTTCCGGCGCCCGGCGGGGCCAACAAATTGGCCACGAGGAGTTCGCTTTCCCGCGCTGTTTCGAATCGCAAATCAAAACGGTTCACGTATTCCATCGCCTGCAAACTGTTGGCCAGAAAGAGATGCCCGGAGAAATTGGCGTAATCTTCGGCAACGGCGCGCACGGCCGTGTGACGGCTGACATCGCCCAGTCCGGCGTCATCGTAAATCGCAGCGAGATCGGCACTGGCCACGGAGCGATCCTGGTCCAGCAGCAGCCCGGAGCGGAAAGGGGCGCGGTCATCGTTGACGGCTTCGGCATGCTCGAGGTCCCGGATGGCTTCGTTGATCCGGTTTTCCTGCCAAAGATGCAAAGCCGAATACAGCCAGCCGGTCGGATCATTAGGATCCAACTTTTTCGCGAGGTTGAATTCTTTTTCGGCTGCTTTGGACTGACCCAATTCGCTGTTGGCTTTGCCGAGGTAAGCGCGGAAGACGGCGCGTTGTGGTTCGAGAGCGGCGGCCGCTTGGAACGCCGCGCGGGCATCTGTGAAATTGCGTTCGTGTAACAAACAAAGACCGCGTCCCAACCACGCCGGTCCATACGCCGCATCAAGCTGGCGAGCACGGTCAAATGCTGCCAGCGCGGACGCGATCTCCCCCTGATCCAGCAGCACGAACCCGCGTAGCGCGTGGGCAGGAGCTAGCCGGGGGGATAATGTCGAGGTATGGTCCAGTTCAGTGAGAGCGGCCTGGCGATTGCCGAAGGCGAAATCCAGTTCCGCGAGTCGTGCGTGCGCAAAACCAAAGTGCGGCGCAAGTTCAACGGCCCGGCGCGCGGCAGCGCGGGCGTTTGGCAAATCCGCTGCCGCTTGCAGCGAGTAGCTGCGCGCGAGGAACTCACTTGTGGTGCGGGGAGGTGCGGTCGGCGAGGATTTTTCGCCTTTGACGGTCTCGATCAGTTCGTGCAACGCGACTTTGCCGGGCGCATCGGCCGGCAGTTGTTCCAAAATCTGTTCGACGGCGGGAACATCTCCCACGGAAAGCAGGAGCGCGGCATGTAGCGTTTGCGCCCGCGGGTTCGTTGGGTAGTTGTCCGGCCATTGAGCAAGAGCCGCCAGCAAATCGCCTGCGCGATAGGAAGCAAGGACTCCGGCGAGATCGTTTGTTTCCTCTGAAGAGAGAGAAAGATCATCCGGGTTTAGGACGGCGGGATAGTAGAGAGTCCATTGGATGGCGCTGTTGACGTTCACGAGCGCGGTTTTGGACGGAGCCTGACCGGAAATCAGATCCAGATTTTGACCGCTCGCCAACGGTATTTCGCCGCTCGAGGTATTCAGTGAAACAGCGCCATCGATCAGGGCGAGTCGCAACGCAGACCGCTCCCGGGCCACCGAGAGCTGGAATTCCGTGCCGCGAATCGCGCCGGCGGCCAGCGGAGTATCGAATTCAACATCCATCGGTTTTTCGCGGTCGAAGAAGTAAACTGCGCCGTCCGGTAGACCGAAACGTTTCTTCTCCGCGTGCCTGGGCGGGAGAAGTTCGAGCGTGGTGCGTTCATCAAGGCGAATGACGCTTTGATCGGAAAGTTGCACCGCCGCGCGACTGTGTTCCCGCGTGCGAACCCGGTCGCCGGGATACAACGCCGAGCCGGTTACCGCCGCATGCCAGTTGGTGGCGGTGGCGGTCATGCACTCCACCTGGCCGGCCACTTCGATCAGAACGCTCTGATTGCTATTGGTGGCAGCTGAGCCGGAAGATTGCGCGAGCGCCGCCAAAGGCATCGAGCAAAAGCAAAGTGCGACGACACTTCTGAAGCACCGGCACATTCGGTTTAGGATTTTTCTCAACAGATTATTCTTAGCAACGACCTTGCCACGTCATTCTGCTCAATAAAAAGGGCTTTTAACCGGCGGATCATTCCGTATTCGGAACAATCCGACCGCGGCGTTCCGAGATCGACCGGTTTACTGCACGCGCACGCGATAAAAGCCGTTGGTATTTATTGGCAGAGCGATAGTCGCCGTTTGACCGTCACCGGTGAAGCTATCGCCATGAGGCTGCCACGGCCCCCGCAGCTCCGGAGCCTCTTCGATCGAATAAGTCAGCCCGATTTGAGTCGGGAATGTCATTTGCAGGCTGTCCGATGCACTCTGAATAAGGCTGCAATCTGGCGGTATCACCACGTGCAAAGGCAAGGTGGTGTTCGCGGAGCCGAGATCGTTTGTGATCCTGACCGAATAGTTTCCAGTCTGGTCCGGAGTCACGTGGGGCAGGGAAAGAACTGGTGAATAGGAATTGGTCATCGGCACTGAGTTCGTGGTCCAGAAGAAATGAAACGGCGGCGTTCCACTGACCGGTGGAACGAGGAGCACGTCAGCGCCGTTGGTTACCACCAGGGGTTGCGGAGAAGTTGTGATGACTGGGGGTTGGGGTAGTTGATTAGTATTGAGGCTGTAGTTAAGAAACGCGGTTCCTTGCGCTCCATTCACGCCGGCGATGACGACGACATATTGCCGTGTTTTCGTGACCGCCAATTGCACGCGGGAACCGCCGACGACGCCAGCGTGGTCGCAGGTAAGGGAGATCAATTCCGAATAAGTGACTGGGGGCACATTGTAGCTGTAAACCTCCATCACCGTGTCGTAAGTGCTCCCGATGGTGTCCAGCGTAATGGTTCCGTTCGTGGGCGGCTGGTAAGCGAGCCAGTAGGAATAACCGCCAGTGACGGAGCAATGGATCGGCTCGGCAGGGTCGGTTGTGGCAAAAGTGGTGTTGAATATTTGACTGCCGTTGTACCCGCGCACGACGCCGAAAGCCTGTGGAGTGGCCGCGGCAAAGAATTTGGCTGATAATGCCCGCCTGATAACTGGCCCGAGCGTGCCGTCGCTGCCGAGCAATTCGGTTCCTGGAGCATCGGGGAATTTGCCTTGAGCCAGCGCGTTGGCGCCTTCGGTGTTGATTTGCAATTCCGTGGAAAAGCTGAAGAAGGTGACACGCGAGCCAACATCAATGAGGAGTTTGTAACGGCCGACGTTGGTCACCTGCATTGAGGAGATGACGAGGTTTGTCGATTTTTCGTCCAAGACTTCGACTCCATTGAAATACCACTGGAATTTCGTGCCGTTGGGGACATTCGTTAGCACGACCGTGAGAGTGATGGGATCGCCAATTTTTAATGTGGTGTCGGGTGTGGTGCTGAGAACGGTTGGCGGCGGAGTAACGGTCGCGTCGAGGGTCCATTGCAGCTTTATCGTGCCGACCGCGCCATAATAGCCGTCCACAGCTATTTCATAGCGTTCCCCCGCAGTGACGCCGAAGGCGATTTCGCTTTCGCGATCGCCGATTTCTTCCGAGTCGTCATTGCGCGCGGTGGTGGTTAATTTGTCAAAGGTTGTATCATTCGTGGAATTGAAATGATAGGCCGCCAGAAGTGTATCGAAACCGCTCGTCTCGGTTTTAAGTCGCACTACGCCATTGGTCGGTGCCACCCATGAAATCCAGAGCGAATGCCCGCCGGGCTTTCCCGCATGCAACGGTTCGCCGGCTTCGACGGTCGCAGTGGAGTTGTCGCCATTCAGCACGCCTGAGGCGGCAGTAAATGTCTGGCGATTGGTAAAATAATCCTGGAAAGTCTGCGCCTGGCAAAATTGGACCAGGCCACACCATGCCAGGACGAACGCCAAAACACGCGCTTTAGTGACGATTTTCTTCACCGTTAAACGACGATCACTCTTTGTAAGAGGCGGGAGCATCAATTAAGTTCCTAAAGCACACCGGTTGCCATTCGGCTTGGGGGAAGGAAAAACACTCATTTTTCACGACACAACGGGACGAATCACAACTCTCAAAGGCGAAACTCACCCGCGACCGGGCGCTTGCCGTTCCGAAACCGGAACAGACATCTATGGTAACGATATCAAACGGTTTCTTTGGTGCCGCGCAGTTCCGGCCACTTCTCCAGGCGACGCAACAGTGCTTGCGGCGACATTCCAAGCTTGGTGGCTGCGCGGCGGATTCCTCCATGGGCCTGGGTCAAAGTCTCGCGAATGAGACGATATTCCTGCGCCTCGATCGGTGACAACTCGCGCTCGATCGGGGCTGCTTTTGCCGCTGGTGCCGGCGCGGCAGATGATTTCGCGCCGCGATTCAGCCAATTCAAATCCATCGCGAGCCAGCGGCTTTCGGCGTCGGTTCTCAATAGGGACCGCTCCAGCACATTGCGCAATTCCCGGACATTTCCCGGAAAATCGTGTTTGTTCAATGCCTCCAGATCCTCGGCTTTTAACAACGGCCTGGTCCGGCTGTATTTGGCCGCGAGCTGGCTGAGCAACGATTCGGCAAGCTGCGGAATGTCTGCCCGGCGCTGTCGCAACGGCGGAAGTTCGATGCTGAAAACATCGAGACGATAGAGCAAATCTTCACGGAACCGTCCGGCTTTGACTTCGGCGGAGAGATCCTTATTCGTCGCTGCCACAAAACGCCCGGTAAATTTCTGATTCACGGTGCTGCCCAGTGAGCGATACTCACGGGCTTCCAGCAAGCGCAGCAGCTTCGTTTGCATCAGGAGCGGCACTTCGCCGATCTCGTCAAGGAATAGAGTTCCGCCTCCCGTTGCGGTTACGAGGCCAGCCCGCGCCTTATCAGCTCCGGTGTAAGCGCCGCGTTCGGCGCCGAACAGTTCGGCTTCGAACATTTCAGCGGGGAGAGCGCCGCAATTGACCGCTACAAACGGGATGTCCTTCTCACTGAACGTTAATTGGTGCAAAGCGCGCGCGGCCAAATCTTTTCCCACACCGGTTTCGCCGGTGAGCAGCACTGTGCTTTCCAGGTGTTTGGCGGCTTGACGAAGCTGCGCCATGATTTCGCGCACGGCCGACGAGTCGCCAAACGTCTCTGGGCCATCCCATTTGGAGTCGCGGGTTGTGAGGCGAAGTTTTGCCCGGCGGAGACAAGCCGCGAGGGCATCGATGCTCAGGGGTTTGGTGAGATATTCGAAAAGCCCGTTGCGCGTCAGTGCGACCGCTTCGCCGAGGTCGGGGACGCCGGTGATCATGACAATCGGAGCATCGGGGTTGCGCCGAGCGAGCTGTTCAAAAAATTCGTAGCCTTTGCCATCGGGCAAGTGATTGTCCAGGAGCACGACATCAAACGGCCGAGCCGCGACGACTTCCCGCGCTCCGGCAATCGAACCGACGCTGGTCGGCTCTCCGCCCTCTTCACGGACGACTTGTGCAGCCATGGTCGCGAACGACTTATCGTCTTCGACAATAAGGCACGTGAAGCGGCTTTGATTTTCTGTTGTGCTGCGGGCTGCCATGCCAAAAGAACAGTAACAGAATGAGTAATATTTCCAAGACGGAAACTCAGGAGGGGCGTTGGGGTTCTTTAGCCAGATTTTGCTGTATGGAGGACAAAATATCGCTGAGGGAGAACGGTTTGCTGACGACGGAAATGTTCATAACCTTGCTTTCCTCGGCATCACTGCTCGTCAGGATGACTGGCAGGCTGGGATTCAACTTTCGCAAGGCGGAGATTGCTTCTATGCCGTTGAGGACCGGCATGGCACCGTCGGTGATGAATAAACAGACTTCCGCTGAATGTTCGCGGAAAAGGGCCACCGCTTCGCCGCCGTTGTTTGCCGCGAGCACCCGATAACCGGAGGCCGTCAATTCGGACGTGAGCAATTCGCAAATGGCTTGTTCATCATCGGCGATCAAAATCAGTTCCCCGTTGCCGCGGGCCAGATCGATAATGGGCTTTTCCGCAATGACGGCACTCGCCGCCGCGCGCGGCAGGAAGATTTCGAAAGCCGTGCCCTCGCCGGGCTGGCTTTCGACGCGCAGGAAGCCGTTGTGGGATTTCACCAACCGGAGAACGGTGGAAAGGCCAATGCCTGTTCCCCGTCCTTCGCCTTTGGTCGTGAAGAAGGGTTCGAAGATTTTTGCCCGCACCTCCGGAGGCATGCCCGTGCCGTTGTCGGAGACGAGCAGAGAGACGAATTGTCCGGGCCGTCCGTCGGGAATCGTTGCTGCTTCGTCGGCGGCGAGGTCGACATTATCAGCAACGAACGAGAGTTTTCCCCCATTCGGCATCGCGTCACGGGCGTTGACACAAAGGTTCAGCAGCATTTGATGCAACTGCGTGGAATTTCCCTGGATCGCCCATAAATCGCCGGGCAGAAAGGAATCGACCGTGATATTTTTTGGGAATGTCTCGCGCACCAATTTCTCCAATTCCTTGATCAGAGGCCCGAGTTCCAGACATTCGAAATCGCCGCCGCGCCCGCGAGCGAACAGCAACACTTGCCGCACCATATCGGCGCCGCGATGGGTACTGGTCTCCATCAATTGCAACAAATTGCGAACCTCTTCGTCGCTGCTTTTTCGCCGAAGCAATTGCACTCCCATCAGGATCGGCGCGAGGGCGTTGTTCAAGTCGTGAGCCATGCCGCCGGCGAGGGTGCCGATGGTGTTCATCCGTTGTGTGCGCAGGAATTGGGCTTCCAATTGTTTTTTCTCGGTAACATCCGTGCTGATCATCAACAAGGCGTTTGGCTGGCCGTTTTCGTCTCGGATCAAAGTCCAGCGGCTGGCCACGATGACAATCCGGCCATCACGTGTTTGCTGATGTAACTCGCCGTTCCACTCGCCGGTTTTCAATGCCGAGTCGCGGGCGGCTTTGGTCGCTGCGGCATCCGGCAGGAAGATCTCGACCGCCGAACCGTTGCGTTGAAATTCCTCCGCGCTCCAGCCATAGAGCTGCTCGGCACTCGGATTTGCGTAGAGCGTGTGGCCGTCCAGCGCCTGCACGAGAATGGCGTCGTGGGCTTTTTCAATCAGGGCGGCCTGCTCGCGGATTTTGGCCTCGGATATGCGTTTGGCCGCTTCGAAACGTTTGCGGGCGCGATACCATTCGACGGAATTGAACAGAACGGAACCGGCCCAGGCTGCCGGAATCTCGACACCCGCAACCAGCAACCACGGAAACCAAACGCCGTGCGCGAACCCGAAACTTGAGAGGCCCAGAACCAGCCCCGCGCCCGTGAGGGCGACGAAGGTCGCTGGAACGGGCCGCAGCCAAACGAGCCCCAGCCCGAAGAGCGCCGCGCAAAAAAACAGGCAAAGAGATTCGGCGCGGCCGCTGAAGCGGTGAAGCGCGTCGCCGCGGATTAGGTTGAGCATCTCGGTCGCGTGCACCTCGACGCCTGGCGTGAAGAGTTCCTTGTTGGACCAGGAGTGGAAAGGGTTGCGAAATTCATCCTGTCGCTCATGAAATTGCTCCAGCCATGGCCGGGCCCCGATGAAAACGATTTTATCGCGGAAGAAATCTTTCGGCAGTCCGGCCGGATCCAGCGCCTCGCTGTAACTGACGTGCGGAATGGAGAGAGGCGGCCCATAATACCGAATCCAATTGCTATTGCCTTTTTGCAACGCTCCCACTCCTTGCGTCGTTGGAAGACGAAGCCAGGTGGCCGTGGCCCAGGTCAATGACCGGTCAGCGTCAGAGAATCCGGCGACATAGCGCCGGAGACCGTAATCGTCGTCCACCGCCTGGATGGCCATGCCTATGGCCGCCGCCCCCCGGGCAAATAAATCGGGAGGCGGGGTAACGGAATGACTCCGGCTGCTGACTCCGGTTTCGCTCGCGAGATGACTGGCGTCGTAATTGCAATCGGAGGCCAGGACCACGCGCCCGTTTTTTTGAATGGCATCGGCGAGCGATTGATCGGCCGCCGGACTCGGCCCTGCGCCGCCGAAAATGATGTCAAACACGACACCCCGCGCGCCGTCTTCGGTCAAGCGTTGCAGCAATTGAGCATGAAGTTCGCGCGGCCAAGGTTTTAGCGGATCCAGTCCGTGCGCTCTATATGAAGGCAAGTCGAGATAGACGATTACCACTGGAGAGTTCGTCAGCGATGTTTCAGCAGCAAATCGGTGCAACGAATCGTAACTTGTCTGGGCCGCACCATCGCGCCACGGCGTCGTGCGATTAAAAAGAGCGATTCCAAAACCTGCGGTGAACAGGAACAATAACAGCCCGGCGAAAAACCGCTCGCGATTGGCTTTGAGCACGCCCATCTGGCCACGGATGGTATGCCAATTCTGCACGGGAAGCGAGTAGTGGTTTGAAATAACAGGGCGGGTTCCGGGCGACACACGATCTGGTTTATTGACCCGAAACCCGCCTTTTCCTCTACGAGGAAAGTGTCTGTTTCAATCGATTTGCGCCAGCTCAATTGAGCGACAGCATCCGGTCAAAAAAGACGATCGCACCCTGCGCGATCATAATATCCGCGCCTAGAGGGTTGAAGTTCAAAGGCAAGCCTCCGTCATCCGGGTTGCTCTCAAAGTCGATTTTTCCGGAAGTGGCACTCACCGTAATGGTGCCTTCGACCACGCCGTTCACGAGCAGTTGGTAATCGCCGGCCGGGACTTTGTGGATTTCAACTCCGAATGATTGGCGGTTGCGGTCATCTTGTTTGAATTCCATTTCGGCGGTGGCGTTGGTGGCCGGCCCGATATTGAAGAGCGGTAACTGGATTTGCAGTGGCACAGTGGCGGTCGAATTGGTGTTGCCAGCTCCGAAGATCTGCGAGAACAAAGTACCAGCTGAGTTCTTCACCTCGAGCAGTTGTCCGCGCGGGTCGAAATTGAGCGGTTGATCGCCTTTGTCGTGCGAGTTCGAGAATTCAATTTCCCCGCTGACTTCGGCTGCGTTGGTTCTGGCATTGATTGTGCCGACTTGGGCACCGCCCACGAATAATTGATACGCACCGGCGGGAACGTCTTCAATTTCCACGCGGAATTTTTCGCGGCCTTTGTCGTCGACTTCGAAGCGGGCATCACCTTGGGCGCCGGGCACGAGGCCGGTGGAAACGAGATTCTCCCGGATTTCAGCCGGCACCTGATTGGTGACATTGTTATTGCCACCGTTTTTGCCGCCGCCGTTGGATTTGCCACTGACTTTGCCGTTGTTGCTGCCATTGGCGAGAACGAGCATGCCCTGGAAGAACACGACATTGCTCTGTTGAATGGTGAAGACGGCATTGGTGGGGTTGAAATTGAGCGGCAATTCATTGGTATCGTCCATATGGCTCGTGAACTCGATTTCGCCTTCCGTTTCGTTGCTGCGGCTTCCGACGTTGATGAAACCCTGCGAGACGCCATTCGCCAGGAATTCATAACTGCCCGTCGGGACATCTTCCAATTCCACGGAGAAGCTGCGGACGGCATTGTTGTCGGTGCGCAGGCGCGCAGTGGCTTTACCATCCGGGTCGACGCCAGTGGAAGGAATGGAGCCGGCGCTGGCCGAAGGAGTGGCGACATCAATATTCGGAATTTGCGCTTCGAGCTTGCCTGAGAACACAATGTTAGTGTCCTGCACGATATCTATCACTTCATTGCGAGGATCGAAGTTGAGCATCGGACTGCCGTTCGAGCGGAAGATAATACCGCCATTGGATTTTTGCGTGGGAATAACACTCTCGAAAACGCCGTTTACGAAGAGTGACCAGTTGGTGCCGGAAATGTTCTTCAGCTGGACGCTGAAGGTTTGAACTCCATTTTTATCCTCTTGAAAACGCAATGTCGCCTGCCCGTTGCCGACGGCTGCAGCCAGGGTCACTTGTTCATCGACGATGGTTCCGGCCGGTTCGCCCGGACCGGATACGATCGCCTGAAGCACACTGTTTGAGCCGTCGGTCAAGGCAAGCAACTGGCCGTGTGGATCGAAGTTCAAGGCAAGGTTCCCATTTTTAGCGGGAGCAAAGAATTGGGCTCGCACTCTTCCTTTGTTGTCGGCTGTCAACGAGGCTTCGGTAACGCCGCCAACGGTTAGCGTAAACATACCACTGGGGGTTAAGCCCGCAGCATTGATGCTCAATTGGGAATTGTTGGGCTTAAAAACCGCCGCAACTGTTCCCGAGGCGTTCGCCTCTATGCCGGTATTTTGCATGGGTAATTGAATCGTTGAGGAATCATCTGCCAGGGCTGCGGTCAAACTTCCGAGCATGAACGCTGCGCTCAGAGCGAGTGAGGAAGGACGGATCTTTTTTTTTCATAACGAACTTTCTTTTTGTGTTTCACCCGCCGCGATTGACGTGGTTACGGCGGGCGTGCCCCCTTTAGCACTGGCAATGCCACGACGTTTTTTGCGATTAAACGGCAATTTTTAATTGCTATAACGTGAAGGGAAAACGAATTGTTCCGTTATCTGTTCCGCGAACGGAACACTTTCATAGCGGACGCACCGAAAAAATTCGGGCGGGTTTGGTGAAAACGATTTGTTTTCATGTCAAACCCGCCCGGCAAGTGCGAAAACGTCTTCCTGATAAATCAGATCTGGAAAGGCGTTGTAGGAACTGTGATGGAGCCGCCGGAAGTGCTGATGATAACGACAGAGACCGGGTCACCGCCGACGTAGCCCATGACGGTCCCGCCGTAACGGCTGCCGCCGCCATTTTGAACTTCGCCAAGATAGGTGCCTGACGGTGTGTAGGCGTAGAGGTGCGCTGTCACGTCGGAGCTGCTTGCTTTGATCAACATTTCCCCGGTGGCAGCGTCATAGTAGCACTTGCTTACTTTGATTGAGTCGGTGTGGCTGCCGCCACCGGAACCGCCGGAGACTGAAGCCGTGACGGGTTGCATGAGGATTCCGGTCGTGAGGGCCATAATAGCCACCATGAGGATCGTGTTTACGAATGTTTTGATTTTTGTTTTCATATTTGTGGGATTTTGAGTTTGTTTGTTCGGGGTTAATTGCGGAAAACGAGATACGTATAGGTCTGGCCCAATTGAATGACCGTGCCGGTCATCGTGGCCCCGTCAGGACTGAGCATTCCAGTGATGGGCAAGCTGCCTTCGCCATTGAAAACGACTCCGCTGAATTGTGTGCCATCCAACGTGCCGCCGGTGAGCTTCAGGGTGGAATCAAAGACGGGCGCGCCGAAATGCACGGCGCCGGTCAGGCTGCCGACGGACTGGGAATTTTCATAGTGAACGCGCCCGTGCCGAACGACGTGGAGATGGTGCCGCTCCAGTTGCCGGAAAAATTCAGAATCTTGACCCCGCCGCCTCCGCCACCACCGGCGCCGCCGGAAGCGTGGGCCGCGTTCGGCATAAGGTTTAGAGTGAGTGCCACGATGAGCGTGACCAGGCCGGTCGCTAAGGCCGCGCCGTATGTCTGTTTGTGTTTCATTTTTTGGTAGTTGGTTGATTTGTTTTGTTGCATAGCGAGTGCACAAGCACCCGGCCGGGTTTTGTTCTGCAGAGAGAGTTCACAGTTGGTCCTTTAGCACCGGGAGTGCCACCCGCATAACGGGACGGTTTTGCAATGATTGTGCGGATTTTGAGCGCACGCGTTTGGATTCGTGATCCGAGGGCGGAACGAGGCGTGAAAACTGTTCCAGTTGCGGAGCAATTCGCTGCTCGCGCGCTTGAAACCAATCGCTGTTGGAGCAAGCCAGCACGTCCGGAACTGCCGAAGGCAATTCCGGACGTGGGTTGGATCAAGGCTCAGATTTTCTCAGGGCAGAACTTCAATCCGATAGAACCCATTGTTCGATGTGGGAACGTCGGTTTTGGAAACCGTGCTGCCGGAGGCGGTCACGTCGCCGGGCAAATCAATCCAGACGTCGGATAGATTCGATTTGAATTGGACGCGATAGACGGCGTTGCTAACCGCTGTCCAGGT
>Ga0265338_10006857_pt1 | contig 14347 bp, 25 predicted proteins | sample 42126metaG_FD_193579 | JGI IMG/M metagenome (GOLD analysis project Ga0265338, IMG submission 193579) | Rhizosphere microbial communities from Carex aquatilis grown in University of Washington, Seatle, WA, United States - 4-21-26 metaG | ecosystem: Host-associated > Plants > Roots > Rhizosphere... | reverse complement strand
CGCCCCTGCCGCCGCCCGCCGCCGCGCCGGCCACTGAAGGGACGGCGGGTAGTCCGTCCAGGCAACAGCCGCCGCGGTCGCGCCTCGACCTCGCCGCCTCGCCGGCGCCGGCCTCGCGCTGCGGGCCCAGCATCGGCCCGCACGTTCGACAGCCGGCCCCTGCAGACCCGGCGCTGCCGGGCCCGCCACTTCGCGCTCGACGTCGGCCAGCTCGACGGCGCCGCCGCCGGCTGTCTCGGCGTCGAGCCTCGACCTCGTCGGCGTCGGCCTCGCGCTGCGAGCCCGGTCTACACTTTCGGCGTGGCCGAACCTTCGCCCGCGTCGATCGTCTGCCCGGTCTGCCGGCGTGCGAGCTGGCATCCGGTCGACGTCGCGACCGGCTGGTGCGGCGCCTGCGAATCGTTCACCGGCAAGACGGCCGAGCAGGTCAAGCAGATTGCTGCCCGTTACCGGCTACTCGGCGAACCGCACCTGGCCGACACGATCGGCTACCGCCTCGCCATATTCGGCGCGAGGGCGGCCTAGTGGGGCGGCCGCGTCGCGTCCATTGCAAGCAATGCGGCCGGCATATAGACGACGTCGGCCCGCTGTCTGCCCGCGGTTTGTGCGAGGCCGACAGCGTCGGGAATATGACGCAGGCGGTCAACGCTATGCACCTGGGGAGCGGCCCGATCTACAGCAGCTGGGCGGATGGGATGCAGAAGGCGGCGGCGCGGGCGCGGGCGAAGCTGGTGTCAGACGACGACGGGCAGCTTGGGCTCGATCAGCTCGCGGTAGGTCCTGACGGCGGGGAGCAGGTCGCGAGCTAGCTGCTCGATCGCGGCCAGGTCGCCTCTGTCGAGCTGGTCACGGTAGGCGGTCGGGTCGAGCATCGGGCCGACCGCATGAGTGACGCTGCAGACCGCAAGCAGGCCGTCGAGGTCGAGCAGGGCGAGAGCCCGCGCCACTAGCAAGAGCCGATTGACCGCGCCCTGCAGGTCGAAATCCGGGTCGTAGTCGGCCGCCACCGCCCCTGAGAATACTTAAACAGGGGGGAGGGGGGTGGGTTTATTCGCTTGACGGACCGGTCCCGCGACCCGTACCGTCGCCGCCTACAGATGGCCGCCAAAGATCCGCAGACTGTCGCGCAGAAGTGGGCTACGAACCTCGGGGCCTCGACGCCGTCGATTCAGGCGGGCGTCGCTGCGGTCACCGTCGCGCCTGGCCAGGCAGCGGCAGCACAGAAGCAGCTTTGGCTGGCGCAGATCACCGCCGCGGCCGACAAGTGGGCAACGAACGTCGCCGGCGTGTCGCTCGGCAGCTGGCAGCAGTCGATGATCGAGAAGGGCCTGCCACGGATCGGTCAGGGCGCCGCTACGGCCGTCCCGAAAATGGCGAATTTCATGTCGCAGTTTCTGCCGCACGTGGAGCAGGTCGCGGCGACGGTTCGCCGGATGCCGAAGGGCGGACTGCAGAACGGCATCAACCGCGCCGTTGCGCAGATCCAGGGCAATGCGCAGTTCAAGTATCGCAAGGCGGGTTAGCTGAATGGCTCGCGCAGCTGGTACGGCTGAGCCTCGCAACCCGACACCGGCCGCGCATGGCATCGAGGCAGCGCCTGAGAAGCCGGCCGAGGCCGAGCGCGGGTCGAAGGTCCCGTCACTCTATGACGTCCAGGACCAGCTCTGCCCGAACTGCCACTCCGGCGTCCTGCTCGTCACCCGCTACGACCCCGAAGCGCTGCATGAGGTCGGGCAGGGAATCGACCCGTCGGCATCCTCGGGCGGCGCCTACGACGTCCGCTGCTTCCAGTGTGAATACACCGACTCGCGGCCGCTTCGGCCGGGCCCGAAGTTCGGCGGTGTCCGCTAAATGCCCGCGCTGAACGTCGTCACCGGCCGCGTCACGAACCCCGGCACCACGATCACGGCGTTGACGGCCGACACCGGCGACAGCTTCACCGTCAAGAGCTTTCCGTTCGGGTCGCCGGCCGAGATCATCGCGATGTGGGCGCAGACCGCGACCGCCGGCGTCTTCCGCATCCGCTCACCGCGCCTGCACGACGTCGCGCAGGGAATCCGCCTGCGCACCTGCACGACGGTCGCCCGCAACCTCCTTTCGCCCTGGGACAAACAGCCGCTTGTGCCGCAGGACGTCCTGACCGTCGAGGGCTCGGGCGGCAGCTCGGAAACCGACGTCTACAGCTTCCTCGTCTACTACAGCGATCTGCCCGGCGTGATGGCGCACCTGATCGGGCCCGCCGAGCTGGAGGCGCGGATGGTCAACCTCGCCGGCATGGAGGTACAGGTCACCTCGTCGGCGACCGCGGGGCAGTACGGCGGCTCGACCGCCCTGAACGCAACCTTTGACACCTGGAAGCGCAACGTTGATTATGCGATCCTCGGCGTTCTCTCCGACACGGCCGGCTGTACGGTCGGGATCACCGGCCCTGACACCGGCCAAACCCGCGTCGGGATCCCGATGGCGACCGATCCGATCGCGACCTACCAATGGTTTCCGCAGCTCGCCGTCGACTCGGGCCTGCCGATCATCCCCGTGATCAACGCGGCGAACATCGGCACAACGAACATCGACTGCGCGACGTCGTCGACATCGGCAACGATCAACTTTACCGTCGTTGTTGCTGAGCTGTCCGCGTCCGGCGCCGCTGCGCTGATCTAAGCGATGGCCGCCCGGCCAGCGCCGGCCTACCTCCCGGTCCCGCCGTTCAGCGAGGTCTACGGCGAATACCGCCCCGTCGCGCTGCCCTCGCCCGCCGCCGGCCACGACCTTAGTTACACCGTCAGGGGCGGCGGCTGGATCCTCGCCGAATCAATCAGCCTGCTCTACACCGCAGACGCCGGCACCAGCGCGACGAATATCTCCCTGCTGATCACCGACGCCGACGATCACCCGTTGTTTTTCCAGCAGCAGGCCGAGGCGTTTAACCCTGGTTTCGCGACGACCTATATCTGGACGCGAAACCTAACCGTGGCGTCGGAAACCTCGATCGGGAATGACTACGGGCAGGCCGCCGGGCCGCCGTTCTGGCTCCTACCGGGATTCAAGATCAAGACCTACACCGTGAGCATGGCGAACGTCGACACGATTACCGCGGTGACGTTGCTGAAGGCCGAGGTTTACACCGGCGACCTCGGGCAGCTCGCCGCCAGCTCGCACCTGGACGATCCTCGACTGTTGGGAGACTAAATGGCCGCCTCGCAAACCTCATACTTCAACAGCAAGGCCGGCGCCGTCACGATCACCGGCACAACCGAAACGGTCGCCGGCACCAGCCGCCAGGTCAACAGCTCCTACTTCGGCTGTCAGATCCTCGTCAGGTTCTCCGGCGAGATCGACCTCGGCGCCGACCAAAACAGCGCCGTCGTGAAGATTTACCGCGGCGCGACCGCCGCCGGCACGTTGCTCTATACCTCCGGGGCGCTGTCGCCCGGCACGATCGCGGCCGCCCCGACCGTCGCCGCGAAGTTCACGTTTTGCGCCGACGTCGTTGATCAGCCCGCCGGCGACATCGCGAGCCAGATCTACTGCGTCACCGTGACGCAGGCCGGCGGGACAGGCAACGGCCAGGTAATCAACATCGCGAGCCAGATCACCGTCGGCGAATAACCCGATGCCCTATGACGCCGGCATCGCGCTCGCGCTACCGGACTACGCACGGCTCGATCTGGCGTGGCAGGAATCACTGACGGTCGGGCCTGCGTCGGGGAGCGGCCCGACCGTCACCTACACCGTCCCAGGCCTCTACATCGACGTCCTGGTATCCCTGACGGCGAACTACGCCGCCGGCGGTGTCTCAACGACGCCGCGGATCCCGGCGCTGCAATACCTCGACGCTGACGGCAACGTGTTCGCGCAAGTGACCGCGATCGACGCCGTCGACCAGGGCGACGGGTCCACGATCAGCTTTATCGCGGGCCTCGACAACGCCTACTCGACCCCGCCGTTCCAGACGATCGGCTGCCCGGTAATCCCGATGCTGCCGACCTACCAATTCCAGCTGACCGCGTTCAACAGTCAGCCCGGCGATGTCTGGTCCCAGCCCGACCTCGCGATTCTGCATATCCCGACCGGGCCGCCGATCGACACCAGCCAGCCCGCGATCGTTCTCCCACCGATCCTGGCCGCCGCCTGATGCCCGCCCTCGTCGGCATCCTCTCCGACGGCGCCGTCTATTACCAGGACGGCGACGATTGGGTCTGGATCCCGTCGGCCGATGCGTTCACCGCCCTGGGTTTCGACTGGGGCGCGATCGACTGGGAGGACACGTTGCCCTCGCCGTCGTCGGACCCCTACCAGGCCTCCGATAACCCCTCGGGCGACGCACCGCCGCCGCAGGAATCACCGAACCCTGAGCCGGCGCCGCCACCGGATCAGACCGCGCCGGCGGCGCCCACCGTCACGCTGCCGCTATGGGTCGGCCTACCTGGGCCCGGCGGCCCAGGGTCGGCCGGCTCACCGATCTACCTGCTCGTCGGCGGGGTTTACCGTTACGTCCCCGACGCCGCCACGTTCGCCGCCCTGGGCGGGTCGCTCTCCGTCGTCACGTGGCTCGACAGCCTGCCTGGGCCGCAGGGCGCCGACCTCGCCTCGTCCGGGCCGCCGACCGTCACGACACCGATCGGCGGCGACGGGCCGCCCGTCGCCCTCGACCCTCTGCAGTACGGATTCTTCCAGCCGACGGGGTCGAGCAGCGGTGTCGGAATCGCGTCGAGCTACGGCGGTAACCTGACCGTCCAGGGCGCCTGGGGCGGCCTGATCGACGCACTGAGCGGCGACCTCTACAACGGCATCCTGAGCGGCCAGATTTGGGCGGGCAACCTCGCGCAGGCGGTAATCTGACCCGATGGCAGACCCGCAGTATCAGATCACCGGGCAGGTCCAGACCGCCGCCGTCGACCCCGCCACCCGCAAACCCGCCTACGGCTGGGACATCACGTTCCTCGACAAGGTCACCGGCACCGTCGCCAGCGTATTCTTGGCCGGCTCGCCAACCCCGGACCAGGTCGCCGCGGCGATCAACGAGCAGCTGGTCCGCATCCGGCAGATCCATTCGCTGACGGGGGAGTAAATGCCCGTCGCGATCGGCGCCGGCCTCGACCTCGTCGCGATCGCCGGCATCCTGCTCGTCCTCGGCCTGCTCTTCGCCGCCGCGTTCGTCGTCAATAACCTGCTCGGCGTTTTCAACGTCTCAATTCTTGGGACGCACCCTTTCCGCGGGGTCGTGACCGAGGCCCTTAACGCGATCCACGGCACGATCGAGTCGTGGATCGTCGCGAATGAGTGGGCGTTGTCGCAGCTCTGGCAGGGCCTGACCTGGTCGGTCAAGCAGACCGGCAACCTGATCGGCGCAACACCGGGCGCCGTCTATGGCGCCCTGCATTTTCTCTGGACGTCGCAGATCCCGTATGCGATCGGCGCCGCCCTCGACCCCGTAACCGTGATCGCGCACGACGCTAAGACACTCGCGCAAGCAACCTACGACGTCGTCGGGGAGAAAGGCGCCGGCATCGACAGCCGCGTCGCTGACGGCGTCACGACCGCCGAAACCTACACCGACAAGGTCGCCAAATCGATCGAGGGCGATATCGCGACCGCGAAAACCGCGGCGATCGCCAGCGCCGGCACGACGGCCGGGCAGCTGGTCGCGCAGACCGTGACCTACATCGACAATCAGGTCCGGGCGTTGCAGGGGGAGGTCGACGCGGTACCGGGCGAAATCCGCCAGGCGGTCGCCGGGCTCGCCGGCGGGGTCACCCTCGACGACGTCAACGGCGCGATCAACGATGCCCTCGCCGCCAGCGGCTCGATCGGCCGCGCCATTCACCAGGCCGTCGCCGGGCTCGCCGGCGGCCTGACCGTCGTCGACGTCGACCGGGCGATCGCCGCGGCGCTCGCCGGCGGCGGCTCGATCGACGCAGCGATCCACCAGGCCGTCGCCGAGGTTAACCCCGGCGTCACCCTCGTCGAGGTACAGGCCGCGATCGGCGACGCACTCGGCAGCTCGGGCTCGATCGCCGCCGCGATCACCGCCGCAGTCGCGACGATCCCGCACGGCCTGACCGCCGACCAGGTCGACCAGGCCGTTAACAGCGCGATCGCGGGCGCGATCGCCGGCGGCGGCGCGATCGACCAGGTGATCGCCGGCGTCACCAGCCGGATCGAGCAGGAGATAGCCGCGATCCCGGTCCCTGACGTCGCGACCCTGACGACAGCGGTGGCGGCCGTCGGCGCGACCGTCGCCGTCCTAGAGGCCGAGGCCGGCCTCGGAAACCCCGAGTGCAGGGCGAAGGTGAAAGGCATCTGCTCGACCGACCCCGCCGCCTGGGCGCAGCTCCTCGGCGGCCTCGTCGCGATCGGCCTCGCCACCGACTTCGCCGAGCTGGTCAAGCTGGCGCAGGACGGGATGAGCGACAGCTACAGCGCGGTCGAAAGCCTGGTCGGGTGACCTGGTGGCGCTAGCGTGGGAAACACTCGCCGAAGGGGTCCTGCAGCAGATCCTCGGCTACGCGATCGGCGGCGCGATCACGCCGGCGCTGGCGCCGCTAACGCAGGATTTTCAGAATAAGGCCTGGATTGATACCGGCCTCTTGGTCGTCCCGGTTTCGCCGGCCGACCTCGCCGCGATGGTCGTGCAGGGCTACCTCGACCAAACAACGGCCGAGGGCAAAGCCGCGCTGTCAGGGATCAGCCCGGACAATTTCGACCTGCTCGTCAAGGTCAACGGGTCACCGATCGCGCCCGAGCAGGCCCTCGACCTGTGGAACCGCGGCGAGCTGACCGAGGCCCGCGTCGACGACGCGATCAGGCAGTCGCGCCTGAAACCTGAATGGCTCGACACGTTCAAGCTGCTCGCCGTCCAGATCCCGCAGGTCGCCGACCTCGCCGAGATGGTCGTGCAGTCCGTCATTTCGCCGGCCGAGGGCGAGCAGGGCGCCGCGAAACTTGGCTGGTCGCCGGCTGACTTCGACCGGCTGGTCCTCTTGGCGGGCTCGCCGCCAGGGCCCGACGCGATGCTGCAGCTCTGGAACCGCGGCCAGGCGACCGAGGACGACGTCAACCTCGCCCTCGCGCAGTCCCGCCTGAAACCGCAGTGGATCCCGGCGTTCAAACAGCTACGGATCCACCCGGCCTCGACGGCGCAGGCGGCCGAGGCCGTGATCAAACAGCGGATCACGGCCGAGGCCGGCGCGGCGATCGCGGCCGAGAACGGCACCGACGCCGCCACGTTCGCGATGATCGTTGACGCCGGCGGCCGCCCGATCGCAACCGGCGAAGCGCTGACCCTCTACCGCCGCGGCGAGTTCACCGAAGCGCAAGTGATCGAAGCGATCGACCGGTCCGATGTCCGCTCGGAATACGCACCGGACATTTTGAAGCTGGCGACGGTCTACCCCGGCCTCTACCAGGTCAAGCAGATGCTGGCGACGGGCGCATTGTCGGACGCTGACGCCCGCCAGATCCTGAAATACGAGGGCTACACGCCGGCGGTGATCGACGCCCTCGTCGCGGCCGGCCACGGCGTCAAGCTGGCCGCTCAAAAGCAGCTGACCCTCGCCGCGATCCTCGACCTCTACAAGGCCCGCGAGATCACCGAGGCCGAGGCCGGGCAGATGCTCGACGGCCTCGGCTACGACCAGGCCGACCAGGCGTTGCTTTTGGGCCTGGCCGACTACCAGGCCGCGAAAGAGATCAGGTCGGCCGCGGTCGCGATCGTCAAGGGCCGCTACCTCAAACACGCGATTGACGAAACAAAGGCGCGGGCCGAGCTCGCGACCTACGGCATCCCGACCGACGCCGCCGAGCGCTACCTGGAACTATGGTCGTTCGACCTCGCCGAATCCCCGAAGCTATTGACGCTGGCCGAGTGCAACGCCCTGGTCAAGAAACAGACCTGGACGGCGACCGACTACAAGGCCTACCTGCCGCGCCTGGGGTACGTCGAGCCTGAGCTGGGCCTACTTGTCGCCCTGTACGCGAGCGGCTAACCTTCACGACTGTGACCGTTGAGAAAACCCCGGCGCTGACCGAGCACCCGCACCATCATCTGCGGCGCGGGGTCGAGCGTCACCGCGAGCTACGCAAGGTCGCCGAGGACGCCGCCCGCCAGGCCGCCGCGTCGACGCCGGCGACGCCGGCGCCCGCGAGGGCGACGGCATGAGCGCGAAGAGCGACCGCATCCAGTGGGCCGCAGACTTCGGCGAAGGGGTCGCCCTCGCCGACGAACTACTGGCCGAGGTCGCCGAAGAGCTACAGCCCGGCACACCGGCGCAAGAAGACGTCGAGCATGAGGACGCCGAGGCCGAGCTGCCCGCCGAGGTCCAATCCGTCCTGCAGGCTTTCGTTGACCGCTCGATCACTGAGGCCGACGCGAGGGCGCTGCTAGAACCCTTCGGCGTCGACCTCGACCAGATCGACTTCGGCGACCTCGACCCCCGCCAGGCGCCGCCGGCGACGTCGGGCCCCGACCTGGTCAAGATGCTGCGCGAGATCCCCGACGGTTTCCGCCTCTGCCCGACCTGCATCGGGCAGCTGATCGTCCCTGAGGACCCGCCGCTCGACCCCTCGATTCACGCCTGCCGGCGCTGCCAGGGTCACGGCGAAGTACGCACCGGCTCGTTTGTCGGCGGTAAGCAGGCGCTGCCGTGTCCCGACTGTCACGGCGACGGCTACCTGGTCGACGGGCCCGACGTCCCGCCGACGCTGCCCGTCACCGGCAGCGATTTTCTGCGCGAGGGCGAGCTGCGCGACCACGCCGGCCGCTCACCAGCCGACCCTGACTTTGACTGGTCCCGCGTCGTCCAGGCGCCGGCGCCGCAGGTCGCCGAGCCGGCGCCCGCACCCGCGCCCGTCGTCTAATGGCGATCGTCAAGCGGCGCCTGATCGAGCGGGCCGAGATTGTCGAGCTGCTTGCCGAGGCGCTGGAAATCACGGCCGAGCTGGACCCGCCGGCGAGCCTAGAACCGCAGGTGTTCGCATCGGCGCTGGCGATGGTCGGGCAGCATGAAGTGACGCAGACCGGCGGTATCGCGATCGCCCGGCCTGACCCGCGCCTGCAGTAACGGGCGGCTGGTCGCTCGCCGGACCAGGCGGTACGATTGAACGGCGCGGCTGGCTGGGGGCGGTGCCGAACGTACCCTTGCCAGCCGAACCCGCCGGCCGCGCCTCATTCCGCTTGACCCCGTCCGACCGGGCCCCTATAGTCTTTTGTGACAGCACCGACCTCTGGCAAGGGGGAAGTAATGGCAAGGTTGCACGTCACGATCTACGCAGAAGATGCACACCTAGACCGGGTCCTAGAGTCGGTCCAGACCCGCACCGTCGTCGTGTTCCCCGACGATGAGGCCATCGACCTGTTTACGCAGCTCGATGATATGGCCGGCGTTGCATTGGAGCAGCTTCGGAAAGCTGCGAACGACATCGACCGCCGCCGGCGGGCGATCAACGAGAGGACGATATGAGCAGTAACGAGCTGGCCGTGATTGACGCGGCCGACGTCAAGGCCGCCCTTCTGGACGGCAAGCAGCTGCCCGGCGTCGACGATCCCGAGCAGGTCGCGTTTCAGATCCGCGGGTCGATCATCGCGGCGCAGACCGTCGAGCAGATCCTGGCCGCCTTCGATTCTGAGGGATGGTTGGAGCTGCTCGGCGTCCCGGTCCAGATCGACGGCGTCGCGTGGCGCCGCTCGGCGCTGCCCGATGGTCTGCCGGTCTACGCCGTCGTCCGCGGCACAAGGCTCGACACCGGCGATGCCTGCGTCCTGACCACCGGCGGCGGGTCTGTCATGGCGGCCCTGTACCGGCTCGATGAGCTGGACGCATGGCCGCAGACGCTGAAGCTGGAACAGACCAAGGCGAACGCCGAAGGGCGCCAGGCGCTGCTCTTGAAGCGGGTCAACGTCGCCGCGATCGCGCCGGCGGATCACGGCGGCGCCCTCGACGTCGATGTCGACGACATCACGCAGACCGCCTAGAACTACAGCAACGGTTCGGCCGTTGCTGCCACCGCCCACTCTGTCTCCCCCCCGGTAGGGCAGGTCTGGACGGTGGCAGGAATGGCCGAACAAACCGAACAGCTCGTCCAGGCCCTGATCATGGCGCGGGCCGACCTCGACCGCGCCCGCCGTCGCCTGATCGACGCCCTCGGCCTGCCGGGCTCGACCATCGACCTCGCCAAGATAATGCTCGACGTCGCGATCGTCGTGAACGGGCAGGTCGCGATGCTCGACCTCATGCTGGGCGAGCTATGAGCGAGCAGGCGGCGGCGAAGTGCTGGGCCTGCGGGCGGCGGCCGCCGAAGCACGGCAACCGGCCCGAGCGGTGCGTTTACTGCCTTGCCGACGCCGACAGTGACCCCGGCATCGGCTGGTCGAGGGCGGCGCGGACGCAGGAAACCCTCGACCGCCTCGACGAATCACGCGGCGAGCTGCCCGCCGGCGATCCCTGGGTGGGGTTTTAGTGGCCGGCAACGAGCCGAGGCGGGCCTGGTGGATTCACGATCAGGGCCCCGTCGAGGGCGGCGGCTGGGACGTCACCCTGGGTTTCAACGATGGCACCAGGAAAACCCTCTACATCGAGCCGGGCTATGACTACGCGACCGCGATCGCCGAGGCCGCCGCCGCACACCTAGCCGGCCGCCGCATATCGCAACGGGCGGGCCGGAATGAGTGACCGGCCGGCGACCTGGTGGGCGGTGACGCTGCGCGAGCAGGCCGGCGTCGCCGAGAAAACCGTTCACGTCGAGGCGGCGAACGTGTCCGAGGTGCGACGGGCGGCCGCCGAGGCCGGCTGGTATCTGATCAACGTCGAGCGGGCCGACAGTGGCGCCTAGACCGCCCTACGTCGCGAACTATCTGCCGGGCCTGATCAAGCAGGGCCTGGGCCCGACAGCGGCGCTGCGGACGCTGCGGGCGCCGGTCGAAGAGGGCGGCCTCGGCCTCGGCATACGGACGCAGACCTTCTATCAGCTGTATGCGGCGACGCAGTCGCAGCTCGCGTCAGGCGCGGCGATCGCGCAGGCGCCGCTCGGCCGGGCGCCGCTCGCGTCTGAGGTAACAACGATGCCGGCGGTCCGCTCGACGGGGCGGGTCTATAACGTCGACCTGCTCGTCTTTGACCCGAACACGAAGGAGTTTTATTACACGCCGTCGGCGATCAGGACTGACAAGGCGGTCACCTACAGGACTGCTCTGCAGGGCGCCTCGCAGGCGCTGACCAGCGCTGTCGGGGCGCAGGACCCGCGCTATCAGGCCCTCGTCGTGCACGGCGGCGTCGTCACCAGCGTCGTCGACTACGTGGCGGCCGGATGATCGAGCTACGGACATGGCTCTACAGCGATGTCGCCTGGGGCTCGACGCTCTGTGAGGCCCGCTGCGGCCGGCCGGCCGATGGTCTACTCGACGGCGTCCCGCTCTGCCCGGACTGCGCCGAGCAGCTGATGCAGCGCGAGCTGGCCGTGGAGATGCTGCCGGCGCTGCGCGAGCAGCTAGGGGACCTGTTCGATGAGTGAACAGCGCGAGCGGGTCGCGCATTGGGTCCGCCTGAACGAGGCCCTACGGTATCCGCGCCGGCTGGTCTGCCTCGACAGCGAGGCCCGGATCGAGCAGACCGGCCGGGGTGAGCGGCATACGTTCCGGCTCGCCGTCGCATCCGCCGACGCGATCGACCGCGAGACACGAACGCCGACGAAAACAAGCTGGCTGGAAACTACCGCGACGGCCGAGCTGTGGGCCTGGGTTGACAGCTTCACCCGCTCCGGGGAACGGACGATCGTGGCCGCTCACAACCTGAGCTATGACCTGCGCCTGACCGGCGCCCTGGAAGAGCTGCCCGCGCTCGGCTGGGAGCTAAAGGGTTTCAGCTTGGACGGGGTCAGGTGCTGGGCCCGCTGGCAACGCGGCCGCCGCGGCCTGACGATGGTCGACAGCATGAGCTACCTGCCGAAATCCCTGGCGACGGTCGGGAAAACCCTCGGCCTGCGGAAGCTGAAGCTGCCGGCGCAGGACGATTTTGAGGACCTATGGATGGGCCGCTGCCGCCGCGACGTCGAAATCCTGCGGGCCTCAATGCTGCGCCTACTGGACTGGCTGGAAGCAAACGAGCTGGGCAGCTTTCGGTTGACGGGCCCGGCGCAGGCGCAGGCCGCGTTCCGGCACAAATACATGGCCGAGAAAACGCTGCTCTCTCACAGTGACCAGCCAACCCTCGACGCCGAGCGACGCAGCGCTTACACCGGCCGCGCCGAGGTCTGGCGCCACGGCCGCCACCCCGGCTACCTGTATGAGTGGGACTACAAGCTGGCATACGCGCACCTGGCGCGGCGCCTGCAGCTGCCGGCGCGGTTCGTCGGTCACCGCTACGCACCGACCGCCGAGGACATGGCAAGGCTCGGCCAGAAATACGCCCTCCTGGCCGACGTCGATGTTCAAACCGAGCTGCCGCTAGTGCCGACCGAACACGACGGCCGTATCCTCTGGCCGGTCGGCAAGTTCAACAGCCAACTATGGGACGTCGAGCTGCGACTGCTCGACCTCTATGACCAGCCCTACCGGATCAAGCAGGTCAGGCTGTATAAGCGCGAGCCCCTGCTCGCCGAGTGGGCGACCTGGATCATCGGCGAGCTGGACGGCGACCCGCCGGCGGCCGCCCCGTTTGAGCAGATCGTCCTGAAAGCCTGGTCGCGTACCCTGATCGGCCGATTCGGGCTGCGTTACCCGAAGCTGGAATTGCACTCGATCGAGCCCGACAACAAGGTCGACTATCGGCCACTGCTCGACCTGGAAACCGGCGCCGTCTCGACGCTCATTCAGATCGGGAACAAGCGCTACGAGCAGACCGGCGTCGAAGAGGGCACCGACTCGACGCCGGCGGTGATGGCCTACATCATGGCCGCCTCACGGTTCACACTCTGGGCGACGATGGAATCGGTCGGGCTCGATCACGTCTACTACGTCGACACCGACAGCCTGATCGTCGACCAGGCCGGCCACCAGCGCCTCTTGGATCAGGAGCGGGCCGGGCGCCGCGGCGACTTCAGGTTCAAACGCCGGCTACACGACGTCGAGCTGGTCGCGCCGCGGGTGATCTTGGAGGACGGCGCCCCGAAGATCGCCGGCCTATCCAAGCAGGCCGTGCGCACCGGGAAACGCACCTACCGGGCCCCCTATTGGGAGACGGTCGCCGGCGCGATCGCTCACCAGCGGGCCGACAGCGTGACGGTCAAGCAACGCACGTTCACGATCCCGACCGTGGACGTCCGCCGGCGTCACCGGGCCCGCGGCCAGACGATCCCCTACCGGATCGACACCCTGAACGGCAACGGGGCGACACCGTGAACGGGCCGGCCCGCTGCCTGGTCTGTAATCGGCCGATCGACCAGCCGCAAACCGGCCGGATCCGCTTTACCTGCAGTGACCGCTGCCGGCAAATCAAGCGGCGCCGCGAGCTACAGCACCAGGAATCAGGCCCACGCAGCGCCAGCCCGGCCGCCAATACCCCCGCTGTCACAAAAGCCGTTAGAGGGGCGCAACGGTGATGCAGGCAATGACGGCCGGCGACGTCGACGAACTACTGCGCGACGTCACCAGCTGCGCCCGCTGCGTCAACTACGTCGCCGGCTACCTGCCGATCGCCGACGACGTCGTCGTTAACGCCGTCGCGATCGACCCCGCCGGCGCTGCTCACGCCGGCGACGTCGCAACCGGCCAAACCGCCTGCGGCCGCGACGGATCACGCTGGCAATGGCTCGTCGAGCGGGCCCGCCCCGAGGTCGAGGGCCCGCGGTGAGCTGGCCGATCATCCTCGGCGCCGGCGTCGCCCTCGGGCTCGCCCTCGCCACGATTCTGTCGATGGGTTACGACCGCCTCGACGAACTGTTCGCCGTGCACGATCTGAAGCGGCGCCAGGCGGCGCAGCGCGACCTCGACCGACGCCGCCGCTGCATCCAGCAAGGCTACGACCTGATCGACAGACACCGCGACCGCTACGACCTATGGTGACCATCCTGCGGATCGCCGGCCGCACCGCGGCGATGGTCGCCGCCGGCGCCCTCGCCCTCGCGATCGTCTACGGCCTGCTCGCCCTGCTCGCCCTCTTCAGCTAGCCGGCGGCCGGGCCCGAGCCCGAGCGGGCCCGCCGGCGATCGCCGGCGACGTCGACCAGGCCGAGGCGGCCGCCGAGGCGCCGGCCGAGCTGCCCGGCCGAGGCTAGGGCGGCGCGGTGGCGGTCGAGGCTCGACGCCGGCAGCTCGACGTCGAGCTGCGGCCGCCGGCGACGCGCTGGGACGTTGCCTACCGCGGCGACGCCGCCGTCCCTTCAGTGGCCGGCGCGGCGGCGGGCGGCGGCAGGGG
>Ga0265338_10006856_pt1 | contig 14349 bp, 12 predicted proteins | sample 42126metaG_FD_193579 | JGI IMG/M metagenome (GOLD analysis project Ga0265338, IMG submission 193579) | Rhizosphere microbial communities from Carex aquatilis grown in University of Washington, Seatle, WA, United States - 4-21-26 metaG | ecosystem: Host-associated > Plants > Roots > Rhizosphere... | reverse complement strand
CGCATACGGTCAAGCTCGAGGACGTGAAAAATCTCGTGGCCCAGGCCGTCGCCAAGTTCGGCAAGGTCGATGTGCTCGTGAACAACGCGGCCACGAACCCGTACTTCGGGCCCATGCTCGACATCGAAGAGTCCGCCTGGGACAAGACCTTCGAGGTAAACGCGAAGGGCTACTTCTTCGCCACGCGCGAGGTCGCGCGACACCTGCAAGAGCGCAACGCGCCGGGCTCGATCATCAACGTGGCCAGCATTGCCGGGCTGCGCGCCGCGCCGTTCCAGGGCGTGTACGGCATGACCAAGGCCGCGGTGATCTCCATGACCATGTCGCTCGCGCAGGAGCTGGGCGCGTCGAACATTCGAATCAACGCCATCGCGCCGGGCCTCGTGGAGACGAAGTTCGCCGCGGCCATCGTGCAGAACGACGAGTTCAAGAAGCACATCGTCGACCGCACCGCGCTCGGGCGCCACGCGCAGCCCGACGAGATCGCCGGCGCCGCCGTGTACCTCGCGAGCGACGCCGCCAGCTACGTCACCGGCCAGGTGCTCGTCGTCGACGGCGGCACGATCATCACGGGCTAGCCATGGACACGTTGCAACTCGGTCCGCTGAAAGTTCGCACGTTCGGCTCGGGTGAGGCCGGCGCGGTGCTGCTCTGCCACGGCTACGGCGCGCCCGGCGATGATCTCGTGCCCCTTGCGGAAGTGCTCGATCCCGACTTCAAGCGTCGCTGGTTCTTCCCCGAGGCGCCCAAGGATCTGCGCGCGATGGGAATTCCCGGTCGCGCGTGGTGGGACATCGACATCATGCGGCTTCAGCTCTCGGTGATGAGCGGCCGCGTGAACGATCTGTTTCGCGAGACGCCGGTCGGTATGCCCGAGGCCGCGCGCGCGCTCACGGACGCGATCACCGCGATCGAAAGGCTGCCGGGTATCTCGCGCGAGAAGCTCGTCATCGGTGGATTCTCGCAAGGCGCGATGCTCACCACGGAAGTGACGCTGCACGCCGACAAGCCGTTCGCGGGGCTGTGCATTCTTTCGGGTGCGCTCGTTTCAGAGCCGCGCTGGCGCGAGGCCGCGTCGAAGGTGGGCCGCGCGCTGCACGTGTTCCAGAGCCACGGCACGAGCGATCCCATTCTTCCGTTCGACGGCGCAGTGCGCGTGCGCGAGCTGCTCCTGAACGCGGGCGCCGAGCTCGACTTCGTGCAGCACGAAGGCGGACACGAGATCCCGCTGGGCACGCTCAAGGGCATCCATGCCTTCCTGAACGCCCGGCTGGGGCCGGTGTGAAACTTCTCTCCGTGTGCGGCCACCCTCGCGCGGAGTGACCAAGTTGCGCCAAGATGGTGCGCGTCGGGCCTGGAGGGGACATGCGAAAGCTCGTTCTGGCGTTGGTGTCGGCGCTCGCGTTGGGCGGCTCGGCGTTCGCCGCCAACCACGTGAGCCTCGAGGGCTATGGCAACTGGCGCTGGGGCCAGAGCGAGGACGAGGTCCTCGCCCAGGAGTCGCGCATCGTGCGCACGCCGACCTCGCGCGACGCCTACGACACCTGGCGCGAGAAGCTGGCGCTGAGCGACGCGCTGCCCATCCAGATGGTGGCGCCGTTCAAGGGCGGCTTCTTCTTCGACAACGACCAGAAGCTGCGCGCGGTGATCTTCCGCCAGGCGGCGGGGCAGGCCAGCCTCGACAGCTGCGAGCGCATCCAGCGCTACCTCGAGGAGCAGTGGGGCCCGGCCGGCCGCGTGGATCGCACGCCCGAGGGCAACAAGTTCTACGCGACCTGGGCGCTGGGCCCGAGCGAGGGCAAGCTGAACTGCAACATCGCCAAGGACGGCCGGCGCGCCGCCGAGGTGGTGGTCGCGCAGCGGCCGGTGGGCCCGACGAAGAAGCGCTAATCCGCCGCGCTACTGCGCGAGGTACGCGAACTTCACCTGCGTTGGGCAAGCCGGCGAGGCTTGCTGCATCTGCGTGCAAAGCGCCTGGTCGGTGAAGCTGAGCAGCTGCCCGTTCAACGAGAAGTGCGACGCCGCCACGAGCTCGGGCTGCTGGCCGCAGAACGTCACTTGCACCTCGAGGGTGTCCGCGCTCACAGGTGTGCCACCGAGATCGTACGTGCACGTTGGATTGCCTTGGACTTGTTGCAACGCATGCTGCAGCTCGGCGTCGTTCGACGCCGGGTAGAACGATGGCGTCCCGCTCTGCGCCAAACCGCCGTGCTGCGCGGCTTCGTTCAGCGTCAGGTACGCCGCGCCCGTGGTGACATCGGCGCCGAAGCCGATGACGAACGTGCTGATGCCTTGGTTGTGGAGGTCGTCGATCGCAGCGATGAGCCCGCTCTGATCGAGGCAGCCTCGTGCATCCGTCGCGACGCCATTCGTGTCGCAGGTCATCGTGCAGCGATCGCCGCCGCACGTCGTCTGATCAATCGCGACGTTCGCGTTGCAGTTCGGAGCGCCGTCGGTGAGCAGCACCACGAGCTTGGGCCGCGGATCGTTGGCAGGGAAGGCCTGCGCCGCGACCTCGAGAGACGACGAGGTGGGCGTGGCGCCCGCGGGTGGAATGGCTTCGAGCGCCGCGGCCACGGCGTCCGCGGCGTTGGCACCCACGGGCACCTGAAGCACGCCCGGCGAGCACGCCTCATTGATGTCGCTCGTGGTTCCCGGGGCGCCGGAGAAGGTCACCAGGCCCATTCGCATTGCGTCGGTGCTGGTGCTGAATGCGCCCTGCATCTCGCGAAGGAAGCCCTTGTTCGGGTTCTGATCGCCGGTCAGTACTGTGAGCAACTCGTCCCACTTGCAGTTCTGGTTCTGCTGCCCGGCTTGGCCACAAACACCGGCGGCTGAACCGTCGGCGGCATCGGACATCGAGCCCGAGCGGTCCACGACGAAGATCACGTCGGCCGGATAAGGCTGGGCGATCTGCAGCTCCGGCGGCGCGGCGATCTTCGCGCCAGCAGGCTTCACCGGATCCAATTCGTGCGGCTGACAGCCCGCGAACACCAGGAAGCCCAGTAGCATCGCGCGACGCATGTCCACCTCTGGCTCGAGCCAGCCAGCTTAGCCCACCGGAAAACCGGGATTCGACGGCAGGTGCGCAAAGGTGCGTATGCGCTGTCCGCTCGGTGACGCCGAGGCTGGCAGGCGAGCGGTCGCGCCCTAGATTTGCCGCGGACGGGTGGGGAGGGCGGGATGGCCACGAGAATCGCGGTGCTGGGTGTCGCGCTCGCGCTCGCGGGCTGCTCGGGCGATCCGCCGGGGCCGAGCGACGCGGGCGTGGACGCGGGAGATCCACCGGCCATCGACGCGGGCTACGACGCCGGTCCACCCCCCGCGCCGGTCACGTTCACCACCGCGCGCGGCACGCTCACCGGCGCCAACGCGTTCCCCGTGGTGAGCGCGCAGACGATCTTGCAGACCACCGACGGCGGCTCGGCCGACTACGTGTCCTTCCAGGTGAGCGACGCTTCGCAGTGCTTTCCCGCGACGCTCGACGGTGGCTCGCTCGGGCCGCCGCCGCCCGTGGCCCACGTGCTCACCGGCTTCGTGCGCAACTTCGACGGCAGCCCGGTGCAGCCCGGCAGCTACGTCATCGGCTTCACCCAGAACAACCAGGTGCAGGCGTACACGCAGCTCATCGAGTTCGATCGCGCCACCGGAAACAGCGCCACGCTGCTCGCGGTGTCGGGCTTCATCACCGTGAACGCGCTCGACGGCGGCCACATGGACAGCACCCTCGACGTGACGCTCGGGGATCCGGTGACGCAATGGGAGCTGCCGCTCCAGGGCAACTTCACGTCCGACGCGTGCGGGCCTTGAGCGTGGCGAGATCGAGCACCTCGCCGAGATCCTTCGTCGACAGATCCACGAACTGCATCAGCGTCATGGTTTCAGATTGCGTGCGGATTGTGGGCCACGGCGGCGGCGACGCTTGCCAGTGACCGTGCTCGTCGCGCATGTGCGATCGATCCGACGCGAAGCGCGCGAGGAACAGCGCCTCGGGCACCACGCGAAAGCGCGGCTCGAGCGCAGGATCGAGAGCGCCCGCGAGCGGAAACGTCTCGCACAGCCAGCGCTCGGCGTCGCAGGGAAACTCGAGCGTGGTGTCGAGATCCCAGATCTGCGCGCGCGCGCCTTCCACGAGGAGCACCACGTGGTAGTCCCAGACCACGGGCTCATCGGGCGCGTCCGACGCGCGCTGGTGAAAGAGCGGACACGCGCGCTGGCCGTTGGTCACGAAGACCGCCGAGCGCGTCGTGTTTTTCGGCGCGGGATGCTCGAGCAGCTTCCAGACGTTCTCTTCGCAGTAGCGCGACGCGTAGGCGAAGTCGGCGCGCTCGGGCACTAGGCCTTCACCGCGTCGAAGACGATGGCCTGCATGGGCGTGTCGATGGCGCCGTCGCCGTGGCGGTTGCGCAACCGGGTGGCGAAGCCGTCGACGAGCTCCTCGGGCTTCACGCCGCGCGCCGCGATCTGCGCGGACGCCGGCGAGCCCACCAGCAATCCCAGAGCGATGTCGCGGGCCGCGGGGGAGCGCGCGCGCATGGGCAGGAACTCCGAGCGCACCAGGCTGAAGCCCGCGCTGCGCACGAGGCCGGTGATTTCTTCGGCGTCGTTCCAGCCGAAGGGCGTGACCATGAACTGCGGCGGGTCGTCCGGGAAGCGCGAGACGAGAAAGCCGTGCGCCTCGGCGCCGAGGGGATTCTCCTGAAGCGAGTCCCAGGTGCTGAAGAGGAACCGCCCGCCGCGACGCAGCACGCGATACGCCTCGCTCAGGCCGCGCGGCTTGTCGGGCAAGAACATGAAGCCGAACTGGCAGACTACGGCGTCGAAGCTCTCGTCGTCGAACGGGAGCTGCTGCGCGTCGGCCTGCCGCCAGCGGATCTCGCTGGGCATGCTCCGCTTGGCGCGCGCGCACGCGATCATCGCCGGGTTGAGATCCGTCGCGGTGAGCGTGGCGGCGACCGGGAGCACCTCGCGCATGGCTGCGGTGACTCGGCCGGTTCCGCACGCGAGCTCCAGCACCTCGCGCGGCCCGGAGGCGGCCACGCGCAAGGCCATGTCGCGCGCGTAGGGCTCGAAGAACATCGGGCCCATGTAGCGGTCGTAGTTCTCGGGGACGTAACCGGTGAACGCAGTCGTCGTGTCGGCCATGGTGGCCGAACTCTAGATCACCCGGTGCACGCCGCGATCGGCCGAACGGCCCCGCGGCCCGCGAGTGCTCAGACGTTCACGTAGCCCATGATGGTGCTGGGGTAGCGCGTGTGCTCCCAGACGCCGGACTGCGAGGTCCCGGGCTTGTCGGAGTTGCCCTCGATGGTCTCGATGCTGCCGTCGCCGTTGACGCTCTTCACGATGCCCACGTGGTCGGCCACGCCGTCGCCGTCCCAGTCGAAGAGCACGAGGTCGCCGGCCTGCGGCGAGTGCGTCCACGTGCCGTTGGCGCGCGCGTTGGACACGATGCCCGGGCACCAGGGGTTGTTGAAGCTGTAGCCCGCGTGGGTGAGCACCCAGCTCGCGAAGTCGGCGCACCAGCTCTCGGCGCCGCGGCCGAAGTAGCCCGGGTACTTCGTGCACGGGCCGGTGTTGGTGTCGCCGTACTCGAGCGTGCCGATCTCGCCTTCCGCGACCTGGAGGATGCGCTGGCGAAGGTCGCCGCTCGCGGCGGTGCCGGTCGTGCCTTGCACGGCTCCGGCGCCGGAGAGGAGCGCATTCCATGTGGCCGGGCCGACGACGCCGTCCACGCCCAGTCCGCGCGAGCTCTGGTACGCGCGCACTTCCGCGGCGGTGTTCGGGCCGAAGTTGCCGTCGACGCTGCAGTTGAAGCCGTACTTGTTGAGCAGCTGCTGGAGCTCCGTCACCTCGCTGCCCTTGGCGCCCTGCTGGATGGTCGCGTGGCTGCCGCTGCTCGGCGCGGGCGTCGGCGTGGTGCCGGTGGAGCTGTGCGCGCCCTCGAGCGCGGCCCAGGTCGCGGGGCCGCAGATGCCATCGGCGGAGAGGCCGTGCGCGTGCTGGAAGCTGAGGAGCGCGGCGAGCGTCTTCTGGCCGAACTGGCCGTCGATGCCGCCCGTCGAGTAGCCCGCGTTGGTGAGCAACTGCTGCATCGTCGACACGGGCGCGCCGCTCGAGCCGGAGTGCAACGTGGGCTCGCTGCCGGAAGACGTCGGAGCCGGCGAGGGCGTCGTTGCGTGCGCGCCATCGAGGGCGCCCCAGGTCTGGCCGCCAACGATGCCGTCGACGCCGAGGCCGTGCGCGCGCTGGAACGACTCGACCGCGGCCAGCGTCTTCGCGCCGAACGAGCCGTCGACGCCGCCCGTGGAGAAGCCGTCGGCAGTGAGCTCTTGCTGGAGCTTGGTGACCGCCGCACCGGACGCGCCTTCGCGCAGCGTGGGCTCGCCGCTCGACGCCGTCGCAGGAGCAGGCGCCGGAGCCGACGCGCCGTTGTTGGCCGCTGCGACGGCGCGCCAGGTGGTGGCGCCCACGATGCCGTCGGCCGTCAGTCCGTGCGCCTTCTGGAAGGCGATGACCGCCGCGCGCGTGCCCGGGCCGAAGTTGCCGTCGACGCCGTTCGGGTTGAAGCCCGCGTTCACCAGCGCTTCCTGAAGCTGCGTCACCGCGGCGCCCTTGCTGCCCTGGCTGAGCTGCGGCTCCGACGCGGCGTTGATGGTGAGGGAGGCGTAGACCTTCATGGCGGCGACCTCGGGAAGAGGGAAAGTGCATGCGTTGTCGTCGCCCCGTTTAGAAAGTTTCTTCTCTTTACGTCTTTGCCCCGCGCGGGGCGGAGGCCTGGCCCCGCGTGTGCAAATCAAGGCCGCGGCGCACGGGCGCATCCCGCGTTTGGCGCACTTCGCGGCCTCGTGGAGGTCACGATGGCAACGGGCCGGCGAAGCACTCGGACGAAACGACAGCGCGGGTTCACGCTGATTGAGATCATGGTGGTGATCGTGCTGATGGGAATGATCGCCGCGGCGGTCGCGGTGAACGTGATCGGCAACAAGCACCAGGCGGATGTCGGACGCACGCGGATCGACATGGCCACGATCGGCAACGCGATCGACGTGTACCGCGTGCGTCACAACAAGCTGCCCGAGTCGCTCGACGCGCTCGTGGAAGATCGGGAGCTCAAGTCGAAGCCGCTCGACGCGTGGGGAAACGCGTACCTCTACGAGCGCAGCTCGAGCGCGTCGGATGGCTATCGCGTCACCTCGCTCGGCGCCGACGGCGCGCCCGGCGGTGACGAAGCGAACGCGGATCTGCACAGCGACGACGCGCCGCCGCGCTAGACTCCGCGCATGGCCAATCCCGACGAGTTCGCCCGCGCGCAGGAGAAGGTGAAGACACTCTCCTCGCGCCCTTCGAATGACACGCTGCTCGAGCTCTACGCGCTCTACAAGCAAGCCAGCGAGGGCGACGTGGCGGGCAGCCGTCCGGGCATGCTCGATCTCAAGGGCCGCGCGAAGTTCGACGCCTGGTCCAAGACGAAGGGCGTGGCCAAGGACCTGGCCATGGATCGCTACGTGGCGCTGGTGAGGAAGCTGCTCGGCGCGGAAGGCAAGTCGCTCTGATCACAGCGGCTGGAGGATCGGCGACGCATCCCGCGCCGGCCGATCCTCTCCGCGCGAGCCCGCGCGCATGCCCGCGAGGTTGAACGCGGTGTTCACCAGCGCGAGGTGCGAGAACGCCTGCGGGAAGTTGCCGACGAGCCGCTTCGCGCGCGCGTCGTACTCCTCCGACAACAGCCCCACGTCGTTGCGAAGCGAGAGCAGCCGCTCGAAGAGCGTGCGCGCGTCGTCCACGCGGCCCTGGCGCGCGTAGCAGTCCGCCAGCCAGAACGAGCACGCCAGGAACGCGCCTTCACCTGGCGGCAGGCCGTCATCGGCGTGGGTGTCGGTCGCGTAGCGCAAGACCAAGCCGTCGCGCATGAGGTCCTGCTCCACGGCCTGCACCGTGGCCTGCACGCGCGCGTCGGTGCACGGCAGAAAGCCCACCAGCGGCACGCGGAGCAGGCTCGCGTCGAGCGCGTGGGGATCGTCGAAGCTGCGGATGAAGCAGCCGCGCACGGGATCCACGCCGCGCACCAGCACCTCTTGCATGATGCGCGCGCGCTTCTCGCGCCACACGCGCACCGGCCCCTCGAGCCCGAACCGCTCCGCCGAACGGATCGCGCGATCGAACGCCACCCACGACATCACCTTCGAGTACGTGAACTGCTTCGGACCGCTGCGCACCTCCCAGATGCTCTCGTCCGGGTCGTTCCAGTGCTCGCCGAGGAAGTCGAGGAGCACGCGCTCCACGCGCCAGGCGAAGTCCTCTTCGCAGCCCTCTGCCTGACGGGATTGCAGCATCGCATCGAGGAGCTCGCCGTAGATGTCGAGCTGGAGTTGATCCACCGCGGCGTTGCCCACGCGCACCGGCCGCGCGCCCTCGTAGCCGGGCAGCCACTTGCACGTCGCTTCCGGAATGCGCCGCTCGCCGGAGACGCCGTACAAGACCTGGAGCTTCGCGGGATCGCCGGCTGCTGCGCGCAAGAGCCAGCCGCGGAAGCTGCGCGCCTCTTCGCGATAGCCAGCGAGATAAAGATTGTTGAGCGTGAACGCCGCGTCGCGCAGCCAGCAGAAGCGGTAGTCCCAGTTGCGCACGCCACCGAGCTGCTCGGGCAGCGACGTCGTGGGCGCGGCCACCATTCCGCCGGTCGGCGCATACGTGAGCGCCTTGAGCACCATGAGCGAGCGCGTCACCGCGTCGCGATAGGGGCCGTCGTACTTGCAGCGGCGCACCCAGCTTCGCCAGAACTGCTCGGTGTCGTGGATGCTCTGGCGCGCGTCGAGGGCCGGCGGCGGCTTGCGGTGCGAGGGAAACCAGCCGAGCGTGAACGAGGCGGTCTGGCCTTCACTCAAAGTGAAGTCGGCGACCGTGGTCATGTCCTCGCCGCGCGTCTCGATGTCGCTCGTGAGCACCAGCGCGTCCGGTCCGCCGATGGCCACGAGCCGTCCACCCTCGCGACGCACCCAGGGAACGATCGACCCGTAATCGAAGCGGATCACCAGCTCGAGCCGCATGGGAACGCGGCCCTTCACGCCCTCCACGCGGCGCACGATCTCCGGCGTTCCATCGCGCGGCGGCATGCAGTCGGCCACGCGCACGGTGCCGTGCTCGGTCTCGAATTCCGTCTCCAGCACGAGCGTGTCGGGCCGGTAGCGGCGGGTGATCTTCTGGATCGGCTCCGCGGGCGCGACGAGCCAGCGGCCGTGCTCGGGGCCGCCGAGGATCGCGGAGAAGCTCGCGGCGGAGTCGAAGCGCGGGGCACACCACCAGTCCACCGAGCCTTCGCGCGACACCAGCGCGGCGGTCTGCGTGTCCCCAATGAGCGCGTAGTCCTCGAGGCGCATGTCGCTACCACGGTTGGCACGAAGGGCCCGAACGGCAACCCTTGCCGCGCGCGATCGGTGTGGCGCCCGGCGCGCCGCCTGCGCATCATCCCGGGTCGACTCTGGAGCTCACCATGGCCAAGACCATCCGCCTCTCGCAGCTCAGCCACGGCGCGGGCTGCGCCTGCAAGATCCGCCCGGGCGTGCTCACCGAGGTGCTCGCGAAGCTGCCGCGCGTGCGCAACGCGCGTGTCATCACCGGCCACGAGAACAACGAGGACGCCGCGGTCTACAAGCTCGACGCGAAGACGGCCGTGGTCGAGACGCTCGACTTCTTCACGCCCATGGTCGACGACCCGTTCGTCTTCGGCCAGGTCGCGGCGGCCAACGCCATCAGCGACATCTATGCCATGGGCGCCAAGCCGCTCTTCGCGCTGAACATCGTGGGCTTCGCGGCGAACGATCTGCCGCTCACGATGCTCTCCGAGATTCTGCGCGGCGGCGCGGAGAAGGCAGCCGAGGCGGGCATTCCCGTGCTCGGCGGCCACAGCATCGACGACCCGGAGCCCAAGTACGGCATGGCCGTGACGGGGCTCGTTCATCCGAAGCGCGTGCTCAAGAACTCGGGCGCGCGCGCGGGCGACGTGCTCATCCTCACCAAACCGCTCGGCAGCGGCATCATCTCCACGGCCATCAAGCGCGGGAAGGCGAAGCCGGCAGTCGCCGCCGCAGCCATCGAGGTGATGACGCGCCTCAACCGCGACGCGGGCGAGGTCTTCGCGCAGCCGAAATTTGGCGTGCACGCGCTCACCGATGTCACCGGCTTCTCGCTGCTCGGCCACCTGCTCGAGATGTGTCGCGGCGCCAAGCTGACGGCGAAGCTCTCGCTCTCGCAGATCCCGTTCATCGAGGGCGTGGGCGCGCTGGCCATGGCCGACGTGATCCCCGGTGGCACGCGCGCGAATCTGAAGTTCGTTTCACCCAGCGTGAAGTTCCATCCGCTCATCGCCGAGCCGCTGCGCTACATGCTCGCCGATGCGCAGACCAATGGCGGCCTGCTCGCGGCTGTCCCGCGGACGAAGGCGAAGGCCGTGCTTCACGCGCTTCACGGCCGCACGATGGCCGCGGCGGTTATCGGCGAGTTCGTGAAGGGGCCGGCGCGCGTCGTCGTGGACGCGTAATCAGCGACCGCCGAACGCCGCATCCGCGCCGCGTGTGGCGAGCACGGAGGCTCCGCGGCGCAGCTCGGCGTCGACGTGGCGAGCGGCCTCGCGTCCGTCCGCGATCGCCCACACGATGAGGCTCGCGCCTCGCTGCGCGTCACCCGCAGCGAACACACCCGGCACGCTCGTGGCGAACCTGGCATCGACGGCGATGTTGCCGCGCGCGTCGAGCTTCACGCCGAGCTGCTTCGCGAGCGCGTCCGTCTCCGGCCCGGTGAACCCAAGCGCGAGCAGCACCAGATCCGCGTCGATCGTGCCTCGGCGCCCATCGCCGTGCTCCACGTCGAGCTTCTCGAGCTTGCCGGTGCCGAGGAACGCGCGCGTGCGGAAGCCGAACTCGCGCTTGCCGCCTTCTTCCTGGCTCGACGACGTCCGGAAGATCATCGGCCACTGCGGCCACGGGTTCTCGTTGGTGCGCGCGGTCGGCGGCGCGGGCATGAGCTCGGCCTGAATGACCGCTCGTGCACCCTGACGCAGCGCCGTGCCCAGGCAATCCGAGCCGGTGTCGCCGCCGCCGAGGATGACCACGCGCTTGTCCTTGGCGCTGAAGGTCACGTCGACTTCGCGACCGCTCGCCACGGCGCGGTTCTGGCGCTCGAGGTAGTCCATGGCCTGGACCACGCCGCTGAGCTCGCGACCCGGAACCTCGAGCTCGCGAGCGCGACGCGCGCCGATGGCGAGCACGAGCGCATCGTGATCGGCCTTGAGCTTGTCGAAAGCGACGTCGACGCTCGTGCGAAACGCGATGCCCTCGGCCTCCATGATCTTCAAGCGCCGATCGATCACCGAGCGCGCCATCTTGAAGTCGGGGATGCCATAGCGGAGCAGGCCGCCGAGCGCGTCGTCGCGCTCGAATACGGTGACGCTGTGGCCCGCGCGGTTGAGCTGCGCCGCGGCCGCGAGCCCCGCGGGCCCCGAGCCGACGACCGCCACTTTCTTGCCCGTGCGCGTCGCAGGCGGCTGCGGCTTCACCCAGCCCTCGGCGAACGCGCGCTCGATGATCTCTTTTTCGATCTGCTCGATGGTCACGGCGTCGCGATCGATCGCGAGCACGCATGCTGACTCGCACGGGGCAGGGCAGAGCCGGCCGGTGAACTCGGGGAAGTCGTTCGTCGCCGAGAGCGCGAGGTAGGCCTGCTTCCACTTGTCGCGGAAGACGAGGTCGTTCCAATCGGGGATCAAGTTCCCGAGCGGGCAGCCCTGGTGGCAGAAGGGCACGCCGCAGTCCATGCAGCGGCCGCCCTGCGCGCGCGACACTTCCGTCGGGCGCGCGTTCACGAACTCTCTCCAATCGCCGAGGCGCTCGGCCTTGGGGCGTTTGGGCGCGACGAGGCGCTCCCACTCCACGAAGCCGGTGGGCTTACCCATGCAGCACCTTGAGATCTGGACGCCGCGGCTCGGCGGCGGGCTTCGGCGCTTCGGCCGCAGCCTTGGCGCGCGCGAGCACCTTCGCGTAGTCGCGGGGCATCACGCGGACGAAGAGGTGCTGGTTCTCTTCCCATCGCGCGAGCAGCCGCTGCGCGAGCTTGCTGCCGGTGTACGCGCGGTGGCGATCGACGAGATCGCGCAAGAGCTGCTTCTCGTCATCCGCGACGACGGCGCCCAGCTCCACCATCTCCCTGTTGCAGCGCGCGCTGAAGCGGCCTTCGCGATCGAGCACGTACGCGATGCCGCCGCTCATGCCCGCCGCGAAGTTGCGGCCCGTCGGTCCGAGCACGACCACGCGGCCGCCGGTCATGTACTCGCAGCCGTGATCGCCCACGCCCTCGACGACCGCGTGCGCGCCCGAGTTGCGGACCGCGAAGCGCTCGCCCGCGAGCCCGCGCACGAAGACCTCGCCGCGCGTTGCGCCGTAGAGCACCGTGTTGCCCACGATCACGTTCTCCTCGGGCACGAAGCGCGAGTCCTTGTGCGGTCGCACGATGATGCGGCCGCCGGAGAGGCCCTTGCCGAGGTAGTCGTTCGAGTCGCCGATGAGCTCGAGCGTCACGCCGGGCGCAAGGAACGCGCCGAAGCTCTGGCCCGCGGAGCCGCGGAGCTTGGCGTGAATCGCGTCGTCAGCGAGGCCCTTGTCGCCGGTGCGCTTCGCGATCTCGCCCGAGAGTCGCGCGCCGACCGCGCGGTTGCGATTGCAAACGGGAATCGAGAAGCGAACCGACTTGCCCTTCTCGATCGCGTTCTTCGCGCGTTCGAGCAATTCGGGATCGAGCAAATCGTCGAGCTGCTTGCGCTGCTCTTTCACGCACCGCTTCGGCGCGTCGTCGGCGGCGTTGGGTTTGGCGAGCAGCGGCGCGAGCTCGAGCTTCCGCGCCTTCCAGTTCGCGTGCGAGGCGTCGATCTGCAGCAAATCCACGCGGCCCACGGCTTCATCGAGCGAGCGCAGGCCGAGCTTCGCGAGCTGCGCGCGGACACCCTCGGCGATGAACGTGAAGAACGTCTCCACGTGCTCGGGGCTGCCGTGGAAGTGCTTGCGCAGCTCGGGATCCTGCGTGGCGATGCCCACCGAGCAGGTGTTCAAGTGGCACTTGCGCAGCATGATGCAGCCGAGCGCGATGAGGCTCGCGGTGGCCATGCCGAACTCCTCGGCGCCGAGCAGCGCGGCGATGATCACGTCGCGTGGCGTGCGCAAACCGCCGTCGACCTGCACGCGGATGCGCTCGCGCAGGCCGTTCTGAACGAGCACCTGCTGCGTCTCGGCGAGTCCGAGCTCCCACGGCAAACCCGCGTGCTTGATGGAGCTGAGCGGGCTCGCGCCGGTGCCGCCTTCGAAGCCGCTGATCACCACGGCGCCCGCGCCAGCCTTCGCGACGCCCGCCGCAACCGTGCCCACGCCCACTTCGCTCACGAGCTTCACGGAGACGCGCGCGTCGCCGTTCACGGCCTGCAGGTCGTAGATGAGCTGCGCGAGATCCTCGATCGAGTAGATGTCGTGGTGCGGCGGCGGCGAGATGAGCGTGACGCCGGGCGTGCTCCAGCGCACGGCCGCGATTCGCTCGTCGACCTTGTGACCTGGGAGCTGGCCGCCTTCGCCGGGCTTCGCACCTTGCGCGACCTTGATCTGCAGCTCGTCGGCGTTGACGAGGTATTCGGTCGTGACGCCGAAGCGCGCGCTCGCGACCTGCTTGATGGCGCTGCGTCGCCAGGTTCCGTCTGAGTCGCGCGGGAAGCGGCGCGTCTCCTCGCCACCTTCGCCGGAGTTGCTGCGACCGCCGAGACGATTCATCGCAATCGCGAGCGTCTCGTGCGCTTCCGCGCTGATCGAGCCAAAGCTCATCGCGCCGGTGACAAAGCGCCGCACGATCTCGCTCACCGGTTCGACCTCGTCGATCGCGATCGGCTTCGACATCGGGCGCGTGGCGAGCAAGCTGCGGAGCGTGACCTGCTTCTGGCTCTCGTCGTCGGCGGCGAGGCAGAACTTCTCGAACTCGCGTGTGTCCTTGCGCTGCACGGCGCTCTGCAAGAACGCGATCGTCGACGGGTTCCACTTGTGCGGCTCGCCACGCCGCCGCCACGCGTACTTGCCGCCTTCGGGCAGCTCGAGCTCCACCAGCGTCTGGCCCGGCGCAAACCCTCGCGCGTGACGCTCGCGGGCCTCGCGCTCGAGCTCGTTCAATCCCACGCCCGAGAGCCGCGACGGCGTGCCCGTGAAGTGCGCGTCGACGAGCGCGCTATCGAGTCCGACGGCCTCGAAGATCTGCGCGCCGCGGTAGCTCTGCAGCGTGGAGATGCCCATCTTGGACATAACCTTCAGCAAGCCCTCTTCGCAC
>Ga0265338_10006854_pt1 | contig 14349 bp, 13 predicted proteins | sample 42126metaG_FD_193579 | JGI IMG/M metagenome (GOLD analysis project Ga0265338, IMG submission 193579) | Rhizosphere microbial communities from Carex aquatilis grown in University of Washington, Seatle, WA, United States - 4-21-26 metaG | ecosystem: Host-associated > Plants > Roots > Rhizosphere... | reverse complement strand
CAATTTTTTTCACTTTTGCAAGAACCGTCTGTTTTTATCCCGATTCCTCTTCATGAAGGAAAATTTAAAAAACGAGGCTATAATCAGGCAAAACTGTTGGCGGAAGGTTTGGCAAAACGATTTGACGTGTCAGTTGTTGATTGTCTCAAACGAGTAAAGTCTACAAAGACACAAGTTGGTCTGACTAAAGAAGAAAGAAGAAAAAATATTGAGCAAGCATTTGCACTCCAAGGTACTGTTTCAGAACCTCTTCAAAAATATCAGCAAGTTTTTCTCGTTGACGATGTTGTAACATCCGGTGCGACCCTTCAAGAAGCTGCGAAAGTTTTGAAAAAGGCGGGATTTACAAAAGTCTGGGGAATAACGCTTGCACATGGAGAATAATTGTTATCTATTTTTGTGTATCTTGCAGTCACTCTTAAAAAAAACTATTATATAATACTAGTATGCTTTTTTATTGTAGGGTTACTTTTTAGCAGCTTATACTTTATTAATTGGTATTGGATTGAATAAAGAAAATGAATGTTTTAATTAATTGGGTAATAAATGCGTTAGTTATAATGGTTGCGGCATATATTTTGCCGGGAGTTCATGTTGAAAATATCTGGGCAGCCTTTGTTGTCGCGTTGGTTCTGGGAGTGTTAAATGTTCTTATTAAGCCTATTTTGGTCCTCTTAACGCTTCCGATAACAGTTGTAACTTTTGGTTTATTTCTTTTAGTAATAAATGCCATGATGGTGGTAATGGTGAGTCATATCGTTCCCGGATTTTTTGTCGATAGTTTTATGTGGGCATTTATTTTTAGTGCAGTTGTTTCTCTTATCAATTTAGCTCTGCAGCGAATGTCACTCATTTGATTGCGGTAGCTTGTTTATCACAAATCCTGAATTTCCCAGCAATTGTCCATTCGTTGAAATTTGTGTCGGTGCGCTTAATTTACCATCAACAAGCGTTGCAGTATAAAGATCATAGCTATTGTTGCCTTGCGCCTGCAGATAGTAGATATGAGTTGCCGTATACGAAAATTCCGGATATGCAAAATTTCCTGAGGCGATGCTGTGGATATTGGTAAGCCCATTCGCCGTCACCGTTGCCAAATACAGGATCGGTGTAATGTTATTGTTCCGTTCAAGGAAAATAAACTGTTTGCCGTCAGGTGAAAAAGATCCTTGATACGCATTTTGTTTTTGTGTTGTGAGATCAGTTGTTGCTTGAGAAGAGATGTTATATTCTTCAATAACAGAGTAGGGATTGAAATTATCATCGTATTGATAGTAGTCATAGGTGATGAGATTTGTATTTATCGGATTCCAAACAGGATGTGCGATCCCACCTGAATGTGGATCAGGGTCGGCTAATTTTTCAACAGCTCCGGTGGTGAGATTCATGACAAAAAGCGCGTTATCAAGGACGTTAGTCTGATCTTTATTTTTATCCGAAACAAATGCGACTTCTGTTTGGGCTGGATTAACAGCGGGATCGGTAAACCAGTCCATAGTGTCGATATTGCCGGTATTGCCGTTCTGAAGGGTTTTTATAACCGCTCCCGTTGCTGAAAATTCATACAACGAGGAATAGTTTGTTTGTTTATCAACGCCGATATAATTGTTGTCAAGCGGATTTACCTCAATCAGTTGTGAATGTTTGGTGTCTGCTGTCGTAACTCCTTTTTGTGTAAGTGAAATAATGTTACCGTTTTGAGCAAGTGTTATTTTATCTGTGGATAGGATGCCATTGGTAGTAAAATTAGGATTTGTGTTGAGTTGCAATTTGTGCCCTTGAGCAGATGCCACAAAATATCCTGCGATAAGCGGGATAATAACGAAGATGATTAAAGCTCTTATTATTTTCATTGGTTTAATTGCGCTGGTCCTGTTGCGATATTCTGCACCGATACCAAACTATTATACGTTGTTTGTCCTGCTTGGCTGCCAAAGAGATTGGTAATAAGCTGCGCTGAAGGAGTTGCGTTACCGATAACAATGCTTTGTCCATCTGTTGCCCAGCCGATTTGTGAATCAGTTGGAAGAGACAGAGTATATTGTTGGGGAGTGATTTTATTGGTCAGAAAAAATGATCCTAGCTGAAGGGCTGAAACTGGAGTTACATCTGTTTTAATTTGTCCATTCAGTGTATCAAATAATTGTGGAATTTGACTTAGTGCTTGGGGAGAATTAAGAATAGTATCTTTGATCGTCAACAGTAATTGTCTCTGCCGTTGTGTTCTTCCAAAATCACCCACGACGTCTTCATGGCGTGATCTGACATACTGCAAAGCCTGTTCGCCGTTCATATGCTGCATCCCCGGTTGGATATCGAGCCTTTGATAGCCGTAGGGATTGTTACCAGTAATATCTGTTGGATATGAATAATCCAAAACAGGATGAATAATTTGAAGATTAATGCCACCGAGTGCATCGATACTTTTTATAAATCCATACAGTCCGACCCATGCATAATGATCGATATGCATACCAAATGTTTGCTCAACGACTGCAATTGCTGATGGTATGCCATTTTCTTCAGCTGCCTCATCAATTTTTCCATAGGTACCGTCAGGTTTTTGTATCCATAGATCTCTGGGAATAGAGAACATAATTACCTTTTTTGCATCATAATCGATATGAACTACCATCATTGTTTGGGTGAGAGGATTGTCGCCTGAGAATTTTTGGTCATTATCGCTTCCAAGAAGTAAAATATTTTCCTGATCTGTCGGCTCTGTTATTTGTGGAAGAGAGACTTTTGTATTGCTTGTTTTAACAGTAACTTTTTGTCCAGTATTTGCCGAAATAAACGTTTGGAGTTTTTGTACATAGAAGATGCCATATCCCAGCGCAAAACACACAATCATGCATAGAATACATAAAAGGAATCTTAATAAAAATGGTTTTTCTTTTTTAACTCGTTGACGAGAATGTCCTTCAAGATTTGGAATATCGTAGCTACTCATGATAAGTTTTTTAGAATTTTATAATAACATATAAAAGGGGAAGTTGACTAATGCAGTTATATACAAAAATTTTAAAGAAAGTAGTAAGGTTTTAATTGTATGATAAACTATATCTATGGGTAAAAATTTCTCTTCATCTTTATTTTGTTCTCCACAACCACGAAAGGGTGGGAGATGGTAAAAAACAAGATCAGCTCATCGCTGAAGAAGACATTTCTTTCTCTTCGAAATCGCAATTTTCGGTTATTTTTTATTGGTCAGTTGATTTCAAATACTGGCAATTGGCTAACGAATGTTGCACTTATTTTGCTCGTTCTAAAAATTACCGGAAGCGGATTTGCAGTGGGACTTCTTAACGCATGCCAATTCGGTCCTGTTTTTTTCCTCTCTCCATATGCTGGTGCTATTGCTGATCGATTAGATAAAAGACGTCTTTTATTGATAACACAGAGTCTTGAAATGTGTCAGTCAGTCGGGCTTGCCATACTCGCATTTTTGCCCCATCCGCCGCTTATTGGTTTATATATTCTTGCGACGGTTGGTGGAATACTTCTTGCTTTTGATAATCCTTTCCGGCGCTCCTTTGTCAGCGAGATGGTCCCTGCCAACGATATTCCCAATGCGGTTGTTCTTTACAGTACCATCGTGAATATCTCGCGTATTTTCGGGCCTGCATTAGCAGGATTATTGGTTGTGACAGTAGGTTTTGGTTGGGGTTTTACTATTGATGCCGCATCATACATAGCAGTTTTGATTGCAATTCTTATGATGCGGACAACAGAGCTTCATCGAAGACCTAAGAAATCGCGATCAAAAGGTGAAATACGTGAAGGAGTGCGATATATTATGTCCAAGCCTGTTTTGTGGATCAGTTTTGTTATGCTGACATTCATTGGGATGCTTTCCTATAATTTCAACGTTACTCTTCCGCTTTTTGTTACTCGGACGCTTCACAGTAATGATGGGATCTTCACGATTCTTTATTCTATTTTTAGTCTTGGAGCTGTTGTTTGTGCTCTCGTTATTGCTCATAGAAGTCTTGTTGGGATGCGGCATATCATTATCGGTGCTGCTGCGCTTGGCTGTACGATGTTGCTTCTTGCCGCTGTTTCAGATATCACAATGGCTTTTGTGGTTGCATTCCTTATCGGTATGGCAACAATTCTTTATATGAATTCAACAACTGCACTTGCACAGGTTGAAGCGAAACATGAAATGCACGGCAGGGTACTTTCACTCCAATCAGTGCTTATCATTGGCACATCACTGATTGGTGGACCATTCTCCGGATGGCTTGCTGACACAATGGGTACCAGATCGCCATTTGTATTTGGGGGAATTGTGTGTCTGATAGCAGCTGGTTTTGGCTGGTGGGCAACACGGAAGTACATTCCGAAAGCAATAGAGAAGAATGAAGTTCTGACAGAAACGCTTGAGACCGCTGAAGTGAGGTGAGAAATTTTACTCCATGAAAAGGTTGGAATAGTGTAAAGATACAAGTTATTTTGTTCATCATAGTATTGTGATATGCTTTTGATGCATACAATTAATAAATATGAAAAAGTCTGTGACAATTTCTAACAAATTACTTATTGTTGATATACTTGTCATACTTCTTTATTTAGCAATAGTGCTACTTCTTCTTTATTATGCAGCGATTCATCCAGAGAGAGAAGCTATACTTGGAGCTGTTCTTTTGGCTTTTTATTTGTATCCGGTCGTGATTATTCCATTAGCTATTATAAATATATGGTATTTCGTTGTTTTTTTATTTAAAAACCACCCTAAAGGGATAGTTCCAGTGGTATGTTACGCATCAATAGTTGCTTGGATAGCGTTACCTTTTTACTTCGGTATTCATCTATTAGATATTATAAATTGGTTTGCCCATCTGTTGGCAGCAGAATAGTACTTTACTCTATTTTTAAGTAAGTTCTTGAGGTCATTTTTGTAAATTATGTTTTAAAAGTTGGAACCAGGTTGAGGAGTATATTGGAAGTGGTATCCAATACTTATTGGGACAGCTTCGTTTGAAGAAGAGAATAAAAAACCGTTTACCACACGAGAGAATTGGAACTAAGTACTAATTATAAATGAAGCGAAGTAATTGTTACTTCTTTTTTGTATTTTTACTTTTATGTTTTATAAAAATATAAACAATTCCGCAAGCAAGAATATATGAAAGTACTGCGTTAAAAAAGAGAGAACCATATATTTCAAAATTGTATACAAATGTTATTGCTGCTTGAAGGGATTCTGAAGATGGATAAGGTGAACAACGTGGATAATTCCCAATTATGACATTTGGTATCTGTTGAATAAATCCTGAAAAGGTAAACGTTTGTGGCTTAGGCGGATTTATTGCTGGCAACATTAAAGGACACATTGTAAGACCGGCAAAACTCCAGTAAAGAGACATCAAAAAGTACGAAATAGCGAAAAAAATAATAAACAAAATAATTTTCTAAATAGAAGGTTTTAAGAAATTTTTCATTTTTGAACCAAAGTATTAACTATTTTTATATTCTCAAATGTAGAAAATTATTACAATAAGAATTAGTGAATTAAATAAATTTAGATTTCCGGCAGTGGACCATTTTAGCCTCGAAAAAGAAAGAAGAATAATGGGTAACTAAAAAATTAGCCTTGTAATAGTGTTAGTGGAGATGTCCGGCAGTGAACCGGAGTCTGAGTAAAATTAGTTAAAATGCCTACAAGCGTAGTCGACTATTGTAATTCGCTTTGCCGTTTCCTGTCGACCGGAATAACAAAGTATAGGTTGATAAATTCAATAAAAGTCAAACCATTCCTTTAAGGTTTTCCTCACCTGTTTTTGTGCCCATACCATCCCAGTGAGGGAAGATATGTATGAACAGTCTTTATCGCTTAAGCTGCAAAAGCAAAAGCGCCGCCAGCATATTGTGCTGGTTGGACAGCATTGTCAAGAGCTTCCAATCGAGCCTGTAGGGCTGCGATTTTCGCATCGAGACGTGCTCCAATGCTAGATTTAGCATTTATTTTTTGATCCAGTTTAGCGGCTCGTGAATCATCGCCGGCTTGCAATTTTAAGGTACTTTTCTCGTCGAATCAATTCATCCCCAGTTAAAAATTAAATAGTTAATTTTTATAGCGAATATTGATTCTTATTTATAATTTTTAATCTCCCGCTGTGTGTCTCTATCAATGTCCTGTCTTTTGATCGCTTCTTTCTTATCAAACTTTTTTTTTGACTTGGCAGTTGCCAATTCAACCTTGATTAATCCATGCTTAGTATACATTGAAACAGGCACGATTGTCAAGTTTGCGCCGTCCATTTTGCTTTTTAAAGAGATGATTTCTTTCTTATGTAACAAGAGCTTTCTCGTGCGAGTTGTATTATATGTCTCAGGTCTTGCGTGTTGATAGGGAAAAATTTTTGCATTTACTAAAAATGCTTCATTGCCGACGATGCGGGCAAAACTTCCACTCAGATCAACATGTCCTTCTCGGAACGCTTTTACTTCGGCTCCGACAAGATTGACTCCAGCTTCAAAATGTTCCTGTAATTGATAGTCAAATGTTGCTTTACGATTGGTTATTTTCATATATGTCTATTTTATCATAGCCACGCTACAATAATCGGTTGATATATAATAAAACAATGCAAATTCGCTTCTGGCCAATTTTCGTCGTTTTGCTCCTCGCATTTGTTGGTTATCTTCAGCGCGGCCTTTTTACTGTAGATTCTGATTTTGGCTGGCACATCAGAGCAGGAGAATATATTTTGGCGCACGGCATTCCTTATAAAGATCCTTTTTCTTATGCAATGCCAAGCTATTTGTTTGTTGACCATGAATGGCTTACCAATGTTATTTGGACCTTAACGATGTCTCATATCGGGTATTGGCCATTGGCTGTTGCGTATGCTCTTTTGGGTGTTGCTGCAATTGTTATTCAGTTTCCCCTGACCAAAAAGAAATGGCTTCTGATTCCTGTTTTTTTAACTGCGGGGACGTTACTTGATTTTGTGGGAGTCCGCACTCAGGTTATTGATTGGCTTTTATTGTCAATGCTTATTGTTGTCTTGTGGAAGAAAGATATATGGGAAAAATGGCGTTTTTTTCTGCCTTTATTATTTTTATTTTGGGCAAATGTTCATGGGGGCTTTGGTATTGGCTTAGGAGTGTTGGGAATTGTTTTTGTGACGAGAAGTATTGAAGAGAGAAAAGGAATAAAACAGAATTTTTTTCTCCTTGCGGTTTGTGTACTTATTACCCTTGTAAACCCGTTTGGCATAAGACTGTGGGGAGAATTTTGGAATCAATTATCCGACACAAATCTCCGTTGGTCTATTGAGGAATGGTATCCGGTGGTTTATTTCACCAATTTTTCTTTTTGGATATACCTGATCCTTTCAGTTTTTCTTATTATCAGATATCGACGCAAGTATTCTCTAACAGAATTAACGCTTTATGGGGTGTTTCTTTTAGCAGCGGTAGGAAGTATCAGAAATATCCCTTTGTGGATGATCATATCATTTTCGTTAACTGCACGAGGATTTTATTTGCTTGGAAAAGAAGCAGCACAGCATCTCTATGGTATAGACCGCTTTAAAATTTTTTATTATGGATTTTTTATTATTGTCTGTGTATTTTTTGCAACGCAATGGGGAATATATTATTATAGTGAATATCTGTCTCGTGGGGAAGGGAGTGGCTATCCTGTGAAGGCAGTTACGTATTTACACAGGCATTTGCCAAAAGGCCAAATTTTTTCTTCATACAATTGGGGTGGATATCTTTTATGGAACCTGCCTGAAAAGAAAGATTTTATTGATGGCCGAATGCCGAGTTGGCGGTGGCATCTCAATAGTCCAACGGAGAGTAATTATGCCTTTGTTGATTATGTAAATGTTTTGGAACAAAAAACTCCTTTCGCTCCTTTCGCTACGAAATTTCATATAACAACGATTCTTGTTCCGACGCCAGATTTGAAGAAGCCTGTGATAAAGTTTTTTGGAATTCCGGTTAAAAACAATACTTTATTGAAGCAGTTGCTTGATTCAGGTTTGCCCAATTTTACCTTTTATAACGTTTCAAATGAGGCTAAAAAACTCGGTTGGGTTGAGGTTTATCATGATAAGACGGCGACAATTTTTGAGAAACGGTAAGTTATTGTTTAATTGCTATTAACAGACAATAAAACAATTCAACAATTAGTTATTACATATTCATCTCCCACACTTTGCCTTGAGAAAGAATTTGTATTTTTTTATTCGTTTCATCAACAGTAAAATCTTTTGCATTCGAAAGAACGGATGACGTGTAGGATGCTTGATATTTTCCTGTTTTATCAAATTTTACGATTCTGCCGCTTCCAGAATCCAAGATATATATATTTTCCATAGTAATATCGGTGACAAGTTTGGTAGGATTGTTTAAAGGTTTTAGCAGTCCTGAAACTTGCAGATTATTTGATACACTTTTTGTATATTGCTTGACGGATCCATCTTTGAATAAAAGCCAAACAGAACCATCAATTGCCATGCCAGTTGCAGAAGAAAGATCAGGAGGGCTGCTTTTGAAATAAGAATTTTCCCCATATCCGCCTGAGCCTGCGACGAATTTGAGAAGACCTTTTTTCTGGTCAAGCACATAAACATTGTCATCATAGGGGACAATAGCAACAGGTGAGGACCAATAATTATTGTTTTTGATAATTGTTTTTGTTGTGCCATCGGTTTTTGAAACTGTTTCTACCACATTGTTAGTGACAACATATACATTCTGATCGTCTTGTCCAAAAGTTAGACCGTTGTTATTTGACTCTTCAACCGCGAGAAGAGAATTTGGAGTAGGAGTAGCTGCAGTTGCATTTGTTGATTGTCCGGCAGTGTTTCCTTGGACTGCGCTGTTGACTTGTGAAAGAAGTACTGCAATTTGCTGATAATAAGATGATCCTTTGCTGAATTTTGTTTCGCCGTTTTGTAGAAGTGTTTGGGCTTTTTTATAACTGTTTTGACTCAAACTTGCATTCACTGTTGTAAGACCTTTGCCTTCAGAATAATCTTGCTGTGCAGGTGGATAAATAGATTGAAAGAGTGCGCGTTCTTTGTCGTCGTGATATTTTTTAATAGTAAAGAAGATGCTTATGATTAGAAGTACTGCGAGAATAAGAGCAATGTTGAGAAAAAGTCGACGTCGGTGGTTGAAAGAAAGTCCAAAATTAAAATGAGGTAATGTCAGAAGGGATAATGGTTTATGACTATTTTTTTCAAATGATTGTTCAGACATTTCCGTTTGGAATTCAGGTTCAGATTTAGATTCAGGCTCTTCATCTGGAATGAGTGTTTGTGTTGGTGTCAGTGAAAGATCTGATAGCATTGGGTCTTCGTCCGCTTCAATTTCTTCTGCTGGCAGTGTTGGAAGTGCTCCTCGGCAGGCAATAACGATTGCTGCTTGAGCACCATTGTCTTGTTTGTGCATTTGCGGTGAAAGTGCTTCTACAATGTCGTTGGGCAGTTCCAATTCAAATGCCTGTATGATAATTTCTTGAGGAATAATTTGGGCGAATTGACCGGTTTCAAGAATGATTGTGTCTGAGTTTGCGATAAAACCTGATGCTGAAGTTATGAGATCGTCGTTTTGTTGTTTTGTAAGAAGTACGCCGATTTTTTCATCGCGTTTCATAATAATTCTTCCGCTGCCAGCGATAAAGACAAGAAGAATATTGTCTTTAAAATATGCAAGTGTCAGAGAAATGTTGACTCCTTCAGATATGGTGGAAAGACTTGTTTGGATTGCTGTTTTAATGGTGTTTATATTTTTCTCTTGAAGTGTGAAAAACTCCGATTGTAGTACGTTAAAAAGATCTTTGCCTAGAGCGCTGAGGAGAATTGTGTCATCGGCTTGAGGAATAGTGAGTGATATGCAGGCAAAAAGATTTCCGGCGTTATATGCTTGTGACCAAGAGATGTCTGTTGGTGTTGCTACCAATTTAGCAAAGGATAGACTCAATTTTGTGGCAGAATTGGTTTCGGGCATGTTACTTTTGGTATCAGTTCTCGATCAGCCTTATGCGTTTGCTTACGTATGCACTCTCTGATTCGCGGGTGGATACTACTTAAACTATAACAATTGTGGCGATAAAAAGCGAGAGCACTGCAAGAAGGTACAAAATGGCAAAAAATCGAATGACCACTTCACCGCTTTCCGCTGGGAGAAAAACTGTTTTATTAAGTGAATGGATTTTTGTTGTAAGCATGAGAGAAAAGAGTAAATAAAGTCCAATCAAGATAAGCAGTGCGATTTTGACATACAATACTGCCCCTGATGAAAAACTAGTGATGAGAATATTTGGATCTAAATTCATAGTTCTTGTTTGCCAATTAGTTGGCTGATAATTCCAGCGACATCAGTCGGTCTGGGTACTTTTGAAAAAGTAAACACTTCACCTCCTGCAATAATGCGGACGCGGACATCACCGTAGTCAAAAAGTGATTGAAAGAATCCTGACTGTGTGTATTCAACATCTTTAATATCAGGCAATGATGCCGTTGCAACATCAATTGTTGATAAATCATTGAAATCAATGTCAATACCGCGTTTATCGGTCACAAGACCGATATTATAAAACCAACTTACAAGGTTGGCAAAAGCAAATCCGAGAACGATAAGATAGTAAAAACTTACCAGTGGAATAAATAGTACGCTAGGAATTGAGAAAAGAGAAAAGTTTAGGGAGACAAAAATAAAACGGATCAGAAAGGGGATATATGCAAGCGCAATTGTTGTTGCCAGCCATGGGACGTTGGTAATAAAATCACGTCTAAGAAAAAGGATTATTGTTTCATTATCATATTGTTCAGCAAAAGTGATATTTCGAGGGTTTTGACAAAAGGTAGTGAAAATATGCACAGGCTTTTTTATGACCGCTGCTGGCGTTGATACTACGGGCTGTGTTTGCTGGGTAGGAATATTCGGTTGTACATCAGAAAAAAGATCTGGCATAAAGAAAAACAAATTACTATAAGGTGTATTGTATCACAAAAGGATCAGCTTGAATAGTGAGATTATCTCAGCTCAACATTATAGAGTGGACCAACAATTTGGATATTTGCGGGTGCTCGAAGATTAAAAATAGTTTTGAATTCTGTACCGGAAAAACTGTTCGTGCCTCCATCACCGCTAACTGTTACGGTTGTCGTCGTCCCGCTGTTGAAGTCGGCGTTTACTGAGATGCTGGAGACTGATGTATATGGTGTGATATTTTTACTCCTCAATGCCTGTTGGACTTGTGATGCACTCCAAGTATTCGGAACATTTTTATCGACCTGAGAGAGATATTGTGTCGTACTGCCATCAGCTTGGGAAAGCATGACTGCATCGACAATATCTGCAATATCGCTTGACGCAAGCCACGCAGTACCATTATCAGCGCTTCGGGAGCCCCAATCACAATAGAACCACGGAGAATCTTTGTCGTATGCGTCATTTTGCAAATCAGCAAAACTGTTTACTTGTGTTGTTGTATCTTGGGCAGTCTTTGTATATGATGTTGCGCTCCAGCCAATATCACCTGATGAATGAACAAATCCTCCATGAGTTGATGAGAAGAATCCTTCAATTGGTGTCCCTCCTGATGTCATGACTTGTCCAGCAGTTGCATTAACAGCATCAATCCACGGCTGTGCGTTGAGTTCTGTTTTTACTTCTTGGAAAGAGGTATTTGGTGCAACCGTTGTTGTTCCGTTAGCAATTGCATGCATGACATATGATCGTGCCGCAATAGCTTGTGCTTTTAATGCCTCAGATGGCCAGCTACTTGGCATTTCATACAAATGTTGTAGGTAATCTTCAACAGTAAACGATTGGTTTGAAAATGTTTCACCAGAATCATTTGTTCCATTAACGGTGACGTTGGTTGAAGAGGTCGGCATATTTGTTATTTGGAAGTTTGCGTAATATGCGTTAAGAATATCTGTATAGCTTTGGCCTGCTTCAGCTCGTCCTTTTGCACCATATTGGTTAAGTCCAACCCGATTGGGGACGCCATAGGTGAAAAAACCGAATTTTGTCCCACCAAATCCTGGATCTTTGTATGGATTAAGATCGCTTGCACAGCCACCGCTTGCTGTATCTGCTGTCGTTGGAATATTAAGAGAGGCATATTTTTGAGCCACTAATTGCTGTTGTTCTGTGGTAAGCGTTGCAATCTGATTTGATAATTGCGCTTGATATGCTTGAGCGCCGGTGATGATTTTATCAAGTTTTGCCGAATCAGCGTCAAGGCTTGTTTGTGTTGATGAAAGCCATGATTCTTCCTGTTGAAGCTGCTCTTTTTCGGTTTGCAGATCATTAATAGTGAGGGCAATATTGGTGATAATTGATTTATCTTGTTCTGTTTGTGCGTGCTGATACGCAAGCGTTTGTGTCACATCATCCATTGAGGTTTGCGAGAAAAATGTCAGGAGTGGATCATCATAGTAACTTTTAACGTAAAAGTCTCGAATTGTTGCATTAAGTATCTGTTCTTTCTGTGCAAGATTGGAGTAGCCTTCATTAATTTGCTTTTTTTTTGTTGTAATATCTGATTCGACACCGGCGATTTGACTTTTGATATTTGCTATTTGTTTTTGTTCACTAGTGAGTTGGGATTGTAATGGTTGCGTGGCGGCGACTGATTGGTTGAGTTCAGTACTCAATTGTGTAAGTTGCTGATTAATATCATCAAGTTGATCTGAAGATGCTAGATTGACAAAGAAGCCAAGCGGAAGAAGGTTAATGGTAAAAATCAAAAGAATGGAGATAATTTTTTTTGTGGGCATATTAATCAATGAATCAAAATAACTCAGTGCTATTATACCAGATATATTCTTCTTACTGTATTTTGTTCTCTCAAAATTTAATTACGTTGGGTATATTTCCAAACTGGGGAAAATGTGATAGTATCTAAGTGATTTATAAGCGATCTCCACTATGAACGAAGAATCATCATTTCAAGGACAACCTACATACGTCGGACACACTTCCAATAAAAAACGATTAGTTACTATTTTTTTTGTTGTGCTTCTTTTACTTATTGCAGGACTTGGAGCACTCTATCTTTTGGGAAACTCTGCAAAACATACGTCCAACCCGACAAATCCAATTTCAACACAGACAGTTTCACCGGCGACTTCCTCAACGGTAACTCCTACTCAGGCAGCAACACCTTCGGCAGCATTGAGTCCAACCAGTAGTCCTACAGCAATGAGTGTTAGTGTTCTTAATGGTAGTGGTACTGTTGGCGCTGCAGGGAAAGTTGCTGATGCTTTGAAAAATGCTGGATTTACCAGTGTCACGACAGGCAACGCGAATGCGTATAATTATACTGGGCTTACCGTATATGTTAAGGATAAAGCAAATTTGGCTACGATACAAAAGGATATCTCTTCACTTGATCCAAGTGCCAAAATAACAGCCAGTGTTGATCCAACAATTTCAAGTGATGTTGAAGTAATTGTTGGGAAGTAGTTTGGGATATTTTGACATGAGAAATGTGATAAACTTGAATGTGAACTCTTGAGTTTTTTGATTTCTTGAATCCTGTATATCAAGTCTTCAAAGTTTCATTATCAAATATATCTCATCTCACACATCAAAAAATTCAAATATGAAGATTTATCTTGCAACTGATCATACGGGAGTGGATTTAAAAAATAAGGTTAAAGAATTCCTGGAAAAAGAAGGATACGATGTTGAAGATTGTGGTGCATATGACTATCATAAGGAAGATGATTATCCTGATTGGATAGGAAAAGCTGCACAAAAAGTCTCAGAAAATCCAAGCGACAGAGGAATAATTTTTGGTGGTTCAGGAGAGGGCGAATCGATGGTTGCAAATAAGTTCCACAATGTCCGTTGTGCATTATTTTATTCTCCAGCATTACCTACACATGCTATCGATGCCGAAGGAGATAAGAGTACTGATCCTTTCGAAATACTTAAATTAACAAGAATGCATAATGGAGCAAATATGCTTTCAATTGGATTTCGTTTCATCAAAGAAGAAGATGTTTTTAAGGCAATAAAAGTGTGGCTTGATACACCTGACCCAACAGAAGAAAGACATTTGAGAAGAATAGAAAAAATAAAAAAATTGGAAGAAGAATGAAGTGGGAAATGTGATATTTTTGATTTTGAATATTTGATGTTTTGACATCTTGAATTCAAGAGATCAAGTTTTCAAAAATTCAGTTTCAAGGATTTCACATCTCTCATCTCAAAAATTCAAAATTATGTTTGAGATTATTCCAAGTCCTGGGACAGAAAATAAAACATTTGAAGAAATTGAAAAGAAAATTGCGTCAGTGAAAACGTTTACCGAAATAATTCATATTGATGTCTGTGATGGGAAATTTGCGCCAAATACTACTT